>ENA-UONS01003460-UONS01003460.1-human-gut-metagenome-genome-assembly--contig:-CS19-NODE-3460-length-10767-cov-6.657394_pt1 | contig 10767 bp, 7 predicted proteins | sample MGYA00242458_ERZ724005 | MGnify/ENA metagenome assembly ERZ724005
CCTCCTGTATGCCTTTGTGCTCTGGTGGCTGGGCGGCAACGGCAAAAAACACCGCAAAAAAGGCCCGAAACTGGAATTTATAGGCTGAAAATTACTCTATGGAACCAAAAAGCGGGTGCATCGCAAGATGCACTCGCTTTTTGGTTCCGGAAATCAGAGGAGCGGGATACCGGCCTTTTCGCAGGCGGAACGGGTCTCCGCGTCCCAGACGCTGGCCTGGACTTCGCCGATATGGACGCTGCCCAGCAGCAGCATGCACAGGCGGCTCTGGCCGATGCCGCCGCCGATGGTGTAGGGCAGCTCGCCTGCCAGCACTGCCTTGTGGAACGGCAGGGCCCGGCGGTCATCGCAGCCAGCCATGGTCAGCTGCTTGTCCATGCTCTCGGGGCTGACGCGGATGCCCATGCTGCTCAGCTCATAGCTGCACTGCAGCGGCTCGTTCCAGAACAGCAGGTCGCCGTTCAGGTCCCAGTCGTCATAGTCGGGGGCACGGCCGTCATGGGGCTTGCCGCTCTTGAGCGGGGCACCGATCTTCATGAGGAACGTGGTGCCGTTTTCCTTGACAAATGCGTTCTCCCGCTCTTTCGGGGTCAGGTCCGGGTACTTGTCTTCCAGCTCCTGGGTGGTGATGAACGTGACATTGGGGGTGTGCAGGGGCAGGTCCTGCAGCTGGGGGAACATGGCGTGGAGGTTCATCTCGGTGGCGCAGACGGCGGACACGATGGAGCGGACCACGTTTTTCAGATACGCCTCGGTGCGGTCCTCCTCCCGGATGACCTTTTCCCAGTCCCACTGGTCCACATAGACGGAGTGGAGGTTGTCCAGGTCCTCGTCCCGGCGGATGGCGTTCATATCACAGTACAGGCCCTTGCCCACCCGGAAGCCGTAATCCTTGAGGGCCTTGCGCTTCCACTTTGCCAGCGACTGGACCACCTGTGCTTCAATGCCGCCGTCTTTCATATCGAAGGTGACTTTCCGCTCGACGCCGTTCAGGTCGTCGTTCAGGCCGGTAGAGGCCTCCACGAAGAGCGGCGCGGACACACGGTAGAGATTCAGCGTGGCGCACAGGGTGTCGGCAAACAGCCGCTTCACCGTGCCAATGGCGCGCTGGGTGTCGTACAGGTTCAGCGCGGGCGTGTAGTTTGCGGGAATGATCGTTTTGCTCATAAGGAACCCCCTCTTTTTGCGCTCCCGGCAGCCGAGTGCCGCCCGGGCAGCAGCTTTCCCTTTAATAAAGTAAATTATGGCACAACTTGCAGACGATGTAAAGGGGAATGGGCGAAAAAACCCTGCCGCCTTGACTTCCGCTCGGCTCCCCGCTATAATAAAACTTGTAAAAGGACAAATGCGTTTACCCGGGCAGAGTAGCGCGGTATTCGTCTGTGCAGAGAGAACAGGCCATTGGCTGGGAGCCTGTTTGCAGACCGCTGTGTAAAGTGCGCCCGGGCAGCACGCTGTGGGAAAATGCAGTATCACAGCGCGGCAGGCCGCCGTTACCGGCTTTGAGCGACAAACCGGAGTGGAACCGCGATTGATTGAAAAACCGCCTCCGTTGCTGTACATTGGGTGCAGCAACGGAGGCTTTTGGTTTTTAAGCAGATTCGCACGAGCTGCCCTCTTTGCCAAGGGCTCCCCTGTTCGGGGAGCTGGCAAAGCTGGAGGCTTTAACGGAGAGGTTTCATTGCGGCTCTGGGTTGTCCCACAAAAAGGAGGTTGTCATTATGCAGATCTTTAACACCCTGACCCGCCAGAAAGAAGAATTCGTGCCGCAGGTGCCGGGCGAGTACCGCATCTATGTCTGCGGCCCCACCGTTTACAACTATATCCACATCGGCAATGCCCGCCCGCTGATCGTGTTTGACACCCTGCGCCGCTACCTGGAGTACCGGGGCAACAAGGTCCTCTACGTTTCCAACATTACGGATATCGACGACAAGCTCATCAAAAAGGGCCAGGAAGAGGGCACTTCCATGAAAGAAGTGGCCCAGCGCTTTGAGGCCGAGTACCTCAAGGACGCCGCCGGCCTCAACTGCAAAAAGCCCACCGTCCAGCCCCGCGCCACCGAGCACATCCAGCAGATCCTCGATATCGTCAAGGACCTGATCGACTCCGGCCACGCTTACGTTGCCAAGAACGGCGATGTCTATTTCCGCGTCAAGAGCGACCCCGAGTACGGCAAACTGAGCCACCTGAAGCTGGACGATCTGGAGAGCGGCAACCGGGAGCTGCGCAGCCAGATGGACGATGACCTGAAAGAAGACCCGGCGGACTTTGCCGTCTGGAAAGCAGCCAAGCCCGGTGAGCCTGCCTGGGAGAGCCCCTACGGCATGGGCCGTCCGGGCTGGCACATTGAGTGCAGCGCCATGAGCCGCACCCACCTGGGCAAGACCATTGACCTCCACTGCGGCGGTCAGGACCTGATTTTCCCCCACCACGAAAACGAGATCGCCCAGAGCGAGTGCGCCAACGGCTGCACCTTTGCCCGCTACTGGATGCACAATGGCTTCATCAACGTGGACAATCAGAAGATGTCCAAGAGCCTGCACAACTTCTTCACCGTGCGCGATGTGGCGGGCATTTACGGCTACGAGCCGATCCGCTACTTCATGCTGACCGCAGGCTACCGGATGCCGCTGAACTACACCGTGGACCTCATTGAGAGCTGCAAGAACAGCCTGGAGCGCCTGTACACCTGCCGTGAGAATCTGGATTTTGCCCTGAGCAAGAGCGAGTTCGGTACCGACGAGACCCTGACCGTCAAGGCGGAAGAGGCCCGCAAGAAGTTCTGCACCGCGATGGACGACGACCTGAACACTCCCGATGCACTGGCTGCTGTGTTTGATCTGGTCAAGGAAATCAACACCCTGTCCGCAGCCTCCAGCAAAAAGGCATTGGAAGCTGCTGCCGCTGCCTTTGATGAGATCACCGGTGTGCTGGGCCTGATGTACAACCGCAAAAAGGACGAGGTGCCCGCAGAGGTGACCGAGCTGGTGGAACAGCGTGCTGCCGCCAAGAAAGCCAAGGACTGGGCGACTGCTGACGCCATCCGTGCACGGCTGACCGAGATGGGCTGGGCGGTCAAGGATACCGCACAGGGCCCGCAGCTGTCCAAACTGTAAGAAAAAGAAGAACCATTTTTCTCTGACCCGCTGATGTTCCCGCCAGCGGGTCTTTTTGTGGGAAAGACTGGGCGAACCTGCCACAAAGTGGAAACATCATGGAAAGCCGCGGATTTTGGGAAAATTTGTTTACTTTTGGCGGCAAAGAGGCGTATAATAAAAAATATCTATGGATACAGAGGAGCCCGCGCATGGAATCCGCGGGAGATTGTGAGAAAATCAGAATGAAGCGTCTTTTCAAACGAATCACGGCACTGGCCAGCGCCGCGGCACTGACGTTGAGCCTGGCTGCCTGCGGGGGCAGCGCGGTGTCCGGACCGAAGAACACGGCACCGACGAACGCCAAGCCGGTGACCATTACAGTATGGACCTACTACAACGGCGACCAGCTGGAAACATTCAGCAAGCTGGTGGATGAGTTCAACGCCACGGTGGGCAAGGAGCAGAACATCACGGTGGAAGCTTCCAGCCAGGGCAGCGTCAACGATCTGGAGACCAATGTGCTGGCCGCAGCCGAGGGCAAGGTGGGAGCTGCAGAGATGCCCAATATCTTCTCCGCTTATGCCGACACCTGCTATGCCGTGGACCAGATGGGCCTTGTGGCGGACCTGAGCGGCTACCTGACCGACGAGGAAAAAGCGGCGTTCCCGGAGAGCTATCTCACCGAGGGCGACTTTGACGACAACGGCACCATCAAAATTTTCCCGGTGGCAAAATCCACCGAGCTGCTGTTCCTCAATGATACCGATTGGCAGGCCTTTGCGGCGGCCACAGGGGCAACGTATGAGGACCTTTCCACCATGGAGGGCCTTGTAGCCACCGCCGGAAAATACTACGACTGGACCGACGCCCGGACGGCAGCCCCGGACGACGGCAAGGCGCTGTTTGGCCGCGACGCCATGGCAAACTACATGCTCATTGGTGCCAAGGATCTGGGCAGCACCATCTTTACCGTGGAAAACGGCAAGATGACCGTGAACCTGACCGAGGATGTGGCCCGGAAGCTGTGGGACAACTACTATGTCCCCTTTGTCAAGGGCTGGTTTGCGGGCGAGGGCCGTTTCCGCAGTGACGACATCAAGACCGGCAATGTGCTGGCCTATGTGGGCTCCAACTCCAGCGCCACCTTTTTCCCCAAGCAGGTGCAGGTGAGCGACACCGAGAGCCACGATATCAGCCTGAAAGTGCTGCCCAACCCCTCGTTTGCCGGAAGCAAAGAGGTGGCTGTCCAGCAGGGCGCCGGTATGGTGGTGACCAAGAGCACCCCGGAGGAAGAAGCCGCCTGTGTCACATTCCTCAAGTGGTTCACCCAGCCGGAAAATAACATCCAGTTTGCCGTGGGCTCCGGTTACCTGCCCGTGACCCACGCGGCCGACGACATGACCGCTATCGAGAACAGCGGCCTGGATCTGACCGACTCCATGAAAGACGTCCTGGCAAACGCCATTGACGCGGTGGAAAACCACGAGCTCTACACCCCCAAGCCCTTTGCGGGCGGCACGGATGCCCGCAAGGTGCTGGAATACAGCATGTCGGACCTGGCCAGCGCGGACCGCGCGGCGGTGGAAGAGCAGCTGGCCGCCGGGGTGAGCGCTGCCGAAGCCGAGGCTCTCTACCTGACCGACGAGTATTTTGAGAACTGGTATCAATCTCTCTGCACCAAACTGAGTGCTTACGAGGGCTGATGCCCGATCATGGAGCAGAAAGGAGGGGAAAACAGGGGTGAAAAAAGAGACAGCGTATCAAAGGCGGGGCTGCTCGATCTTTTGCAAGATCCTGCGCTCCCTGCTGCTGGTGCTTCTGGCAGAAGTGCTGGTGCTGATCTTTGCCATCAGCACCAGCCGGGTGACCAGCCAGCTGAATGAGAATGCCGAGGATATTCTCGACAAGCAGGTGGAGAACCGCGCCAATTACCTGCGCCAGAACCTGATCCAGGCGCAGGACCTCAATGCCATCAGCGGTACCATTGACGGCGTGACGCGGGAACTGGTGGACCAGGGCATCGTGGATCTGAACACGCTGGATACCTCCAGTGAGGAAGCCCTGCCGCTGCTCCAGGCCATTGTCCCGGAGCTGGTGAGCACCCTGCGGACAAAGCCTGTCAATGGCATCTTTGTCATTCTGAGCACTCACGACCTGAACCACCGGGCCGATGACAGCTATCTGCCCGGCCTTTACATCCGCGACCTGGACTCCAGTGCTCTTTCCACCGACCGGAACGCCGACCTGCTGGCAGAACGGGGCCCCGCAACAGCGTTTGCCCCGCTGGGCATCTCCACGGATAAGGGCTGGTCTCCGGCTATGCCATACCAGCCGGACGGGAAAACCAGCTTTTACAAGGAATCGTTCCAGATCGCCTATGCCTCCAAGAGCAAGCTTTCTGCGGAGGACTATGGCCGCTGGACTCCTACAACGTTCTGCCTGAAAGGGGACGACCGGGACGCGCTGGCCTATGTGCAGCCCCTCATCCTGGACGACGGCACCGTGTACGGTGTGGTGGGCGTGGAGCTGCTGACCAGCTACCTGACCACCCAGCTGCCCAGCAATGAGCTGCAGAACACGGATCACGGTACCTATCTGCTGGCGACGACCGATGCAGACTTAAAACGGGATGACGTCATCAACGTCCGAACCGCATTCCTCACGGGGGAGGATGCCGACAAGAATATGCCCCAGACCCTTACGCTGTACCGGGATGGAAGGGACTGGATGTTCTGGCTGGATGGGGAGGAGCAGTACGCGACGCTCCAGCAGCTGGGGCTTTACAGCCGGAACGCACCGTTCTCCGGCGAGGCGTGGCTGCTGATCGGGACCGTGGCCCAAAATGACCTCTATAGGTTCTCCCATTCCGTCCGCAACCTGCTGCTCGTGGCGGCGCTCCTGACCGCGGTGGTGGGCCTGGGGTGCAGTGTTGTGGTGGCACGCCAGCTGGAAAAACCGGTGGCGCAGCTCTCCAATGAGCTGGCCCGGGCCTAGAAGGACCATGTCAGCGTGCCGGAGTTCTCCCGCACGGGCATCCGGGAGCTGGACCAGTTTGCAAGCGCCATCGTCCAGCTGAGCCGGGAAAACGAGGAGGTGACGGCGCTGGAGCGCCGCCGCATCGAGCACGAGCGCGATTACGATATCCTGACGGGCCTGTACAACCGTCAGGCATTCCAGCGGGTGTGCGAGAGCCTGTTTGCCAAGCCGGAAACGCTGGGCCACGCCGCCTTGCTTATGACCGACCTGGACAACCTGAAAACCATCAACGACACCTATGGCCACGACTGGGGCGACCAGTACCTCCGCCAGACGGGCCGCTGCCTGGCGGCCAGTACCCCGCCGGGCACCCTCGCTGCCCGCCTCTCGGGCGATGAGTTCATGCTGCTGCTCTACGGTTACGACAGCCGGGACGCCGTGCGGGAAGAGCTGGAAAAGCTGCGCGCGGCCCTGCAGGACAGCGCTTCCATCCTGCCCAGCGGCAGCGAGCTGCACATCAGCATCTCGGGCGGCGTGGCCTGGTACCCGGAGGACAGCACGGATTTCAATACCCTGAAAAAGTACGCTGATTTTGCCATGTATCAGGTCAAGCATTCCCGCAAGGGCGAGATGAAAGAGTTTGACATCGGCATGTACAATCAGGAAGCCTACGCCATGCAGACCCGCAACGAGTTTGAGCAGATGCTGCGGGATCAGGCGGTGAGCTACCATTTCCAGCCGATTTTCTCGGCCCGCAATGGCCGGGCCATCGCCTATGAGGCCCTGATGCGGCCGGAGATGCCCACCCTGCGCTCGCCCCTTACCGTGATGAAGCTGGCGCGGGAGCTGAACCGCCTGTACGACATCGAGCACATTACCCTGTTCAAGGCCTCCAGCGCCTTTGAAAAGCTGAAAGAGCGCGGCCTCATCCGGGAGGACAGCCTGCTCTTTATCAACTCCATTGCCAGTGTCAGCCTGAACGACACCGACTGGCGGGATTACCGCGGCCGTTTCCCGGAACTGGCCCGGAAGCTGGTGGTGGAGATCACCGAGGAAGAAGAGCTGGACCCCGCCCAGCTGGAGCGGAAACGCACCGTGGCCGGAGCTTCCGGCGTCTTTGCGCTGGACGATTACGGCAGCGGCTACAGCAACGGCAGCAGCCTGCTGACCATAGCCCCCCGCTATGTCAAGGTGGATATCTCCATTATCCGCAGCATTGATACCAACACGGACAAGCAGCAGTTCCTCACCAGCCTGGTGGACTACGCGCGGCCCCGGAACATTCTGGTGCTGGCCGAGGGTGTGGAGACCACGGCCGAGCTGCGCAAGGTGCTGGAGCTGGGCGTGGACCTGCTGCAGGGCTACTGTCTGGCCCGCCCGGCAGCAGTCCCGCCGCCGCTGTCCAAGGAAGCCGCGGACAGCATCCACCGGATGAAACGATGCTGAACCAAAACGCAAACGCCCCCTGTCTGGATGGACAGAGGGCGTTTGCGTTATATAACAAACAGCACATCACCGCGCAGGGATGTGCTGTGATCCGATCCGGGTTTAGTGGATCAGCCCTACAAAGAACGGGCAGAGGACGGCAGTGAGGACACCGGCCACGGCGATGGAAAGGCCGCTCATGGCGCCCTCCACTTCGCCCATCTGGAGGGCCTTGCTGGTGCCCACGGCATGGGCTGAGGTGCCGATGCCCACGCCCTTGGCGATGGGGTCGGTGATATGGAACCACTTGCAGACGGACTCGGCCAGCAGGTTGCCTGCAATGCCCGTCAGGATCACGATGGCACCCGTCAGGGCTGCAATGCCGCCAAGCTCAGCCGCCACGTCCATGCTGATGGCCGTGGTGACGGATTTGGGCAGGAGGGTGGCGTACTGCTCCCGGGTCAAGCCCAGTGCCAGCGCCAGGGCCAGGGCACTGCCCAGGCTGACCAGCGTGCCCACCGAGATGCCCGCAATGATGGCGGCGGCGTTCTCCCTGAGCAGATCCCACTTTTCATAGAGGGGAATGGCCAGGCTGATGGTGGCAGGCAACAGCAGGTAGTTGACCGGGGAAGCGCTGGCCTTGTAATCCGCATAAGGGATGTTCAGCACGCTGAGCAGGATGATGACAAAGATGCTGCCCAGCAGCAGCGGGTTGAAAATGGCCTTGCCCGTTGCCCTGTTGATAAGAGTCCCCAGCGCAAAGGCGGCCAGCGTGAGCATTACACCCCAGGCGGCCGAGCCGGAAAGAAATCCGTTTAAAAGCTCAGTCATGGGCGGCCTCCTTATTTTTGCGGCGGCTGGTCAGAGCCTGGGTGGTGCGGCCGGCAGAGGCCAGCACCAGCACCGTGACGGGCACGATGGCAATGATGATCGGCAGCAGCATGTTGCCCATCTCTGCCCAGAGCTCCATGACACCGGCCGCGGCGGGAACGAAGAGCAGCGGGAAGATGCCCGTGAGGAACAGGCCCACTTCCTTGACCTGCTCCAGCTTGACGATGCCAAACCGCAGGGCCAGCAGCAGTAAGATCAGGCCGTAGACGCTGGCCGGGATGGGCAGCGGCAGCACGGCGTGCAGGATCTCACCCAAAAAACAAAACGCGAGGATCCGCGCAAATTGAAACAGATATTTCGTAACAAAATCCCCCTTTGGCGGCCTGAGACGCCGCCCTCTGGTACATGGCCCGCTGCCCGTGCGGCGGCGGTACTGAGATAACAGTATAGCCCAAAAGCACTGGGGGCGCAACGGCAATACTTGCCAAGAATTGTTGAGGATTCGCGGGAAAACTGGATAAAACAAAAAACGGGACGCATCGGTGGTCAAGCGATGTGTCCCGTTTTTGTTTTCTTGCTTTTGCAAAGAGCGCCGTACCAAAAGCACTCTCCGCCGCGCGGAGCATACAGAGCAAACCATAAAGCTGTACGCTTCCAGAAAAAGAGAGAATGGAATGGAGGAATTTGCTTCCTTTTCGGGGGCCTTGCAGGGAGCCTCCGCAGCCTTGGTTAGATTTAACTAACCTTGCCGTGACAAAAGGATATCATAGTTTGTCATGACTGTCAAGCCCTGATTTGAAATTTTTTCGGAAAATTTTTGAGGGCGGAAAATCCTCGATTTTCCTCTTGCTTTTTATGAGGATGCTTGTTATTATAGGAGCGAGCTGTTGGGCACAGGGAGGTACCCGCGCACCGGCAGCCGCCAAAAAGGCGCTGGGGGAGACCAGCGCCTTACCCCCAAACAAATGCCTTGAATGCCGCAGGAAACGTACGGCTTTTTCTGGGCATAATAGTTAGATGCTGCTAACTGAGCGGTGTCTGCGCAATGGAAGAAGCAAGGAGGTTCCAATGATCAATTTTGAAGAGTGGGAAGGCTTTGAGGGCCGTATCTGGAAAGAGGAAGTCAACGTCCGCGACTTTATCCAGAAGAACTACACCCCGTACGATGGCGACGAGTCTTTCCTGGCGGACCCCACGGAGGCTACCAATAAGCTGTGGGGTACCCTGCAGAAGCTGCAGAAAGAAGAGCGCGCCAAGGGCGGCGTGCTGGATATGGAGACGGAAGTGGTCAGCGGCCTGACCGCTTACGGCCCTGGCTACATCGATGAGAGCCTGAAAGAGCTGGAGCAGATCGTCGGCCTGCAGACCGACAAGCCTCTGAAGCGCGCCTTTATGCCCTACGGCGGCATCAAGATGGCAGAGCAGGCCTGCACCACCTACGGCTACCAGCCCAGCGAGGAGCTGCACAAGATCTTTACCGATTACACCCGCACCCACAACCAGGCCGTTTTCGACGCTTACACCCCGGAGATGAAGAAAGCACGCCACACCCACATCATCACCGGCCTGCCCGACACCTACGGCCGCGGCCGTATCGTGGGCGACTACCGCCGTGTGGCCCTGTATGGCATCGACGCCCTGATCCGGTTCAAGCAGGAGGATCTGGCCAACTGCGGCGACGGCACCATGACCGATGACGTCATCCGCCTGCGCGAGGAGATCGCCCGCCAGATCAGCGCCCTCAAGGGCATGAAGAAGATGGCCGAGGCCTACGGCTACGACATCTCCCAGCCCGCAAAGAACGCAAAAGAGGCCTGCCAGTGGCTGTACTTCGGCTACCTGGCCGCCATTAAGACCCAGAACGGCGCTGCTATGAGCGTGGGCCGCATCTCCACGTTCCTGGATATCTATATCCAGCGCGATCTGGACAACGGCACCCTGACCGAGAGCCAGGCACAGGAGCTCATCGACCACATGGTCATGAAGTTCCGGATGGTCAAGTTTGCCCGTATCCCCAGCTACAACCAGCTGTTCTCCGGCGACCCCGTCTGGGCAACGCTGGAAGTGGGCGGCATCGGGATGGATGGCCGCAGCATGGTCACCAAAAACTGCTACCGCTTCCTCCACACGCTGGAGAACATGGGCCCCGCTCCGGAGCCCAACCTGACCGTGCTGTACTCCTCCGCCCTGCCGGAGAACTTCAAGAAGTACGCCGCCAAGGTGTCCATCAACACCAGCTCTGTCCAGTACGAGAACGACGACGTCATGAAGCCCGTCTGGGGCGATGACTACTCCATCTGCTGCTGCGTGTCCGCCACCCAGACCGGCAAGGAGATGCAGTTCTTTGGTGCACGCGCCAACCTGGCAAAGTGCCTGCTGTACGCCATCAACGGCGGTGTGGATGAGAAGAGCCACGAGCAGTGCGGCCCCAACT
>ENA-UONS01003471-UONS01003471.1-human-gut-metagenome-genome-assembly--contig:-CS19-NODE-3471-length-10729-cov-6.258666_pt1 | contig 10729 bp, 10 predicted proteins | sample MGYA00242458_ERZ724005 | MGnify/ENA metagenome assembly ERZ724005
TGTAGACAACAGGCACACCGATTTTTGCCGCATAATCCATTGTATTTTTAGTCCCACCTTTTTCACCATTGAATACCGCAATAACTCTGATAGCGTGGTTGACCATCCATTCATTTCTGATTTGAAAACATGCCCGACTATAGTCTATACAGACGTATTTAATGAGGTCTGCTGATTCCAATATTTCTTTGTACTGCCGCTGCCACTCTCGGCTCCATCCGTTTTCAAACCCCTTATAAGGGCAAGCGCATATCAGCTTGACATCAGCACCTTCATTACGAAGTTTCAGCACGATTTGAGCAGCCCAAATGTCAACACCCCTTGCCATGCCAGAAATAAATACATTCAGTCCATCGGCCATCGCTTGCCGGATTTGCTTTTCCAGCTCTCTTTTTATGGTGTTTTCGGAACGTGTCAGTTTTTCTGGACGGTGACCGGTAAAGCAAACCCGGCGCATACGTTTTTCGTTTTCTGTCATTTTAACTCCTCCAATACTGGTTCCTGAATACATCGTAACACATACCTACTTTCGTTTCAACTCGTATGTATTTTATGTCTCAATTAAGAAGTAAAATAGATGCGAGAAAGGTTGTGATGCTATGGATACGCACGCGCGGCTTCAGCAGTTATTGCGGGAACGTGGTTGGACGGAGTATAAGCTTTCAAAGGAATGCGGTCTGGCACAGTCCACCATCGGAAATATTTTCAGAAGAAATACTGTTCCCTCCATTGCAACCCTTGAGACGATCTGCAAGGGATTCGGCATCACCATGTCCCAGTTTTTCGCGGACACCGATATGGTGGAGCTGACCCCGGATATGAAAGAGCTGTTTGACTGCTGGGTCTGCCTGACGCCGAGTCAGAAGGCTGCGGCTATCCAGATGCTGAAAGCGATGAGCCACGATAACGAGTAATAGGAGGTCTTCGGACTTCCTATTTTTATGCTTTTGCCTCGTGCGGGAAATATCGTGCAGAGTTGACATTTGGGGATATTTGTTGGATAATACAGAAAAAAGATGTGAGGATTTCATGAAAAAAACGAAGCGTTCTTTTCTTCCGTGGGGGATGGTGTCGACCATTCTGACGCTGGCGTGGCCGACTATGCTGGAAGAGCTGATGCAGACGGCGGTGCAGTATATCGACACCGCTATGGTCGGCGCGATCGGTACGCAGGCGACTGCGGCGGTGGGCGCTACCAGCACGGTCAACTGGCTGATCGGCAGCACCGTTGCTGCCATTGGCGTGGGATTTCTGTCCTTCGTGTCTCAGGCCTGCGGGGCGGGGGATACGAAGCGGGCGGGGAAAGCCTCGTCTCAGGCGGTACTGGCGGTTCTGGTCTGCGGCACGTTTTTTACTGTGCTGATGCTGGCGCTGAGCAGCAAGGTGCCGGTGTGGATGCAGGTTGACCCGGCCATTCAGGACTTGGCTTCCCAATACTTTTTCATTCTGTACACCCCCATGCTGGCCCGGGCGGCCATTACGATTTTCGGTACGCTGCTTCGTTCGGCAGGGGACGCCAAAACGCCCATGCGGGTCGGTTTTCTGGTGAACGGGGTCAATGTTGTCCTTAACTTTCTGCTCATCTATCCCACGCGGCAGGTGTGGGGCATGACCGTCTACGGCGCGGGATGGGGCGTCATCGGCGCGGCTGTGGCAAGCGCCATTTCCTTCGTGATCGGCGGCGTGTGCATCACCGTGGTGCTCTGGCGGCACCCGCTGCTGTCTCCCAAGGGGCAGAAACTGCGGCCGGACTGGGATGTGCTGAAGCCCTGCCTGCGGGTGGCGCTGCCCAATGCCTTGCAGCGCTTCGGAACTTCTCTGGGATATGTGGCCTTTGCGTCGATGATAAATTCTCTGGGCGAGATCGCTACCGCTGCCCACACGATCGCCAACACGGTGGAATCCGCGTTTTACATTCCCGGCTACGGGATGCAGACCGCGGCGGCGACGCTGGCGGGCAACGCCCTGGGGGCGGGGGACAACCGGCGGGTCAAGGAGCTGGGGCGGATGATTCTGTTTATCGAGGTCAGTCTGATGATCGTCTCCGGGTCGCTGCTGTTTCTGTTCGCGCCCAACATGATGCGTTTGTTTTCCAGAGACGCTCAGGTGATCGCACTCGGGGTCACGGTTCTGCGGATGGTGGCGGTGTCCGAGCCGTTTTACGGCGTGTCCATCATTGTCGAGGGCATGATGCAGGGCATGGGGAACACTATGATGCCCTTTGTTTGCAGCATCGCGGGCATGTGGGGCGTGCGCATTGTGGGCACGTTTATCTGCACCCAGCTGCTGGGGATGGGGCTGGTGTCCGCGTGGGCGTGCATGATCGCCCATAACCTGCTGCTGTTTCTCCTGTTTGCCGGGTACTATCTCAGTGGGAAATGGAATCCCATGAACAGAAAAAACGCCGTTCAGACTGTTAAAACGGCTGATTGATATGGTATTTTGAGCAGCGCAGACGGATTTTTCCGCTGCGTTGCTTTCTTTTGTGCAACGGACTTCGTTTTTCCCCCTTCGGGCGAAAGGGGGTTGACATGATGTATGTCAAACACAAATTGGAAATAGACCTGTCCGGACAGGCGGTCATGCCCCGGGTGGACATGGTGGAGGGCGACCAGTACGCCCGGCAGCTGGAGCTGTCCCTCCTCTGCGGCGGGGAAAGCTGGGAAATTCCCGAGGACGTCCACGCGGCGGTTCGATTCCGGAAGCCCGACGGCACCGGCGGGGAGTACGATTCTCTGCCAGACGGCAGCCCTGCGTGGTCGGCGTCCGGGAATGTACTGACGGTGGAGCTTGCGCCGCAGGTGCTGTCCTGTCCGGGAAACGGGATACTCTCCGTGGTGCTGACGCAGGGGGACGCCAGAGTCAGCACGTTTCACATCCTGTTTCAGGTTCATGGGGCGATTCCCGGCGGGCTGGAATCGGAGGATTATTTCTGCTATGACGGGCTGCTCAACGCTCCCAAAAACGCCGAGATCGGGCAGTTTTTGAAGGTATCCGGGGTGAACGGGCATGGCATTGTCTCTCAGGTCGAGGCGGTGACGATCCCGCCGCTGGACGAGGCCGTGGATACCGCGCTGGCGCAGGCAAAGGAAAGCGGGGAATTTGACGGCGCGTCCGCTTATGAGATCGCCCAGAACAACGGATTTACCGGCACCGAGGCGGAATGGCTGGAATCCCTGAAGGGCAAATTCAATTCCAATGTGGGGAACATCCGGCTCATCAACATCACCGGGAGACTGACCTCCGAGCCGGGTGTCATCATAGATTTCCGCACTACCCGCCTTCGGGGCGTGCGGGACCCGCAGGCGGACGACGACGCCGCCACAAGGCGGTACGTCGATCGGGCAGTGACGGGCTACACGGTGCCGTCCTACTGGCAGGGGGCCGTGGATGCGGCTGCCGCCAAAGTAACGGCAAAACAGGACGCGGGCGGCATGGACTGCGTGACGTTTGCTCTGTTTTCGGATGTTCATGCCGTTCCTGACAGCACCACGCCCAATTCAGGGAATACCGGCAATCTGACGGCGGCGGTGATGGACGCCTGCGGCGTTCCCTTTGCGGTCTGCTGCGGCGATGTGTGCCGCACGGACGCGGACACCGAGACTGCCGCACGGGAAAGCATTGCTGCCGGGGCAAAAAATCTGCGTCCCATCGGCGCACGCAAGCTTTTACAGGCGCAGGGCGACCACGACGGCTCCTACGGCACGGCGCAGATGAGCGCCGGGGCCATGTTCGGGGCGATTTTCCGCAGTCAGGCGGAGGACGAGCGGCGGCATTTCGGCGGGGACGGGTCTTACTTTTATGTGGATGATCCGGCGGCGAAAATGCGGCTGATCGTTCTCAATTCCTGCTGGACGGACAGTGCCCATCTGCGGACGGTGAGCTTCGGTTACGGCAACACGCAGCTGAACTGGCTGGCGGATACGGCGCTTTCATTTGCGGAGGACGGATGGTGCGTCGCGCTGTTCGCCCATGTGCCGCCAGTCGCGGCCTATTCAGCCCAGATCCGTGATATGACGGTACTGCGCGGGATTCTGGCGGCATTTTTGAATAAGACCAGCTACACCGGAACCAGCGGAACGGCGGGGGCGTGGGACTATGTCTCCGTTTCCTGCAATTTTACGGGAAAGCACAACGGGAAGATTGTCGGATTTTTCTGCGGCCACAGCCACGGCGACAGCATCGTCACGGACGAAACGCCTTACCCGGTCGTTACGATCGCATCGGACGCGCACAGTCTGGCCACCGACAGCGAGGCGGTCAGAACCGCCGGAACGGCGGCGGAACACGTCATCGACTTTGTGACCGTCAACCGTTCGGCGAAGACGGTAAGCCTGACCCGTCTGGGCGCGGGAGAGGATAGAAGCTACAGCTATCAATAGCGTTTGTTTTCCTCCTTATTTTCTGAATTTTTTGTAAAATAAGGCTTGATTTTCAGGCGGACGTATGCTAGAATAAATCGGTCTGAAATCAAGGTGAGTCCTCTGCCGGCCTGTGCGCGGCATGAACGCCTAATATTTAAGGAGGACAACAAAATGGATTTGGTTAAGGCTCTGAACAGCCAGTACATGAAGGAGGAGCTGCCCGAAGTTAAGGTCGGCGACACCGTTCGTGTGCATGTGCGCATCAAGGAAGGCGCTCGTGAGCGTATTCAGGTGTTCGAAGGCACCGTTATCGCCCGTAAGCACGGCGGCATCGGTGAGACCGTCACCGTTCGCCGTATCTCCTACGGCGTGGGCTGCGAGAAGGTTTTCCCCATGCATTCTCCCAACGTTGCCATGATCGAGACCGTCCGCAAGGGCAAGGTCCGTCGGGCAAAGCTGTACTACCTGCGCGACCGCGCCGGCAAGGCTGCCAAGGTCAAGGAGAAGGTCTAAGCTGCAATTCAATAAAAAAAGAGGGCTTTGCCCTCTTTTTTTATTAGGGTCTATCTGAAAACCGGGAATATGACCAACAGCGAGGGATTTTTCGCCTGCTGAAGCCATTTTTCCGCAGGAATACTTTGTGTATTACAAGGGAAAATGGTGCACAGCAGGCGGAAAAGACCCGCTGTTTGGGCATGTTGACGGTTTTCAGATAGACCCTACAATGCGGGGATTTTCCTGCTGCCGGTGCGGCGCAGGGGAAATATTTACATTTTAGTATAGAAAACGGGCGCTTATTGTGCTATACTAAAGGGAGATTATCCCAATGGCGTATGCCGTTTTTTATGGGAGGGACGCTGCTATGGCGGAAAAGAGGAAGAAAAAGGAAGAAGAAAAGCTGGGCTGGCAGAAAAGTGTGCTGCTGTACGCCCACGATATGCTGTATCTGCTTTTGATCGTGATGCTGCTGTTTCTGCTGGTGTTCCGCATTATTGTGGTGTCCGGCGGAAGTATGCGGATGACGCTGCTGGACGGGGACTACCTGCTTCTGCTGAACAACACGTTTTACCATACCCCTCAGCGGGGGGACATCGTCGTCATCAGCAAGGAGTCCTTCGACAACGGCAAGCCCATTGTCAAGCGGGTCATTGCGACGGAAGGGCAGACCGTGGACATCGATTTTGAAACCGGAGAAGTTTCCGTGGACGGCACGGTGCTTCAGGAGGACTATATCAACGCGCTGACCACCGTGGATGGCGGCGTTCACTTTCCGCTGACGGTGGCCGAGGGGTGCATTTTCGTGCTGGGGGACAACCGGGGCATTTCCAAGGACAGCCGTTACCCCGATGTGGGGCAGATCGATAAGCGGGAAGTGCTGGGCAAGGCGATTTTCCTGATGTATCCCGGCACGGACGATGGGACGTACCCCAGAGAATTTGACAGAGTCGGAGCGATACAATGACAGACAACATGAACATTCAGTGGTATCCCGGCCACATGACCAAGACCCGGCGGCAGATCGAAGCAGATCTGAAGCTGGTGGACGCGGTGTGCGAGATCGTGGATGCCCGGATTCCCGTTTCCAGCCGGAATCCGGATATTGACGCCATCTGCGGCGACAAGCCCCGGATGATCGTGCTGAACCGCATGGATCTGGCTGACCCTGCTGCCACAAAGAAGTGGGCGGAGTATTTTAGGCGCAAAGGCATGGCGGTCATCGCCACGGACTGCAAATCGAAAAAGGGAATTTCCGCATTTACCCCTGCGGCACGGCTGGCCTGTGCCGAAAAGCTGGAACGGGACGCAAAACGGGGAATGAACCGGCCCCTTCGGGTGATGGTGGTTGGAATCCCCAATGTGGGCAAATCTACCTTAATTAATCAGATTTCCGGCCGCAAAAGCGCGAAAGCGGAGAACCGTCCCGGCGTGACCCGGGGCAAGCAGTGGGTGACGGTGGACAGCGGGTTGCAGCTGCTGGACACCCCCGGCATTCTGTGGCCGAAATTTGAAGACCCGGAGGTCGGCATGATGCTGGCCTACACCGGCGCAGTCAAGGAAGGCGTCATCGACCTTGAGGAGCTGGCGTACCGCCTGATGGAGCTGCTGCACAAATTTTATCCTCAGACCCTGCTGGAGCGCTACAAGGTGGAAGCGCCGGAGGGGACGCCCGGCTGGCAGCTGCTGGAAATGGCCGCAAGGAAGCGGGGGTATCTGGTCTCCGGCGGGGAAGTGAACACCGAACGGATGGCAAAAGTCCTGCTGGATGAATTCAGAAGCGGAAAATTGGGTAATTTTACTCTGGAAATGCCGGAGGATATGGTATGAGCGACGGAAAAATGTGGGAAATTGAAGATGGATTCTTTTCCGGCGGCGTAGGGACGATCTGTGGCGTGGACGAAGCCGGGCGCGGGCCGCTGGCCGGCCCTGTGTACGCGGCGGCGGTGATCCTGCCGCCCCATCTGGACATCCCCGGTCTGACGGACAGCAAAAAACTGACGGACAAAAAGCGCCGGGAGCTGTTCCCAATCATTCAGGAGCAGGCGATCGCCTACGGGATCGGATTCGCCACGGAGAAGGAAATCGATGAGATCAATATTTTACAGGCCACGTTTCTAGCCATGGAGCGGGCGCTGGGGCGGCTTGCCGTAAAGCCCGACCTCGTTCTGATCGACGGAAACCGGGAAAAGAATTTCGGGATACCGGTAAAAACCGTGGTCAAGGGGGACAGTCTCAGCGCCAATATCGCCGCGGCGTCGGTGCTTGCCAAGGTCTCCCGGGACGACTTTATGCTGGAAATGGCGAAGCAGTACCCCCAGTATGGCTTTGACATCCACAAGGGCTATCCCACACGGGCACATTACGACGCCCTCCGCGCATATGGCGCCTGTCCCATCCACCGGATGAGCTTCCTCAAAAAGTTCTATGGGGAAAAGTAAGCTGACAGGCGCTTGGGGTGAAGCGTTGGCGGCGGAATACCTGCGGAAAAAGCGGTATACCGTCGTGGCAAGCGGCTACCGCTGCCGGTTCGGGGAAATCGACCTCATTGTCAAAAACAAAGCCTTTTTGGTATTTGTGGAGGTAAAACTTCGGAAATCGGCGGATTTTGCTCAGGCGATGGAGTACGTTGACGGGAGAAAGCAGGACAGAATCCGCACTACCGCCGCACTGTATCTGTCCGAAAACCCCACGGACTTACAGCCCCGGTTTGATGTTATTGAAATCTACGCACCGGATGGAACCCAGACGCTTCACCCGGAAATTCACCATTTGGAGGATGCCTTTCAATGAATTTTCCTGTGATTGACCTGCATTGTGACACGGTTCTGGCACTTCTGGGCGACGATATGAATCAGGCGGGAAGCCTGCGGAAGAACCGTTTCCATATCGATCTGGAGCGGGCGTCCCGGCTGGGGGGCTATGCCCAGTGCTTTGCCTGCTTCACCACGCCGTTCATGGAAGAATACCACCATGTGTCGCCCGTAGTCGCCTTTGAGCGGGAAATCGCCACGCTTCAGCGGGAAATGGACAGGAACAAAGACCTGATTTCCATTGCCTATTCTCCGAAGGAAATTGAGGAAAACCGGAAGAACGGAAAGATGTCCGCCATTCTGACGCTGGAAGGAACTGCCGGAATCGGATACGACCCGGAGCTGCTGAGCAGTCTCTGGCTTATCGGCTTCCGCATCTCCAGCCTTGGCTGGAACGAAAAGAACCCTCTCACAGGCTCCCATGAGACCGGCGGCGGACTGACCGATCAGGGGCGGGCGTATGTGGAAGAAGCCCAGCGTTTGGGAATGCTGATCGACGTCAGCCATATCAGTGACGAGGGCTTCTGGGATATTATGGATATCACCCGGGCGCCCATTGTCGCCACTCATTCCAACAGCCGCGCCGTCTGGAGCAACAGCCGCAACCTGACGGATGATATGTTCCGTGCCATCGCCCAGACCGGCGGCGTGGCCGGGTACAACGTCTGCGCGGAGTTCACCGGGGAGAAGCCCACCTTGGACACCATGTGCGACCACATTCTTCATTTTATGGAGCTTGACCCCAGCGGAAAGCACATTGCCCTGGGCGGCGATCTGGACGGAATTACCGAAATGCCCGCCGGGTTTGAGGGCGTTCAGAGCTGGCCTGCTTTGGCGCAGCGATTGCTGGAACGGGGGCTGGATGAAAAGACGGTGGGCAACATTTTCTGGAACAATGCCATTGGAGTGATGGAATGTGCTGTATGTGACCACGCGAAATAACCGGGACGCCTACACCGCCCAGCGTGTCCTGCGGGAAAACCGGGGGCCGGACGGCGGGCTGTACGTGCCGTTCCGGGAACCTGTTTTCTCCCGGGAGGAAATCGACGCTCTGAAAGAGAAATCCTTTCATCAGTGCGTCGCCGAGGTGTTGAACCGGCTGTTCAATACGAAGCTGACCCGGTGGGATGTGGAATTCTGCGTCGGGCGCTATCCCGTCCGACTGGTGAATCTGCCCCAGCGAATTATTGCCGGGGAATGCTGGCACAATCCGGAATGGACGTTTGACCATCTGGTACACATTCTCGCAGAGCAGCTGCGGGGTGGCTGCCCCGGCGCCGACGGCGGCTGGGCGAAAACCGCCGTGGGGATCGCTGTGCTGTTCGGCATTTTCGGCGAGTTTGCCCGGGCGGGAATCACGGAGCATGAAAAGCGCGTGGATATTTCCGTGGTGTGCGGCAATTTTGACCTGCCCATGAGCGCGTGGTACGCCCGGGCGTGGGGACTGCCCATCGGGAATATCATCTTCTGCTGCAACGAAAACGGGAATTTGTGGAACCTGATCCATCACGGACAGTTCCGCACGGACACCGTCAGCGTCCCCACCGGTACGCCGGAGGCGGATGTGACGCTGCCCGCAGGGCTGGAGCGCTTGATTTACGCCTGCGGCGGACTGGCGGAGGTGGACATTTATCTGGATGCCTGCCGCCGGGGCGGGATGTACTGCCCGAGAGACAGCGTGCTTTCCCGGCTGGGGGAGGGGCTGGACGTCAGCGTCGTCAGCAGCCGCCGCATGATCTCCACCATTTCCGGTATCCGCGGTTCTGCCGGGTATCTGCTGTCGCCCTACGCAGCCCTTGCTTACGCGGGGCTGCTGGATTTCCGGGGCAGGACAGGGGAGAGCTGCCATGCGCTGGTGCTGGCAGAGAAAAGCCCCATCTGTGACGCCGGAACGGTAGCAAATGCCCTCGGCGTTTCCGAGGATGCGCTGGAACAGTATTTGTAACAGACAGAAATTCCCCCATTGGAGGATACAAATGACACGATATATAAAGACAGCCTGCCTGGTTGTGGTCGTTGCCTTTGCGCTGGTATCGGCGGTGTTTTTTTCGTACAAATGCATACGGCAAGCTACCGTGGACGCCGCTCCGGAGGAAACAACGGAGATGACCGAGGCCACTGAGACTGTGCCGCCGGAAACCGCAGCGACGACTGTCCCGACGGAGGAAACCGTCCCGGAGGAGACGGCAGCGGAAACGACCCTGCCGGAAGAAACCGTTCCTGTGGAGACCGAAGCGCCGAAGGTCACGATTGACGCGGTTCCCCACTATCACCAGTCGGAATATCCCGACATCCGGTACGGCAATGGCACCATTGCGACCAGCGGAAGTAGCGTTGCCGCGCTGGCTATGGTCGCGACCTATATGACCGACCACGTTTACACCCCTGCCGACATTGCCGATTACGCGGTGCAGTACGGCGGCAGCCATTACAAACGGCTGGAAAAGGTGTCCGATCTGATGCAGATTCCATGGAAACGGGCGCTGAATGTGAACGAGGCGCTGAAAGCCGTCCGGGAAGGGAAGATCGCCATTGCGCTGATGGGATCGAGGTCGGTGTTTCCGGGAGGAAACCACTTCATCGTCCTGACCGGCGTCACTGAGGACGGAAAAATTTGGGTGCTTGACCCGGATGACAGGGACTACAGTGCGTGGGGCGTGGGCGAGCTGCTGGAAAACGGCTTCCCCGACGGCAAGCTGATCGCGGGTTATGAGGGCGCATGGATCTACGACAAGACGCAGATGCCGGAAGAACCGTTCATCTACGAACCGGAACCGGCGCCCGAGGAATCCCGCTACCCCGGTCTGGAACTGACGGACGCGGAGATCAAGCTGATGGCCGACCTGATTTTCATGGAAGCCCAGAGCGAGCCCTTTGAAGGCCAGCAGGCGGTGGCCGAGGTGATCTTCAACCGCCTGAAATCCGGAAATTTCCAGTCTTCCATCAACAGCATCATATACGCGAAGGATCAATTTGCGGCGGTGAAGAACCTGTACCTCGCAAAGCCTACGGATACCCAGTACAAGGCCATCGAACGGGCGCTGAACGGGCCGTATG
>ENA-UONS01003475-UONS01003475.1-human-gut-metagenome-genome-assembly--contig:-CS19-NODE-3475-length-10723-cov-5.009749_pt1 | contig 10723 bp, 9 predicted proteins | sample MGYA00242458_ERZ724005 | MGnify/ENA metagenome assembly ERZ724005
GGCTGCGAGAGGCGGCCGGTCGAGGAGCCGCCCGTGATAGGGGATAAGGGATATACGCTCGAATGTACTTATTTCAATGAGTGTTCCGTCCCGATAAAGTTCGACTTTATGTATGGGGAGGTCGCCGATGTCCCCGTAGGCGGAAAATACACCCGTAACAGCGTGGGACTGGGGTGTTTCCCGGACCATCCTTTCAAGCCTTACAGGTGGTTCAAGTTGTATTGCGGAGATTATCGTGTCGATGTCATCGACCGGCCGGAACTGGAGCTGTTCGACCTGACGAATTATGACCTCGTGCGGGAGGAGGAGTGTTACCGTAGGTACGAATATACCTTTACGGACGAATATTTCGAGAAGAATGGGTACGAGCTGCCGCAGCAGCCGGCCGATTGAGAGCGGCGGACGGTTCCCGAAAATCGCGTGGCGGGATGCCGAAAGGGGGAGGCCGGTTGGCCGTTGTCGGAAAAAATCGTAACTTTACGGGGAATGGCTGAAAAAAGTATGACATTTAAAAGATAATCACCATGTTCTCGAAAGAAACCTACGTCAAGCGGCGCGAGCTGCTGCGCGAAAGGGTATCGCGCGGGGGACTCATCCTGTTGCCGGGCAACAGCGAGGCTCCGAGAAACTATCCCGACAACGGCTACCATTTCCGTCAGGACAGCAATTTCCTCTACTTCTACGGTCTCAAACTGCCCGACCTGGTCGGCCTGCTCGACATTGATGCGGGCGAGGACTGGCTCTTCGGCGACGACCTCTCGATGGACGACATCATCTGGACGGGACCGCAGCCGACCGTAAGCGAACTGGGTGCTCGATGCGGCATTTCGCATACCGCCCCGCTGGCCGTGTTGCAGGAGAAGCTGACGCTCGCGATAAGGAAAGGGCGTCCGGTGCACTTCCTGCCGCCCTACCGTGCCGACAACAAACTGAAGCTGAGCCGCTGGCTCGGCATCTGCCCGGAGGCGATAGCGGACCGCATTTCGATAGAGCTTGCCATTGCCATCGTATCGCTGCGCGACAAGAAGTCGGACGAGGAGATACGCGAAATCGAGGATGCCTGCGAAATCGGATACCGTATGCACACGACGGCCATGAAGATGTGCTGTCCCGGTGCACGTGAGCGCGACATCGCGGGGGCAATCGAGGGCATCGCGCTCGAAATGGGCGAAGGCGTGTCGTTCCACTCCATCGTCACGCAGCACGGCGAGACGCTCCATAACCACGGCCACGACGGTATTCTCGAATCGGGCCGTATGCTGCTGGTGGATGCGGGGGCCGAGAACCTGATGAACTATTGCAGCGACTTTACCCGTAGCTATCCGGTAAACGGCCGGTTCACCCCCATGCAGCGCGATATTTATGAAATCGTACTCGCCGCGAATGCCCATGCGTTCGAGATGGCCAAACCGGGTCTGCTTTACAAGGAGGTGCACCTGGCCTGCGTGAAAGTCATCCTCGAAGGACTCAAGTCGCTCGGTCTCGTCCGGGGCGACATGGACGATGCGGTGGCCAACGGGGTACATGCGCTCTTCATGCCCCACGGCCTCGGACACCTCATGGGGCTCGACGTCCACGATATGGAGGATATCGGGGAAAAGTACGTGGGATACGACCTCGAGACGGAACGCAGCACGCAGCTCGGCGTAAGCAACCTGCGGATGGCCCGGCGCCTGCAGGTGGGGATGGTGATGACCGACGAACCCGGTATCTATTTCATTCCGGCCTACATCGCCAAATGGAAGGCTGAGGGCACGAACAAGGAGTTCGTCAATTTCGACAAGCTCGAACCGTACATGAATTTCGGGGGCATACGTATCGAAGACGACCTGCTCATTACCGAAACGGGCAACCGCATCCTCGGTAAGCGCCGCATTCCGGTGACCGTCCAGGAAATCGAGGAGTTCATGGCCGGCGCCCGATCGGAGGCCTTCCGGTTGGAAAACGCACAAAGCAGGGGAACGGATTGCCGTTCCCCTGCTTTCGTATGCCCCCGTTTCGTCGCCTGCATCGCGAAACGGCCCGGATGCATCGGTTGCGCAACCCGTACCCGCCGCGCCGCAAGTGCGGACGGGATGGTGCCGCGCGCTTTCGACGGTCGGGACGACCGGAACGATGTGGGGCGATGCGCTGCAAAGGCGGCGGGAGGCGGCGCGTCCGTCTTTCTGCCCGCCAACTGCGGGCAGCCGTATCCTAAAGAGGGCGTCAGGGCGCTATTCCCGTAATCCGAAGATACAGTTCCCTGCCGTCGATGGTGCACTGCGCCGTGATGTCGCAGTCGAAAGCCGGGCGCTGTTCGGGCGGGGCGGAAGCGTCGTATTCGGTGCGGATAAAGCCGTCGCCGGCTATGCCGAGACGGGAATATTTTTCGGCTCCGTCGACAGAGAGCGAGGCCCGGGAAGAATATACGTATAGCCTCACATCGTAATCGTCGCCGCCGACCTCGAAACTCCCCGTATCGAATACGTACTTCCGGCCGTTCCGGACGGCCTCGCACAGCAGCGTTACGGCATTCATCATGCCGTTGGAGTCGTCCCGTACCGTTATGCGTCCGTCGGAAATCTCTAACGGGTTGCCGTCGAGGGTGACCTCCCATGCGGTGATGCGGTAACTGTCGATTTTGTCAATCATCCCGGTACATCCCGGTATCGGGGGGCAGGTATGTGCCTCTTTGTTGCATCCGTATGCCGCTCCCCGCACCGCCGCATATATCATTATCCGATGCAGTAGATGTAGGTTCATCATGGTGATAGCGATGATTGTATGTTATGCAAGATAACGAAAATTCCGGTAAGATGGCGTGAAGCGTCCGGTTTCTGTCGCACGGGTGGGATGCCGATATGCGGAACGGCTGCCGCCATGTGAAAAAACGGCACCGGACAATGGGCCGGTGCCGTTCGTTCAGTCGGGAAAAGCATTACGCTTCACCCATGTTGAAGCCCTTGATGCCCTCTTTCGAACCGCCCTGCGGGATGTTGATGCGGCCTACGTTGGCCTCGTAGCGGGCGATGTTCTCCTGCAGGGAGAGCAGCAGCCGCTTGGCGTGTTCCGGGGCGAGGATAATCCGGCTTTTCACTTTGGCTTTCGGTACGCCCGGCAGCACGGCTGCAAAGTCGAGAACGAATTCCGAAGTGGAGTGGGAGATTATTGCGAGATTGGCGTAAGTGCCCTGTGCGACCGCCTCTTCGAGTTCGACGTCGATTTGATGTTTTTCGTTTGCCATAATTCAGTAGTTTTTAAAATAGGTCGTTTTCGGGGCAGCTCCGTGTCCCGCATTTATACAAAGGTAACGTTATCGGTGTATTCCGATTGTCCGGTACCGGATAAGTTATCGCACTTTTATCAACAAAACGGTTGGCGGACGGCGGTGCGGGGCGCAGACCGACCGGCTGACGGCGGCAATCGGCCGTCCCGTTCCCCGGCCGTTTCGGGCCCGCGGAGGATACTTCAATCGAGATAGAATTCCCGGAGCTTCCCGATGTCCGCACCGAGCTCCTCGCGCAGGTAGGTCTCGACGGAGCCGTAGGCCGTCCTGATGCTGTCGATACCGGCGGAGAGGTAGTTCGGTTTTACTTCGAGCATTCCTTTCAGTTGCGGGAAACGTTCGGCATACCGGCTGTATTTTCCGGCGAGGTAACCGTTGGAGGCGAGGTAATCCTCCATGACGGTCTGTTCGGGTACGCCCAGTGCATACAGTATCAATGCTGCACCCATGCCCGTTCGGTCCTTGCCTGCCGAACAGTGGAACAGGATGGCTGCATCGTCCGTCTCCTGGAGCAGTCGGAAAAGTTCGCGGTATCGTTCCCGGCCTTCGTCGGAGGTTGCGAAATAGACGTTCATCCATTCCATTTTCGCCTCCACCTCTTCCGGTGTCATAGCGATGTATGATTGAAGGTCGTCGAGGCTGCCGGGAGTGATGGGCAGGCCGACGTATGTCATTCCCTGTGGGGACAGTTTGTCGGGCATTGCCCTGACTTCCTGTAGCGAACGGAAATCCGCGACGGTCTTCACCGGTATGGATGCCAGGTAGGCGAGGTCTTCGTTGGTCAGGCTGTGCAGGTCGTCGGAGCGGATAATCCTGCCCCATTTGACATGCCGTCCGTCCGAGGTGCGGTATCCTCCGAGGTCGCGCATGTTGAATCCGCCGGACATCGGCAACTGCCGTTCGGCGAGTATCGCCCGGTTGCCGCCCGTTTCGAATTGGAAATAACTGCGTGTGCCGGCCGGTACGGGGAGGGTGTAACTGCCTGCACCGCTACCCGTCAGGATGGGGGCGGAAAGGTCTATCGTCTCCGGGGCGGCGCCGGCATAGAGTTCCCACTCTCCGGGCAGCGTTACGGTCAGTACGGCTGTTTTCTCCTCCCTGTCGCGGGAGACGGTTACTTTGCCGGAGAGGTCTTCGCCGGCATATCCGGGGGTATCGGACCGTTTCCCGCAGGAAACGGCAGCGGAGAGCAGTATGGCCGCTGTCAGGGTGGATTTGTTCATAATCGAATAAGGCTTCGGCCGACGGGATGCGGTTCGCTTCCTGTCGGGAGTGTGCATGCACGACGGAATCTCCGCCGGAACGGGCGGGGTGGCGTCGGTGCATGCGTCTTGTCGTTGGAGAGGGTATCCAAAATTGTGCCATGCGATGGAAAAGGGCCGGAAGGCGGCGATGCTTCGTGCCGCGGTATCGTTGCCCCTCTCCGTCGTCTCCGGAATGCGGTGCGGAAGGAATCGCTGTAAAAGAGGGTTATTCCCGGTTGCGCGAATCCATCCAGATGGTGACGGGGCCGTCATTGATGAGTTCCACCTGCATGTCGGCCCCGAAGACGCCCGTAGCGACCGGTCGGCCGAGGAGCTCCGCGAGCCGCTCCGTAAAGATGCGGTAGAGCGGCAGGGCCGTCGCTTCGCCCGCCGCGCGGATGTACGAAGGGCGATTGCCCTTCTTCGTGGAGGCCATCAGCGTGAATTGGCTGACGGCCAGGACTTCGCCTCCGACCTGCCGAATGTCGAGATTCATCACCCCCTCCGCGTCGTCGAAGATACGGAGTCCGGCACACTTGCGTACCAGCCATTCGATGTCCTCTACGGTATCTTCATCCGCTATGCCCACCAGAATGAGCATGCCGGCGCCTATCCGCGAAACGAGTTCATTCCTGACGGAGACTGAGGCCCGTCGTACCCGCTGAATCAATATCCTCATGGTAATTTCTGTCGTCTTGTAATGGTCGGGGTACCGTGCCGCTATCGTCAGTGCGCTTCGAGCCAGTTCTCTCCGACGCCGCACTCCACGACCAGTTCTACCCGAAGCCGTGCGGCGTGTTCCATGGCCTCCCGGACAAGGGCCGTGACCTCCTCCTGTTCCTCGCGGAGCATGTCGATGACCAGTTCGTCGTGTACCTGGAGGATGACTTTGGAATGGATGCCTCGGGCGGCGAATTCACGGTGGATGCGGTTCATGGCGATTTTGATGATGTCGGCGGCGCTGCCCTGTATGGGGGCGTTGATGGCGTTTCGCTCGGCCAGGGAGCGCACCACGGAGTTGGCCGAACGGATGTCGGGCAGGTATCGGCGGCGGCCGAAGATGGTTTCTACGTATCCCGTCTCCCGCGCCTGGGCCACCACGCGTTCCATGTACTCCTTTACCTTCGGGTATGCGGTGAAATAGCCGTCGATGATGCGTTTCGCCTCTTCCATGGTGATGTTGCCCATTCGCTGCTTGAGGCCGAATGCCGAAATGCCGTAGATGATGCCGAAGTTGGCCGTTTTGGCCTTGCGCCGGTGTTCGGGCGTCACCTCTGCGAGCGGGATGCCGAACAGGCGTGCCGCGGTGGCCCGGTGGATATCCTCACCATGGCGGAAGGCCTCTATCAGCGCTTCGTCGCCGCTCAGATGCGCCATGAGGCGTAGCTCCACCTGAGAGTAGTCGGCCGAGAGTAGCAGGTGGTCGCTGTCCGACGGGACGAATGCCCGCCGTATCTGGCGCCCCTGTTCGGTGCGTATCGGGATGTTCTGCAGGTTGGGGTTCGTCGAGGAGAGCCGGCCGGTGGCCGTAACGGCCTGGTTGAAGGAGGTGTGCACCCGTCCCGTAACGGGATTCACGAGCTGCGGCAGTGCCTCGATGTAGGTCGAGAGCAATTTTTTGAGTCCCCGGTACTCCAGTATCATGTTCACCACCGGATGGCGGTCGGCGAGCGAGGCAAGGTACTCTTCGTCGGTGCTGTACTGTTTGGTTTTGGTACGTTTCGGTTTCGGGTCGATGCGCATCTTCTCGAAGAGTACCGTGCCGAGTTGACGCGAGGAGTTCACGTTCAGGTCGGGCGTTCCGGCGAGCTCTCGGATGCGCCCTTCGAGGGCGTCCATCTCCACCGTCAGTTCGCGGCCGTATTCGGCCAGACGGGCGGTGTCTATCTTGACGCCGGTCAGCTCGATGTCGGCCAGCACGTCGATGAGCGGTTCCTCTATTTCGCGGTAGAGCTTTTCGAACCCGGTGCCCGCAATCTGGGGCCATAGAAGGTTTTTCAGCCGCAACGTCACGTCGGCATCCTCCGCACCGTACTCCGCGATGGCTTCGAGCGGTACCCGGTCCATGGTAAGCTGTCGGCTCCCGCGTCCGATGAGGGACTCTATCTCAATGGGCGAATAGTTGAGGTAGAAACGGGCCAGGTGGTTCATACCGTGGCGAGACTCCGGGTCGAGCAGGTAGTGGAGTATCATGGTGTCGTACTTGAAGCCGGCTACCCGGATGCCCGCCGCGGCGAGCGCCATGATGTCGAACTTGATGTTCTGCCCGATTTTGGCTATTGAAGGTTCTTCGAGAAGCGGCCTGAGCGTGGCGAGGAAACCTTCCCGGTCGCCTTCCGATATGGGAACGTAGCAGGCTTCTCCCTCCGAGGCGCTGAACGAAATGCCAACGATGCGGCTGGTGTGGCAGTCGAAACCGGAAGTCTCCACGTCGAAGCAGAACTCCTTTTCCGTTCCCAGCCGGGCCACCAGGTCGGCCAGTTGCTGCGGCGTGGTGACGGTATGGTATTCGTGCGGCGTGTCGGATACCGTATGGTAGCCTGCCGAGAGATTTTCGAGGAGGGCCGTCTCCTGTGCGGATTGGGAAGGAGAGCCCGCCGTGGCCACCGGATTGCCGAACAGGTCGCGCTGTACGGGGAGGTCGGTACCCTGCGGCGCGGAGTCCGTTCCGTCCTCTTTCGTCGGGGCGCTGCAGGGAGCCGTTCCTTTCACTGCCTTGGTGAAAGGCGTGGTACGCGTCCCCTCCATCTCGCGCAGGAACATCCCGAAATCCAGCTCCTTGTAGACATCCCGCAACGCGTCGCAGTCGGGGTCTTCCATGACGAGTTCTTCCGGGACAAATGCGATGGGTACGTCCGTTTCGATTGTGGCGAGCCGCTTGGAAAGCAGCAGTTGTTCCCGACCGGCCAGGATGTTTTCCTTCTGTTTCCCCTTGAGGGCATCGGTATGCGCCAGGATGTTTTCCACCGTGCCGAATTCGTTTACCAGCTTCACGGCACTTTTCTCCCCGATGCCGGGGACACCCGGAATGTTGTCTGCCGCATCGCCCCAGAGTGCCAGGATGTCGATGACCAGCCGCGGGTCGTCGATGCCGTACTGCTCGCGGAGCTGCTCGCAGCCGACGATCTCCACGCCTTCGCCGTTGCGGCGCTGTTTGTAGATGTAGACGTGGCGGTCGATGAGCTGTCCGAAATCCTTGTCGGGCGTCACCATGTAGACCTCGAAACCCTCTCCGGCGGCTTTGCGGGCGAGCGTGCCGATCACGTCGTCGGCTTCGTAGCCGGGGACCTCGAGGCAGGGAATGCGCATCGCTTCGAGGATGCGTTTGATGTAAGGAACGGCCGTCACGATGTCTTCCGGCGTTTCGTTTCGGTTAGCCTTGTACTGCGGATAGAGTTCGTTGCGGAAGGTTCCTCCCTTGGGGTCGAAGGCGACGCCCATGTAACGAGGCGCCTCCTTCATCAGGATGTCCCGCAGAAACTTGGTGAAGCCGAATACCGCCGAGGTGTTGATGCCCTGCCGGTTGCGCATGGGTCGCCCCATGAAGGCGTAATAAGACCTGTATATCAGGGCGTATGCGTCGAGTAGGTATAGTCTTTCCATTGCCGGATGTCGTTTCGGTTGTGTTTGTGGAGAGGGGCTGCGGAGTGGCCGCAGCGGTGTTGCGGCGGCTGTCAGGCGTTGTCCGAGGCGAACCATTCCGCATAGGAGGTGGCCGTTTCGTGCAGGCGCAGGGAGAAGAGTTCCACTCCCCGGGGAAGCTCTGCCGCGATGGTCTCCGCGAAACGCGTGACGAGGTTTTCGCACGTAGGCTGGAATTCCACCGCCTGCAGCTTGCCGAACCGTGCGGCGAGCGTTCTTATCAGTTCGCCGTTGTCTGCGGTACGTCTTACCACCAGGCTGTGGTCGTAGACGTCCACGATGCGGCCCCCCACGATGCGCTTGAGTACGCCGAAGTCTATCACCATGCCGTATTTCGGATTCTGCGGGTCGCTGCACGGCGTTCCCGCCACGGTGACGAAGAGACGGTACGAATGGCCGTGTATCTCGCTGCACGGGCCGTCGTAACCTTCCAGCATGTGTGCCATCTCGAAGGAAAACTCCTTCGTTACCCGGATGCGGCTCATGGTATTATTCGAGGTATTTGACATCTATCTGGCGGCTGAACGACTGCACGAGCGAGATGAATGTTTCGGTCTTGAGCACGCCGTCGATGGTGAGTATCTTTTCGAAAAGTATCTGCATCAGGTGTTCGTTGTTCAGGCAGTACACCTTGAGCATCATGTTGTATTCACCCGTGATGAAGTGGCACTCCACCACTTCGGGGATTTGTTTCAGCGTCTCCACCGTATTTTCGTACCGCGAGGGGTCGGAGACGCGGATGCCGATGAGCGCACATACGTCGAATCCGAGCTTTTTCGGGTCCACTTCCAGACGCGAGCCGAGGATGACGCCCATTTCGTCGAGCTTCTTCACCCGCTGGTGAATGGCCGCCCCCGATATGCCGCATTCGCGGGCGATTTCGAGGAAAGGCATCCGCGCATTCCGGATGAGGTGCTGCAATATCTTGCGGTCTATCGCGTCGATTGATGCTTTTGACATGGTCTTGTTGTTTAGGGTAATGGTATTTTAAGAGGGGAATGTGCAAAATGTCCGCCAAGCGGGGTGTCCGTGTTGAAAAATCATTCCCGCCCTGAGAGTGCGGGGCGGGAATGACCGTTGTCTTCGTTGTCCGCCCGGGCCTATTTGAGCACTCCGAGCTCCTTGCCGATTGTGGTGAAGGCTTCGACGCACTTGTCGAGATGGGCCCTCGTATGTCCGGCGGAAACCTGTACCCGGATACGTGCCTGTCCCTTCGGAACGACCGGGTAGTAGAAGCCCGTCACGTAGATGCCCTCGTCGAGGAGTTTTTTCGCGAAGACCTGCGACAAGGGGGCGTCGTAGAGCATCACGGCGCAGATGGCCGACTGCGTGGGTTTGATGTCGAACCCGGCGGCGAGCATCTTGTTGCGGAAATATTCCACGTTCTCCACGAGCCTGTCGTGCAGTTCGTCCGACTCCTTGAGCATCCGGAAGACTTCGAGGCTGGCGCCTACCACTGCGGGCGGTACCGAGTTCGAGAAGAGGTAGGGACGCGAACGCTGGCGCAGCAGTTCGATGATTTCCTTGCGGCCGGTGGTGAAACCGCCGATAGCGCCGCCGAATGCCTTGCCGAGCGTACCGGTGATGATGTCCACCTGGCCGCGTATGTTGTAGAGCTCCGTCACGCCGCGGCCGGTCTTGCCCACGACGCCTGCCGAGTGGCATTCGTCCACCATTACGAGCGCGTCGTACTTGTTGGCCAGTTCCGTAATCTTGTCCATCGGGGCTACGTTGCCGTCCATGGAGAATACGCCGTCCGTCACGATGATGCGGAAACGCTGTGCCTGGGCGAGCTTGAGTTGTTTTTCAAGGTCTTCCATGTCTGCGTTGGCATAACGATAACGTACTGCTTTGCAGAGCCTTACGCCGTCGATGATGGATGCGTGGTTGAGCGAGTCGGAGATGATGGCATCCTGGTCCGTGAAGAGCGGTTCGAATACGCCTCCGTTCGCATCGAAGCATGCGGCGTAGAGGATGGTGTCCTCCGTACCGAAATACTCCGCAATGGCGGCTTCGAGCTCCTTGTGGATGTCCTGCGTTCCGCAGATGAAGCGTACGGAGGACATGCCGTAACCGCGTGCATCCATCTCCTTCTTGGCTGCCTCCACGAGCCTCGGGTTGTCGGAGAGACCCAGGTAGTTGTTGGCGCAGAAGTTGAGTACCTTCTTGCCGCCCACCTCGATTTCCGCCCGCTGGGGCGAGGCGATTATCCTTTCTTCCTTGTAGAGGCCAGCCTCCCTGATGTCTGCAAGTTCTTTTTGCAGAAACTCTTTCATTTTTCCGTACATGATATTCGTTAGTTTGGATATTGCTCTTGAAGTCTTACAGTCTGTTAGCAAAAGTAGCGTTTATGTATTAAATCTCCAATAAATCATCGTAAAAATATATGGATTTTCATGGGAGGACCTTTCTGCGGCCTTTGCAGAGGGGGAGGGGGTAACAGACCGTAAGCCGGCGGAGGCGCATGGGGGCGGAGGAGGTGCCGTAATCGGGGTGTCCGTTCCCGTTGTAAATCCAAAACAGTTTCTAACTTTGCGGTACGGTTTTCGCCGGAAACCGTCTGATAATTTTC
>ENA-UONS01003476-UONS01003476.1-human-gut-metagenome-genome-assembly--contig:-CS19-NODE-3476-length-10720-cov-11.332021_pt1 | contig 10720 bp, 8 predicted proteins | sample MGYA00242458_ERZ724005 | MGnify/ENA metagenome assembly ERZ724005
CCAGCGCCACCGGCGTGGTCCGCTGCATGAAGAAGCTGCTGGACGAGAACCCGGATACCCCCTGCGTGCTCCGCGGCACCGAGTTTGCCGCCAAGGACGTCTTTGACGCTGCCCGCAATGGCGACGCTCTCGCCGCCCGCGAGGTGGATGAGATGTCCGACACGCTGGGCATGGCTCTGGCCAACATTGCCTCCACAGTAGACCCCGAGGCATTCCTGGTGGGCGGCGGTGTTGCCCGCGCCGGGGACGTCCTCTTTGCCCCGCTGAACAAGCACTTCCAGGAGTATGCATTCAAATCCTGCCGTGAGACCCCCATCAAGCAGGCCAGCCTCGGCAATGATGCCGGTATTTATGGCGCTGTCCGCCTGATCGTGGGCGCATAACGCAAAGTTTTCCACAAACAAAGGCGGGACCGTTGAAAATTCAGCGGTCCCGCTTTTTGTTTTGTCTGTTTAATCTTTGTGGAAATAGATGCTGTCTTCCTCCGTAATGGGGCGCACCACTTTGCAGGGGTTGCCCACGGCGACGACACCGGAGGGGATGTCCTTCACCACCACGCTCCCGGCTCCGATGACCGTATTGGAACCGATGGTGACTCCGGGCAGAATGGTCACATCGCCACCCAGCCAGACGTTATCGCCCAGCGTGATGGGCTTGCACAGCTCCATCCCGCTGTTGCGCTCCTGCGGCAGGATGGGATGGATGGCCGTGTACATGCCGCAGCCGGGGCCGATGAAGCAGTGCTGTCCAATGGTGATCTTGGCGCAGTCCATCAGGTAGGCCCCGTGGTTGAGATAACTGCCTGCGCCAATGACGCAGTTGTAGCCGTAGTCCGTGTAGAAATGCGGCAGGATCACCACATCTTCCGCCATGCCGGGCAGCAGCTTGTGCAGCAGCTCGGCCCGCTTTTCTTTCTGGGAGGGGCGGGTCTGGTTGAACTCGGTGTATCGCTCTTCGGCCTTTTCCCGTTCGATGCGGAGTTCCTCATCAAAATTGGCGTCGTACCACAGGCCCGCTTCCCATTTTTCGCGTTCTGTCATCTGGTTTTCCTCCTGTTACAGCGTATCCTCGCCGGGGAGCTGGTTCCACAGGCGGTAGTAAACACCCTGCTTTGCCAGCAGCTCCTCGTGGGTGCCGGCTTCCTCAATGCCCTCGGCACCGAGAACGAGGATGCGGTCGTAGTTCTTGATCGTGGTCAGCCGGTGGGCGATGGTCAGGGTCGTGCGGCCATGGGCCAGCTTTTCGAGGCTCTGGCCCACCAGAATTTCGCTCTCATTGTCGAGGGCGCTGGTGGCTTCGTCCAGAATGAGGATGGGCGGGTTCTTCAGGAAGACCCGCGCGATCGCAATGCGCTGCTTCTGACCGCCCGAGAGCTTGACGCCGCGCTCACCCACATAGGTATCAAAACCGTCCTTCAAGGCGCTGATAAAGCGCTCTGCGCCCGCCAGACGGGCCGCTTCAATGATCTCCTCCCGGGTCGCGCCGGGCTTGCCGTAGGCGATGTTATCCGCCACCGAACCGCTGAACAGATAGACGTCCTGCTGGACGATGCCGATGTCCTCCCGCAGGCTCTTGAGGGTGACGTGCTGGATGTCCTGCCCGTCGATGAGGATACGGCCTCCCGTCACCTCGTAGAAGCGGGGGATGAGGTTGCAGAGCGTCGTCTTGCCGCCGCCGGACGGGCCGACCAGCGCCAGACGCTCACCGGCCTTGATGTCAAGGCTGACATGGTGGAGCACCTTGTTGTGGTCGTCGGGGTACTCGAAGCTGACGTCCTCGAAGCGGATGGCACCCGGACCGGGCTGCAGAGGCTTTGCGTCTTCGGCATCCTTGATGATCACAGGGGTGTCCATGATCTCCGCAAAGCGCTCGATGCCGGTCATGCCGCGCTGGAACTGCTCGGCGAACTCGACGATGCGGCGGATGGTGGCGATGAGAGTGGTGACGTAGAGCATATAAGCCACCAGATCACCGGCGGTTATCTTGCCGTACACCAGCGACAGACCGCCCGCAAGGATGACCACCAGATACATCAGGCCGTCGAAGAGGCGGGTGGAGGTGTTGAACGCAGCCATGGCGTAGTAGCCCAGCGTCTTGATGTGCTCGAAATCCTTGTTGCCCCTGGCGAATTTCTCGCGCTCTTCGTCCTCGGCGGCAAAGGCCTTCACCACGCCCTGACCCAGCAGGCTGTCCTCGATGGTGGCATTCAGCTCACCGATCTGGACGCGCTGCTGGCGGAACCGGGCGCGCAGGCGCTGGTTCAGCTTGACGGACACGACGCCCATCAGCGGCACGCAGGCGAACACGGCCAGCGTCAGCGGCACACTGGCCTGACACAGGATGAGGAAGGATGCCAGGATCTTGATGCCCGCGATGAAAAATTCCTCGGGGCAGTGGTGGGCGAACTCGGTCACGTCGAACAGATCGTTGGTGATGCGGCCCATGATGGTGCCGACCTTGGTGTTGTTGTAGTAGGTGTGGTCGAGCTTGAGCAGGTGGTCGAAGGCGTCCCGGCGCATGTCCGTCTCGATGTGGACGCCCATGATGTGGCCGATGCCCGACATGAAATACTGCGCAGCACCGTCGATGATGCGGAGCACGAAGTACACTGCCGCCAGCTTGAGCACGATGCCCGCCGTGAGGGTGATGCCCACGCCCATGGCGGAGTTGGTGATGGTGCTCATGATCTTGGGCAGGATGATGTCGCACAGGGTGGTCATCGCCGCACAGAACAGGTCGATGAACAGGGTCTTTTTGTATTTTGCCAGATAGGGCAGAAAGCGCCGGATGAGGGCGCCGCTGCTGGTGTGCCGCACTGCGGGGTCGTTGACTTTTTGCATGGTTCCTCCATTTTTCAAGCTGGCTTGCCCTCTCAGGCCGCTTATTTCTTACTATAATCTCTCTCGCCGTAGATGGCCGTCCCAATGCGCACGAGGGTCGCACCTTCGCGGATGGCGTTCTCAAAGTCGCCGCTCATGCCCATGGAGAGGGTCTCCATCTTCACGTTCTGGTACCCCCGCTCCCCGGCCTGCACGAACAGCTTGTACACCTGGGCCAGATACCGGCGGTTCTGGGCGTCATCGTCGTTCACGGGCGGGATGGCCATCAGGCCCTTCACCCGGATGTGTTCCTGTGCGGCAGCCGCATCCAGCAGGGGCCAGAGGGCTTCCGGTGCCACACCGGTCTTGCTCTCCTCGCCGCCGATGTTCACCTCCAGCAGCACGTTCTGCACGATGCCGGCCTTAGCGGCTTCCTTTTCAATGGCGGCCAGCAGGTGTTCGCTGTCCACGCTCTGGATGAGGCTGGCGCGGCCCAGCACCTTTTTGATCTTGTTCGTCTGCAAATGGCCGATGAAATGGCTGGGCTTGCCGCAGTAGGCCCCGGCGTCAAAATTGGCGCAGAGCTCCTGCACATGGTTCTCGCCAAACACATCAATGGGCAGGGCCGCACTGGCGGCAACAATGTCCGCTGTGCGGGTCTTGCAGGCGGCACAGAGCTGCACCGCTGCCGGGTCGCGGCCCGCTTCCCGGGCGGCTGCCGCCATCTTGGCGCGGATCTCTTCCACCGCTTCCCGCATTTCTTCCAGTGTCTTTTCCGCCATAGGTCAATCCTCCTCGGTATATTTTGCGCGCTCACCACCGATGAGCTTGGGGCGGGTGCGGGCACAGAGAATGTTTGCTTCGCCGATCTGATTCAGGCTCAGGCGCACCGGCACAGCCACCCGCTTGAGGTGCATCCCGATCAGAGTGCCGCCAATGTCAATGCCTGCATGGGCCTTGATCTCTTCCACGGCGATCGGGTCATGGAACTGCTTCCAGCAGGTGGTGGCCCAGCTGCCGCCCGCGTGGGGCCGGGGCACCACACAGACTTCCTCCCAGCCGTATCGTTCGGCGGCTTCCCGCTCGATGATGATAGCACGGTTGAGGTGCTCACAGCACTGGGCCGCCAGCCAGATGCCCTGCGCCGCCAGCACCGGGGCAATGCCCGCATACACGGCCTGCGCCGCTTCCAGGCTGGAATCCTTGCCGATGTGCCCGCCCACGATCTCACTGGACGAGCAGCCCACCACAAAGACATCGCCCTTTTTCAGCTTTGCCTGCTCCAGCAGCTCCGTGACCGCCTGCCGGGCTTCCTGTTCGATTTGTTGTTTGAACGCTTCCGTCATTCTAAAACACCTCGGTTTTAAATTCTTACCCACTGGATCTTCGTTTCACCGGCCACGCCCAGATACACCCGGTTCTCCGCCGGGCAGAGGGCAAGGACACCACCCAGCGCCTTGCCGCCGTAGGAGGCAAGCAGCGCCCCGTCCGGGCCAAAGCGCTCGGCGCAGATGCCATCGTCCGGCATCTGGAACAGCCGTTCCCCCATGGATTCACTCAGCCGGAGGGCGGCACCCCGCAGCAGGGTGCCGTCGGCGTGGTCTTCCAGCCAGGCGGAACGCGCCCAGCGGTAGCCCACCGAGACCGTGCCGTCCGCCTCCACTGCCAGCGCCCCGGGGTATCCGGGCAGGCCCGCGGCCAGCTGTGCACAGCCCTTGCCCCCAGCCATCCGCTCCCGTCCACCCGACGGGACTGCCCAGATGCAGCGGCTGCCAAGGTCGGAGACGTACAGCGTCCCGCCGTCCGCCGAGAGGGCCAGCCCGGAGGCCCCGGCCACCCCGCCCAGCACCCGCTCCACGGCCCGGGTCACCGGGTCATAGACATAGACCCAGCCCGTGGCCGTATGGGCCAGCAGCTCGGTGCGGAGGGCGCTTTCCAGCCCATACTTCACGGAGACATCCGCCGCGTTGGTGAAGTAGACTTTCCCGTCCGCCCCCACGGCCACCGCCGCCGGGCAGGAGAGGGCCTTGCCGTCGATCTGCGTCACCACAGGCTCCACGGTCACGCCCCACTGGTCGTTGCTCACCCGGCAGAGCTTGCCGCCGTCGGCCTCGATCGTCGTCATCCAAAGGGTGCCGTCCGGCGCAAAGGCAAGGTCTGTGATCTCGCCGCCTGCCACGTCCAGTACCTCGTTCATCCCACTGCCGTCCGGCTGCATCCGCATCAGAACGCCTGCCTTGGGCAGCTTTGCCGCCGCATAGAGCCAGCCATCCTGCATCCGGATGGCCGTGCCGATCTCATAGGCGCTCAAATTCAGCGCGTCGGCGGGGTCCACGCTCCGCACATGCTCGGCGCGCTCCGCTCTCTCCGGGGCGGCATAGGTCTTTGGCGGCGTGTCGATGGGCCGGAACACCAGCGCGTACACCAGCGCCACGGCCGCCAGCGCCGCAAACACGTTGCTGGCCGCCCGGAACCGGTGGAGCAGGGCTTCCCGCTCAATGGCCATCTGGGCCTGTGCCTCGGCCTTGCGGCGGGCGGCCAGCGCGCTGGCACGGTTGGCGCGGCGAAGCCAGCGATCCACAAACAGGGCCACCTGGGGCCCCACCGTGACCGACGCAATGAACAATATCAAAATAAACTCAACCAGTCCGATGCGCATAAGCTTTTTTCCTTTGCAAAGGGAATTGATTTATCAAATTAGTATAACACAAACCTTTTGCAGCCGCAATTGTTTTGCCTTTTCCTCCGTGGTATACTATAGCAAAACACGAGTTTTCCAAAGGCTTCACGCAAACTTCACAAAAATTTCCAATTGTCGTATTAAGATAGAATTGGGACTATTGGGACCATTCTATAAAACAAACAAAGCACCTTTTGCATTTGAGGAGGGCGACTTTTTATGGCTAAAATTCTGATCGTTGATGATGAGCCCCGTATCCGGGAGCTCATCCGGGAGCATTTGCAGTATGCGGGCTATGTCTGCGAGGAAGCCGGTGACGGCTCCGCGGCCCTGAGCCTTTTGAGCGGCGGCGGGTATGACCTGGTCATTCTTGACCTGATGATGCCTTTTATGGACGGCATGACCTGCCTGCGGGAGATGCGCAACCGCCACATCAACACCCCCGTCATCATCCTGACGGCCCGGGGCGAGGAATACGATAAGCTGGCTGGGCTTGAGGGCGGCGCGGACGACTATGTGGTCAAGCCGTTCTCCCCCCGGGAGCTGGTAGCCCGGGTGCGGGCCGTGCTCAACCGCACCATGCCCCACACCGAAAGCTCGGACGGCACCATGACCTTTGGGGAGCTGACCATTGATACCGCCAGCCACACCGTCCGCGTCTCGGGTGAGGAAGTGAGCCTGACCCCCAAGGAGTTTGACCTGCTGGTCTTCCTGGCCTCCAACAAGGGCATCGCCCTCAGCCGGGAGAAGATTTTGCAGAAAGTGTGGAACTACGATTACTTTGGCGAGGACCGCACCGTGGACACCCATGTCAAGATGCTGCGGGGCCACCTGGGCAAGTGCCGCGGCTATATTGCAACTGTGTGGGGCATCGGCTATAAGTTCGACCCCGACGCAGCCCGGTAAGCGGAGGCGTTGCTCCTGATGCGGCATACGAGCAAACGCAAAACACGGCGCACCATTGGCATCCGCGGGCAGCTGTTGTGGTTTTTGTGCTTCATCTGCCTGCTGCTGCTGTTGCTGTTCTGGTTCCTGAGCACCCGGCTGCTGGAGCCGCTTTATACCACCCATATCCAGAAACAGCTCACAGCCCAGGCAGACGCCATTGTGGAGCGGCTGGACCAGGCCATCGCCGGGGGGGAGACCCTCTCCTACTGGGGCTTTGGCAGCCAGCTCTATGTCAACACCACGTTTTTCAACGAGCTGGGGTCTGAGATCTTCGAGAACAGCGGCATGAGCAGCTTTTGCGTGGACATCTCGGATACCACGCTGCGCCAGATCTTCAAGATCGAAAACCTTTCCTACTGCAATCTCCACCGCACCAAGCCCACGGACACCGGCGGCGAAATGCTCTCCTACAGCACGGCCCGCGCCATGCGGCAACTCTGCCGGGAGACGGGCAGCTGTGTGCGGAAGATCAACCCGCCCACGCCCTCCGGCTCTGTCCAGCTGATGGTGGGCAAAACGACCTCCGATGGCAGCTATACGGTGCTGGTGACCACCAGCCTGATGCATGTCGCGGAGGCCGGCCGGGTGATGAGCACCGTGCTGCCGCTGGCGGCGGCACTGATCTTTGCGTTCTCCATGTCGGCGGCCTGGCTGTTCAGCGAGTGGTTCACCAAGCCCCTGCGGGAGCTTTCCGGCGCGGCCCGGCAGGTGGCCCAGGGCAATTACAAGGTGCAGGTGGACTCCAAGCGGAACGACGAGCTGGGCGATCTGGCGCAGGACTTCAACCACATGGCGCAGGAAGTCCAACATGCCTCCCAGATGCAGCGGGACCTGCTGGCTAATGTCTCCCACGACCTGCGCACCCCGCTGACCCTCATCAAGGGCTACGCCGAGACGGTGCGCGACCTGACCGGCGACGACAAGAAGCACCGCGACGAGCAGATGAACATCATCGTGGACGAGACCGACCGCCTGACGGCCCTTGTTTCCAGCGTCATGGAGCTGAGCAAGGTCACGAGCGGCGCACTCAAGTGCGAGAAGGTCCACTTCGACATGGGCCAGCTCTGCGACGAGGTGAGCGAGCGTTACGACGCCGTCTGCGCCCAGAACGGCTGGCAGCTCAAGCTGGAGATCCCCGACGAAGAACTTCCCGTCTGTGCCGACCCCGACATGATGCAGCGCGCTCTGCATAACCTTTTGGGCAACGCCATGCACCACATCGGCGAAGACGGCATCTTCGTGCTGCGGGCGCTCCGCTGCCCCGAGGGCGTCCGGGTGGAGGTGGAAGACCACGGCCCCGGCATCTCTGCCGAGGACCTGCCCTATATCTTCGACCGCTACTACCGCTCCCGCTCCGACGCGGGCAAGCAGGGCACCGGCCTGGGCCTTTCCATCACCAAGGCCATCTTCCAGCAGCACGGTTTCCGCTTTGGTGTCCAGAGCACCGTGGGCAAAGGCACCACATTCTGGTTCATCATGACGGACATGGACTCCTCCGACCATTAAAAAACCCCTCCCGGTTTCTGTGCGAACAGCAACCGGGAGGGGTTTTCTCGTTAGTTGGTGACGTGGTAGATGCCGAACGTGTTGTCCGGGGCGGGCATATCCACCCGGGAGGCCCGGTCGTTGACGGCAAAGGTCATGGCAGCCATGGCGGCCAGCACCGCCACAATGATGAGCCATTTGACGGCATTGGGGAGCTTCTTCATAATTTACTTCCTCATTCTTTTGGGCTTTTGGGGTTCAGGGGCGGCAGCGGCAGCGGACACGGGCCAGCAGCTCCGCTGCCTGCGAAGCCGTCAGGGCATGGACCCAGCCGGGACGGGGAACTGCCCCGGGGCCGTTGCTGCCCGCCTCGGCAAAGGCTGCCAGGTTCGTATCCGCGCGGTCGTTCCAGGGGGAAAAGCCCTCCGGCGCAATGTGGGCTCCCAAACGGCAGTCCAGCACCGCCGTTTTGCCCTCGGGGCGCCACGGCCGCCCCAGATAGACGCTGCCCGCTGGGCAGTCGGAGACGAAATCGCAGTCCCAGAAGACAAATCCCAGCCCGTCGGCTTTTCCCGAGGGGGCCGTGACATAGCTGTGGGGGATGTGGTTGTCCACCGTGCGGAGGGTGCACTGCTCAAACAGGGCATCCGCCCCGCCAAAGATGAAATCAATGTCCCCCGCGATCTCGCATTTGTGGTAATACTGGGCACTGGCCCGGCGGGGTGCCAGCCCCCGGGGGCCGAGGAAGCCGTCTTTCTCCCGCTCTTTTTCCGGCAGCGGGGCGCAGAAGAGGGTATCCTGGTTGCCCAGCAGCTTCACCCGGCGGAACACCGCCCGGGCGCTGTCCACATAGGCCGCCACAGCCTGCCCCACCTGTGCCCCGGGGCCCGCATCGTTTTCAATGGTCAGGTCTTCCACAGTGAGATCTTCGCCGCTGAAAAACGCGGTGTAGCTGCGGAACGTATGGGTCGGCCTGCCGTCCGGATGGGGCAGCTTGCCGCCGTCTCCCCACACGACGCGGGTCTGGTCGGCCCCGGCCCCCCGGAGGGTGATGTTCTGTTTTTCGCAGACCAGCTTTTCCCGGTAAATGCCCGGGCCGATCTCAATTTCGGCCTCGCATTCATAGGGCACCGCCAGCACTGCCTCCGAGATGGTGGTAAAGTCCCCGGTGCCATCCCGCTGTACTGTGATCTTCAACACTCTTTCCGCCCTCCTGATGGATGATGCACCCATTATACCCTCACTCTATGAATATTTCAACATGGTTCCAGCCGCAGCACCGCCGCCGTGATGTCATCGGGGCGGCCTGCTTTCTCAGCCCGGGCCCGGGCGGTCTCCACCAACGTTCTGGCAATTTTCTCCGGCGCGTCTCCCGCCGCCGCTGAGAGTTCCAGCTGTTGGGCCACCCAGCCGGGGCCGTCCACCAGCAGCCCGTCTGAGACCAGCACCGCGTAATCCCCCGCGGCCAGATGCACCATCCGGCTCTGCCCGTTCACACCGCCCAGAATGCCCATGGGCAGGCTCACATCTCCCACGGCCCGGGCCCGGCCCCCGTGGACGAGGAACCCCGGGGCCGCCCCGGCCTTGAAGAGCCGGGCTGTGCCGGTGTAGAGGTCTACGCTGATGAGGTCCAGCGTCGCCCCGCTCTCCTCATCGCTTTTGAGGGCCAGTGCCACATTTACCAGCCGCGCGGCCAGCTCGGCGGTAAAGCCCGCTTTGAGCAGGCGGGCTGTCAGCTCGGCGGCCAGGTTGCCGTCCACGGCAGCGGGGCGTCCGGTGCCCATGCCGTCACAGAGGATCATCTGGGCCGCCGCCGGGCTGCAGAACTGCTGGACCGCATCGCCCGAGATGGTCCCCCGGGCCGCTGCCCCAGCTGCCCCGAACACGGCCCGGAGGGCAGGCTTTTCCGAGAAGAGCAGGGTGGTCATCCCCTTGCAGGAAAGCACCTGCGGCGGCTCAAAGGCCCGGCGGCAGAGCCCGCTCACCTCCCGCGCCAATGCCGCCAGCTCGGCAGGCGAAAACCGGGTGCGGGGCAGCGTCACCGCCGCCCGGGTGCGGCCCAAATCGCCCCGCGTGACGGAGCATTCCAGCGGCGGGGCCCCCAGGGAAGTAAAAAACGACGCCACCCGCCCGGATTTATAGGGTTCCGGGGTTCCCGGCCTGCCCAGCTGCTCACTGAGGACGCCCAGCGCGTCGGCCACGGCGCTGTACTGCTCGGTCAGGGCCGTGCGGAGGGCCTCGGCGTGGACATGGGCCTCTTTCCGGCTGCGGTAGAGCGCAAAGGAGCGGGCAGCCGTGGCGCAGAGCGCCGCCGGGTGGATGCACCGGGACAGCTGCCCGGGCAGGTCGTTTGGTTCCAGATGGCCCTGCTGTTCCAAAACGGGGCGGAGGGCCTCCATCCCCTCCAACGTGGCGGCATACTCCTGTTTCCAGCAGGATTCGCGCCGCCCGCAGTTGGCGCATAGGGTGTCGTGGGTGTTGTCGATGACCCAGCGGAAGTTCTCGCAGCGGCGGGGGAACGCGTCGTATACCTCGTTGACCGTCTCAGCCAGCGAGGAAAGGCTCTCGGCCACGGCTTCCAGCCGGGTGGCCGCCACCGAGAGCCGGGGCCGCTCCTCCTGCGGGGTCTCGCCGGGCGGCTCCTCCGGGCCAGCCGGAGTCAGCCATTGCCGGGGCAGGAAACAGACCACCCCCAGCCCGGCCCCCGCACTGAGCAGGGCGGAAAAGGCGTTGCCGGGCGGCTGAACGCAGAGCGCCCCGGTCACGCAGCCGCCCGCGTAGGCGGCCA
>ENA-UONS01003477-UONS01003477.1-human-gut-metagenome-genome-assembly--contig:-CS19-NODE-3477-length-10718-cov-5.007315_pt1 | contig 10718 bp, 10 predicted proteins | sample MGYA00242458_ERZ724005 | MGnify/ENA metagenome assembly ERZ724005
GTAACGGTCGGTTATTCAATGGAAAAACGTAGGATATGTGAATATGTTTTGTTATTTTTGTATCTGTAAATCAGAAACTTATTCATTATGAACGAATTCAAAATACGCGCCTACGGCCGCATGGAACTGGCTCAACTTTATTCTCCGGAACTAACTGACATTGCTGCATATCGAAAGATGAAGAAATGGATCTCTTTATGTCCCGGACTTCTGCAACGCTTGTACGACTTAGGTTACGAATCAAAGCGCCGCTCATTCACCCCGTTGGAGGTTAGAGTGATTGTAGATGCCTTGGGAGAACCTTAGAAGAGCGGAAAAGTAAAGCACCGCTTTAGCAATCGTAAAGCTATGCTTTACCACCTCTAAAGCGCCGCTTTAGGATTCATGAAACGTCCTGTTGTTATATAAATGCAAAAAATGCACTTTTTCCGAGGGCTCCCTAACACACGCACACATGCGTGCGCGTATAAACGCCTTTATCGTCTGTATTGATAAGCAATCCTTTTTTTATCAGACGGTTCAGCCAGCTAAGAGCAGTGTTAGGTTTGATTTTCATCTTTTCAGCCTGCTCCAACAACTGTGCGCGGGTGAACTGGTTGCCCATTATTTCAAAAAGTGCATCCCGGTCGGCATTGGCTCTATGTTTGACCTCTGTGGAAGGAAGAAAAGATAAGATATGTGTGGCATGACGATAGAGCGGAGTTACAAGTTCCAGCACCGCATGGAAATCTTCAGCGGTGATTGTCACATCCCAACGGGTGATAATGCCGTCTTTGATATTATCGGCGGCAATCTCCTTGTCAGGAGTCAGCAGAGGGGCGGAAGAACCCTTGAACTGATAAGGCTGGTCGCATTCCAGTGCACGTATCATAGCTATTTCTGCCATGATGCGGCACGTATTGACAGCCAGACGGGCTATGGAACTGCTCATTTCGTTATCGTTGGCAAGTCCCGAGCGGAAAAACAGATCGGCAAAGAGGGCATTGAACTCTTGCTTTTGCTCATCAGTGAGCCGGAGCGTATGAAGCCCGTGTGCTTTCATCAGGTCCAGTTGCTTTTTCCATTCCAGGCCTATGCCTGTGAAGATGGCTTCCAGATCGGTTTCGCCACTTTCAAACTGGTTGATCCATGTCCATATACCGTGCATATAATAAAACAGCTGGCGCGAGAAAAGACCGTTCTCTGTCGAGGGAATGAGTGGTTTTACTTGTGCGGGCGTGCCGGAAAGCAGGAGGGAGAGATAGCTTTTCTTTACTTCCCGGTATTCCTGGTCGGTGCGCCGGTTGTACGACAGGCGGTCGTGGTCGAATGCTTTGCGGAGTGTATCGCTCCAGTGTCCGTATTCAGAACCGATAGCAGCGGAGATGGTATCCGCTTCGGTTTCGCAGATAAGTCCTGTGCCGTTGGCATCCATGATATTTTGCAGAATACCTGTTCCGGTGTTATTGCCCGAGATGAGAAACATTTTATTCTTGGGCATTTGAGGAGCTTCCACTTTGCAGCGCTCCTTTCCCATGGTATCGTATGCGGCTTTCTCTTTTTTGTAGGCCTTGACCTCTTCCGCTACTTTTTGGCGGATCTCGTCATGAATAGGCTCTACAAGCAGCCGGATGAACGAAAGAATTCCCTTACCCGAGGCGGAAGGGGCTACAATAAAACTTTGCAGGCAAGGAGACTGGAGTTTGCCGGCGTATGGACATCTCACATATCGCTCCATGCTGGCACCTATGGCGGTCAATGCTCCGAGCAGCATGACATCGCGTTGTGTGGGGCTGGTGGCATAACTCATGATGAGCAACAGGATTTTCGGCCAGTCCGCTTCGGTGAAAGAGGGCAATGGCTGGTTCGGGTCACTCCCGTCCTGCAGCTCTTCGGATTCGTCCGGTTCTTCATTGTCCACCTTATTATACACGTGCGTGTGTGTGAGATTTTTGGACGGTGCATTTCCTGCATTTTTTGCATTTTTCCGGTGGTTCATCATTTCCTCTTTGCAGAGAGTCACACCCGCCCTTTCAGCAAGATGGAATGCAGTGCCCAGATGGACATCTCCATGCCGGGTAGTAAGTGCATTGGAGAATATCCGTTCGGCATGTTCCCGTTCGTACTTGGCAGACACCCGGCACAACCGATGGAAAAACTCGCGTCCCGCTTCTCCGCAATCCGTTGCGATGGCGAACGCCAGTTGTACATATTCAGCATACGTAGGGGCAATATCCGCTCCTGCAGTTTCAACCGCCTCACAGAGGCGGCATAACGATTCAATTTCGTCCATAATTTTAATTTATAGTTTTTAATATCTAATTATTTGTTGTTTCTAAACAACGCTCCCGGATCATGACTAAGAAAACAAGACCTTACAATGTCCTTACCGGAAAAGTCTACCCCTTTGCGTTTTTCTCCGAATGGAGGAGGTGTTTCAGTACCATAGAGCAACACAGTGAACATCATTGCCAGCTTCATATTTTCGATGATACTGTTTGTGTCGTTAGCCATGGGTAAATGATCGTAGGGTACGAATGCTTTCACACCCCGTCCGCTGGGACTGATAAACGTGAGTACAGGATGCAGAAGGTGGTCATTAAACAATGTACTGCGCATTTCCACTGCCTCCTGATAGGAATCGAGATGGTCGATATCTACCACCACCAGATGTGAAGAAGCTACGAAACATTTGCTGTTGCGACGCGAGAACGTACCACAGGGAGTCACATAAGGCAATAGTGATGCTTTTGCTGTCCGCATATCTTCGGAATTGCGTACTTGTCCGGTCAGAATTTTGAGATTCTCGTTGCAGGTTATCATTTGAAAAACTTGTTCTACGGAGACTTCGCAAGAGGGAATCAGTGTTGCAGGAGTAACAATCCGTCCCTGTTCATTTTTGATGGGAGCAATGGGAGGCATGAAATAAGACATTCTAAAATCGTTTGTCATAATGTTTATTATTTGAAGTTATCGCCTTGAATTTTCAAAACGCGGTGCGAAGGTAGAAATAGCTTTTAAATATATCGTTCAGACATGTCTGAACGGATATGCATAAAATTAACATATAATACAATGTATTTAACAACTAATAAAATTATAAACATGAAAAAATTTAATCATCCCGTACTGGGCCATTTTATCGCAGAGCAGTTTGAACGTGCTCACTTGTCAATAGAGGCTATGCGTAAAGAAATCCACATGGGAAAACCCACTTATTACAAGATGACATCTGGGGAGATTTACGTCTAAGTGATTTTACCCGTCTTTTTTCCTATTACTATGACAATCTCACAAAAGAAGAGTTTCGAGCCAAAATGGTAGAATGGGGAGAACTTTATATTGAGTATAGGGAGAAAAATGAGGATATGGATGAAAATCTAAATCAAGAATAAAGTAATGCAGGAAGTCCAACGTTTTAATAAAGTCCTAAAATCTTTTGTCCTTTCAGGGGACATCATCTTACTGAACTTACTGTTGTGGGTGTTTGGTTCTCTTTGGGGAAACCGTTCTCCTTTTGAGTTTTCCATGCCTCTTTTCCAGAACATGGCTTTGATGACTTTATGTTATCTGGTTTGCAACATCCGTTCAGGAGTGATCCTTCATCGTCCGGTGGTTCGCCCGGAACAAATAATGCTTCGGGTGGCCCGGAATATGATTCCTTTTGTATTGATAGTACTGGGGCTTTCGTACATATTTCATTTTGAATGTGTTAACCTGCGTCAGCTGGGGGCATTTTATGTAGTTCTCATTATCGTTATTATTTCTTATCGCCTGACGTTTCGTTATATTCTGGAGCTTTATCGTAAAAGTGGGGAAAATGTCCGAAAGGTAGTACTGGTGGGTAGCCATGAAAATATGCAGGAACTTTATCATTCCATGACGGATGATCCGACATCCGGATATCGTGTACTAGGATATTTTGAAGATTTTCCATCAGACCGCTATCCTATGAATATAGCTTATTTGGGACAGCCGTGCGAAGCTGTTGATTATTTGACCCGTAATGCGGGAAAGGTAGATCAGCTTTATTGCAGTCTTCCTTCCGCCCGTAGTACTGAAATTGTGCCGATTATCAACTATTGTGAGAACCATCTGATTCGTTTTTTTAGCGTTCCCAATGTCCAGAACTATCTGAAACGGAGAATGTATTTTGAAATGCTAGGTAATGTTCCGGTACTTTCTATCCGTCGTGAGCCACTTGAGTTATTGGAAAATCGTATTGTGAAACGTGGCTTTGATATTATTTGCTCGCTACTGTTCCTTTGTACCCTTTTCCCGATTATATATATCATTGTGGGACTAGCTATAAAGATAAGTTCTCCTGGACCTGTCTTTTTCAAACAGAAACGAAGTGGTGAGGATGGTCGTGAATTTTGGTGCTATAAGTTCCGTTCGATGCAGGTGAATGCACAAAGTGATACGCTTCAGGCTACGGAATGTGATCCTCGTAAAACCCGTATCGGTAATCTGATTCGCAAGACGAATGTGGATGAACTTCCCCAATTTATTAATGTCCTGAAAGGGGATATGTCTTTAGTGGGTCCCCGTCCGCACATGTTGAAGCACACAGAAGAATATTCTCATTTAATAAATAAATATATGGTTCGTCATTTTGTTAAACCGGGTATTACAGGTTGGGCACAGGTGACAGGTTTTCGTGGAGAAACGAAGGAACTTTGGCAGATGGAAGGACGTGTGCAACGTGACATCTGGTATATCGAGCATTGGACGTTCATTCTGGACTTATATATCATGTATAAGACTGTATATAATGTAATCCGTGGGGATAAAGAGGCTTATTAGGTGAGGAATTGGAAATTGAGTAAAAATTAAATCAATAGTTGTAAAATTACATGAGTAGGTGGTTATGAGAAAACTGAAACGATTGACTTTGGGTGCGTTACTTGCTTTTTTGCTGGTGTCCTGCCAATCATATAAGAAAGTGCCTTATTTGCAGGATACGGCTTTTGTGAATGATACAGAACAGAGTATTCGTCAGACAGGTGTGAAGGTTATGCCCAAGGATTTGTTGACGATTGCCGTATCTTGTTCTACTCCGGAACTGGCTGCACCTTTCAATCTGGTAAATTCGGGTACAGGTCGTGGAGCAGAAGGAAAGACAGTGGCACAAGGAACTGTATCATCTGCTTTACAGCAATATTTAGTAGATAATCAGGGGAATATCAACTTTCCAGTGGTGGGCGAGATTCATGTAGGTGGATTGACTAAGTTGGAAATAGAAAACCTGATTATAGATAAATTGAAGGTTTATCTGAAAGAAGCACCGCTTGTAACTGTACGTATTGTTAATTATCGGATTTCGGTATTGGGGGAAGTCACCAAGCCAGGCAGCTTTGTAGTCTCTAACGAGAAGATTAATTTGCTGGAAGCACTCGCTATGGCGGGTGATTTGACTATCTACGGTATGCGTGATAATGTGAAATTAATCCGGACAGGGCAAGATAACAAGCAGGAAATTATTACTATGGACTTGAATAAGGCTGAAACGGTACTATCTCCTTATTATCAGTTACAGCAGAATGATATAATTTATGTGACACCTAATAAGACTAAGGCTAAGAATTCGGATATAGGAACTAATACGGGATTATGGCTTTCTGGTACTTCTATTTTGGTTTCACTTGCTTCTTTATTAGTAACATTATTAAGATAAATTAAAAATAAACAAACAACAATGAAAGATAATTCGAACGATAATAATATGGGTGAAATGGAGGAAGAGAAGATAAATTATCAGGAGCTTCTCTTTAAATATATTGGCCTTGGTTTGTGGCTTCCGTTTTGCTTTGCCTAATTGGTGCTTGGGGATATTTGCATTTTCAAACTCCTGTATATCGGGTTTCAGCTTCTATCATGATAAAAGATGATAAAAAGAATGGTGGTGGAAATGCTGCTGATTTGGAAAGTATGGGATTGGGTGGAGTGATTACTTCTGCTCAAAGTCTTGATAATGAGATCGAAGTTTTGCGTTCAAAAACGATATTAAAAGAAGTTGTCAATAATTTAGAGCTTTATATAACTTATTATGATGAGGATGAATTTCCTAAAAAAGAACTATATAAAACTTCTCCAGTAATCGTAAACCTGACGGCTCAAGAAGCTGATGAACTGCCGGGGACAGCCTTGATTAATATGAAACTTGCTCCAGAAGGAGGTTTGGATATAAATTTGAAGGTAGGGTTGAGTGAATATACTAAACATTTTGATAAACTCCCAGCGGTGTTGCCTACAGATGTGGGTACATTTGGATTTGCATTGAAAGATTCTTTATCGAATGGAAAGATAGAAGGACAGAGTGTGGCGCGAAATATCAGTGCTGTGGTTAGCCAGCCATTTGGAGTGGCAAAAGGATATCAGTGGGCATTGGAAATAGTACCTACTTCAAAAACGACTTCTGTAGCAGTTGTTTCATTGATGAATACGAATATACAGCGAGGACAGGACTTTATCAATAAGTTGATGGAAATGTATAATCGGAATACAAATAACGCCAAGAATGAAGTTGCCGAAAAGACAAGGGAATTTATCAATGAACGTATTAAAATTATTGATGAAGAATTAGGAAGTACGGAGAACAAACTGGAAGTCTTTAAAAGAAATGCTGGTCTAACAGATATTAGCAGTGATGCTCAATTGGCAGTATCGGGAAATGCTGAATATGAAAGGAAACGTGTGGAAAATGGTACTCAGATTAATTTGGTTCGTGATCTTGCTAAATATATCAATAATCCGTCGAATGAGTATGAAGTATTACCTGGTAATATCGGCTTATCTGATGATGGATTAACTACTCAGATAGAACGTTATAATGAATTAATTTTTGAACGTAAACGTTTACTTCGTACTTCTACAGAGAGTAATCCAATGATAGTAAATCTAGATACGAGTATTCGCGCCATGAAAGCGAACGTTCAGGCTGCTATTAATGGTACTTTGCAAGGTTTACTTATTGTGAAGGCTGATTTGGATCGCGAAGCGAGCCGCTTTTCTCGTCGTATCAGTGATGCTCCGGGACAGGAGCGTCAATATGTAAGTATTGCACGGCAGCAAGAAATCAAGGCAGGACTTTATTTGATGCTTTTGCAGAAGCGTGAAGAAAACGCCATCACTTTGGCCGCTACAGCCAACAATGCTAAAATTATAGATGAGCCGGTAGCTGAAGGTGGTCCGGTATCTCCGAAGCCTAAAAAGATTTATATGATTGCTCTGGTGCTGGGAGTGGGTTTACCTGTCGGTATTATTTTCTTGGTTAGTTTGACTAAATTTAAAATAGAAGGACGTGCTGATGTGGAGAAACTGACTCGTGTTCCTATTGTAGGGGATATTCCAGTGGCAGACGAGAAGCAAGGTTCTATTGCTGTGTTTGAGAATCAGAACACTCTGATGAGTGAGACTTTCCGCAATGTGCGTACAAACCTCCAGTTTATGCTTTCTCATGGTCAGAAAGTGATATTGGTGACATCAACAGTCAGTGGCGAAGGGAAATCGTTCGTCTCTTCCAACCTTGCCGTCAGTCTGTCTTTACTAGGGAAAAAGGTTGTTATTGTAGGTCTCGACATCCGTAAACCTGGTTTGAACAAAGTATTCAACATCCCGAGAAAGGAGAGAGGAATCACTCAATACCTGTCCGACTCCGAAAAGGATTTGATGGAGATCATTCAGCCTTCGGATTTGAGTAAGAACTTGTATATTCTTCCCGGTGGAACAGTACCGCCTAATCCAACGGAACTGCTAGCCCGTGACGGTTTGGAAAAGGCGATAGAAATATTAAAGACGAACTTTGATTATGTAATATTGGATACGGCCCCGATAGGTATGGTTACAGATACTTTACTCATAGGTCGTGTGGCGGATTTATCAGTCTATGTCTGCCGTGCTGATTATACTCGAAAAGCTGAATATATATTAATTAATGAATTGTCCAACAATAAAAAACTACCAAATCTTTGTACAGTCATTAATGGTCTGGATCTTCAAAAGAAAAAATATGGCTATTATTATGGGTATGGAAAGTATAGTAAATACTACGGCTATGGTAAACGTTATGGCTATGGTTACGGTTATGGAGAAAATAAAGTAAATTGAGAGTACTTGCATTTATATGATTATTACTCTATTCCTATTTATTATTTGCGTTGTAGCTATCTGCAAAAATGCTAGTAAAAGTCTTAGTGAGAAACAAAAATTCACTGATGTTTTAAAGTTTGTTACGGCATTATTCGTAGTAAATGGACATTTGTTTGTGTTTGGGGGTGGTCCACATAGTTGGGCACAAGAGATGAATATAGGGCCGTTATGTGTTTCTCTTTTCTTTTTCTTATCAGGATATGGGCTAATGTGCAGTTATGAAAGAAAAGGAGCCGCTTATTTTAAAGGTTTTCTGTCACACCGTCTTGGACGAGTGATATTTCCTCTCATAACAGCATATATTGTGACTCTTCCAGTATATAGGATTGTTGTAGGAGAAATAGACTGGCATACAGTTTTTTCGACTTTTTATTGGGGAGGACCGTTTCTTCGATTTAGTTGGTATGTTACAGAGATAGTACTTCTTTATCTGTTCTTTTATGTGATAATGAGGTCATCTGTGAGTAAGCAACATAAAATATATATTCTGACATTCTTAATATTGCTTATGATGGGAGTATTGATTGCGACAAAGCAACCAATATGGTATATTGAATCATTGCCTGCTTTTATGATAGGTTTCTGGTTTCAAAGATATGAGAATATGATTTGTAATGAATTTTTAATAGGGGGGGGGTAAAAAGATAGGTGTTGTAATTCTTCTAAGTTTGGTGTTGTTGATAACGTTTCATTGGCACTTTGTCGCTAAATATATACAGGTGTTATCTGCTTTTCGATATCAATATGTATCATACTATATCATGAATATTGTTTTTGTCATTCTTATCATCATTGCGATGAAAGGCGTAGAAATTCATATTACTTTTCCGTCTGCATTGACTAATAGTTATTATGAGATTTATCTTATGCAAAATTGTTCGATGCTCGCTTTGCGAGATGTGACTAGTTCGTTTCCGGTTTATTGGTTAGGGGTGATGTTGCTAACTGTAGTTTTGGCAGTGTTGATGCATAAGGGGAATAGCTTGTTAATGAAAAATTTGAAGATTTAAAACGGACATGAATGTTCTTTGGATATACAATCTTCCATTAATTCCGGAGGCTGGTGGTACAGAACGAATCACCTCTTTAGTCTCAAGGGGGCTTACATTGCATGGACATCAATGTCTTGGTATTCTTGTATTTAATGAACGGACGGGCAGTATTACATACGATTCTGAATTTATAACAGACCTCTATTCATTCCTTTGCAAACATCAGGTTGATATTGTAATCAATCAGATAGCGTATGATAAATGGTTATTGGATGTATTTCTTAAAAAAGGTGGTGAGCAGTGGCATAGGGAAAAAGGACAGATCATATCCTGTTTGCATTTTGATCCTAAAAATCCATCGCTTTTGTATTTACTCAAAGGCAAAAATGATAAAAATATAAAAGATATCTTGAGCATAGTAAAAGCTACTGTCTTATATAAATATTATGAATATAAACAGAACAAAAGAGAAGGGGAAACATACAATTACATTTATAATCACTCGGACTGGTTTGTAACTTTGTCTCCAACGCATTTCCCGTATTTATATAAGATAATGAAGCGCTTAGAGTATAGTAAACTCATTGCGATTAATAATCCTTTGACTTTTGAGGATATCTCGACATCGGAAATGCTTGAGAAAAAGAAAAACGTTGTTCTTGTCTGTGCTCGCATGTCAGAATATCATAAACGCATCTCTATTATTCTGAAAGCATGGATGGCAATCTGTAAAAGAAAAGAAGTCAATGGATGGACACTTAAGATGGTAGGGGTAGGACCGGATTTGCAACGATATAAAGATTTTGTGTCCACTAATTGTATTCCTAATGTTCGATTTGAAGGTCAACAGTCATCGGAACCATATTATAATGAGGCAAGTATTCTTTTACTCACTTCAAGTGCGGAGGGGTGGGGACTTACTATTACGGAAGGGTTACAGCGAGGAGTAGTTCCTGTTGTCATGAATTCCTGTTCAGTGTTTGGTGAGATTATCCAAAATGGGTACAACGGTTATCTTACGCCAGATAAAGATATGAAAGTATTTGAAAATAAAGTGTTGCAACTAATGAGTGAACCATCCATACTTCGTCAAATGCAACTTCATGCACTTGAATCTGCAAAAAAGTTTAGTTTGGAAAGTACAATGAATAAATGGGAGAAAATGATACAATCTTCTGAAAATTCGTAATGTTTATGACTCAACGGTTAGAATACATAGATCAGCTAAAAGGATTGGCAATGCTTCTTGTTGTTATAGGACATATTATTGTGTTTTGCGGACTTGGATATGACAATATTTTCATTCGAAACATCACAATGATGAATATGCCTCTTTTTTTCTTCTTGAATGGATTGGTCATTAGTGAAAAGATGTCTCTCAAAGGCTTACTACGTAAAACGTGCCAACTTCTGTTACCATTTTTTTCATGGGGAATTTTGATGACACTTTATCGTAATAGTACTTTCCTTGATTTTCTATTTAATTATTGGAAATATGGCTATTGGTATCTGCTTGTTCTTTTGGAGTTCTTTATAGCACAAGTGGGATTAAATAATATCAATCTGTTGATTAATAAAAAGAAACGATGGTGGATA
>ENA-UONS01003487-UONS01003487.1-human-gut-metagenome-genome-assembly--contig:-CS19-NODE-3487-length-10680-cov-5.381176_pt1 | contig 10680 bp, 13 predicted proteins | sample MGYA00242458_ERZ724005 | MGnify/ENA metagenome assembly ERZ724005
TCAGCGGGGATATAGTTTTTCGCCTTGGCGGAGTTGGAGGCGTCGTCCACGCTCAGTCGGCAGTAGATGCCGACCTTAACTGTGAGCGCTCATCGGGAATATCAAAAACAAGATTTTTAATTATCTCTGCCGATAGATTTCCTTGACCGCCTTGTAGATAGGTATTCAAAATATCGTCCTTGCTGTCTTCAAGAAGGTATTTCAGGAAAACTCTGTTTATCCATGTCGGGCGAATACATAAAATTGCTTGATTTATTGCGCCCTCTATCTTTGAAATATCGACTTCGCCGCTTGTTGCACCGTATAATGCAACAATTAGATCACCTTTGGAAACCATCTTTGCAGACGAATATTTCAAGCCATCATCGGACAAAAAGAGTTCTGTTTTCTCCCCGTGTATCTCTCCGGAACGAATAAATGGAATGTTGCCACCATAAAAGCTGCTGTCCGTTGATTTCGGTGTGCCTCCTGAAAAGAAGGTACACTCGTCCCCCAAGCGAATTGACTACCACTTGGTTGTCTCAGAAAAAAGAATAGCCTTCTCTCTGAAAATGGCTCTCATGACACCTCTTTTATACTTCTTGAGGGATGATACATATTGCTGCTGCTTGGTGATCCTATCGCTAATCAGAGTTAGAAACTTTGCCAGCTTATCTTGCTCGGCTATGCTCGGAAGATAAAGAGGCTGTTCATATAATGTGTCCCACTCAACATTTCTTCTACATACACTCGCACCTACTGTGGTTGCATTGTAGAAGAAACGCTTTGCAGCCTCAGATTTTATCCATTGTGCCATGAGATCAACAGAGCAGCCGGTTATTTCATAGGTTTTGTACGCAGGAGATACCATTCCATGTTCAAACCGTTGATTGACATTTGCATTGCCTAAATGAAGGTTTTGCGTCGATAGCACCATTGTCCCGTATTTAATTTTCTTATAACCTTTATTGCTTGCACCGCGCTGGTGTCCGAAGAGTTCTGTGTTTAGAAACATTCCCTCAATGGCAGCCGAGAGAAGTGTGTCTTCATCTTCTTCTTTTGTGCGATCACTAAATTCATGAACAAGCTCCCCAAATGGAGTTGCTTTCCACCGGCTCATCAAAGCCCGGAAACCGGAGTTTCGGATGCTTTTCGAGACCGTTACTTGAGGTTCTTTTTCAGATCCCATGCCGGTATGAGTCAAAAGTAAAATCCCTTGCAGTAGCAGAGATTTTCCGCTATTGCAAGGGATTTCGTCTGTCATATAGCTATTTCTGCTTGCTTGATCAGAAGTATAAAAGAGGACTGTCCGACTCACTATTTGCCCACATTTCTCAGAGTTCTGATTGTAAGCTTGTTAAGCTTGGTGATGCGTTTGAACTATTGCAGAACAACACTTTTTCACGGGAAGATTTGACCTCAGGACTTAGCTCCGTCCAGAACATACACTATGGAGATGTGCTAATTAAATATGGTGCAGTAGTCAACATTGCTGAGGACAAACCACCATACATTAAACCAGATATTGAATTGAAAAAGTTTTGTATTTTTCATTCAGCTGCGTGAAGCCGATAAGCACAATTAATAATTCCGAAACAATCCGTAAACAGAACGCCAACAGAGACCTGATATTCTGTCGGTATCCTGCTGAGAGAGGAACGCAGTATATGCCGAAATTAAACCGGAAGGCGCGGCTTGGCCTTTATACCTTGACCGTAATTGCAGGCGTGTTGTCTGTTCTGAATGTTGTTTTTTCTCTGCTTGGAACAGCCGGTGTAATCGTATATGTGCTTTCTGCGTTTCTCTTGGCGGCCGCCGTATTCTACCTGATCGGTGATGTCCGGCTTATCCGAGCAAAGGTGCTTCGAACGGTCGAAGCTCACGCGTTCACCGCCCATCTGCATAGGGATTACGGCTATCGCACACTGGTTTTCTCCATTCCCGGCACAGGTCTCGTTACAGGCTTTGCAATCTTCAACGGTGTGATCGGTATCTCCAGCCGGTCATTCTGGTACGGTTCGCTGGCACTCTATTATCTTTTGCTGAGTATGATGCGGTGGATCATTCTTTACCATGTATGGCGCGGCAAAAAAGAGTCACAGACAGAACTTCAGAAATTGCAAATTTGCCGGTTTTGCGGTATTCTACTCTCAGCGATGACACTGGCCTTGAATATTTCCGTCGCCCTCATGGTGAACGCGGGCAGCGCAAAGCTCTATCCCGGTTTTCTGATCTATGCCGCGGCCACCTATACCTTCTATAAAGCCATTATGTCGGTCGTGAATATGCGCCGGGCAAAAACGAGCCGGAACGTTTATGTTTCGACCTTGCGTTATATCGGCCACGCGGATGCTCTGGTATCGATTCTTTCCCTGCAAGCGGCCATGGTCGCCGCTTTTGGCGCAGAGCATGAAATAGTTGCCCCAGTCATGAACGCTATAACTGGTCTTGTTGTCTGCGGCGCGGTACTGGCGCTTGGCATGCAAATCGTTGTAAAATCACAAAAAGGGATTCGATCTATACGGGAGGAACTGCGATGATCCACATTTTAGTCGTCGATGATGATAAGGAACTATGCCGGACAGTCTGCACCTATCTGAATGACTGCGGCTTTGACACGAAATCCGTACTCAACGCAAACGATGCCTATGACGAGATGTATAACAGCCTGTATGACTTGATTATCTCTGACATTATGATGCCGGAAGTGGATGGCTTTGAGTTTGCGGAAAATGTCCGCAAGGTGAATCGCCATATTCCGATTCTGTTCATGTCTGCAAGAGATGATCTGCCCGCAAAGCAGAAAGGCTTTCGGAACGGTATCGACGATTATATGGTGAAGCCGGTGGAACTGGCTGAGCTTGAAATGAGGGTACGTGCGCTGCTGCGCAGGGCAAACATTGAAACGGAACGAAAGCTGACGGTCGGAAATCTGGTTATGGATGCCGACGCAATGACTGCGATGATCGACAATGAAGAAATCGCTGTAACGACCCGCGAATTCAACATTCTCTATAAGCTGCTTTCTTATCCAAATAAGACATTTTCTCGTGCGCAGCTTATGGATGAGTTCTGGGGCGTAGAAACGGACACCAGCCTGCGGGCAGTGGATGTGTACATTACCAAGCTCCGGGACAAGTTCTCCGACTGTGACGGTTTTGAGATCAAAACTGTTCGAGGGCTTGGCTATAAGGTGGTGCTGAAATGAAGTACAAAGAAGCAACACAGAGCAAAATTCAAATTCTGCTTCCGTCCTCGTTTTTCTGGATATTTTTCGGTATGCTCCTGGTGATTGGCGGTGTTCATACGGGCCTGTTCTATCTTCTTGCCGTTTTACAGGTTTCACCTCTCATGCAGACCAACCTTATTTTGCTATACTGGCTGTTGGTGGCGACTCTGCTGTCATGGCTGGCAAGAAGATGTATCCGAACGACCTATGACGAACCCATGCAGAAGCTGGCGGAAGCATCCCGAAAGGTTGCGGGCGGAGATTTTTCCATCTATGTTCCCACCGTTCATTCGGCGGATCGGTACGATTATCTGGATCACATGATTCTGGACTTCAACAAAATGGTGGAGGAACTCGGCAGCATCGAAACACTGAAAACCGACTTTTTTACCAATGTCTCACATGAGATGAAAACGCCGCTGGCCGTCATCAGCAACAATGCCCAGCTTTTAGCCAATCGCAGCGTCGACGAGGAGCGGCGGGCGGAATGTACAGAGAACATTCTGGTCGCCTCGCGGCGGCTGAACAGCCTTATCACCAATATGCTCAAGCTCAACAAGCTGGAAAAGCAGACGATCCAGCCTGTTCCTGCCAGCTATGATGTATGCGAACAGCTGGCGGAGTGCGTATTCCAATATGAAGAACTGCTGAAAAGCCGCCAGCTTGAATTGGAGCCGGATTTGGAGGACAGATGCTTTGTGCTGGCTGACGCGGAGCTGATGGAGCTGGTCTGGACAAATCTGATCTCCAACGCCATCAAATTCACGCCGCCCGGCGGCACCATTACCCTGACGCAGAAAGCAGCCGGAGATTTTGCGGAAATTTCTGTTGCGGATACCGGCTGCGGCATGAGTGCGGAAACACAGAAGCATATTTTCGAGAAATTCTATCAGGGGGACACATCCCACGCAACTGCCGGAAACGGTCTTGGACTGGCGCTGGTCAAGCGCATTCTGGAGCTTTCGGGCGGTACAGTCTCCGTTCAGAGTAGCCCAGATTACGGTTCGAAATTTACGGTTTTTCTTCCGCTTTTCAAGGAGTGTATCACACATGAACAATAACGCAAAAAACTATATTTCCTATGACTACCACGAGATAAAAGCACCAGAAAATCAGATGTCGTTTTATCTGGACTGCTATGAAAGCTTCGGTTGGGAGATTGACGACAGAACGAAGTACCGCCACGGTACGCTTATGCTCCGCAGGGATCGAAAGCTGGTAAACAAAACGGAACTGACGCGACTGCAGCGGCACTTTGAGGCGTGTATGGAAGAAATAGCAACACTGGAAGCCTCCAAAACGAGCAAAGCCACCATGATTTCTTTGATTGTGGGAATCCTCGGAACGGTATTTATGGCCGGTTCCGTCTTTGCGGCAACGGCGACGCAGCCAATTTGGTGGTTATGTGCAATCCTTGCTGTCCCGGCCTTTGCCGGTTGGGGGAGTGCCCCCCTTCTTTATAAAATGCTCTCCGCTAAGCGCAGCGCGGAGGTAAGTACGCTTGTGGACAGTAAATACGAAGAAATTTATCAAATCTGTGAAAAGGGGCACGGGCTGCTGTAAACGCCCATGCCAGACTGTATGCTCAAATATAGAAAACGACCTGTGTGGGATTTTTCCGCTCAGGTCGTTTTTCTATACTCGTTTGTTGTCGCAACGATCCTCTTTTTCATAATTCAGCAACACAAGGCAAACGGTACGCAAATAAACAGCCGTTATACTATGCACAACAGATGGCGATAGACGCTGTAAAACAAATTAGCATGGAGGAACTCATTATGGAACATAAACTTTATTTGCTCACCGGTGCTGCTGGTTTTCTTGGCAGCAATATTTGCGCACAGCTTCTGGAACGTGGTGATCATGTTCGTGCGTTTGTATTGAACGGAGATCCTGCCGCCAAGTACATTCCCGATGAGGTGGAACAGTTCGAGGGCAACCTTTGCAGCAAAGACGATTGCTTGAAGTTTTTCGACGTGGAGCCGGGAACGCAGACGGTCTGTATTCACTGCGCCAGCATGGTAACCGTAAATCCCAGCTACTCAGAAAAACTGATGGCTGTCAATGTAGACGGTACGGACAATATCCTTGCCGCCATGAAAGCCCATCCGGAATGCGAGAAGTTCGTCTACGTTTCCAGCACCGGAGCAATCCCGGAGCTGCCCAAGGGAAAGAGGATCAGCGAGGTCCGTCATTTCTATCCTTATGATGACGACCTGGTCGTTGGCTGGTACAGTAAGACCAAGGCAATTGCCACCCAGCATGTACTGGATGCAGCAGAAGCCGGGATGAATGCCTGCGTCGTACACCCCAGCGGTATCCTTGGTCCGAACGATAAAGCCGTTGGCGAGACGACCAAAATGGTCATCAAGATCATTAAGGGCGAGATGCCGGTTGGTATGCAGGGTAGTTTTAACCTTTGTGATGTCCGCGATCTGGCTGCCGGTTGCATCGCCGCTGCGGATAAAGGCCGCAAGGGTGAATGCTATATTCTGGCCAACGAAGAAGTCACTCTAAAGGAACTATGCACCATGCTGGATCAGGAACTGCACTGCGGCACATGCAAAGCATATCTGCCGCTTGGCATTGCAAAGAAAATTGCTGCAGCATTGGAACGGAAAGCGGCGCACGGTGGGAAACCACCCATGATGACCACTTTCTCTGTCTACAATCTGGAACGGAACAACAGCTTTGATTATTCCAAGGCGCAGCGGGAGCTGGGATACCGCACCCGTCCTTACGCTGAAACCCTGCATGATGAAGCGGTTTGGCTGAAAGCGGAGGGAAAGCTGGCATGAAAAAAATCATCGTCATTGCCTTTGCGCTGGCTGCGGTCGGAGCGGCCACTTTCACCGGGATTCAGCTTCAGCAGAAGCATAGGAAAGGAGCGGCAGATTCTTATGAGTAAGTTTCTGAAAAAGGCGTTTGAGGACATGAAGCAGGGCACCGTACAGCGAGAGACCATTCGTGCATCCGTGTCCGATGCGACGCGAATTGCATCTTGCGTCAAGCCCGCACAAGCATCCGAGCGCCACACTGATGTACAAATAATGAACCGAAGGAGAGAGAAACATGAACGCGATTGAGATCAGAGATCTTTCCAAGAGCTTTCACGGGATGTACGCCGTAGACCACCTGAACATGACCGTTCCGGTGGGTGCGATCTACGGCTTCATCGGAGAAAACGGAAGCGGAAAATCCACCACAGAAAAGCTGATCTGCGGGCTGCTGGTTCCGGACGGCGGCAAGATCAAGCTATTCGGCAAAAGCTATCGGGATGCGGGTGTCCGTGCCCGTGTCGGCGCACTGATTGAAAATGCAGGCTGCTTCCCAAATTCTTCTGTGTGGATGAACCTGAAAATGCAGGCCATCAACCTGAACCTGTCCAATCCCGATGAGGAAATTCAGCGTGTGCTTAAGATCGTCCGTATGGAGGATTCCGCCGACCTCAAATTCAAAAAATGTTCTCTTGGCATGAAGCAGCGCATTGGCATTGCAATGGCGCTGCTGGGCGATCCCGCCCTGCTGATTCTGGACGAGCCGATCAACGGCCTTGACACCGACGGTATGCGCATCATGCGGGAAATCCTTGTAGACATCACCAAAAATTATGGCTGTACTGTGCTGATCTCGTCCCATATTCTCGGGGAACTGGAGAAGATCGCGACCCACTATGGCATCATCCGACAGGGCAAGATGATCATGGAGCTTTCCGCCGCAGAACTGGAAAACCGGGCGCGAGTGTTTGTATCCTTAAAAACCCGCGATATGCAGGGCGCAAAAAAGGTGCTTCTGCGACAGTTTCCGGATGTGCGGGAGGAAGATGGCTACCTCCGCATTTACGGTGCAGCGGAGCCGGACGCCATTTCTGAATATCTGTATCAGAATGGCTATGCCGTCAGCGGGCTTCGGAAAAACAGAATTGGTCTGGAAGAATACTACATTGAACTGATGAGCAAAAAGGAGGCGGTCTGAAATGGCATCGCAGCAGCGTACCTTACAATTTGAATCCCCCAGCTTTTATGAGCGGCTGAAAACTATGCTGGGCGTAGACTTCTACCGCCTGTTCCATACGCCGATGTTCTATATTTTCCTCGTCATTGCCGCCATTATCCCGGCTATGGTGCTCTCCATGACCGGCATGAACGCAGTCGGTGCGGCAGTGCCTATGTACACGAACACATGGCAGATGATCGCCACGCAGTCACCCATGTATGTGGTATCTGATATCGGAGAATATGCCAACATGAACATGGTGTTCATTTTCGGCGGCATCATGGTTTCCATCTTTATCGGTCACGACTACAAAAGCGGATATGTCAAACAGCTTTTCACGACCCATGCGAAAAAGCGGGACTATATGATGTCCAAAACCATCATTGGCGCATTTTCCATGGCTTGTATGTGTCTCACTTATCTGCTTGGTACAGTAATCGCGGGTCTGTTTGTGAGGACATCCTTTGAAGCAGATCTCACTTCGCTTCTGTTTGCAATTCTAGGCAAAATGCTCATGAGTCTTGGTTGGGCCAGTTTGTATACCTTTCTCAATGTCGTCCTTCGCAGATACTTTGGTATCTCCATTGTCTTGTCATTCTTCCTTGGCACAGGCATTCTTGTGATCGGTGCGGCGGCTGTCCTCGGAAATTCCCCGCTGCTGAACATCTTCCTGTATGGTTCGTCTGTCTACGCCTGCCTTTCTGCGGGAGCAGTTAATCTGCTGACCTGCGTGATCGTTTCGGCAGCATGGGCCGTGATCTATAACCTTCTCGGCTCCGCTGTGCTGTCGAGATGTGACGTGTATTGATGGAGGTGTGCAGAATGAATGCAGTTGAAATCAAAAATTTGACAAAGAACTTCGGCAGTAAGCAGGCTGTAAAAGGCCTGAATATGACCGTCCCGATGGGTGCGATCTACGGCTTTATCGGTGAAAACGGCAGTGGAAAATCCACCACAGAAAAACTGATCTGCGGGCTGATAGTTCCGAATGGCGGTAGTATCCGGCTGTTTGGCAAGGACTATACCGATGAGGCGGCGCGTGCAAAGGTTGGCTGTCTCATTGAATTCCCCGGCTGCTATCCCAATTACAGCGTTTGGAATAACCTGATGCTGCAAGCTGCAAATCTGGGACTCAAGCATCCCGCAGATGAAGTGCGGAAGGTGCTGCGGCTCGTTCGCATGGACGGTTCTGCGTCCAACAAGTTCAAAAACTGCTCGCTGGGCATGAAACAGCGCATCGGCATTGCTATGGCACTGCTGGGCGACCCGCTCCTGCTGATTCTGGACGAACCGATCAACGGTCTGGATGCGGACGGTATGCGTATCATGCGAGAGGTTCTTGTAGACATTACGAAAAACAAAGGTTGCACGGTCATCATTTCTTCTCATTTGCTGGGAGAACTCGAAAAAATAGCAACCCATTATGGCATTATTCGAGGAGGAAAAATGCTTTGTGAAATGACAGCCGAGGAACTGGAAGCAGATTGCCCAACCTATACGGCGCTGCGTGTAAAGGACACCAATCGCGCCAAGGCGATCCTGTCCTGCAAGTATTCCCGCGTGGAGGAAGATGCAACCGGCTATATTCGCGTTTATGACAATGCGATGCCAGAGGATATCGCGGCTTGTGTTCACGAAAACGGAATCCCCGTCTGTGAATTGAGGACTGCTAAAATCAAGCTAGAAGAATACTATATTGACCTGATGGAGAAAAAGGAGGGCGACCGATATGGAACATACTAATAGATTGAGCCTCAAGAAACCGGCGGCCGGAAGCCGCCTGAAAACAATGATGGCTGTGGATTTCCGCCGCCTGTTTACCATGCGGCTCCTTTACATCATGGTCGGCATTTGCCTTGTTGTCCCAATCCTTGTTCTGGTCATGACGACAATGATGGATGGCAGTGTCTCTGTAGATCCCAAGACTGGCGTAGAAACAACAATGCATGCGTTCTCCAGCGTGTGGCAGTCCATTGGTTCAACCAGCGGATGCGGTATGATGAACATGGACATGACCAGCATGTGCAATATCAATCTGGTCTACTTCGCCGTTGCCGTGCTTGTCTGCCTGTTTGTCAGCGACGATTTCCGCAGCGGCTATGCAAAAAATCTGTTTACTGTCCGCGCCGGTAGAATGGAATATGTGATCTCCAAAACGCTTGTGGGCGTGGTAAGCGGTGTGCTCATGCTGATCGCCTATTTTATTGGCTCCATGCTGGGTGGTAAGATCGCCGGACTTCCGTTTGAACTGATCGGTGCAACGACCTCAAATATTGTTATGTGTATGCTGGCCAAATCGCTTCTGGTCGCAGTGTTCGTCCCGCTTTATCTGCTGATGAGCATAGTTGCCAGAGAAAAGGCATGGCTCTCTATCATGCTTTCCTGCTTTATGGGAATGTTCCTGTTCATGATGGTGCCGATGATCACCCCGCTGGACGCTGGTATCATGAACGTCATCTTGTGCCTGGCCGGTGGTGTACTGTTCAACTTGGGTGTTGGCATGGTGAGCCGTCAAGTGCTGCGCAGATCGAATCTTTTGTAAGTCAAACGGAGAATACGCCTATTCTTTGTTTACAGCGGCGCAGTTTCTGCGTCGCTGGTTTTATGTTCTGACCCAAACCGTGACCCAAACGCGAAAAAATCAGGTGGATTTATCCGTGCCGGAAAGGATACCGCTGTGAGATTTTCCGAGCGGAAAGGCGCAGAAATGGCTCGAAATGTCCGCGAAAAATATCCGACCAACCTTCGGGAATATCAGCCTTTGACAATGGCGCACCCTTGATAAATGAGCCAAGATTACCGATTGTATTACGATTCCATTGAGCATCTTTCAATTTGCAGTTCTCAGGTGCCAAAAGACTACGAACGACACCTCTTTTATACTTCTTGAGGGCATCTACCATTTGCTGCTGTTTTTCTATTCTATGACTGAGGGAAGAAAATAACTGCGCAATCTTTTTCTGTTCAGAGACATCGCAGTACGGTAAACCAAGCCACTTGAACGCTTCATAGCTGATCTGTCTGCCATCTCTAATGCCCTCTACTGACTTTGAGAGGATATGATTGATAAACTCATCCGTGTGAAAGTATGCTTGCGGTCGAATCCAAACGGAGGGCGGCGGGGAGCGGCAGCCCACGGCGAAAAAGTGCCGTGGATGACAAAAAGCACCTATAAAGGCTTCAAAACCTTCATAGGTGCTCAATAGGCGCAATGAAACAGCAGAAAGGGCAGGCGGGTGCAGGAAACTGCTTTCGTTCCGTATTGGTCCGGTTATGCGATTTGTGCGGCGGCAAGCCGCATCAGCGACACCTCCCGTACTCTTTTGTCATAGACTGATTTCCTTTCTGCTCAAATCGGATAGATATGGCAAAAGGCGGTTGTTCAAAAGAGCAACCGCCTTTTCTGACGAATGAAACCAAAAAGGGGCGCGGGGCTATTTGCCCGCGCCCCTAAAGGTGAACCTGTTTACTTTTCG
>ENA-UONS01003494-UONS01003494.1-human-gut-metagenome-genome-assembly--contig:-CS19-NODE-3494-length-10630-cov-6.997069_pt1 | contig 10630 bp, 9 predicted proteins | sample MGYA00242458_ERZ724005 | MGnify/ENA metagenome assembly ERZ724005
ATATTAAAAAAAGAAAAAATCGATATTATAATACTAGATTTGAAACTTCCAGATATAAGTGGAATAGATATTATAAATTATATAGAAGGAAATAATCTCTCACAATATTATGCCTCAATTATAGTACTTACAAATGAAATTGATTTACTAAACCAAGTAATAAACAAAAAAAGCGTATTTACATATAGTTCAAAAATAGACAATATAAATTCTTTTATAGATAAAGTTCGTGAACTATCAAAAGAAAAGCAAGACATTAGCTTAAAAAATTCTATAAAAGAAAAAATCTCTTCTGAATTAGAATATTTAGGTTTTGATTTTTCATATATTGGAACTAGATATTTATATGATTGTACATATGAATGTTATTTATCAGACACATTATATAATATTAATTTTAGTAAACATATTTATCCTATTCTTGCCAAAAAATATAATAAAAGCCAAGTTTTAATAAAAGCAAATATTTTTCAGGCAATTGGTCAAATGTATCGTACAATTGATAAAGATAAACTTTCTACATATTTTGGTTATTCACTATTAGACAAACCAACAACAAAAGAAATTATATTTACAATATTACAAAAAATATCCTAAACTTATAAAGAGAGATCAATACATTGCTCTCTCTTTTTTGTTGTATGTTAATCTATGTAAAAACTAAAAAGAAAGAGTTTTCCTCTCATTAATTAATGACATCAGAATTTTAAATATTTTCCATAATTCTCTTGAAAAAACTAAAAAAACATCGTATAATATAAAAGTATTATAAATGCGCTCGTAGTTTAGCTGGATAGAATGCAAGGCTACGAACTTTGAGATCGGGGGTTCGAATCCCTCCGGGCGCACCACAGAAATAAAAATCAATCAGAAAATAAATCTGGTTGATTTTTTGTAATAAATGAATTCCAAAGATGTCTAATATATCTTGAATTATAATAAAACTACTGACAAATATAAAAATCCATGATATAATACCAAAAGTTTTTAGCAAAAGCTAAAATAATATCTCCTTTTAGAAATGGCATATTTTGTAACAACAAATAATTTTAAGGGAGGAGCAAACTTATGAAAAGAAAACACCCAAATACTATACCTATGGAAGAGATGACACAAGATTTACTTGATAAAGCATATTCTTGCGAAATGTCCAAAGAACAACTTCTTAAGATGTTTTCTGATTGTATTGAAAAAAAATGGATGGAAGAAGAAGAAAAATTCAGAAAAAAAGTTGAAGTATATCTTCAAAAAAATCAAGGTAATATTGAGTCTTACGAAGCAGATTTTTATGATTCTCGATTTGGATATGAAGATGCTAGAAATATCTATTCAAAATTCAAGATGGAATTCGATTTAAGTCAAAGATATAAATTTTATCTTGAAATTATATGTGCAATGTATAAGCTCCATAGAAATATGAATTACGGAATTGATATAACTTCTCTATATGCTTTATTAAATCATAATCATTTAGATATAGATTTTAATAAATATGCTGAAGTTATCGCTGTTGTTTGTATGATATTGGAAGGGGAAGTTTGTACTAGCACACAATGTGGTGAATTTTATGACTTAAGGAAACAGTACCGAATCCATAATAATTTTCAACTTACAATATTAGGAATGATTTATTTGGTTGAAAAAGAAAATACTTAAAACAAAGAAAGATTAGTTTGAAATATAACTAATCTTTCTTTGCATAAAATTATAAAATAAAATCAATCATAAAAAAATTGAATTTTTATTTATATATCAATAATTTTAAAAACATTTAATGAATCCATATCAGCAACTCTAACTTGTGAATATGATAAAGTATAATAATTTCCGTTAACAAATACAATTCTTCTAACTTCTTCTTCATAATTATTGCTTATAGTTCCAATCTCACCTTGTAATGAAAAACCATTTTCTAAGTCAATTTTATAAATAACTGCTCTCGAATTAGTTTTTAAACCAGATGATGAATTTATTGGAAATGCCATAATTCCTTTTTCTTTTGAAAATATTGCTGATTTATGGTTATATAATAATTCTGAATATGTGTATTTACTATCTCCAACAGCTATTTGAAATACTACTTGTGGATTTGTAAAATCTGAAACATCAAACATTACTAATTTAAGTCCATTATTTGTTACTCTGGTTCCATTTTCTTTTGTATCATATCCAAATCCTATTATATGTTTTTCATCATATGGATGTAAATATACGCTATATCCAGGAAGTTGTACTTCTCCTAAAATTTGTGGATTTGTTGCATCTGATAAATCAATTACCCAGAATGGATCTGTTTGTTTAAATGTTACCACATATGCTTTACTTCCCATATATCTTACTGAATATATTTTTTCTCCTTCTGCTAATCCCTCAATTTTTCCTATTTCTTCTAACTTGTCATTTAACACATATAAATTATTACTTGTATTTTGATTTGACCATATTTCTCCTATAGTTGTTGCAATTCTAAAATTATCACCATTCTCATCCATTGAGAATTGGTTATTTACGCTTCCTTCAACCTTACCTTTAGCTTTATATATAATTTTTCCATTATTTAATTCAAATTTCATTAATTTTGTTTTAGTATTAATAACTTTATAATTTTCATCATATTCAACCTCATTTGTTGCAATATACATATTTTTTTCTGATGAATATAAATATGTTCCTGCTCCTAAAAATGTTTGAATATCTGCTTCATTATCTCCATTAATATTGATACCTACTAATATTAAATAATTTGCATCTTCTGTTTCATCTAAATTATAAATTTTGTCATAACTAATACATTTTTCTTCATTAGATATTGCTGTATCAGTATATTTAGGCATATAATCATTTTCATTTAATTCTTCTATACTTTTACAACTAATATCATATCCATATATGTTTTCACTTACAGCAAAATATATATTTTCATCTATCATTCTTGACATTGATGTTATATAACTTCCTTCTAGCATAACATTTCTTATTTCTTTTGGATTACTTCTATCTGTAATATCATATATTATAATTCCTGTTTTTGACTTTGGCGCTTCACTAATATCTTGCATTTCTGTACTCATTTTTAAATTTTCATTATATGCTATATTTCCTATTAAAGCTAATTTATTATTTTGTACATATATTTCTATAGGATAAAAATTTTCTTCCTTAAAATTTATTTCTGCTATTTTTTCTGATGTTTCTGCATTCTCAGCATTTATTATTATAAGTCTTTGCTTACTTAAATAATAAATATATTTATCATCTGTTTTTACAATATCTCCTTCATCAACATTTTCAACTTGGATATTTGTATTTGATCTAGTTTCTAACATGTCTGATTTAGCTACATCTGTTATACTCTCTTGTAAATTAAATGAATATTTGGTTTCTCCATTTGTAGAATTTTTACTTTTTATAATATTATAAAAATTCTCAAAATTTCCAACAGTTTCTAAATCAATTTTAGCAACATCTTCTTTTTTCATTTCTTGCAATACTTTAGGAGTTTTCTTCTGTGAAAATACTACTACTGATGATAATGCAACAACAAAAACTGCTGCTATATTTATTATTCTCTTCATTACTTTTTGTCTTTTTATTTTTTCTTCTTTTTGATATTCATCATATTTTTTATAAATTTCATCTATAAATTGCTTATCAGTTTTCATATTTATATCCCTCCTCTAATACTATTTTTTCCAATGCTCTTCTTGCTCTATATATCAATATTTTTACATTTGATGTTGTTTTATTTAATACATGTCCTATTTCTTTATAGCTTAATTCTTCTATATCTGCTAAATATATTACATTTTGATATTCTAATTTTAGTTTTTGAATTGCATTTTTTAAATTTTCTGCTCTTTCATTTTTAAATACTTTTTCCTCTAGTTCTTCAACATCTTTAATATTCTTTCTCATCTATTGCTACAATTCTTTTTTCTCTTTTTATATAATTTAACGCTTTTGATTTTGCTATTGTATAAAGATATGTTTTTAAAGAATATTCAAATCTGTAATTTTTCTTATGAATTAATACATATAAAAATACATCTTGTGCTAAATCTTCTGCTATATCTATGCTTTTGGTATATCTTTGTATAAAATATATAATTGAATTTTTATGTCTTTTTACTATTTCTTCAAAACTTTCATTATTTCCTAATAGAAACTCTTTGTATAGTTCTTTGTCTGTTTTCTCTTGCATCTTGAATCCTCCTTTTTCTATCTCTTATACAATCTTATCAGAAAAAAGTTACATCTACAAGAAAAAAGACCATTTCAATTTGAAATAGTCTTTATTTCCATTTATATTTCTCTTTATCTTTTAATTCATTATATATCTCACAAAATCTTTCATATCTACCTTGAGATATTTTTCCATCTTGTACAGCTTGTTTCACTCCACATTTTTCTTCTTTTATATGTGTACAACCAACGAATTCGCAATTTCCTAATTCTTTCTCAATTTCTATAAAATATTTATCTAATTCTGAACTTTCTATTTCATTTATTTCAAAACTTGAAAATCCTGGTGTATCTGCAATATATGTATTTTCTTCAATTTCATATAATTTAGTGTCTGTTGTTGTATTTTTACCTTTTTTATTTTTCTTGCTTACTTCTCCTTCTTGTGTTTTATCTGTATTAAATATTGCATTTATTAGACTTGATTTTCCAACTCCTGAATTTCCTGAAAATACGCTTACTTTATTTTTTAATATTTCTTTTACTTCTTCAATTCCTTTATTTTCTTTTGCACTTGTTACAATTACTTTATATCCAACTTTAGAATATTCTTCTTTTATCTCTATATAACTGTCTTGTAAATCTATTTTATTAATAATAATTATTGCATTTATTCCTAATTTTTCTGCATATGCTAATTGTTTATCTAACATTAATAAATCTGGTTTTGGATGTTTTGTTGATATTACAAATATTATTTGATCTATATTTGATATTTTAGGCCTTTTTATTTCATTTTTTCTTTGTTCTACTTTTTCTATAATAGCTTCTGATTTTTCTTCATCTGTTACTTGTATTTCTACATTGTCTCCTACTAATGGTGTTATTTCATTATTTTTTAATTTTCCTCTTGCATACGCATTATATTCTTTGCTTTCTGTTTTTATTTTATATACATTTGATATATTTCCTATTATTTTTCCTTGCATTATTTATTTGCTTTTCTCCTTTTCTTTTTTATAACATATATATTGTATCATATTTTGGAGAATTATAAAATATATAATAAAAAACTCCCAAAATTAATGAGAGTTTTTATCATTTTATTCAATTGTTAATTTATCTGTATTATTCAAGTTCATATCAACAGTTTTCTTCAAAATGCCATCAATATATACTTTTATTGTAACATTTCCTTTTCCACTAACACTAACTTGTTTATCTGTAACATTTTCTTTTACTTTTTCATCTGTAACAGTTTCGCCATCAACAGTTACCTTTAATTGAATTGTATTTGGTGTATTATCAACTTCAACCTCTTTTTGGATAGTTGTACTTGTTGTTTCACCTTTTACACTTTCTGTAACTGGCTTTTTAATTTTATCTTGATATCCTGTTATTGATTTTACATTTATTGTTACTGTTCCTGTTTTTGTTTCAGCAATTTTATTTACTGTTAAAGTTATTGTTGAACCTTCATCAACTGTTTCACCAGATTTTATACTTTGGTTTAAAACAACTCCATTGTCTTTTGTTTTATCTTCAGTATATTCGATTTCAACAACTAAACCTTTTTCTTCTAAAGATTTTTTTGCTGTTTCTACATCTTTTTGTAATACTGATGTTACAACAACTTGTTTTATTCCAGTTCCAATGCTTATATATACTTTTACTGTATCTCCAGCATTTACTTCTGTTCCTTCATCTGTTTCTTGTTTTGTAATATATCCTGATTCGATTGTTTTACTTGTTTCTTCTACAAATTCAAGTTTTAATTTAGCATCTTTTGCAGATTTTTCAGCTTCTTCTTTTGTTGTTCCTACAAATTTTGGAACTTTAGTTTTTTCTGTTCCTAAGCTTACTATTACTTTAATTTCAGATTTTTCTTTTACTGTTCCATTTTGAGTATATTTTGGATTTTGTGAAATTATTTTTCCTGCTTCTACATCTGCACTATATTCAGCTTCTCCTTCTGAATATACTAATTTACTATCTTGAACTAATTTTTTGGCTTCATCTACTGTTTTTCCAACTAAATTAGGAATTGCCACATCTTTTGTTCTTGTAGCATTTGCTATTCCTAAAGTTGTTCCTAAACTTAATACAAATAATAATATTAGTCCAACAATTGTTGATAATACTTTATGTTTTTTTACAAATGCAACAAATTTATTTTCCTTTTTCTTTGCAGTTGCTTTTGGTCCTCTATTATCATCTTGAATTGTTGATATTCTTTGTGTTGGGGCATCTACATATTCATTATTATCTACAAAATTTCCTTGTGGCTCTTTTAATGCTCTTTTTAAATCTATTAACATTGCAGTTGCACTTTGATAACGTAAGTTTGGATCTTTCTTTAATGATTTCATTATTATATCATTTACTGCAATTGGAATATTTGGATTTGCAACAATTGCTGCAATTGGCTCTTCTTGCATATGTTTTAATGCCACTGATACTGGTGTATCTGCATCAAATGGTACTCTTCCTGTTAACATTTCATACATAACAACACCTAAAGAATATATATCAGATTTTTCGTCTGTAAATCCTCCACGTGCATGTTCTGGTGAAAAATAATGTACTGATCCAATAGTTGTTCCAAATGCTGTAATTGTTGAGTTTGATACTGCTTTTGCAATTCCAAAGTCTGTTACTTTTGCAACTCCATCTTCTGTTATTATTATATTATGTGGTTTTATATCTCTATGTATAATATGATTTTTATGTGCTGTTTCTAATGCTGATGCAATTTGAATTGCTATATTTACTGACCATTTCCATGGAAGTGGTCCTTTTTCTTCTACAATTATATCTTTTAATGTCTTACCTTTTACTAATTCCATTACAATATAATGTAAATTTCCATCAACACCTACATCATACACAGAAACAATATTTGGATGTGTTATACTTGCTGCAGATTGTGCTTCAACTTCAAATCTTTTAACAAATTCTTCATCTGTTGTAAATTCATCTCTTAATATTTTTATTGCTACATATCTATTTAATACATGACATTTTGCCTTGTATACTGTTGCCATTCCTCCACTGCCTATTTTTTCTAATATTTCATATCTGTTTGCTAATAATCTTCCTTTTAAATCCATGATTTTTAAATCCTTCCTAGGTTTTTAGCTAACCCATTGATTTTTCTTTTGAAACTCGAAAATTCAAATCGGGTGAAGAAAATGTGGCAAAACCACACTTTTCTTATAATTTTTTTATTATATGTTTTTAATAATTACAACTGTTATATTATCCATTCCACCATTTTCATTTGCTAAGTCTACTAGCCTTTGTGGCGCTTTTTCAATATTTCCTGTTGCTATTTGAAAGATATCATCTTGTTTTACCATATTTGTAAGTCCATCTGATGAGATTAATAAGATATCTTCTTTTAGAAATCCTTTAACTGCTACATCTGGTTCAACAAATGCATTACATCCTAATGCTTTTAATAGCATATTTTTCTTTGGATGTACTTCAGCTTCTTCTTTTGTTATTGTTCCGTCTTTTACTAATTTTTGAACATAACTATGATCTGTTGTTAATTTTCTTATAAATGTCTTTCTTATTCTATATATTCTGCTATCGCCTATGTGCCCAATATATGCCTTATTATTATATATTAAGCAAACTTCTAAAGTAGTACCCATTCCTTCATATTCTTTATTTTCTCTTGATTTTTCATATACCACCATATTGGCATATTCCATACTACTTGCTATTAGTTGTATAAGACTTTCTCTGTCTTTTGGTGTTTCTTTGAAATTGTTTTCAATATAATTTTTTGTGCATTTTATTGCTAAATTACTTGCAATTTCTCCGCCTTTATATCCACCCATTCCATCTGCTAATAGGTATAGTTTTACTTCACTTGATGAATCAGATATATAATATGCATCTTGGTTCATTTCTCTGACTTTTCCAACGTCTGATTTTGCATAAGCAATTATCATATTTCACCTCATATCTTTCTATATGTTTTTAGTTATATCATATATAAAAATTTTTTTCAATTATTTTCACGAATTTTCCATATTATGATTGTAGGTTTTGTCTTCTTAATTGTCCACAAGCTGCATCTATATCTGAACCCAACTCTCTTCTTATTGTTGCTACTATTCCATGGTCATTTAGATAATCTCTAAACTTAATTATATTTTCATTTGAACTCTTAGTATATGCTCCATTTTCTATTTTATTAATAGGTATCAAATTTACATGACATATCATTCCTCTTAATAAATGTACTAATTCTTTTGCATCTTCTAAATTATCATTATTGTCTTTTGCTAATGCATATTCAAATGAAATTCTTCTATTTGTTTTCGCAATATAATCTTTACAAGCTTGTAATAATTCTTCTATTGGAAATGCATTATTTACAGGCATCATACTACTTCTTTTTTCATTTGTTGTAGCATGTAATGATATTGATAATGTACATTGAATATTTTCATCTGCTAATCTATAAATTGCTGGTACTAATCCACTTGTTGAAACACTTATATGTCTTGCACCTATATTTATTCCTTTTGGATTATTTATTATTCTAATAGCATTTACAACATTATTATAATTATTTAATGGTTCTCCTATTCCCATAAATACTACATTTGATATTCTTATATTATTGTCTTGTTCTACAGCTAATATTTGTTCTACAATTTCTCCAGATGTTAAATTTCTTACAAATGGAATTCCTGTTGATGCACAGAATTTGCATCCCATTTTACATCCAACTTGTGATGATACACATATACTGTATCCATGATGATAGCTCATTAGTACTGTTTCTATTGCATTTCCATCTAATAAGTCAAATAAATATTTTTTTGTTCCATCACTTGACTCTAATTTTCTTAAAATCTTGAAATTGCACATTGTATAATTTTCTTTTAATTTTTCTCTTAGTTGTAAAGAAAGATTTGTCATTTCATCAAATTCTTTGACTTTTTCTTCATATAACCACTTAAATACTTGTTCTGCTCTAAATGGCTTTTCTCCCATTTGAACAAATTCTTCTTTTAGACTATCTAAATTATAATCTTTTATATTTTTCATTATTATTTTTTTCTCCTAATAATCCAATTTTTTTCACATTTTATTGGAAGAAGTATTTTTACTTGTTGACCTTTTACCCCTGGATTTATAAATTCAATTTCTTTGTCTGTTTCTATATCCCACATTTTTTCTATTTTGAATACAACTGGCTCTATATGATGTGGTACTAAAATTTCCATTGTATCTCCAACTTGTAATCTATTTCTTACTTCCATAATTGATTTTTCTTCATTGTATTCCACAACTTTTCCACCAAATTGGTATAACTCATTGTATTGGTGTCCATCATATTCTTGTATATCTTGATTTTTTCTATCATTGAAATAAAATGTTGTTAATTCTCTTGTTTTTATTTTTTCAATTTCTTTTAAATATTTATCAACATCATAATGTGATGGATCTTTTTTATAATCATCTATTGCATTTCTATAAACATTTACTATACTTGCAACATAATATTCTGTTTTTAAACGTCCTTCTATTTTTACACTGTCAACTCCCATGTCTATTATTTCTGGAAGTTCTCTTATTAAACATAAATCTTTTGATGAAAATATACTTGTTCCATGTTCGTCCATTTCTATTGGCATATATTGTCCTGGATTATTTCTTTCTTCTGCATATAAATTATATGACCATCTACAGCTTTGTGCACAATCTCCTAAATTAGCACTTCTACAAGCTAAGAAATCACTCAAGAAACATCTTCCAGAATATGCAAAACATATTGCACCATGTACAAATATTTCAATTTCCATTCCTTCTGGTTTATTTGCCATTATATATTTTAATTGTTCTTTATTTAATTCTCTTGCCATTATCATTCTTTTAGCACCATTTTTATACCAGAAATTACATGAGTGTAAGCTTACTAGATTAGCTTGTGTACTTACATTTATTGGAACACTTGGTGCATATTGTTTTAACGTTTCTATTACTCCTCCATCTGCCGCAATTATTCCATCTGGTTTTATTTCTTCTAATTTTTTTGCCATTTCTATTATTTCTGGATATGTTTCATCCCAAGCATATATATTTAAGGCTACATATACTTTTTTTCCAATACTATGTGCATATTTTATTGTTTGTATTAAATCATCATCTTGTATTTCTGCTCTTGATCTTAATGATAATGATGCTGTTCCACAATATACTGCATCTGCTCCGTATAAAAATGCTATTTTTGCTTTTTCAAATGATCCTGCTGGTGCTAATAATTCTATTTCTTTCACTTTATTCTTTTCCTTTCTTCTTTCACGATAGCACATTTTGTGCCTAATAATACAGGTTAAATTATACTCTATTTATGGATTATTGTCAACTAAAAAGCGAGTCTAAGATTTTCTATCAAATGAAAATTTTAAGAAAATCTAAGACT
>ENA-UONS01003495-UONS01003495.1-human-gut-metagenome-genome-assembly--contig:-CS19-NODE-3495-length-10623-cov-7.084690_pt1 | contig 10623 bp, 8 predicted proteins | sample MGYA00242458_ERZ724005 | MGnify/ENA metagenome assembly ERZ724005
AATAGATGAAATGCATACTTTTTTCCACTATTTTGGAAATGTCTCCGCCCGAGCGGAGGGTCTCAGAAAGCAGCAGAAACGGCCGTTTCCGCCACATTCCCGAGCCGCAGAATGTTTGTAGAAGAAGCGCAGAAAGCCCCATGAATCGAGGCTTTCTGCGCTCAGTTTATTCTCTCAGCAAATGATCCGCGTACTTTTCCGCCATGGCGCGCCAGTTTTCCAGCGACTGCCCCATGTCCGCGCCGCAGGATTCCCGGTACAGTGCCCAGACGAACCAGTAATAGGCAATGATGGCAGTATAGGCCATGTAGTGGAAGCGGCCGGACGCGTCGTATCCGCTTCCCAGATACTCTTTGATGAACCGTTCCGCGTCCGGGAAGTCGTACATGGCGTCTACGATGTAGTAGCCAACGTCAATTCCGGGGTCGGAAAAGCCTGCGTACTCCCAGTCGATGAGAATTACGTCCCCGTCAGGCAGGAGCATCCAGTTGGGGCGGTAGGTATCGCCGTGACAGAAGCATTTTTCCACGCCGTCGCCCAGCGTCATCTGATAGAGTCTGCCGATTTTTGCTTTCAGCGCTTCGTGGGGAGCGAAGCAGTTGGGGTCTTTTCCGGTAAGCAGCTTCTGCATACTCAGCGCGTCCTCCCATGGGCGCATCCCGTAGTCCACTTTCACGTCCGAAGCATGGAGCTTCCGCAGGACAGACAGCACCTTTTTGGAATCCGCAAAGCTTCCGTAGTCCGGCTCCCGGAATTGGGGGACAAACCGGGAGATCTTCCACCCCTCGTTGACATCGGCGTAGATGTATGTCGGGTCGATGCCCAGCTGCTTCGCCTTTATGAGGGAAGTCTTCTCGTTGCGGCGGTTGATGATGCTGTCGGTGCCGTCCCCCGGGTGGCGGTAGATGTAGTCCACACCGTCGATCTTGAAAATAAAGGATGTGTTGGTCATGCCCTCGCTGACGTTCCGGAAGTCCACGATATCTTCCTCGTCGCAGCGGAACACCAGCTTGATGTTCCGGATAATGCCGCTGTGGGTGTGGCTCAGGTACTGGGTGTCAAACTGGCGAAGCTCCTCGAAATAGTCAAACTCAAAGATCGTGCCGGGGGTGTATTCCTTATAATACATGGGCGGCAGCTGGGCAAGGCAGTCCTTCACCAGCCACTCCCAGAAGCAGGCGTGATAGCGGCCGACCTCCCGGTCGGCTTCGGCAAGGGCGATAAAGGCGTCGGAGAATTCTTTTCGCCAGAAGGAATGCCCCAGCAGCACGCGCCCCGCGCCCCGGTTTTCTGCCATCCGGATGATTCTGCCGTCGCCGTCCGTGTCCAAGTACATTTCGTTCACCGCTTCGCTGACGGACAGTCCCGCGTAAAAGGTCTGGTATTCAAAGCGGTTAAAGGGATTTTCCACAAAATAGCTGTCACTGACGCAGACGTAGGTGTTTTTCAGCTCGCTTCGGGCGAGGTACAGGCTTTCAATGTTGTTTTTGATGTTGAACGCGTCGTTGATGATGAATTTAACGCCGTACTTCTCCTTCAGGTAGAAGAACATTTCCTTTTTGTAGCCCAGAACCACCGTGATGTCGTCAATTCCGGCGGCCTTCAGCTGCTGAATCTGGCGCTCGATCAGCTTTTCACCCTTTACCTCGAACAATCCCTTTGGCTGCTCTAAGGAGAGGGGAATGAATCGGGTGGAAGCGCCCGCCGCCAGAATGACCGCGTTGTCCACCCGGTAGGGTTCCAGCGCCGCAAAACCCGCTCCGGTCAGAGCGCCGGTGTCCCGGGCAATCAGCCCCGCGTCCGTCAGGGCGTTGATGGCGGCCTGATCGTCCAGCGCGCGGGTGCGGTCAATGTCCGACGTGCAGCCGCCCCGGCCCTGTCTGCCGTTATACAGGTCGTTGAGAATGTAAAATTCGTGTTTTGTCATAGGAATCCGCCTTTACGCCTTGTTCCGGGAGGTCAGCCCCCGGAGCATCATGGGAAGAATGCTTTCCCGGCAGCTTTCGTAGGACTTTCCGCTGAGGTACAGCCGCTCCACCCGAATGTCCTTGATTTTGTCTTTGGGGACGGTGTACGGGTTTTCCGACAGCACAGCCATGTCCGCGATTTTCCCGGCTTCCAGACTGCCCCGCTCCTGCTCGTCAAAGGCCGCCCACGCGCCGTTGTAGGTACACATCCGCAGAGCGTCCTGAACGGAGACCGCCTGACCGGCGTTATCATTGTTCACCGCTCTGTCCATCCATGCGATGGGGTCGGGGGTGGTACATGGCGCGTCGGAACCGAAGGATACCATAATATCATTGTCCCGGAACGTTTTGATGGGGTTCAGCTTTTCCAGACGGTCGTGACCCAGAATGCGTTCAAGATACTCGCCCGGTTCCTGCTTCCAGCCGATGAACGCGCTCTGCATGGGCATCTGGATATGATAGTCCCGGCAAATTTGAATGCCCTCCGGGGTGGGCAGGCAGTCGTGGATGATGCCGTGGCGGTGGTCTTCTCTTGGGTAATCGTCCAGCGCCGCTTTTATTGCGCGGCAGGCCTGGTCAAATGCCTTATCGCCGATGGCGTGCAGCTCGATCTGCAATCCCGCCCGGTTGGCTTCTTTGCAGAAATCGATGACCTTTTGATCGTCGTAGTACAGTACGCCCTCGCCGCCGGTTTCGTCGGCGTAGGGGGCGTTCAGCGCCGCGTCGTGGGAGCCGAAGCAACCGTCCAGGGCGCAGGCGAAGCAGCCGCCGATACGGGGGAGTTTGCGGCCGGTGGCCGTTTTCACGTTCATACTCTGGGGGAATACCCGGATTTGGAACCCGTTTTTCAGTCCCTTGGCAAAGAGCTTTTCCAGTGTGATGTCCAGATCACCCGCGAAGCCCACGCCGCTGACGGTGTGGACGCAGCCGATCCCCCGGCTTGCCTGAAAATCCACCGCCGATTGCATATTGTGAATCAACTCGGGGATGGACAGAGAATTGGTCAGCGCGTTGGAGAAGGCAAAAAACGCCTCCTGATTCATTTCCCCCGTGTCCGGGTGGTATCCGCGAAGGTGCTTTACCTTGCTTTCCATGGCGTTCAGGAGTCTGGAATTGACAATGCAGGCGTGGCCGTCGTATTTTACCACCATAATTTCCTTGTCGGGACACACGGCGTCCAGCTCCTGACGGCTGATGAGCCGCCCCTCCTTTACGCAGTAGGGGGACGCGCCGAAGGCGATCAGCGTCTTTTTCGGGGACTGCGCCGCGAACTGCTTCACCATCTCCATGATCTCGGCGTTGGACGCCGCGTCCATGACGTTCAGACCCGCGTGGAAAGTGGAGAAGGACGCAAAGTGCTGGTGTGCGTCCACAAAGGCGGGAATAAGGGCTTTTTCACCCAGTTGAATGACCTCGGCGGAGCGGTACTGTTCTGGCAGGTCGTTTCCCACGTATACGATTTCTCCCCCGTCTTCCACGAGATAACGGGCAACGTCGTTATTCTGATTGACCGTCAGGATATGGCCTTCGTAGCATTTCATAGCGTCTTCTCCGTTCGGTAGGTGGAATCCAGCTGCGCAAGCTCGTAGTAATTGTCGATCTCCATGATGTCCGACTTCCGGCACTGGCGAATTTCCACGGCATAGCGCTCCTTCCGGAGCACCAGAGGGATGAATTCCCAGAAATAGTCTTTCCCGCCGGCTTCCCCGTAGACCTGCCGGAAGTCCTCCCGCAGGCGGGCGCTGTCCGCTTGCGTCCAGTAGGAAATGCCATAGTAGTTGTAGCAGAAGGTGTTTCCCTTCTGGTAGTTGATGATGTGACCGTTTCCATCCATCTGGAAGCTCCAGTCGTCGGTTTCGAGGCAGTATGCGCCGAGGATGTTGCTGGCGTACTGGTACTTGGTGATGATGCCGGGATTGGTGATATATAAGTCCGCTTCGCACAGGTAGCAGCCGTCCAGCTTATTAAGCCCCGCCATGACGGAGGAAATATTGTTGGTCTTACTGTAAATGTCGTTGTCTACCAGCGTCAGGAAGGGGTACTTTTCCAGCAGCGCGTCAAAGCATTCCTTCCGGTAGCCCCGCACAACGGTGATGTCCCGAATCCCAACCGCCGCCAGTGCGTCCAGCAGCGTTTCCAGAATGCGCACGCCGTTCACCGTCACCAGAGGCTTGGGGCGGTCGGCAGTGGCGGGCATCATCCGGGAGCCGAATCCCGCGGCCAGAATGATGGCGCGTTTCACCCGGTAAGGCTCCAGTGCGGCCAAGCCGGCGTCCGTGACGGCGAGGGTGTCCCCGTCGCGGGTGATCCAATGTCCCGCCGTCAACCGCTCCAGACACCGGGAAATTTCCCCACCGGAGATCGTCAGGGTGTCCGACAGCGTCCGCAGGGGATATTGTCCCGCCCCGTTCCGCTCCAGGTGGGAAAGTACCTCAAATTCATATCGCGTCATGTTACCGGATCCTTTCTGCCGAAGCGGGCGTTGTTATCTCCTTCTAACTATACTACATGCCCGGAAGAAAATCAACGGCGGCGTCAGAGAGAAGCTTCTCTCCGACGCCGCCGGTGCGTTATTTTCTTTTACAGCCCGAACTGAATCGCGCAGAAAGCCGCATAAATGCACAGCAGGAGGATTCCCTGCCAGCGGTGGAGCTTCTTGGTGGTCAGCGCCGGAACGGTCAGCAGCGCCATGACGACGATCATCAGCGGCATGTCCAGAATCAGGGAGGAATTGATGCCGAAGATGGTCTTACCCACGGGAACCTCAAACGGCGCGAGGGTGACGGACACGCCGGAAACCAGCACCAGATTAAAGAGGTTCGCGCCGATGATGTTGCCGATGGAGAGAGAACCGTGACCCTTGACCAGAGAGGTGATGGCCGTGACCAGCTCGGGAAGGCTGGTGCCGAGAGCGACGAAGGTCAGAGCGATGACCGTCTCCGGAACGCCCAACTCTTTGGCGATGATGGTGCCGTTATCCACCAGCAGGTTCGCGCCCACGGCAATGACCGCCGCGCCAACCACCAGGAGCAGCAGCTCCTTCCACAGAGGGACGGACGTGCCGTCCTCGTGGGGTTCCTCGTCCTGGGGAGCGGGGGTTTTGATGCCCTGACGGACGGTGACGACCATGTAGAAGACAAACATCGCCAGCAGCACGATGCCCAGCGGCCGGGTGAACTCCCCCATCCCGTAGGCGGCGAAGCAGTAGACGGCGGCGGCGACGAAGAAGAAAATCACCGGCTTCTTCATGGACTGCACATCCACGGGGGCAGGACGGACGGCCAGGGTAATGGCGGCAATGAGAGACGTATTGCAGATAATGGAGCCGATGGCGTTGCCGTAGGACATGGCGCCCTGACCGTTCAGTGCGCCGGTGGCGGACACCATCACCTCCGGCAATGTGGTGCCGATGGACACCACGGTGGCGCCCACGATGATCTCGGGAATATGGAAGCGCCGGGCAAGGCCGGTGGCGCCGTCCACGAACCAGTCGCCGCCCTTGATGAGCAGCACGAGGCCGACTGCGAACAATAATACGGGTACAAGCATAATGACTCTCCTTTTCGTTTTTGGGGATTTTTCCCGAATCATAATGGTATATCTGTAGGACAGCGGGGAAGCTCTGAATCAAAGATTCCCAAAATAAAAAACCTGCCCACATCCGAACGGATATGTCAGGTCTGAAAAAAGAGACAGATCATGCATAACCGAAAGGACGGATATACATGAGTCTGGCAAATTAAAGCAAGCCAGGCTTTCGCCGTACTGTTGACTTGCTGCGCGGCGGAAACCGTGCTTGCTACTCCCCCACATGTTTATTACATTCATTACATACGGGGATTATACCACGTTTGTCCGGGAAGTCAAGACGCTCCGGCAAAATCTTTGAAAAAGCTTTCCTGTGAGCGCATCCGGATAAAAACCGGAGTGGCGCCTCCAGCGCTGCGCCACTCCATTTGAAACGAAACATTCCCGCTCATGGCCCCGTTTTTTACCATCCGCACGAACCGGTGCGGTTCATTTGGGGTGTGCCCTCACATTATTTCTGCCCTTCCCAGAAGGGTTCCGGCTTGGTGCATGAGGCGCAGTTTCCCTCGCAGTTCCGGGGCTTGAACTGCAGCTCCTGACTCTTGACGCTCACTGTGGTGCAAGGGGGGATGGAATGGGTGATGAAGACGTTGGAGCCGATGACGCTGTCCCGGCCGATCACCGTGCCGCCGCCAAGGATAGACGCGCCGGCGTAAATGGTCACATTGTCCTCGATGGTGGGGTGGCGCTTCTTTCCCCGCAGGTTCTGTCCGCCCCGGGTGGTCAGTGCGCCAAGCGTCACGCCCTGATAGACCTTCACGTGGTCGCCGATGACCGTGGTCTCGCCCACCACAATGCCGGTGCCGTGGTCAATAAAGAAATACCGGCCGATGGTGGCGCCGGGGTTGATGTCGATGCCCGTGACGCTGTGGGCGTGCTCCGTCATGATCCGGGGGAGCATGGGGACTCTCAGCATATACAGCACGTGCGCCAGCCGGTACACCGTGATGGCAAACAGTCCGGGGTAGCAGAAGATGATCTCGTCCGTGCTGAACGCAGCGGGGTCGCCGTCGTAAAAGGCCTCCACATCTGTCTGGGCCACCGCCCGGATGCCGGGAATTGCCCGGAAGAACTGCAAACTCAGCTCCTGCGCCGTTTCCTGCGCTTCCCGCTCCGTCCTGTCGACCCGCAGGGCGATAGCGATCTGCTTGTTCAGATTGTACATCACGTCCTCAATGAGCATGGAGAGATTGTGCTTGGTGTTGTAGATGCGGTAGGCTTTGTCCCGGGATGAGCCGGGGTAGACAATGCGCAGAAGCTTGCCGATCATGTCAATGACCACGGCCTTGTCCGGGTGCTGGAAGGGGTCGAGCTTGTCGATGTCCCGGCCGTGGCGGTAATCCTCCAGAATGCCGTCCACAATGCCTTCGATTTCCTTTTCGATGGGGGTCATAGGTATCCCTCCTTGTGTTCTTGATCTCAGTTTAACATATGCAAAGGGCAAAGTCAATGAAACACTCCGGCACATTCCTCTTGCATTTCCCGGCCATATCGGGTATAATCATCCCAAAATCAATCCCAATATCAGGAGGGACTTTTTATGGAAAACGAAAACATGGAACAGGAAGAAAGCATTCTGACCCTGACCGACGAAAACGGACAGGATATGGACTTTGAATATCTGGATTGCCTTACCTACGAGGGTAAGGAATATCTGGTGCTGATGCCCACCGACGAGCCGTCCACCGAGATCGTGATCCTCGAGGTGGAGCCGGTGGACGAGGAAAATGAAAATTACCTCGCCGTGGAGGACGAGGCAATTCTGGATGCGGTCTACGGTCTGTTCAAGGAAAAGTATAAGGATATCCTGACCTTCGAGGAAGATTAAAAACCATCAGGCCGGGGCAGCGCTGCCCGCCCGGAAAAAAGCAGCCGTTTTTGGGCTGCTTTTTCAAGCCTCCGGTGCAGCCATCGCGATATCCCGTACCACTTCCCCTGCCAGAATCAGCCCCGCCGTTCCCGGCACGAAGGCCGAGCTGCCGGGGATCTGGCGCTTGCCAAGGGCGGCGGCTTCCGCCTCCCAGCCGGTGGGGGTAAGGGCCTCCTCTTTGGAATAGACGACCTTTAAGTGGCGGATGCCCCGCTTGCTCAGTTCCCGGCGCATGACCCGCGCCAGAGGACACATGGAAGTCTTGGTGATATCCGCAACCTCAAACATGGACGCGTCCAGCTTGTTGCCGGTGCCCATGCAGCTGATGATGGGCGTCCCGGCGTCGTGGGCGTTCTGAACCAGCGCCAGCTTGCCGGTGACGGTGTCGATGGCGTCCACGATGTAGTCGTATTGGGTAAAATCGAACTGCCCCGCGGTCTCGGGGGTATAGAAAACGGCATAAGTCCGCACGACGCACGCGGGGTTGATGGAAAGCACCCGCTGCTTTGCCGCGTCCACCTTCCGCATTCCTACGGTATCGTAGGTCGCGAGAATCTGCCGGTTCAGATTGGACAGACTGACGGTGTCGTTGTCAATGAGATCAAGCTGCCCCACGCCGCTGCGGGTCAGGGCTTCCAGTGTGTAGCCGCCCACGCCGCCCAGCCCGAACAGGGCGACCCGGGCATTCTGCAGCCGCTCCAGCGCTTCGGCGCCCAGCAGCATTTCGGTACGGATAAATTGTTCGCGCATGTTCGCTTCCTCCCCCAAAGTCTGATCGTTTTATATCATGCCTCCGAAACAAAGTCAATGGGGGCACCGGCCGGGAGGAGCATGGAATCAGAAAGGAATCTGGGTATGACAGTGAATACAAAGAGATATCTGGCAGCAGCCCTGTGTGCCGTTATGCTTCTGGAGGGCCTGACGGGCTGCGGGAAAAAGCCCCCCGTGAAGACGGAGACTACCGCCCCGTCCGCGGCGGAGACTACCCAGCCCACCGTCCCGGCGACGATGCCGCAGGACGGCAATCCCGGCGACGTGACCTGCAAGGGCAGCTATACGGCGGATTCCGTCAACGCTTCTGCCGTGGTGGCGACCGTTGGAAACGAGCAGCTGACAAACGGGCAGCTGCAGGTCTATTACTGGATGGAAGTCGCCTCTTACCGTCAGGCAGCGCACGAGACTGCCCCGGACTTTGATAAGCCTCTGGACACCCAGCCCTGTGAAATTGACACCAGCGTCGCCAGCTGGCAGCAGTATTTCCTGAAACGGGCGCTTCTCAGCTGGCACAGCGCTCTAGCGCTGTCGCTGCAAAGCGTGGACGAGGGCATCCCCACAGAGGAAGCCTACCAGCCCAACATGAAAAACCACGAGACCTACATGTCCGGCAAGCCTGCCACGGCCTATCTCTACGGCTACAATAAGAATTACCGGCTCAACACTCTCCACGAACAGTATCTGGAGGACATTCCCCAGGCGCTGGCGGCTCTGGCGGAAAAGTACGGCTTTGCCGACGTTTCCGCATTGGCGAAGGATATCGCCGGTGCGTCGGCGGAAGACCTGACCGCCTGCATGGAGCTGTACAACCGGGGCTATATGTACGATACCGCCCTGAGCTACTACATCGCGCCCACTGAGGAAGAGGTGGAAGCCTACTTCACGGAACATGAGTCGGATTATGCCGAAGCGGGCATTACCCGCAGCAGCGGCAAGCTGGTGGACATCCGCCACATTCTGCTGATCCCGCAGGTGCCGGAGGACGGGACGGGAACCGTCACCGTGGCGCCGGACGGCACCGTGACCTGTTCCGAAGATTTGTGGGACGCGTGCCTTGCCTCCGCCCAGACACTGGTGGAGGACTACGAGAAAGCTCTGGCAGCGGACAGCAGGCGCGGCGACAACAGATCCACCAATGACGCCATCTTCGCGGATTTGGCCAATAAAAATTCCGCGGACGCCGGTTCCGCGCTGGACGGCGGACTGTACCAGAAGCTTCATAAGGGGCAGCTGACCCCCGTGCTGGACGACTGGTGCTTTGACGATGCCCGCCAGAGCGGGGACGTGGACATCCTCCGTTCAGGTTTGGGCTATCATATCGTCTTTTTCAAGGGCAGCACCGACATCTGGTACGACGCCGCCCGGGAAGACCTGACCGCCGCCCTTGGCGGGGAGAAGATCGCGCAGGCGCGGGAGAAATACCCCGCCGAGATCGACTACAGCGCCATTACGCTGGGCACCGCGGCGCAGACCGCCCCGGTGACTGCCTCTGACCTGCTCTATCCCGACGTTGGGCACCAGCGCTACCCGGAAGCCCAGCTCTATCTCCAGCAGGATTACCCCACCACCATGTACGGCGCGTACCGGATCGTCACCCACGGCTGTGGCATCACCACCATGGCCATGCTGGCGACCTACATGGCCGACACCGAGCTGACGCCGCCGGAGATGTGCCGTCGCTACGGCGGCTACTGCTACGATCACGGCACCGACGGCAGCCTGTTCGTCGTCGCCCCGGCGCAGATGGGCTTTTACCTGAAGAAAAAGACCTTCGAGTGGCGGGAAGCCAGAGACGCCATGCGGGAGGGCTATGTGGTGGTCTGCGTCCAGACCAAGGGCTACTGGACCCGGGGCGGACACTATCTGCTGCTGGAAAAGATGTTCGACGACGATGTGATTCAGGTACGGGACTCCAACATTTACAACTACGGGAAGCTGGAAGGCCACAAGACCGACCGCTTCGACTTTTCCACGGTGGTACCCTCGGGGACGGCCTACTGGATCTTTGAAAAGAAGATCGTAACGATCCCCGCCTGCGCCCGCTGCGGCGGAACAGAGGAAGGCGCGCCGGAAGCGCTGCTCACGGAGGATTACCTCTGCGAAAAATGCGCCGCCGCCCTGGCTCGTCGGGGTACATATCTGGAATATAGCGGTGTTTGAATGATGAAAATACTCCCAACCGAGGGGAATCGGTTGGGAGTATTTTGCACTGTAAGTGGTATTTCTGCTATCCTGCAAGCGAGTTAAAGTCTGTCTCTGGTCAATTCACGCTTAATCTCTGCCTGACGTTTTTGCAGATTTTCTTTTTCATATCTTAATTCCGGCCTGTTAAGCGCCGCAATTTCCGCATCTATGCACAACTTGTATTTTTGCTTCGCAGTTTCACATTCCCGGCAAAGTCTATCCAATTTGGGCCGTTCAATC
>ENA-UONS01003509-UONS01003509.1-human-gut-metagenome-genome-assembly--contig:-CS19-NODE-3509-length-10591-cov-4.990604_pt1 | contig 10591 bp, 9 predicted proteins | sample MGYA00242458_ERZ724005 | MGnify/ENA metagenome assembly ERZ724005
CTATTGTTCATTGTCCATGCTGCGGTGATGTGGCAGTTCCTTATGATGAACTTCCTTTAAAACTTCCTGAAGTTGAGAACTTTGAACCGGGAACAGAGGGTGAATCACCGCTTGCTAAGATTGATTCGTTTGTCAACTGTAAATGTCCAAAGTGCGGAAAAGATGCAAAGAGAGAGACTGATACTATGCCTCAGTGGGCAGGTTCATCATGGTATTTCTTACGCTATACTGATCCGCACAATAACGATGCACTGGCAAGCAAGGAAGCTATGAAGTATTGGCTGCCGGTAGACTGGTACAATGGCGGTATGGAGCATACTACACTTCATCTTCTGTATTCTCGTTTCTGGCATCGTTTCCTGTATGATCAGGGTGTTGTTCCGTGTCCGGAACCGTATCAGAAGAGAACTTCTCACGGAATGATTCTTGGTGAGAACGGTGAGAAGATGTCTAAGTCACGTGGAAATGTTATCAACCCGGATGATATTGTAAACGAGTTTGGTGCAGATACACTTCGTACTTATGAGATGTTTATCGGTGCATTTGAGCTTGCAGCAAGCTGGAGCAATGAGGGTGTAAAGGGATGCCGTCGTTTCTTAGAGCGTGTATGGAAGCTGCAGGATATGCTGACTGATGAGGAAGGTTTCTCTAAGGATATGGAAACTAAGATGCATCAGACTATGAAGAAGGTTTCCTCAGACTTTGAGACATTAAAGTACAATACAGCAATCGCTGCAATGATGGCACTTTTAAATGATTTCTACAAGAAGGGCAGCATCACAAAGGGCGAGTTAAAGACATTCTTAATTCTGTTAAATCCAGTTGCACCTCATATCACAGAAGAAATGTGGGCAGACTGCGGTTTTGGCGGACGTCTGTATCAGCAGGCTTGGCCAGAGTATGATGAGGCAAAGACTGTTGAAAATACAGTAGAGATTGCCGTTCAGATTAACGGAAAGACAAAGGGTACTGTTTCTATCGCAAGAGATTGTGATAAGGATACTGCTATTGCAGCAGGAAAAGAAGTAATCAAGGATAAGCTGACTGGAAATATTATCAAAGAGATTTATGTTCCAGGAAGAATTATCAATATCGTTATGAAATAATGTGAAATAAAGCCGCAGCATACAGTCGCATAATGCGGCAGTGCTGCGGCTTTGACAATTTTTGAAACGAGTATTGTGATTTTCAGGTCTATACGCAGAATGCAATTTTGCATGGTTCTGAGTATTTACCAGATTTCGGAAAAGAGGTTTCTATGAAGATTTGCAAAAGGATAAAAGCAACAGTTTTGTCATTGTGTCTGATAATTGGTATGTGTGCAGCTTCACTTCCACAGACTGTTCGTGCTGAGTATGGCGATAGTGCATATGCGTTCATGAAGCAGCTGCAGTCTAATTATCCATATCGTCAGGTCAATTCATCAAACGGAATGCTGTCAGGAGCTGAGGAATGGTTAAAGGCACAGATTGTTACGATAGGCTATGAGTATATGGCACAGCCGTTTACCATGACATCAGCTGATGGTGTGACACCATGCTATGGAGAAAATCTTATTTTTTCAAAGCAGGGAGCAAGTGATCGTGTTATTGTAGTCGGTGCGCATTATGACTGTGTGGAGCAGACTTTTGGTACTGATGATAATGCATCGGGAGTCGGCGTACTGTTAGAGCTTGCAAGTATCTACAGCACAAAAGAATCTCCGTATACTATTCGCTTCATCCTATTTTCAGCAGAGGAGCCGGGTTGTCTTGGCAGTCAGTATTATGTAGATAATCTTAGTCAGGAAGAGCGCGACCGCATTGCATGTATGATAAATATTGATACGATTGCAGCTGGCGACAATATGTATCTCTATGGAGGTACAGTGGATGACAGTGGAAGCATTGTTCAGGATTGGGCTGTTTATCAGGCACAGTCAGCAGCAGATCTTCTTGGTATTGATATGTCTTTCCATCCAGATGTAAACGACAGTTTCCCGACACCTACAAAAGCAACAGCGAGTGATCAGATGCCATTTGCTAATGTAGGTATTCCTTATATCTATTGTGAAGCTTCAAACTGGAATGGTGAGCCGTACACAAATTTCTATCAGACAAGCAATTCGGCCGTTAATGGCGGTACTATTATGCATAAGGCTGAGTATGATAATCTGACATTTATTGAGAATACGTTTGGAACGCGTGCATATGAGCACCTTCAGGCATATGCTAAATTGCTCGATTATCTGCTTGAGAATATGAAGGAGGGCGAGTACGCAACTGGCTATACCTTCGAGGATACTAATACAAAGGCAACTACAACTAGTTCCGTTTATTTAAGAGAGAGACCGACACAGTACAGTCCGTCAGTTACATTGCTGGATGCAGACACTGAGGTTACTGTGACAGGTTATCATGCAAGCTGGTGCCGTGTCGAGGCAGATGGTCAGGAAGGCTATATTAAGACTGATTATCTGACAATGGAAGATGAAATTGCTTCTAAAGAGGACGAATCGTCAGAAGAAGAGTCTGAGAATGCCTCTGAAGAAGCATCAAAAGAAGATGAAAGCAGTATGTCAGAGGAGTCATCATCTGAGGCTGTTGAAAATGAATCAGAAGAAGCTGTTTCAGAGAGTGAATCTTCCTCAAATGAAGCCTCCAAGAATGAAACCGTTTCTGAGGCGGCGTCAAGTGAGAAAGAAACAGATGGGGCTTTGAGCCAGAGTGCTTCCAGTCAGAATGCATCTGTGCCTGAAGCTGACAGCCAGAATACAGTTGAAAAGATTATTGACCAGTTAAAAAATGATCCGTATACACTTCGTATTGTACTGATTGCTGCTATCGTAATTATTGGCATATGGCTGTGTGTATTTATTGCACTTCGCCGTAAGAAGAATGCGCAAAAAAATGAAGACTCAAATGGAGCATCAAATAGTTCTGAGGAAACATTAAAGAAAGCGAAACGGGCAGATATGTCTGATTCAAAAGATTCAGATAATGGTTTTGCAGATCCGGATAAAAATAAAGACGAAAAATAAAAATATCGCTGTATAAAAAATAAGAGACAGGAATGACGCAAATATTCCTGTCTCTTTTTGCATGCGTATATATCAAGTATTAGATTGAGGAGGTGGTGTCTTTTTGCTTTGCTTTGCCAGCATTTTGGAAAGTTGGTGCAAAAGCTCCACTCTTTTTTTTCTCCTTTGGAGAAAGATTTTTTGTCAGCTGTGATACTAGTGCATCTGTTTCTTCATCGCTAAAGCTCATATGCTTTCCAGCGATTTGGCGATTGATGTTAAGAAGAAATGGAAGCAGCTCATTTTGATTTTTGCCGGCTGCATCACTGACGATTTGTTTAATAAACTGAGCTTTTTCAGGGGACATATTGTCAAATGGTGTTGTCATCGTGCTTGGCGCCTCCTTCTGATTCATATTCGCGATAAAGTCGTGCCATCTGGGCAAGATTTGTTACCATGTCAAGCGTTTCAAGCTCTTTAGGCGTGCAGTATTCGCGGATTGACTGAGATAAGCCTGTGAGCGGATCCTGGTCATCCTTACTGCAGGCCTCAAGAGATTCTTCTTCCTCATCAAGCCTGTGCATTGCCTGCTGAAGCTCAAACATGCGCACACAGATACGGCAGGCTTCCCGAAGCGGCGAGTGCATGTACGGCAAAGAGGCTTTTAAAATCTGAATGTGGCGCTTTTGCTGCATAAGGCACCTCTTCGATTTTCTTTTTTCTTTAATGGAGTATATGCGGACAACATGTTTGTTAGTACATAAGTTATAGTAAGCAGATGACAAGAAGGAGCGACATATGCTTATTATAGAGAAGAATGCAGTTTATGAGGTGGATTGTGAGTGTCTTCAGAAAAAACGGGGGCGCTATGCCAATTTAACATGTGAGGAGCGACAGATTGAAAAAGAACAGATTATTGTGCCGACAGGCGGTGTATGTAAAGAATCACTTTCTTATACAGGAAAAGGCGTAACAGTTGCCATTTTGGATACCGGTCTTTACCAGCATCCTGATTTTAAAGACCGTATTGTGGGCTGGTATGATGCGATAGGTCATGAAGCATATCCAGTAGATCCGAACGGACATGGAACACAGGAAGGAGGAAATTAGTGTTGCTTTTTTTACAAAGGTGTGCTATTCTGTCTATAACAGATGCCTACAAAGGTTTAGAACAACGAGGTGTGGGGAATGAATATGATAATTAAGAAGGAAGCAGCGACACTTGAAAGAACATCTGCGAATGAAGGAGTGCAGCTGCAGTCGCTGACATTAAGCGAAGGTACTATCCGTTTTGAGCCGGATGTAACTGATTACAATGTAACGGTTGCAGAGGATGTGACGAAGATTTTGGTAAAAGGCGTTACAAGCGATGAGAACAGCTTTTATACGGTAAGCGGAAATACGAATCTTGTGAAAGGAAAAAACGAGATTGTTGTTACTGTTACCGATAAGGATGGCAACATCGGACATTACTACATTCATGTGCAGGTGGGAGAGCAAAAAGAGCAGACATCACAAAGTGATTCCCAGTCACAGACAAATCAGGCAGCTCAAAGTGTTTCTGAGTCAGTGGCTAAGCCGGGTGATGAAAATGAGCTTCTTTCAAACACCGTTAATGAATTTCAGACTTTTGCAGAAACTGTTACCTCAGGAAATCTTCAATATGTCACATATGGCGTGCTAGGATGCGGTGCACTGGCAGTTGTTTTGTGGGTTGCAGTCTTTATTAGAAGGGCAGCGGCAAAACGGCGCTACAAAAAGGAAAGAAATGAGCGCATGGCTCGCAGAAAAGAACAGGAAAAGCAGTGGGAGCTTGCTCAGACGCAGCAGGATATTCTCTTAAAGCAGGTTGATGAGTTGCTTGAGAAGAAAAGAACGCAGAATACAAGAGGACCAAAAGTGCATGACGAAGAGCCAGAGGACTTTGATTATGACGAAGGCTATACAGATGATGAAGACGATTACGGCGATTATGATGAAGAACAAGAGGCCGAGCTGGATCGTTGGTTAGCCGGACTGGATGATGGCCAGGACGAGGACAGGTGATTAGATGATAATAAAGATAGATTTTAACAGTGATGAAGCAATTTATATGCAGATTACTAACCAGATTATTATGGGTATCGCAAAGCGGCAGATCTGTGATGGAGATCAGCTGCCTTCCATACGAAATATGGCAGATGAGATCGGCATAAATATGCACACTGTCAATAAAGCATACACGGTACTCAGACAGGCAGGTTATGTAAAGTTAGATCGCAGAAGAGGTGCTATTGTCAGTGTAGATGTTGATAAAATTGAGGCAATCGAAGAAATTCGAAGAGAATTGTCTGTCACACTGGCGAAGGCAGGCTGCATGCATATATCAAAAGAAGAGATCCACGAGCTGGTGGATGAGATTTACAACAAACATTTGTCAGATGTTCAAAATTAAATTTGTTTTGGACGAAAACAGTTATTTTTGTGAGGAGGAATAACTATGCTTTGTGAGCAATGCAGGATGAGGGAAGCCAGCATTGTCATCCGTGAAGTAGTAAACGGGACTGTGACGGAGCGCAACTTGTGCAGTGAATGTGCATCTCAGTCTGATCTGGGCGGAATCCTTATGGATTCTTCAAGCCCATTTGCAAAACTTTTGTCAGGAATCCTTGGAATCAGCGATTCCAGACGCAGCGAGGAGGAGGACGCATCTAAGCTGTCCTGTCCGACTTGTGGGATGACATACAAAGAATTTGTTCAGGACGGACGCTTTGGCTGTGCGGACTGTTACAATACATTCGGGCTTTTAATAAATAACAGCATTAAAAAGATACAGGGAAATAATTCCCATACCGGAAAGAAACCGCGCTTTTTGGGTGATAAAAAGATTCATGCAGATATGGTAGCTGATGCCAAGAAGCGTCAGAGCTTGCAGGAGCAGCTTGAGATTTGTCAGGCAAAGCAAAAGGAAGCTGTTATGGAAGAAGATTACGAAAAGGCAGCCTACTACCGTGATGAGATCAAAAAGATTAAGGAAAGGATTCAGGCCGGTGATGAAGTGGTATGAGGAGAAGGATGCGGAAAATGATGTAATCGTTGCAAGCAGAATCCGTCTGCTTCGCAACCTGCGTGATTACAAATTTCCGTGGAAATTAGAGGAAGAGGATGCAAAAAGGCTGACGAAGGAGCTTGAAGAAAAGCTTTGTGGAATCGGCAGCCTTGATGGAAGAAGTTACCAGACATGGGATCTTTTATCGATGACGCAGACAAAAAGAAATGCCCTTCGTGAACGACGCATGATTAGCCGCCGTGCAGCAAAGGAGCCAGGATATGCAGGACTTATTTGTTCAGCAGATGATGCCGTGAGTCTGACAATCAATTGTGAGGATCACCTTCGGATGCAGATAAGTCATGCAGGTTCACAGCTTCGCCAGTCATGGAAGGAGATGGATAAGATCGATGATTATATAAACGAGCTGTATCCATATGCGTTTGATGATCAGGTTGGTTATCTTACGACATATCCTACTAATATAGGAACTGGCATGAGAGCATATCTTGTGCTTCATCTGGCACTTCTTGATTCTGTCAGCCGTTTTGATGATATGGTTGACGAGATTGGGCGTTTTGGATTAAAATTAAAGCCAGCTTTTTCAAGTGACAGACAGTTAAATGGAAATATGTATGTGCTGTACAATGAAAAGACACTTGGAACAAGCGAGGAGGAAATTTTAGAGCTTCTTGATAAAGTAGGCGGTCAGCTTGCCAGTCAGGAGAGAACACTTCGCGATAATTCCATTGAACAGCATAGGCTTGAGGTGGAGGATATCTGCTATAAGGCATATGGTACGATTCGTTATTCAAAGCTCATGACATTGAAGATGGGCATGCATCTTGTATCACAGCTTCGCTGGGGACAGGAAAAACAAATTATTAGATTCAAGGAATATTGCAATTTTTATGAAATTATGATGGGAATGCAGGAGGCAAATCTGACAGCACAAAATAAGACGACAGGTGTATCAAAGCAAAATCAGCTGCGTGCAGATTATCTTAGAAGCTGTCTGCCAGAGCTTGTGCAGCCGTAACTCATCACATATGGAGGAAAAACACTTATGTTTGAACGATTTACAAATCGGGCACAGGAGGTTATAGGTGAGGCAAAGAAAGCCGCTGCGCAGCTAGAGCAAAATTATATCGGAACTGAGCACCTTCTTCTTGGCCTTGTGCGTGTTTCGGACAGCGTGGCAAGTAAGCTTTTGCAGGAACAGGGCGTTACAGAGGAGCGTCTTGAGGAATTGATTTCATCGCTCATTACACCGACGGGTTCCGTCAGTGTGCGTGAACCAGATGGATTTTCACCGGAAGCATACCGCGTAATCCAAAGCAGCTACTTAGAGGCAAAGCGCTTTCATTCCAGTCTGGTTGGAACAGAGCATATTTTAATCTCAATGCTCAAAAGCTTCGACTGTGCCGGAACAAAGCTTTTGAATACAATGAAAGTAAATATTCGTCAGCTCTATATAGAGCTTGTATCTGCAAAGGATGGCGATGTGGCAGCGGCAAGGGAAGATGTGGAATCACTGCAGTATACAAGAAACGCAGAAAGTAAAACACCGCTTCTTGATCAGTATAGTACAGATTTGACAGAGCTTGCTAAAGAGGGAAGGATTGACCCGGTTATCGGCCGTGAGCAGGAGATTAATCGCGTGATCCAGATTTTAAGCAGACGTACAAAAAATAATCCTTGTCTGATCGGTGAACCTGGTGTTGGAAAAACTGCGATTGCAGAAGGTCTGGCAAGCCGTATCTATGAGGGAAATGTGCCAGATACTATTTCTGGAAAACGTGTGGTGACACTCGATATGGCTGGCATGGTAGCCGGTTCAAAGTATCGCGGTGAGTTTGAAGAGCGCATGAAAAATGTGATCAATGAAGTGCGAAACGATGGTCAGACACTTCTATTTATTGATGAGCTCCATACATTAGTCGATGCAGGCGGCGCAGATGGAGCTATGAATGCTTCTAATATTTTAAAGCCATGCCTTGCAAGAGGTGAGCTTCAGATTGTCGGAGCAACTACTATTGATGAGTACAGAAAGCACATCGAAAAGGATGCTGCTCTTGAGAGAAGATTTCAGCCTGTTATGGTAGAGGAGCCTTCTGAGGATGAGACAGTTGCTATTTTGAAGGGTCTTCGCCATGTTTACGAGGAGCATCACAGAGTTAAGATTACAGATGCAGCATTAGAGGCGGCTGTTAAGCTTTCATCACGCTACATCAATGATCGTTTCTTGCCGGATAAGGCGATTGATCTTGTCGATGAGGCTGCTTCTAAGGTTCGATTAACAGCATTTGTTGCGCCAGAGGCAGTATCAAAGCTTAAAAAAGATATTGAAAGCTTAAATCAGGAAAAGGAAAGTGCAATTCAGGAAGAAGCATTCGAGAAAGCTGGAGAGATCAAGAAAAAACAGGATAGAAAACAGGCACAGATCAATCGTCTGATGGAAAAGTGGGAGCAGGAAAAGGAAAATACGCGCTTACAGGTAACAGAGCATGAGATTGCAGATGTTGTTTCTACCTGGACAAAGATTCCGGTTCGCTCACTCGAAGAGGGTGAGGCAAAGCGTTTGATGAATCTTGAAAATGTGCTTCATGAACGCGTTGTCGGACAGCAGGAAGCTGTAACTGCTATTTCTAAGGCAATTCGAAGAGGACGTGTCGGTTTAAAGGATCCAAAGCGTCCAATCGGTTCTTTCTTGTTTTTAGGTCCAACAGGTGTTGGAAAAACAGAGCTGTCAAAGGCACTTGCTCAGGCAATGTTTGGAACAGAAAATGCAATTATACGTGTTGATATGTCCGAATATATGGAAAAGCACAGCGTCAGCAAGCTCATTGGTTCACCGCCAGGATATGTAGGATACGAAGAGGGTGGTCAGCTCTCAGAGCGTATTCGTCGCAATCCATACAGTGTACTTCTTTTTGATGAGATTGAAAAAGCACATCCAGATGTATTTAACATTCTGCTTCAGGTGCTTGATGATGGACAGATTACAGATGCGCATGGCAGAAAAGTCAGCTTCAAAAATACAGTGATCATCATGACCTCTAACTGCGGTGCTGCCAATATTATGTCACCAAAGCGTTTAGGATTCGGTGCGTCATCTGATGCAAAGGCAAACTACGAGCAGATGAAGGCAAAGGTTATGGAGGATGTTAAGCAAAGCTTCAAACCGGAATTTTTAAATCGTATTGATGAGATCATTGTATTCCATCCGCTGTATAAGGAGGATATGAAAGCTATTCTTGATATCATGCTTCGTTCAGTCACATCAAGAGTAATGGAAAACATGGAACTCAAGCTTAAGGTGACAGATGAAGCACAGGACTATCTGATTGACAAGGGCTTTGATGAAAAATATGGTGCACGTCCGCTTAGAAGAGCTCTCCAGACATACCTTGAGGACTCAATGGCAGAGGAAATACTAGAGGGACGTATAGAGCGCGGTGACAGCGTAACAGTTGAAAAGGATGAGAATGGACTGAAATTTTCTGTGCGCCATAAAAGAAAAACGCCTGTAAAAAAGGCTGAATAAAGTTTAATTTTCAGTTGGAAAATCAAATTTGATATGCTATACTGAAATAGCGATAGGCGGTTCGCCTGTGGGGTGGGCCGCAAATAGTATACGATGCAATGCAGTAGCAAAAATCAGGAGGAAACAGTAATGGCAGGAATTAAGGAATTAATCCGCACTGAGGAAGACAATACATTAAGCTTTGGAAATTATGATCTTCCGACAAAAGGTAAGGTTTCGGATTATGTATTTGACGGAGATGTATATAAGGTAAAGACCTTTCATGATATCACCAGATTAGAGAAAAACGAGACATTTGCCTATGAGTCAACACCGGGAACTGTAGTTACCGATTATAAGGAGACTGAGGATACATTGTCCTTTATCGTAAATGGTTTCCAGGATACACAGATCATCGTTGCAGTAGAGGATGACACTGAGTATCAGGTAAGTGTGGATGATGCCGTAATTGAAAATTATGAGACTAACCTTTCCGGAAAGATCGTAATCTCACTTGAGCTTGAGCCGGGATGTGTAAAGAAGGTTCAGATTTGCAAGAAATAATGAACTCGCTCATATAGTTCATACATAGCCCAATATGGCAAATCATGGGGACGGGATTTGTGGCTGTTTGAGGCCAGATCCCTGTCCTCTTTTTTTAGGAGGAATGATGAAGGCAAAACAAACCGCTTTTTTTTGCAAAGAATGCGGATATGAGTCCGCAAAATGGATGGGACAGTGTCCGGGATGCCGCCAGTGGAATACTTTTGTTGAAGAGCCTACGGCAGGAAGTTTTGCCACAACAAAATCAGGCGGCGCGAAAAAGCAGGGACTAGAAGCATCAAAGCCGCTTCGTCTTGAAGAGATAAGTACAGATGAGGAAGACAGAAGCAGTACAGGGCTTCATGAGCTGGATCGTGTTTTGGGCGGTGGTCTTGTTACAGGTTCTTTAATTCTTGTTGGCGGTGATCCTGGTATTGGAAAGTCAACGCTTCTTTTGCAGGTATGCCGAAATCTTGCTGTATCTGGCAAAAAGGTA
>ENA-UONS01003511-UONS01003511.1-human-gut-metagenome-genome-assembly--contig:-CS19-NODE-3511-length-10589-cov-9.673628_pt1 | contig 10589 bp, 8 predicted proteins | sample MGYA00242458_ERZ724005 | MGnify/ENA metagenome assembly ERZ724005
GCCGACCTGCGCACCTTCCGGCAGGGGGAGGGAAGTTTTGACGTGTGTGCGTGCAATCCGCCCTATTTTACCGCCGGGCCTCAGAGTCAGAATGCGGCCCACGCGCTGGCCCGGCACGAAAACACCTGCACGCTGGACGATGTGTGCGCCTGCGCGTTCCGCCTGTTGAAGGACGGCGGGCGGCTGGCGCTGTGCCACCGGCCGGAGCGGTTGGCCGAAGTGCTGGATGTGCTGCGGGCCCACCGGCTGGAGCCCAAGCGGCTGGCCTTCGTCAAGAACCGGGCAGACGCAGCCCCGTGGCTTTTCCTTGTGGAAGCCCAGAAAAACCGCAAGACCGGCCTGCGTGTGGAGCCGGATGTGCTCATCAGCGCCGGAGCGGCGCTCTACGGGAGGTAACTATGGCAGGAACTCTTTACATCGTGGCAACCCCCATCGGCAACCTGGACGACATGCCGCCCCGGGTGGCTGCCACCTTTGGCGCGGCAGACTTCATTGCCGCCGAGGACACCCGCGTGACCATGAAGCTGCTGAACTTTCTGGGCCTGAAAAAGCCCATGGTCAGCTACTACGAGCACGCTTTGCAGAAGGGCGAGGCCATTCTGCAGCGTATCGAGGCAGGGGAGAGCTGTGCGCTGTGCTCCGATGCGGGCATGCCCTGCGTTTCCGACCCCGGTGAGGTGATCGTGCGGGACGCTCTGGCCCGCGGCATCAAGGTGGTGCCGGTGCCGGCTGCCTCGGCCTGCGTCACAGCACTGGCCGTGTCCGGGCAGGACACCTCCCGCTGGGTATTCGAGGGCTTTCTGCCGGTGAACCGCAAGCAGAAAAAGGAACGGCTGGCCGATCTTCTGCACGAAAAGCGCACCGTGATCTTTTACGAAGCACCCCACAAGCTGCGCACCACCCTGGACGACCTGACCGCTGCCTTTGGCCCGGAGCGCAGCATCACCCTGTGCCGGGAGCTGACCAAGCTCCACGAGGAGATCTGGAAAACGACCCTGGGCGAGGCCGTGGAGCACTACAGGGCCAACGACCCCCGCGGCGAGTATGTGCTGGTGATGGCCGGTGCCCCCGCCGGGGAGGATGCCGACGCCGGGCTGACGCTGGAGCAGGCAGCGCAGCGGGCACTGGAGCTGACGGGTGAGGGCTTTGGCCCCACGGCAGCGGCCAAGGCGGCGGCACAGGGCACGCCCTATTCCAAGAGCGAAGTGTACAAGCAGCTGCTGGTGCTGCAACAGGACCGGCAGACTGCGGAATGATAAGAGGAGGACTTTTTTCGTGACAAAACTTCTGGTCCTGAGCGACAGCCATGGCGGACGCGCCGCCATTGAGCGGGTGCTGCTGAAGGAGAATGCGAACATTGACGCCCTGGTTTTTCTGGGCGACGGCCTGCGGGACCTGGAACAGGCCCTGACCCCGTACCCCCGGCTGCGGGCCTACTCGGTGGCCGGCAACTGCGACTACGGCGCTCTGGAGCCGATGGACGGTCTGGCCGCCTTTGACCAGACCATCATGTTCTATACGCACGGCCATATGTACGGCGTAAAATACGATCTGGACACGCTGACAGATGCCGCTGCCGCCCGGGGCGCGGAAGTGGCCCTGTTCGGCCACACCCATGTTCCCCATGCCGAGCAGCGGGGCAAGGTGTTTTTGTTCAACCCCGGCTCCTGCGGCCGCTGCTACACCGGCCCCGACACCTACGGCCTGCTGACGCTGGAAAACGGCAGGGTGACCGCCTATGAGCACAAAGAGGTACCGAAGCAATGAGCATCAACGAGGTGCGCTATCTGCCGGAATGCGGCAGCACCAACGCCTATGTGAAAGAGCATTTTGAAGAATTCGGTCCGGTGGGGGCCGTGTATACCGAAAACCAGACCGCCGGGCGCGGCCGTCTGGGCCGCAGCTGGGTGAATGCCGAGGGCAAGGCCCTGTACTATACGGTGGCCATCCGGGAGCCGCTGGCCCAGCCTGCCACCCTGCCGCTGCTGGCCAGTCTGGCGGTGCGCCGCCAGCTGCAGCTGCGCTACGGCGTGGACTGCCAGATCAAATGGCCCAACGACCTGCTGCTCAACGGCAAAAAAGTCGTGGGCATCCTGTGCGAAAGCGTGAGCTACGGTTACCAGCAGCAGGGGCGCGGCATCCTGTGCGGCATCGGCATCAATCTGGCCCAGCCCCAGAGCTATTTTGACGCCGCCAACCTGCCCAACGGCACCTCGCTGGCACTGCAGGGGGCAAACGTTGATCTTGCCGCCGACCCTGCCTGGCTGGCCGAGGGCCTGACCGACTTTGGCTTTGACCGCAACCTGTACACCTTTGCCCGGGACGGCTTTGCGCCCTTCCGGGAGGAGTACAAGGCCGCCTGCGTCAATCTGGGCCGCCGGGTCACCTTTGACCTGCCGGAGGGCGGGCAGGGCGCCGGGGAGGCCATCGACGTGGACGAGGAAGGACGCCTTGTGGTGCGCACCGACAGCGGCGAAGTGCATGTGTTCACCGGCGAAGTATCGGTGCACGGCATCTACGGCGCGGTGTAATATGCAAAAAGAGCCGCTGCTGCACGGATGATGTGCAGCAGCGGCTCTTATCGTTTGGCTTATCTTCTCCGCTTCATTCTGCGCCGCCGGTTCAGGTTGCGGGAACCGCCGCCGCATGCCAACGTGACAACACTCAGCACAAGCAGGATGACCGCCAGTGCGGCCAACAGCAGCAGGGTGGACCGGCTGTCGGTGCGGAAGTCGGAGACGTACTCCTGATGGGTCACCAGATCCACCTGGCCTACCTCGCAGCCGTCCAGATACACCGTGGCGGTGCCCAGCTTCTGGCCGTTTTTCACGGTGGCCGACACGCTTTCGGGCAGGTCAAAGGAATAGCTCACCTTGTCGTCCGCGTGGCCGTAGCCGCTGACCGGAGCAGCCGCATACAGTTCTACCTCCGGATGGGTACGGCATTTGGTCAGGTCCACGGTGGTCACCACGGTCTGGGTGTCCACCAGCGGCCGGTCAGCAAAGCTGGCAAAGGCCCAGTCAAACAGTTCGTCGCACTCGCTGTACAGATGCTCGTTGCTGTCGCTGCCCAGGATCACAAGGCCGTAGGTGTGGCCGTCCTTTTGAGCAAGGGCCACCGCACAGCGGCCTGCCAGGGTGGTAAAACCGCCCTTGACCCACTTGACAGAATCCTTATAATAAGCACCGGAGGCGTCCATCAGCGGGTTGGAGCTGCTGATGGTGCGCTGCTCGCTGTGGAAATTCGTCTGGCCCAGCGTATAGGTGGTGGAACCGGCCACCTGCGCAAAGGTCTCGTTGGCCGCGCAGGCCGCCGCGATCTTTGCCATGTCCTCTGCCGAGGCCACATTGCCGTAATCGTACAGGCCGTGGGCGCAGGTAAAGGTGGCACTGGTGCAGCCCAGCTCTGCGGCACGGGCGTTCATCTGCTGGATGAAGGCATTCAGGCTGCCGCCCACGTCCCAGGCGATGACGCTGGCCGCGTCGTTGGCGCTGGTGATGAGCAGGGCGTTCAGCAGGTCGATGCGGCGCACCGTTTCCCCGATGCGCAGACCCATGGTGGTGCCGTTGGCGTTCTGGATGTCCTTGAACTCCTGCGTCAGGTCGGTGGGCACCGTGACCTCACCGTTCAGGTCCTTGCCGCTTTCCAGCAGCAGCAGGGCCGTCATCATCTTGGTCAGGCTGGCTACATAGCGGGGCTGGTCGGCATTCTGGGTCAGCAGCGTCTTGCCGGTATCGGCATTGAACAGGTACACGGCCTCGGTCTCGGTTGCAGTCTGGATGGGCATGGGGTATACTGCAAATACCGGCAGCACTGCACTGACGGCGACCGCCAGCGTAAGCACCAGCGCCGCCAACCGGCGGCAGAACGTGTTGTGAAGCATGAAGGTACCCCCCTTGAATCCCGCTCCGGCAAAACCGGTGCGCACATTTTTGTTCCTTACTTATAAGAATACCATAAACGAACCAAAAGAGAAAGGTGGTTTTTCACAATGTTCCTGTCCTTTTGTGGAAAAAATCCCCGCAATGAAGGCGCGGCCTTTGTGGCTCCCAACGCCACCGTGCAGGGCGATGTGATCCTGAAGCCCGGCTCCACCGTATGGTATGGGGCCGTGCTGCGCGGCGACGACGGTACCCTGACCCTCGGCGAGAACAGCAACGTGCAGGACAATGCCGTGCTGCACTGCGACGTAGGTGGGGCCGTGACCCTGGGCCGCAGCGTCACCGTGGGCCACAGCGCCGTGGTACACGGCTGCACCGTGGGCGACGGCACCCTGATCGGGATGCACGCCACCCTGCTGAACCACTGCGTGGTGGGCAAAAACTGCATCATCGGGGCCGGGGCACTGGTGCCGGAGGGCATGGTCATCCCGGACGGCTCGGTGGCCGTGGGCGTCCCTGCCCGGGTGATCAAACCCGTGACCGAGGCACAGATCGAAGCCAACCTGCGCAACGCAGAGCACTATGTGGAACATGGTAAAGTACACGCACAAGAACTGAAAATCACAGCAGATTGACCAATTTCTGCGGCATTGCAAGGATCATGTTGCATTCCAGTTGCACATCGTGTATGATAAAAGGAGGTAATATCTGCTTGATTTCTGAGAGGAGGATGTTTATGTCCTGTAAAATTTCCCGCCGCAGCTTCCTGAAAGTTTCCGGCTGCCTGATGCTCGGCTCTGCGGTATCCGGCCTGCTTTGCGGCGCAGGCGACCCTGCGGAGGGCGGCGCTGCCGTGCCCACGGTAGGCGGCCTGCGGGTGAATTACGTCCGTGCCTTTGCCAAGGATTACGGAAATAATTTCCGGCAGATGGAGATCCATCTGAATATAGAGAACACCAATTCCTCTGCGGCCTATTTCAATCAAGAAAACTTTGTTCCCATGCTCGGAAACAGCCGTTACGGCGGAGAGTTTACCTTTACCGGCCTGAGCAAGTGGAACGGCTCCAGATATGTGCAGGACGTCCAGCTGAAAGCCGGGGAGACCCAGACCATCTCTTACAGCTGCAAGCTGCAGCCGGAGGATCTGAGCGCCGGTCTGCGGACCGTTGACCCTGCACCCTGGAGCCTCACGCTGCTTTACGGCGGGCAGCGCCAGACCTTTACCGGCTACCTGCTTCCGGATCATTACAGCACCGAATACACCGCCGGGCCGGTGGAAAGCACCGTCCTGCCGTCGGTGGGCGGCATCGTACTTTCCGGTTTCTGGAGCAGTGATTTTCTCACCCAGGTCCCTTCTTACAGTCTGCCGATCTACTTTACCATGCAGAACAGCAATGACACAGCCGCCCAGCTGCCGTTCCGTGGCGTTGCCGAAAACGGGGATGTTCTGGACAATTTCACCATCCGGATGGACGGCCAGCCGCGGAATCATTACCGGCTCTATGCCTGTACCCATACTTCCCGTTTCACTCCAGAGGAAAAAGGCCACCTTGAAACCCTCCAGCCGCAGGAGATCTGTTTTGCGGAAACCGGGATTTCGCTGACCAAAGACGAGTACAGCACCCTGTACACAACGGGGCATACGCTGGAGATCACCTTTTCCTACGGCGATGAAAGTGTGACCGTGCGCGGCAATACCCGAACCGGAATCTTTGAAGCAATCTGACGTATTTTCATTTAAAATTTCTGTTTTTTTGATTTTTTCACAAAAAGATAATGACTTTTCCTGCAAAATCGGGTATACTAGGGCCTGTAAGGGACGCGGGGCCGCAACCGCCCCCTTACACATGATTCCTCCTCACACCAAAGCAATACCCCAAACAGAGAACCCCTCCGGTGTACCGCAAGCGCCGGAGGGGTTCTCTGTTTGTTTTTGTCTTTTTTATGCATGCGCCAGCCTTGCGGCAAATACGGTGAGTACGATCTTCGGGTTCACCTGTGCGCCCAGCCGCTGGATGGCAGCTTCGGCCAGCCGCAGGGTACGCTGGGCCTGCTGGCCCTGTACCGGGGCATGGGGGCTGCCCTGCAGCCCCGCCGCTGCCACGGTCCGGAGGTCCCGCAAAAGAGCTGCCGCGCCGGCCTTATCTTTTTCATAGGGTGCCAGCAGCACGGCGGCGGTGTAGCTGTCGCCCGCCTGCGCGGCCCGGGCCAGTTCCATGGCCTTGTCCACCTGCTCGGTGCGAGCCTGATCCCGGGCCACTGTGAGCACCGTGCCAATGTGGCCGTCGAACAGTTCACTGTAGAGTGCCGCCGTCTTTTTGTCCACCCCATGGGCGGTGCAGTAGCGGGCACAGTCCGCCGGGGACACCGGCGCGATGGCAAAGCTGACGCAGCGGCTGCGGATGGTGGGCAGCACCCCGGCCAGCGAATCGGCCGTGAGCAGGAAGAGCACGCCCTCCGGCGGCTCCTCCATGACCTTCAGCAGGGCGTTGGCGGATTCCTCGTTCATGCGCTCCACATGGTACAGCAGCACCGCACGGCCCTCGGCCGACAGGCTGGTGTTGAAGATCTCGCTGCGCATGGCGGTGACCTGGCTGACCAGATACCGGCCGCCAGCCCCCATGCCCTCCACCGAGATGGCTTCGCGCACGATGCCGGTCTCGATCTGGCCGCTGTCGCGTTTGCCGGCCTTGCCCACAGCGCGGCAGCATTCGCCCCGCAGCAGGGCCTCGGCGGGGGCACCACCGGACGGATAGAGATAATCTGCGGCAATGCAGCGGGCCGCAAACCCGGCCCCCAGCCCCTCTTCGCCCACCAGCAATACGCTGTGGGTCAAGCGGCGGGACGCCAGCATCTGGTGCACGCTGGTTTTCAGTTCTGCGTTGCCTTCCATGCGGTCCAGCATCATGGTGGATATGCTCCTTTTGCTTTATGCTTCACCTGCCATCGGCAGGCCGGTTCCGAGTGACAGCAGTTTACCGCCGGTTCTTGCGCTTCCACTGCTCGCGGCGGATCCAGGCCCGCACACTGCGGTAGGCCATGGGGCCAAAGAATGCCCAGACGTTCAGCATACTGAGCAGGTAGCTCAGCTTGCCGGCCAGCGGCGCGGACAGGAAGCTGAACACCCACAGGGCCGCCGCAAAGAAGCCGAAATACTTCACCCGGATGGGGATCACGAAGAACAGCAGCAGCTGTACCTCCGGGTACAGCATGGCAAAGGCCAGCAGCAGCGAAAGGGACAGACAGTAAGTGCTGGCCGTCACGCCGGTAAGCAGGCAGGCCAGCACCGTGCCCACCATGCCCAGCAGGAAATAGAGGGTATAGCGGAAATCGCCCCACTCCTTTTCCAGCGCCGTGCCCACGAACCAGGTAAAGTAGATGCCCAGCACCACGCTGAGGATGCTGCCGCCGGAGAAGGGGATGAACACAAAGGTAATCGCCCGCCAGATCTGCCCCTGCAGCAGGAAAAACCGGTTCAGGCCCACCCAGGCGGTGATGGTGCGGTCGATAAACAGCTCAATGGCAAAGACAAGGATCTGCCCCGCCACCAGAATGTTGGTCAGGTTTGGAATACCGAAGCGCCCATATTTGCGCTCCAACTTGTTCAGCCAATTGTTCATGCATCATGCCTCCAGAAGTTGATGTTTCACGCTTGTCTGAGGTTATTGTACCATGATTGGACAGGGCATTCAAGAAAAAACAGGCACTCCGGCGCGGTGTGCACACCGGCGGGGAAAAACTCAGGCCGTTACAGCAAAATGCAGCCACACTCCGGCCCATTTCACAACAAAAAAGGGTGATGTTTTTCCATTCCGGAGAGAACTTTTCACTTTTTCCACCGGGTTTTCCACCGTTTTTGTGAAAAAAAGGCCCAGTTTCCCACGAGGTTTTCCACTTTTTCCACCGGGTTTTCCACATGGAAATCTGGTTTTGCTTATACAAGCCGTAATGTCGCCCGGCGATTCATGCCAGTTTCTGGGAAGAAAAGTGGGCACTTTGCCTTTTATATAAAAGAAAGTCGAAGGATTTTCTTTTCTTTTTACAGTTCGTTCCGGCTGACGATTTGGTCCCTCTCCAGATTGGAAAAAAGAAGTCCTGAGTTTTCCACAGAACGGGAACGCCGCTTTTTCGTGTGGAAAAAGCGGGGAAACCTGCGGTTTTCCACCGTCTGCCGCCGTTCTCCGGCAGAGAGTGCTCCACATGCCGTTTTTGCTCCGGAATGCGTCCGGAATCGCACGATTGCTTGTGTTCCGTCCCGCTCTGTGCCCAGTAAAAAAACTCCCTCCGTCACGGTTCACGCCATGACGGAGGGAGTTTTCCTGTTTTACATCATATTGCGGAACACCAGCTGTGCGATCTGGAAGTACAGGATCAAACTGCAGGCATCCACGATGGTGGTGATGAAGGGCGTTGCCATGATGGCCGGGTCAGCACCCAGCTTCTTGGCGGCCAGCGGCAGCATGCCGCCCACCAGTTTTGCCAGAATGACACTGAAGAACAGCGACACGCTGACCACGATGGCATAGCCCATGACGTTCTGATACTGGCCGGGGAACAGGAAGGTGTACATCAAATAGATGCGCAGGCCGTTCACGATGCCCAGCACTGCACCCACGATGGCAGAGACCCGCAGCTCCTTGCCCAGAACCTTTACAAAGTCGGAGGGCTCCACTTCGCCCAGGGCCAGACCACGCACCATCAGGGTGCTGATCTGGTTGCCGCAGTTGCCGGCGGTGTCCATCAGCATGGGCATGAAGGAGACCAGCAGCGGCAGGCTCACAAAGGCCTCCTCGTAGTGGGTGGTGACCATACCGGTGAAGGTGGCCGACAGCATCAGGATCAGCAGCCAGGGAATGCGCTGCTTGGCGTGGGTCCATACGCTGGTGCCAAAGTAGGTGGTGGCATCGTCATCCGGCAGAATGGCGGCCATCTTCTGCATATCCTCGGTGCTCTCGTCGGTCAGAACGTCGATGGCATCGTCGATGGTGATGATACCCACGAACATGCCCTCGTTGTCCAGAACAGGCATGGCGGTAAAGTCGTAGCGCTGCATCTCACGGGCCACATACTCCTGGTCATCCGTGACCTTCACGGTGACCACATTGTCGTCCATGATGTCGGCAATGGGCGTGTTCAGGTCAGAGAGCAGCAGGCTGCGGGCCGACACGACGCCCAGCAGGCGGTTGCGCTCCACCACATAGCAGGTGTACACCGTCTCGGCGTTCTCGCCCTGTTTGCGGATGGCGTCAAAGGCCTGGCCCACGGTCATGTCCTTGCGCAGGCGGACATACTCGGGGGTCATCAGGCTGCCGGCGGAGCTTTCCGGGTAATTCAGCAACTTGTTCAGGCTCTCACGGGTCTGCTTGGAGGACTTTTCCAGCACCCGCTTGACCACACCGGCCGGCATATCTTCCAGCAGGTCGGCAGCATCGTCCAGGCTCATCTCCTCAATGGCGCTCACCAGCTCCACATCCGAAAAAGCGTTGACCAGATCGTCACGGGCTTCGTCGGACATATAGGCAAAGGCCTCGGTGGCCACTTCCTTTTTCAGCAGGCGGAACACCACCAAACGGTTGTTCTCGTCCAGCTCTTCCAGCAGTTCGGCCAGGTCGGCGGGCTGCTCTTCTTCGGTGACCTCGCGCAGCTTGACGTACTGCTTTTTGATCAGCAGCTTCAGCAGGCGGCTCTTGGTGAGCATTTCGGGGTTGGCCTTGACCTCTTCGTCGTTGGCCTCCTCTTTTTCGGCCTCGCGCATATCCTGCTTGAGGTCCTCGGTGGCTTCCTCGTTCAGGTCCTCTGCCAGCTTCTGGCGCACCTCAGCGGGGATATCGGCGGGCAGTTCCTGCACCGGCAGGGCCTGTTCTGCCGCCGTGTCGATCTTCTTATCTTCCATTTCCATGGGCGTACCTCCTCAGTTTTGTGTCCGGAGGACGCAGCAGATCGGGAAACAAAAATGCGCCGTCTCATGCTGCCCGGAAACCGCCATTTCCGCGCGCACAAAACCGCGCCTTCCTTCTGTTGTTCTGCGGAAAAAAGCGCCTCAAAAAGACGCTTTGCCGCTCATCTCAGCGAAAAAGGCGAACGCAGCTGCTTTTGTTGTCCGATCCACCGCGCCGGGCGTTCGGTTTGGACTATGATCCGGGTCCATTGTTCTGCGTTCACCTCCCGTTTTTCCAGAATCCTATAACCGTTTTTATTATAGCGCCGCAAAAAAACAGGGTCAACCCTAAACCATGCATTTACAGCAATTTTATTTGCCGCCTGCAAAGCCTTTACATGTTCCGGACGGCAGAAACAAAACGCCCTCTCCGACGTTGCGGCGCGTCGGAAAGGGCGTTTTGTTTGGATATTGCCTTGGTGTGAGGAGGAATCATGTTACATGGGAATCGGTTGCGGCCCCGCTTCCCATGGCAAAAGTATAACAGCTTTCACATTTGATTTCGTTAAGAAGCTATGAAGAAAGTGTAAAAACGCCGTGGAAGAAATTGGAAGTTTTTGTGTGAACCCGGACACACATAAAAAAATACGCCCCGGTCATCGTTGCCGATGAACGGGGCGCTAAAAACGATATCCGTTTTTTCTCTGCGGCAAGATCCCTGCAAAGCAGGTCTTATGCAGCAGGCGGAACAAGGTATCTGCAAGCAGACCTTATGCTCCTGACACACGCGGGGTGTGCTTTCAAGGACCCTCGCGGGCGCTTTGGTATCT
>ENA-UONS01003513-UONS01003513.1-human-gut-metagenome-genome-assembly--contig:-CS19-NODE-3513-length-10586-cov-5.395214_pt1 | contig 10586 bp, 8 predicted proteins | sample MGYA00242458_ERZ724005 | MGnify/ENA metagenome assembly ERZ724005
TGGGATACTGATGCAAAGCTGTTTGATTCTGTTACTATTAAGATGGTAGAGTCTGCAGATACTGCATATCAGCTGTATACTACTGGTGAGCTTGATCGCGTTGATCTGTCTGAGTCAAATTTGATGACAATCTATAACAACGAGTCTGATCCATATCATAATCAGCTGGTAGAGAAGCGTCCGAACAAGAAGTCTTATCAGTTCCATTTTAATTATGACAAGCTTAATGATGATCAGACAGAGGATACAAACTGGAATACTGCAATTGCAAATGAAGCATTCCGTAAGTGCTGGTACTATGGTCTTGATCTGGGTAGCTGGTATAAGAGAACAAACGCTATCAATCCATATAAGTGTTACAACAACTCCTACACAATGCAGGGTCTGATCTATACTTCTGATGGTACAGAGTATACCGAGCTGGTTCAGGAAAAGTTAGGTCTGCCGTCATATGATGGCGAGACGATGACACGTCTTGATTCAGCTAAGTTTGAGGAGTACAACGCTCAGGCAATTGAACAACTGACAATAGATGGTGTTACTTTCCCGATACATGCAAGATATTTCGTAGCTAGTGGAAACCAGACTGCTCTTGACAGTGCAAATGTGTTAAAGCAGGCATTTTCTGATTCCTTTGGCGATGATTTTATCGTTCTTGATATTGATTCTTACGTATCCAGTGTTTCTAAGGAGGTTTACAACCTTAAGCGTCAATCCTTTGCTATCGCTGGATGGGGTGCTGACTATGGTGATCCGCAGAACTATTTAGGTCAGGAGACAGATGACAGTGACAACGCTTACTATATGGTACAGCTTGGTCATGCAGTAGACAGTGAGAGCGATGAACTTAAAGATCTTTACAGCCAGTTTACTGAGCTTGTAAATAAAGCAGATGCTATCACAGATGATCTGGATGCAAGATATGAGGCATATGCAGAGGCAGAAGCATTTATGCTTGATCATGCTCTGATTGTTCCGGCATATTTTGATATTTCTTGGGAGCTGACCCGTATCAACGATTATTCTAAGATCAATGCAATGTTTGGTATTCAGAATAACAAGTATAAGAATTGGGAAACTTCTACAGATGCGTATACCGCAGAAGATTATGCTGCTTTTTTAGAGACATGGAATGAAAATGCTTCTAAATAATAGTAAGTGATAAAAAATAAGCGAGCCGGATAATAAGATTAATCCGGCTCGCTATTTTTTTATTTATCAGAATCGTTTTTTTCAGACTTTTTTAAGCTGTTTGGCGGCTGTAGCGTGCTGTCTTCGGACAGCGGAATGCCGCGATGCTCCACACATGTAGAAAATACAATCTGGGTGCGGGTGCGTCCAAATTTCTGAAGATAATTGACAAACTGGTCAAGCTCCTGCGTGGTATGGAAATAGGCTTCAATCAGCATAGAGTACTCGCCTGTTACGCAGCTGCATTCAACTACGTTGGTGCAGGAGTCGATGTAAGGATAGAAAGCTGGCTTTTGGTCAGGTTCTACCTCAAGGTTTATGAAAGCCTTTACAAGATAGCCGATAGCGGTTACATTTATCATAGCCTGGTAGCCAGCTAAGACACCAGATTTTTCAAGACGCTCGATGCGGGCGCATACGGCCGGTGATGACAAAGAGACACGGCTGGCAATCTCTTTAACCGGTAAACGTGCATTATGCTGCAGAATATCAACGATGCAGCGGTCAATATGATCCATAACAAACCCCTCACTTTGCTGTGTAATAACAGTAACAGAATATTTATTAACATTGATTCATCATAGCAGATAACTTTTGGATTGTAAACAGAAGAAACGAAAGTTTTTTAAGAAAAAATGCTTTTTTTTATGGGGGTAACCTCATAAAATAAACAAAAAAGGCATTTTTTGTGAAAAAAGGTAAGTTTTTCTTATAAAAAATCAAGATAAATGATTGACAGATGAATTGATTTGGTTTATAGTAACGGTATGCTTCAAGCAGGACATGACTAGACGAGAGTAGATGGACACAATTAGGATCATGGAAAAGTGTACCATCTTTTTTTCAAATCATTCTTTGCTGACACAAGTAAGCAACAGGCAGTATTTTTTATGTGGTTCGTAGGGAGGACACATTCTGCAAAAATGCTCCATTGCTTTAAAGTGACACACATGAAAATCGTCTTATAATTTGATTTCTGCAGGGCAGGCGCTCTTCGTATAGGTATTATGACATCTACGGGGAAATGACAATTAAGAAGAGACTAAGTCATATCATCAAAAAGGAGGATGACACATGAGAAAGACAAGAAAGGCAGCAGCTGTTCTTACAGCAGTCGCAATGGCAGAAGTATCCGCAGTACCGGCAATGGCAGACGAGATTAAGGATCTGTATGATTACGAGCTTCAGGCAAGAGAGATTGAGACTTGGAACGTTTTGTATTCTCAGCAGGCAACTGATCTTCAGGTACTGACCAATTTGTATGATGGTTTGCTTGAATCAGATGAGTATGGTAAGCTGGTACCGGCAGTCGCAGAGAGCTGGGAAACAGAGGACAACGGTATTACTTGGACATTCCATTTAAGAAAGGGTGTTAAGTGGGTTGATCAGAACGGAAATGAGAAGGGTGAAGTTACTGCACAGGACTTCTTAACCGGACTTGAGTGGGTATTAAACTTCCACAAGAATGATGCAACTAACACTTCCATGCCGATGGAGATGATCGTTGGTGCAGAGGATTACTACAACATGACAAGTGAGCTTGATGCAGATGCAGGTCTTGCACTGACAGCTGAAAGCCCAGAGTTTGCTGATACTGTTGGCATCAAGGCAATTGATGATTATACATTACAGTATACATGTGTAAGTGAGAAGCCATATTTTGATACTGTAGCTACCTATAACTGTCTGTATCCAATTTCTCAGGCAATGATCGATGAGATCGGCATTGATGGTTTTAAGGCTGCAACACCAGAAAATATCTGGTACAATGGTGCTTATACCTGTACTGAGTACATCCAGCAGAATACAAAGACTTTGACAAAGAACCCACTGTACTGGGATACCGAGGCAAAGCTGTTTGATTCTGTTACTGTTAAGATGGTAGAGTCTGTTGATACTGCATATCAGCTGTATACTACTGGTGAGCTTGATCATGTAGATCTGTCAGAGTCTAACCTGACCACTATCTACAACAATGAGTCTGATCCGCTTCATGATCAGTTAGTTGAGAAGCGTCCAACAAAGTTCTCTTATCAGTTCCACTTTAACTATGATAAGCATAACGACGATCAGTCCGAGGATACAAATTGGAATACCGCTATTGCAAACGAAGCATTCCGTAAGTGCTGGTACTATGGTCTTGATCTTGGAAGCTACTACAAGAGAACAAATGCAATTAATCCATACAAGTGCTACAACAATGCATACACAATGCAGGGTCTTGTTTACCTGTCTGATGGTACCGAGTACACCAGTCTTGTTCAGGAAAAGTTAGGTCTTCCGGAATATGATGGTGAGACAATGACTCGTCTTGATTCTGAGAAGTTTGAAGAGTACAAGGCACAGGCAATGGAGGAGTTAACAGCAGCAGGCGTTACCTTCCCAGTACATGCAAGATATTTCATAGCTGGTGGAAATCAGACTGCTCTTGACAGTGCAAATGTATTAAAGCAGGCATTCTCCGATTCCTTTGGTGATGACTTCATCGTTCTTGATATTGATTCTTATGTATCCAGCCTTTCTAAGGAAGTTCGTGATCCAAGACGTCAGTCCTTCGTTATCAACGGATGGGGCGCTGACTATGGTGATCCGCAGAACTATTTAGGACAGGAAACAAATGACGGCGATAACGCATATTACATGGTAGCTTATGGTCATGCAGTAGATAACGAGAGTGAGGATCTGAAAGCACTGTATGATGAGTTTACTGAGTTAGTAAATAAGGCTAATGCCATTACAGATGATCTGGATTCAAGATATGAGGCTTATGCAGATGCAGAGGCATTCTTGCTTGAGCATGCACTGACCATTCCGTCAAACTTTGATATCGGTTGGGAGCTGACTCATATAAATGATTACACCAAGCAGAACGCTATGTTTGGTATTCAGAATTTGAAGTATAAGAATTGGGAGACTTCTACAGACGCCTATACTGCAGAAGACTACGCTGGATTCCAGGAAACCTGGGATGCAGGTATGGCTGAATAATATATGGCAAAATACACCGTAAAGAGATTGTTACAGTCTCTTGTAACAATCCTCATTGTGGTGACTATCGTATTCCTGCTGCTTAGAATGCTGCCTACGGATTATTTCTTTACCGAGGACCAGCTAATGAAGCTGACCGATCAGCAAAAGCACGATCAGCTTAAAGCAGCAGGTTTATTAGATAGTACCTTTACACAGCTGACACGCTATTATGGGCAGTTGTTGAGACTTGACTTTGGCACGTCTCGACGAATTCAAAGCGGTGTCTCTGTTGTAAAGGTAATTGGCGGAAAGTTTGCAATGTCGATGCAGTTAGGACTGATCTCCTTTGCAATCTCTCTGGTAATTGGTGTTATTATGGGTGTGCTTCAGGCACGTTTTAAGGACGGTATCATCGACGGCATTGGAACAATTTACACGATATTGGTAAATGCAGTTCCGCCGCTTGTTGCTTATTCACTTGTTCTTGTATTTGGTTCCCATGTGTTAAAGCTTCCTTCCATGTATTCAACGAGAAATCCAGGACCGTCTATGATTCTGCCGGTTGCATGTCTTTCTCTTTCGTCAATTGCAGGCTATGCACTGTGGACAAGACGTTACATGGTAGATGAGTTAAATAAGGATTATATTAAGCTGGCGCGTGTGAAGGGTCTTTCATCAAAGCGCATCATGGTTACTCATGTGCTTAGAAATGCATTCGTTCCGCTTGCACAGTATATTCCTTATTCTATTTTGCTTACAGTCGGTGGTTCTCTTCTGGTAGAGCGTTTCTTCTCTGTTCCAGGTATGGGTTCTCTTCTTACTGACGCAATCAACCGTTATGACACAAATGTTGTTCAGACGCTTGTTATTTTATACGCTGCACTTGGTATCATCGGCGTATTTTTGGGTGATGTTTTGATGATGATCATTGACCCACGTATTACATTGACCGGAAAGGGAGGTACAAGATAATGGCAGTCAATTCAAATGATGACGCACGCTTTAAGGTTGTCGAGTACTCCCCTGAAAAGGCCGAGATGATCGGATATTCCAATTATTCTTATTGGAAATCTGTATTTCACAATTTCTTAAAGAAAAAGAGTGCAGTTGCGCTTTTAATCGTGTTTGTTGCACTTGTTGTATTTTCCTTCATTGCACTTGTAATCGGAAAATACGATTATCGTAATCTTGTCACAGATAGTTCAAAGGGCTTTATCCTTCCAAACTCAGAGTTCTGGTTTGGTACTGATAACTTAGGACGTGACTACTGGAGCCAGGTATGGTATGCGACACAGACATCCATTAAGCTTGCCTGTATCGTTGCAATCGGTGAGTGTGTGCTTGGTGTTACTATTGGTCTTCTTTGGGGATATGTTCGTCAGTTAGACCGCTTCTTTACAGAGCTGTACAATGTAATTGATAACATTCCGCAGATCATTTACATGACACTGATTGCATTAATGGTCGGTAAGAGCTTTACCATCATGGCAGTTTCTTTGATTGCATTTGGCTGGCTTGGAATGGCAAGAAACATCCGTAACCTTGTTATGATGTATCGTGACCGCGAGTATAACTTAGCATCAAGATGTTTAGGTACTCCGACTTACCGTATTCTTCTTAAGAACATTTTACCGTACCTGATTAGTGTTATTATCTTAAGAGTGGCACTGTCAATCCCGAGAACAATCAGTATGGAGACTACGCTTTCCTATCTTGGTCTTGGTCTTGATATTAACACACCTACACTTGGAATCCTTCTTCGTAATGCAAGAAGCTATTTCCTGAATTATCCATATTTGCTGGTATTCCCGGCAGTTATTGTATCTGTTGTTACGATCACATTCTATCTGGTTGGTAACGCATTTTCCGATGCGGCTGATCCGAGAAATCACGTTTAAGGGGGGAGAACAATGGAAAAGAAACCAATATTATCCGCCAAAGACGTTGAAATTACGTTTAGCCTTCGCGGAAACAAATTAAATGCGATCCGTAAGTGTTCTCTTGATCTGTATGATGGAGAGACACTTGCAATCGTAGGAGAGTCAGGTTCAGGAAAAAGTGTATTTACAAAGACTTTTGTTGGTATGCTTGATGGAAACGGAAGTATTACCGGCGGAAGCATTATGTACGATGGCAAGGATCTGGCAAAGTTTAAGAAGGAAAAGGAGTGGATGACTATTCGTGGTAAGAAAATCGCGATGGTTATGCAGGATCCTATGACTTCCTTAAATCCATTGAAAAAGGTTGGAAAGCAGATTCAGGAGTGTATCGAGCTTCATCAGGGTCTTAAGGGAGCAGTTGCAAAGAAGGCAACTCTTCAGATTCTTGAGAAGGTAGGTATTCCGTATCCTGAAATGCGCTATAACCAGTATCCGCATGAGTTTTCAGGCGGTATGAGACAGCGTGTTGTTATTGCTATTGCGGTTGCATGCCGGCCGCAGATTTTAATCTGCGATGAGCCTACCACCGCACTGGACGTAACGATTCAGGCTCAGATTTTGGAGCTGATCAGAAATCTGCAGGCAGAGTATCATATGTCTGTTATTTATATCACACATGATCTTGGTGTTGTGGCAAACGTGGCTGACCGTGTTGCAGTTATGTATGCAGGACAGATCGTGGAGGTAGGCAAGGTAGATGAGATTTTCTACGATGCAAGACATCCTTATACTTGGGCACTTCTTTCTGCACTTCCGCAGCTTGGCGTGAAGGGTGAGGCACTGCCAACGATCGACGGTACACCGCCGAATCTGTTTAACAAGATTAAGGGTGATGCATTTGCACCTCGAAACAGACAGGCACTGGCTATTGATTTTGAGGAAGAGCCTCCATATTTTGAAGTTTCAGAGACGCACAAGGCAAAGACTTGGTATCTGGACCCGCGTGCACCGAAGATAGAACCGCCGAAGTCTGTGCAGCAGCTCAGACAGAAAATGAGAGCGCATAAGTAAAAGAGGTATGAGTATGGCTGAGAGAGAAAAGCTGATTGAGGTCAAAGACCTGCAGATTAGTTTCGGAAAAGAACGAAAAAAGTTTGTAGCAGTTGACCATGTGAATTTTGATATTTATAAGGGAGAGACATTCTCCCTGGTAGGTGAGTCCGGTTCCGGAAAGACTACCATCGGCCGCGCTATTACCCGTATCAATCCTACTTCGGCCGGAGAGATCTACTTTAAGGGCAAGAAGATCAATGGAAAGATTTCAAAGGAGCTTGACCGCGAGGTTATTAAGAGCTGCCAGATGATTTTCCAGGATCCTATGGCATCCTTAAATGAGCGTGCAAAGGTTGATTACATTGTTTCTGAGGGTCTGTTAAACTTCCATATGTATAAGGATGAGGCAGATCGCGAGGCGAAGGTACAGAAGGCACTTCGAGAGGTTGGTCTTCTTCCGGAGTTTGCATCTCGTTTCCCACACGAGTTCTCTGGTGGACAAAGACAGCGTATCGGTATTGCAAGAGCCTTGATTATGGAGCCAGAGTTTGTTGTAGCTGATGAGCCGATTTCAGCGCTTGATGTTTCTATTCGTGCACAGGTATTGAATTTGTTAAACCAGTTAAAGGCATCAAGAGGACTGACATATCTGTTTATTGCACATGACCTTTCTGTAGTACGTTTTATTTCAGACCGTATTGCTGTTATCTATAAAGGCCGTATTGTGGAGCTGGCAGAGGCAGAGGAATTATTCCATCATCCACTGCATCCTTATACAAAGGCACTGCTTTCAGCAGTTCCGATTCCGGATCCAGAAATCGAGAAGAAGAAAAAGCTTTTGATTTATGATCCAACGCTTCATGATTACACAATCTCTAAGCCACAGTGGGTAGAGATTACTGAAGGTCATTTTGTATATGGTAATGAGCCGGAGCTTGAGAAATATCGTGCTGAGATTGAAGCAATCAATGCAGCAGAGAGAGCATAAAGAAGAGGCGAGAGAAGAGCATGAGATGGTTGAAAAAACAGTATCACCGCTATATGATTCGCCCCATTGTAACAAAAACGATCACCAGAACCCTAATCGGTCTGGTGATCGTCTTGCTATGGGATAAATACGTGAATGTAGAGCGGATTGGAGTTTCAAGGCTTGGCTTTGGACTGGGTGCAGTTGGAATTATTTTAATGGCTGGTGCATGGTTTTCCTATCTGCATCTGGATGGATTAACACCTATTGATACAGCGAAAAAGAAATTTGGTGTGAAAAATAAAAAGAAAAAAACAAAGCAAAGCATGGGCGGCGATATTGCAGACTACCTTGATGAGGAAATTGTGCCGTATGAGGAGCTGGATGAATCTGAAAAGGCAGCATGTCAGATGGCAGCCTTTCTGATTTCTGGAATGATCCTTGTGATCGCCGGGATTGTGATCCCACTCTTTTAAGAAGCCACAAAAAGCAGGGCACATGCCTTGCTTTTTTTCGTAAATAAAGGTATGATTGTAGAACAAAGATATCAGAGAAAGGATGGGATTCTATGGCAAAATCAAAAAAAGGAAAAACAGTCATTGCAGGAGTGGCAGCGGTAAGTGCAGCCAGTATTTTGACCGTGAGAGGTATTTTCCACAAGGTGTTCGCCAGACAGGAGAAGGAGGATGACGCAATCAGTCTGCGCTATAAGGACATGAGCGGAATGGTGAGAAAAAAAATCACAATCGTCTCTGGTTCCACTCATCTGACAGGATATTTATATGGAGAAGCATCTGCCAAAGGTCTCGTTGTTGTGTGCCATGGAATTGCAGGCGGCGGAGAAGATAACTTAAGCATGGTTAAATATATGCTGGATGATGGTTATCAGGTTTTTACATTTGATTATACGGGCGTGTATGAAAGTGAAGGAGCTTCATCTGTGGGCTTCTATCAGGCTGTGAAGGATTTGAATGCAGTTTTGGGTTATATTGAGGCGTCTGCATCACTAAAGAATCTTCCAGTATTTTTATATGGTCATAGCTGGGGCGGTTATACAGCTGCGGCAGTGCTGAATTTTAAGCATAATATTGCAGGTGTTATTACAATTTCAGGTTTTTCTAGTCCAATGGCAATTACGAAAGAGGCGGCAGGACGCATCATTCCAACATTGTTGGTAGATTTATTGCTTCCGTTTGCTGCGCTTTATCAGCGCGTTGTTTTTGGTAAGAATTATAATTTGTCTGCAATTGATGGCATCAATAGCTGTGACGTGCCGGTTCTTGTTATGCATGGCAAAGAGGATGAAGTGATTAGCTATGAGGGATCTTCTATTATCGCGCAGCGAAGCCATATTACAAATCCAAATGTTGAGTACTATACTGAGACACGTCCGGGAAAGAGCAATCACATGGGAATTTTCTTCACAAAAGGCGGAACAGCTTATTATCTAGCCAAGAAGGAAGAATTAAAGATGCTTCACGATTTGTATTATAACCGTGTTCCAGAAAAGGTGCTTTCAAAATGGTTTGCCCGCCTTGATAAAAAGCAGGCAAATGATATGGATCCACTGTTTGTAAAGACAGTGCTTGATTTCCTTGATAAGAACTGCAAGTAAGCCGTGGTGACAGGGACGGTGGCTCAAAATGTGTCACTACTGGCAATGAGAAAGCGAAAGAAAATCAGCCCTAACCTTGACAGTCTTTTTCCAGTCATATATAATAAATATGATACTGATTTATCAGGTTCTGAGAAAACAAAATCTAACGGAACATGAGAAGAAAATAGGAGGAATGAATATGAGAAAGGTAGCATTATCTTTGATGCTGGCTGCTTCTATGGCTGCAACTACACTTGGCAGCACCGCAGTTTTTGCATCAGACGCAACCACAACGGAGTCTGAGAGCTATACCTATCGCTATGCGTTAGCTGATTTCCCAACAAACTGGAGTCTTCATGACAACCAGACGCATACAGACTCTGAGCTTATGCAGTATCTGGAAGCAGGTTTCTACAGTTTCGATTACAATGATACCCAGGATGGTTATCAGATGGTTCCGCTTGTTGCAACAGGCGATCCAGAGGATGTAACTGCTGAGTATAAGGATCAGTATGGTTTAGACGGTGATGAGGCATTGGCATGGAAGATTACCATTCGTGATGATTTAAAGTGGGATGACGGTACACCGATCGTTGCTTCTGATTTTGTAAAGTCTGCAGAGCTTCTGTTAAACCCGAAGGCACAGCATCACCGCGCAGATATGCTGTACTCTGGAAATCTTGTATTAAAGAATGCAAAGAATTTCCTTTATGCAGGACAGCATGCATATGCTGAGACTTTTATCTCTTCTGAGATGGGTGAGGATGAGTACGTAGATCCATCCACATTCGAGAAGAATGATGATGGTGTTTACATGGTAGACGGACATGATTTAGCACTCAGCTTAAGTGACTGTGCAACATGGGATTCTACCACGGGACTTTCTGATTACTATGCAATGGAAGATTACAAGTCTGCATTTATGAAG
>ENA-UONS01003528-UONS01003528.1-human-gut-metagenome-genome-assembly--contig:-CS19-NODE-3528-length-10547-cov-4.583683_pt1 | contig 10547 bp, 10 predicted proteins | sample MGYA00242458_ERZ724005 | MGnify/ENA metagenome assembly ERZ724005
AGCTGTCTTTCCAAGACCTCTTGAGGCAGCAATGGAAGCATCCATAAAAGCCGAGGCACTATAAGAAAGCGCCATAATGGAAAGTCTTGTAATACCAGCTTCCACAACAGCCTTATCACTTGTAAACAGATAAAGAAACGGATATCTTGCAAGATAAATGCCTACACCAAGTACTAAGCTTGTAATAAAAGAGTAAAACAAACATATCAAATAGGTTTGCAGAATACGTTTCTTTTTCCGTGCACCAAAATTTTGGGCAATAAAACTGGAACAGGCTGTATAAAAAGCAGCCATCATATCATATACAAGAGGATCTGCATTTGCAGCGGCAGAGTTTCCTTCTACAAGAACATGGTCAAAGGAATTGACACTGCTTTGCACAAACAAATTGGCGAAGGCAAATAGTGAGTACTGGAAAGCAGAAGGAATTCCAATTTGTAAAATACCGACTGCTTTTCTTTTGTCAAAGCGAATTTCTGATAAACGCAGACAATATTTTTCCTTTCCTGTCAACAGCGCCCGCAAGATTAAAAATGCAGAGATGAACTGTGAAATCATACTTGCAAGTGCAACACCAGCAACACCAAGGTGACATACAATAACAAAGAATAAATTTAAAATGACATTTACAACACCTGCGAAAGCAAGATAATATAGCGGTCGTTTCGTATCTCCGGCAGCGCTAAGCACCGCATTTCCAAAGTTATATAATCCAAGTGCAGGCATACCAAGCAGATAGATTCGAAGGTACAATACAGCTCCATCAATAAGTTCATCCTTTGTATTCATTAAAGCAAGAATATTGTGAGAAAAAAGAATGCCAAATACAGTTATTAAAATACCACCTGCCAGACAGATAATTACCGCAGTATGTACAGTGCGCTTTAACCCTTCATCATCCTTTGATCCAATGTGAAGTGCAGTTAGTGCGTTTACACCGCTGGCAAGACCAAGCAAAATTCCAGTAAATAACGTGACAAGAATGCTGGTAGAACCAACAGCACCGAGTGCAATCGCTCCTGCAAATTTTCCTACTACTGCCACGTCTGACATATTAAACAAAACCTGCAGGATGTTTGTAAACATCAGCGGAACGCTGTACACAAAAATTTTTTTCCAAAGGGATCCGCTGCATAGATCCATTTCATGTGATTTGCTGCTCATAAAAAATAGTTACTCCTTTTAGTAGATGCTCTCACTATCATAACGCTAAAATAAAAAAAAGCAAGCGAAAAAACAACAATATAATAATCGAAGAAAAATATCTCTTGTGCAACGCCTGTATTTATGTTATGATATTTTAGATAAAAACGAAAAAAGTTGAAATGGAGGAGAAGCAATGCGTATTTTGATTGAAAATGGACGGCTTTTGGACCCTTCCAGGGAACTTGACGTTCAGGAAAGCCTGTGGATCGAGGATGGCATCATCTGCGAGAAACAGGCTTTTTCTGCGAATCAGGCTGATCGCGTGATTGATGCAGCCGGTGGTTGGGTTGTGCCAGGTTTGATCGATCTTCATGTTCACTTCCGTGATCCGGGACTTGAATATAAGGAAACTATTGAAACGGGATGCTTGGCAGCAGCACATGGCGGTTATACAACTGTATGCCCTATGCCAAACACAAAGCCTTCAACTGATTGCCCCGAGGTGGTAAAGGAAGTTCTTGACAAGGCATCAGCAGCATGTGGTGTTCATGTTCTTCCAGTTGGTGCTGTTACGGTAGGTCAAAAGGGTGAACAGCCAACTGATGTTGCAGCATTAAAGGCAGCTGGAATTGTTGCAATCAGCGAGGATGGAAAATCCGTTATGAATTCTGAGGTTTATCGTGAAGCAATGCTGCAGGCAGCTGAATGTGATATTCCAGTATTTGCTCATTGTGAGGATATTAATCTTGTTCACGGTGGCTGCATGAATGCAGGAAAGCGTGCAAAAGAACTGGGTCTTCCAGGTATCTCAAATGCAGTAGAGGATATTATTACAGCAAGAGATATTCTGCTTGCAAATGAAACAGGTGCACAGCTTCATTTGTGTCACTGCTCGACAAAAGAAAGCGTTAATCTGGTAAAGTGGGGCAAGGAGATGGGTGTTAAGCTGACGGCAGAAGTTTGCCCGCATCACTTTGCACTTTCAGATGAGGATATTCCATCAGCAGAAGATACGAACTATAAAATGAATCCGCCGCTTCGTTCTAAGGAAGATGTAGAGGCTATTAAGCAGGCATTAAAGGATGGCGTTATGGAGGTTATCTCAACAGACCATGCACCTCATCATGCTGACGAGAAGGCAAAACCATTTACACAGGCACCATTTGGTATTGTTGGATTAGAGACAGCAGTTGCACTTACAATAACAAACCTTGTCCGTACAGGTTGGCTGACACCAATGCAGATGATCGCTTATATGAGTACAAATCCAGCAAAGGTTCTTGGAATTGATAAGGGAACATTAAAGCCTGGAAGCTGTGCAGACGTTACAGCCATTATGCCAGATGAATCTTATGTCATTGATGCAGCTTCTTTTGCTTCAAAGGGAAAAAATACCCCGTTTGATGGTCAGAAGGTGTGGGGACGTGTTGCATTAACTATTGCCGATGGAAAAATCATTTATGAAAATGAGCAATAAAAATTGAAAATCAAATACAGGAAGGAGATAAAAAATGATTAACAAACTTGTTAGCAAAATCAAAAAAATGGGAGCACCAGTTGTAGTAGGCCTTGATCCAATGTTAAATTATGTGCCGGAATTTGTTCAGAAGAAGGCATTCGAGGAGTATGGAGAGACCTTAGAGGGAGCAGCAGAAGCAATCTGGCAGTTTAATAAGGCAATTGTAGACCAGATTTATGATATCGTACCTGCTGTAAAGCCGCAGATTGCTATGTATGAGCAGTTTGGTGTTCCGGGCGTTGCTGCATATAAGAAGACTGTTGATTACTGTAAGTCAAAGGATCTTGTTGTAATTGGTGATGTAAAGAGAGGCGATATCGGTTCTACCTCTGCTGCATATGCAGTTGGTCATCTGGGAAAAGTAACTGTTGGAAGCAAAAAAATTGCTGCATTTGATGAAGATTTCGCAACTGTAAATCCTTATCTTGGAACTGATGGCATCAAGCCGTTTGTTGATGTATGCAAGGAAGAAAAGAAGGGTATTTTTGTTCTTGTTAAGACTTCTAATCCTTCAAGTGGTGAGTTCCAGGATCGTCTGATCGATGGAAGACCGCTGTATGAGCTTGTTGGCGAGAAGGTTGCTGAATGGGGCGCTGATGCAATGGGCGACGAATACAGCTACGTTGGCTGCGTTGTTGGTGCAACATATCCAAAGATGGGTGAAATCTTACGTAAGGTAATGCCAAAGAGCTACATCCTTGTTCCAGGTTACGGTGCTCAGGGCGGTACTGCTGCAAGTCTTCGTCCATACTTTAATGAGGATGGTCTTGGTGCAATTGTAAACTCCTCAAGAGGAATTATTGCAGCTTATAAGCAGGAAGCATACAGCAAGTTTGGACCAGAGCATTTTGCAGAAGCATCAAGAGCAGCAGCAGAAGCAATGATCGCAGATATTGCATCCATCTTCTAAAATTGATTAGAAAGGGTTTTGATAACGTATGAAAAAGAAGGAACGTGCGGTTGTTCTCTCACAGGAATGTATCGCTACCGATATTTACAGCATGTGGATTGAGACACCGGACATCGCAGCAGAAGCGATTCCAGGTCAGTTTATAACATTATACACAAAGGATGCAGACAAGCTTCTTCCAAGACCAATCAGTCTATGTGAAATTGATAAGGAAAATGGACGTTTGCGCATCGTATATCGAATTGCCGGAGCAGGAACAAAGGAGTTTTCTGCCTATAAGGCAGGCGATGCTGTCGAGATTATGGGACCGCTTGGAAATGGCTTTTCGGAAACTGGAAAAAAGCCAATGGTAATCGGAGGTGGAATCGGTATTCCGCCAATGCTTGGTCTGGCAAAAAGCCTTAAGGAATCTGGAAGTGATGTGACTGCCGTTTTAGGCTATCGAAGCGAACTGTTTTTACAGGATGAGTTCGCATCCAGCAGCAGCGTTTACAATGCAACAGAGGATGGAAATAGCGGAACAAAGGGTACTGTAATTGACGCAATAAAGGAAAATAACCTTGATGCAGATATAATCTTTGCCTGTGGTCCAAAGCCAATGCTTCGTGCAATTAAAGAGCTTGCTGCACAAAAAAAGATTCCATGTTATATTTCTCTTGAGGAGCGTATGGCATGTGGAATCGGAGCTTGTCTTGCATGTGTATGTCAGACAAAAAATGTGGATGGTCATTCAAATGTACATAACGCCAGAGTCTGCAAGGACGGTCCTGTATTTAAAGCAGAGGAGGTAGAGCTGTGAGTATGAATATGACTGCAGAAAAAAATGCACCTGCTTTTGATACAAGTGTTACAATCGCAGGTGTAACCTTAAAAAATCCAGTTATGACTGCATCAGGCACATTTGGTTCTGGTGCGGAATATAGTGAGTTTGTTGACTTGAACAAATTAGGAGCTGTTGTGACAAAGGGTGTAGCCAATGTACCGTGGCCGGGCAATCCAACACCAAGAATTGCAGAGACACATAGCGGTATGCTCAATGCGATTGGTCTTCAAAATCCTGGTATAGATCTGTTTTGCAAGCGCGATATTCCGTATTTAAAGCAGTTTGATACAAAGATCATCGTAAATGTGTGCGGAAGAAGTACAGAAGATTATTTAGAGGTAGTGGAGCGCCTTGGAAATGAGCCTGTTGATATGCTTGAGATTAACATTTCCTGCCCAAATGTTAAAGAGGGCGGAATTGCTTTTGGACAGGATCCAAAGGCAGTTGAGGCAATCACAAAGGCTGTAAAAGCAAAGGCAAAGCAGCCTGTAATTATGAAGTTAAGCCCTAATGTAACAGATATTACTGTTATGGCAAAGGCAGCAGAGGCCGGCGGTGCCGATGCAATTTCTCTTATTAATACTCTGACAGGAATGAAGATCGATATTAACCGTCAGTGCTTTGCACTTGCAAATAAGACAGGCGGTCTTTCAGGTCCGGCAATAAAACCTATTGCTGTACGTATGGTTTACCAGGCAGCAAATGCAGTTTCGATTCCTGTAATCGGAATGGGAGGTATTGCTTGTGCAGAGGATGCACTGGAATTTATTCTGGCAGGTGCAAGCGCAGTAAGCATTGGAACAGCAAACTTCTTTAATCCATATGCAGCAGAAGAGACTGTGCAGGGAATTGAAGCATATATGCGCGAGAAAAAGGTTGACCGTCTGACCGATATGATTGGAATTGTAAAGTAAAAGATGGAAAGTCTTGAATATTAAGGTATTCTATGGTATAATCATTTGCCGTAAAACGCAAACAAAAAAGGAGATTTCTGGTATGGAACAGTACAAGAAGGAATTTATTGAATTTATGATTGACTGCCAGGTTTTAAAGTTTGGCGACTTTGTAACTAAGAGTGGCAGAAAGACACCATTTTTTGTAAACACAGGTTATTACCGCACAGGTTCTCAGTTAAAGAAGCTCGGTGAGTATTATGCAAAGGCAATTCATGAGAGCTTTGGCAGTGATTTTGATGTGCTGTTTGGACCTGCTTATAAGGGAATTCCACTGTCTGTAACAACTGCTATCGCTCTTAGTGATGAGTTCGATACCGATGTGCGCTACTGCTCTAATCGTAAGGAAGTAAAGGATCACGGCGATGTCGGCATTTTGCTTGGCGGTCCGATCAACGATGGCGACCGTGTTATGATGATCGAGGATGTAACTACATCTGGCAAGTCCATTAATGAGACAATGCCGATCATTCAGGCACAGGGCAACGTGACCGTAACTGGTCTTTGCGTTTCTGTTGACCGTATGGAGAGAGGAACAGGCGAGAAGAGCGCTATTGCAGAGCTTGAGGAGAAGTTTGGCATCCGTATCCGTGCTATTGTTACAATGCAGGAAGTAATTGAACATCTTTACAACAAGCCATACAAGGGCAAGATCATTATTGATGATACCATTAAAGCAGCAATTGATGAGTATTATAAGCAGTATGGTGCAAAATAAAAATCAAGCAAAAATTGAAGAAAGGTTTGGGTGATGATATGGAACAAAAGCTGTATAAAACGGTTAATTCCGCAGGAATCTCCAGTATTGTTACTGGTATCATTGCAGTAGTAGCAGGACTTGCCTGTGTGGCTGGCGGTATCCTGGCATTGATTCAGGGTGGCCGTCTCTTAGGGGCACGAAAGAATATCCTGTTCTGATAAGCCAAAGGGGTTTTTATGGAAGCACAGAAAGTTGAGCGCAGCAATGCCGCACGATACGGTGTGCGCAGAGTTTCCTGGCAGGGAATTGCTTCAAGTATACTTTTAATCATCCAGATCATTCTTCTTTTTACTGCCGTTTATCTGTCATATCTGGCAGAAGGAAAGGGTGGACTTATTGTCGGTATACTAGGAGTAGCAGCCTTTGTTCTGGCGATTGTCAGTGTCGGACTTTCCATCTGGGGACTCTTAAAAAAAGAGCAAAATCATGCAGGCTGCATGGTCGGAGGAATCGGCAGCCTCTTGATTGCGGCAGGAATTATAATAATCTGTACGATATTGTAAATACATATTCGTTCAAACGATTTTAATTGAATTGAAAGGAAACTGTCTATGACATCAAATAGAAAGGAAAGGTTAGCACTCGTTACAAAAAGGCTGGAAGATGAACTTGTGCAGCAGAATGATTTTTTCCATTCCTGCTGTGAGCTGGCACTTGGCTGTAAAATCAGCGAAGAATCACACGCATACTTAAGCTATCGTGTATGCCGCGAAACACTAGGACATAAAAACGGTGTTTATCTGTGTCTCCTTTATGCACAGCTATACGCTGCAAACTGCCTGCTGACAACATACGGCAGCCAGATTGATGAGCAGCTGCGTGACGAGTTTACCTGCGTTAACAGGGAGCTTCTTTCACAGATTCTTTTGATGACAGCGCAGCATGACGGACCTGAGCAGATACGTGATGCACTGTATTGGTTTTACAGTGATTACTGTGAACTATTTGTACAGCTGCATGCGGTACTGCTTTCTAATAATGTTTCGCTTACATTTGGCGGTCCCTTTTTAATTAGTACATTACAGGACAACAATCTAAAACAATGGCAGCAGCATGTGTGGGACTGTGGACTTTATCTGGGAAAACGCTTTGAGGAGCGCTTTTTTCAGTCAGTAAAAAAAGTCTTTTCTCAGCCTGAAAACACAAATTGTTTTGACTGCTATATAAACCTGTTTCCAAAGCAGGTATCTATTGATACACCTGTAAATGAAGGCTTTCTGCTGACTTTGTGGCAAAAAAAGCAGTGGGAGCAAATGACTACTCAGCTTCGCCTTATGGCTAAGTGATAGATTAAGCAACACCAAAATAGCATTACCATCATAATAACAACTAGGAGGAATCAAAATGGAACCATTGGTAGGTATTATCATTGGCAGTGACTCTGACCTTGGTGTCATGAGTAAGACAGCAGAGATTTTAGACAAACTGGAGATCCCGTATGAGTTTAGCATCATCTCTGCACACCGGACTCCGGACAGAATGTATGAATATGCAAGACAGGCAAGAAAAAGAGGTTTAAAAGCAATCATTGCAGGAGCCGGCGGAGCAGCTCATGTTCCAGGCATGGTTGCCGCTATGACAACCGTTCCTGTAATTGGCGTTCCGATTCAGGCAAAAGCACTTGACGGCATGGATGCACTCTTCTCTATCTGCCAGATGCCTCCGGGAATCCCGGTTGCCACGGTTGCCATTAATGGTGCTTTAAATGCAGGTATTCTTGCAGCAAAAATCATTGCTACAAATGATGAAGCACTGGCAGACCGCCTTGAGGCTTACGCTACAAATATGAAGGAAACCGTTGAGAAAAAGGCTGCAAAGCTGGAAAGCATCGGTTACAGCGAGTATTTAAAGCAGATGCAGTCAAAATAATTATTAAAAATGACTCGCACAAATTAAAAATCACAAAACACGTATACCACATCACTACTACATAAGTGCTGCAAAAAAGCAGCAGAAGGAGATCAACATGGATTACAAGCACGCTGGAGTTGACATTGAGGCAGGTTACAAGTCAGTTGAACTGATGAAGGAGCACGTTAAGAAAACACTTAGACCAGAGGTATTAACCGGACTTGGCGGATTTTCAGGAGCATTTTCTATGGAGCGTTTCAAGCAGATGGAAAAGCCAACTCTTGTTTCTGGAACAGATGGTGTTGGAACTAAGTTAAAGCTTGCTTTCTTAATGGACAAACATGACACGATCGGTATTGACTGCGTGGCAATGTGTGTAAATGATATTGCATGTGCTGGCGGTGAGCCGCTGTTTTTCCTTGACTATATCGCATGCGGAAAGAATTATCCGGAAAAAATTGCAGATATCGTAAAGGGTGTAGCTGAGGGCTGTTTACAGTCTGATGCAGCATTGATCGGCGGTGAGACTGCTGAGCATCCAGGTCTGATGCCAGAGGAAGAGTATGATCTGGCTGGCTTTGCAGTTGGTATTGTTGATGAAAAGGATATGATCACTGGACAGGATCTTAAGGCAGGCGATGTTTTAATTGGCGTTGCTTCCAGTGGTGTTCATTCAAATGGATTCTCTCTTGTTCGTAAGATTTTTGAGATGACAAAGGAAAGTCTTGATACCTACTATGATGAATTAGGAAAGACTCTTGGTGAGGCACTGCTCACACCTACCCGCATCTATGTAAAGGCAATGAAGAGTATGAAGGATGCTGGCGTAAAGGTAAAGGCATGCAGCCATATTACTGGAGGCGGTTTCTACGAGAATATCCCGCGTATGCTCAAGGATGATACCGTTGCTGTAATCGAGAAGAACAGCTACCCGATTCCGCCAATCTTCACTTTAATGGCAAAGAAGGGAAACGTTGATGAGCAGATGATGTACAACACCTACAACATGGGTCTGGGACTTGTCATCGCAGTGGATCCGGCACAGGCAGATGCAGCCATCGCAGCTATCGAAGCAGCTGGTGAGAAGGCATACCGTGTTGGAAGCATTGAAGCTGGAGAGAAGGGTGTTATCTTAAAATGAGTAAGTTAAAGATCGCAGTGTTAGTCAGCGGCGGAGGCACCAATCTGCAGGCTATAATTGACAAGATCGCGTCTGGCGAAATCACAAACACCGAGATCGCACTCGTTTTTTCAAACAACCGTAAGGCATATGCATTGGAGCGCGCAAAAATGGCAGGGATTCCTGCCAAAGCGCTGTCTCCAAAGCAGTTTGAAAACAGAGAGGCATTTAACGATGCCGTGCTTGAGGTGATTGAAGAAAGCAAAGCTGATTTGATCGTACTTGCAGGCTGTCTTATGTATATCCCGCCAAAGCTGATTGAAAAATATCACAACCGGATTATCAATATTCATCCATCCTTAATCCCGTCCTTTTGCGGAAAGGGTTATTATGGCTTGACAGTACACGAAAAGGCACTAAAGCGCGGTGTGAAAGTGACAGGTGCTACAGTTCATTTTGTGGATGAGGTACTTGATAATGGACCAATCATTTTGCAAAAGGCAGTAATGATTGAAGAAGGCGATACACCAGAAGTTTTGCAGCGCCGTGTTATGGAACAGGCAGAGTGGGTTATTTTGCCAAAGGCAATTGATTTGATTGCAAATGGAAAAATATCGGTTGAAAATGGAATTGCCCATATCAAAGAGTAAATAAAAAGTGAAGGAAGGTTGCAGGCAATATGAAGGTACTGATTATAGGAAGTGGCGGAAGAGAGCATGCCATTGCATGGAAGCTAAGTAAAAGCCCAAAGGTAACGAAGTTATATTGTGCACCAGGAAATGCCGGAATTGGACAGATCGCTGAGTGTGTTCCGATTTCTGCCATGGAATTTGACAAGCTGGCTGATTTTGCACAGGAAAACGGCATTGATCTTACAGTTGTAGGTATGGATGATCCGCTTGTAGGCGGCATTGTTGATGTATTTGAGGCGAGAGGCCTGCGTGTATTTGGACCTCGCAAGAATGCAGCAATTTTGGAGGGTTCCAAGGCTTTTTCAAAGGATCTCATGAAAAAGTATGGTATTCCAACTGCCGCATATGAGAATTTCCATTCTCCAGAGGATGCAATCGAATATTTAAAAACTGCGAAAATGCCAATCGTATTAAAGGCTGATGGACTTGCACTTGGAAAGGGCGTTTTAATCTGCAATACAAGAGAAGAAGCCATGGAAGGTGTAAAGACACTGATGCTTGACAAGCAGTTTGGTGCTGCCGGTGATACTATTGTTGTTGAAGAATTTATGACAGGAAGAGAAGTTTCTGTTCTTACCTTTGTAGATGGAAATACCTATCGCGTAATGACAAGCGCACAGGATCACAAGCGTGCAAAAGACGGCGATCAGGGCTTAAACACAGGTGGTATGGGAACCTTCTCACCAAGTCCATTTTATACAAAAGAAGTTGATGCATACTGCAGAGAGCATATCTATCAGCCAACGGTTGATGCAATGCGTTCTGAAGGACGT
>ENA-UONS01003543-UONS01003543.1-human-gut-metagenome-genome-assembly--contig:-CS19-NODE-3543-length-10516-cov-4.144824_pt1 | contig 10516 bp, 7 predicted proteins | sample MGYA00242458_ERZ724005 | MGnify/ENA metagenome assembly ERZ724005
ATTGGTCTGATACCTGCTGTCATAAGTCTTTGCTGCATCCACTTTGGAGATGGAGCAAGTCTGATATTCTTAACAACTCTTGCAACATATCTTGAGCAAAGCTCTTTAGCTTCAATATCAACTGAAACCATTGTGTTAACATCCTCATCGTTACCTGTCTTAGTAACAACCGGTGGATTGAAAGGCTTTCTGAATGTAGCAGCAGCCTCTCTTGCGATACCGATAACGCTGTAGCAGTCTACACGGTTATTAGTAATCTCATATTCAAATACTGTATCATTAAGTCCTAAGTACTCTACCGCACTTGAACCAACAACAGCATCATCTCCAAATATATATATTCCTTCCTCTGGTGCATCCGGGAAGAATTCTCTTGAAGAACCAAGTTCCTCGATAGAGCACATCATACCGCATGACTCTACGCCTCTTAGCTTGCCCTTCTTAATCTTAATTCCGTCTTCTGGAAGTGCGCCGCCGTCATGTCCTCCGGCAACTTTACCTCCGTCTAATACTACAGGAACCTTCTGTCCGCTTGAACCAACTTCAATGTTAGGTGCACCTGTTACAATCTGGACATTCTCGCTGCCAACATTAACCTGGCATATAACAAGCTTGTCTGCATCAGGATGTCTCTCAACTGAGAGAATCTGTCCAACTACGATTTTATCAAGGTTCTTGTCAAATGCATTGAAACACTCTACCTTAGTTCCTGAAAGTGTCATTGCATCTCTGAATTCCTGATCTGTACACTCAAGACCTGGAACCATTGCTTTTATCCAATTTAATGATGTATTCATATCGTCATTCTCCTTAAATATACTTTATCTTATTCCAGTCATTAGACCACTATATGAATCGATTTAGAACTGCTTTATAAATCTGATATCGTTCTCATAAAGAAGTCTCATGTCATCGATTTCGTACTTAAGAAGAGCAACTCTCTCAAGTCCTACACCAAAGGCAAATCCTGTATATTCTTCCTTATCAATTCCGCAAAGCTCGAATACATGTGGGTGAACCATTCCACAGCCGAGGATTTCAATCCATCCCTCGCCCTTACAGAAACGGCATCCTTTACCACCACATTTGAAACAGCTTACATCCATCTCGGCACTAGGCTCTGTGAATGGGAAATGATGTGGTCTGAATTTAACTTTAGTATCAGGTCCGAAAAGCTCCTTAGCGAATTCTGCTAAAGTTCCTTTAAGGTCTGCAAATGTGATTCCTTTATCAATTACAAGACCTTCTACCTGATGGAAGCATGGTGAATGTGTAGCATCAACTTCATCTGCTCTGTATACACGTCCTGGAGAAATCATTCTGATAGGGAGCTTGCCCTTCTCCATAACTCTTGCCTGAACAGGGGAAGTCTGTGTACGGAGTACTATCTTATCATTGATGTAGAATGTATCCTGTTCATCCTTAGCCGGGTGGTTAGCTGGTATATTAAGTGCCTCAAAATTGTAGTAATCATACTCAACTTCTGGTCCGTCAACTACTTCATAACCCATTCCGATGAATATCTTCTGGATTTCCTCTAATGCAAGTGTATTAGGATGCTTATGTCCTAACTCATCCCTCTTAGATGGAAGAGTAACATCTATTACTTCACTCTTTAACTGAAATTCTCTCTTCTTGGCAGCTAATTCTGTCTTAGCCTTTTCTAATACTTCTTCAATTGCCTGTCTTGTCTCATTAACAATCTGACCAACCTTAGGTCTATCTTCTGGTGCAACATCCTTCATACCTTTAAGTACTTCTGTAAGTTCACCCTTCTTTCCAAGGAAAGCGACTCTGATATCATTCAGCTTATCAAGCGAATCAGTTTCATTAATCTGTGCTAAAGCTCTTTCTCTAATTGCTTCAAGTCTTTCTTTCATCCTTATAGCCTCCATACTTCTTTCGCTTTTTATCAATTATCTGCGTAAAAAGCCACTGTTAATTGTAACATATCGTTTTAAATTTGCAACCCATGATGTTAGTTTTGCGTCTATTGCCTGATTAAACTGTGTAAGATTACCGTCACCCTTGAGTCTGTCTATATCTTCAAGTTCTCTGTATTCATCACTGTATCTTGCATTATCCATAAGAGTCTCTAACTCTCTCTGTACAACATACTCATCTTCCTGCACATCCACATTGACCGGCTCTTTGTCCTTCTTAGCCATAATAGACGCGGCTATGCTGCATTTTTTTGATTCCTCATGCTGACCCAGTCTGTAAGCCTCGTTATAATACTCCACTGCCTTTTCATACATGAACATTCTTGCTTATTAAGTGCCAAGATTATGATATACTTTGGCATAATCTGCTGCCAGCAGGTCTTTTCCCTTATAGTCCTTTATAATTGACTCATAACAGCTGATTGCAGCAAAATAGAAATCCGCATTAAGATAACCGTCGCCTCTCGCCTTAAGTCTCTCACACACACTCTGTTTTCCAAGTGTGTTAAGAATCTCCTTAAGCTGTTCTATCTCTGCAACAGAATAATAATCTATTGACTTAAGAATAGTCACAAGTATCTGTGCAAGCGGAGCACCCGATTCCTTAAGCTTCTTAACTCTTGCTGCAAGCTCACCTTCACCCGCAGCCTGCAGAAATTCTATAAGGTTATCGTCTATCAGGTCCTGCCCAATCAGGTATATATTATTGTATATGTAGTAACAGAGTTCTTCGGCTGAAAACAGCTTTATATCAGTCTGTGGTGTGACATATGGCTTATCAGTTCTCTGACCCCTGCACAATATTATTTTCCCCATTGTATTCTCCATTCTGCAATGTTTTTCACATTTATCAGCTTCTTAATGTTAGTTCCCTGTGTATTACTTTACCTGAACTCTTTACAAATTCTCCGAATCCAAGGTCTTTAATTGTAATATTACATCTGTCTGCATCCATGAATTCCACATGTATTGATATTCTCGTTGTTCTGCCTTCCCTGAATGGAATCTCACTTATATCCACAACCTCATCATAACTTGTGTTGTCTGTGGTAATCACTTTGAAAGTAATACTTCTTATATCTTCAAGTATGCACTCTATTGTACGCCCGGCTAAAGTCCAGTTAACGCCCGGTCTTACCATTCTGAATCTCATAGGCTTTCCATATGATGATATGTCAAGTTCTATACCACATTTGACATGGTTATCAAGAAGCACGACGACATTCCTGAATATCTCAGGTCGTAACATATCCATAGCCGCAAAGCATGCACCTCTTGTAAAAAGATTCTGTCCTACAAATGCTTTTCTTCTTGTAACCATAAGCTTGGCGAATCTTTCCGGCAGCTTTTCAATGTCGAATCCCTCGCCGGTAAGATACGCAGCTGACACTCGCCTCCTTGCAAAGTAATCTTCTGCAAATGTGCATAATTCATTCTCAGCCCCGTCAATATTCTTACTTCCGTATACTTCTTTTAATACATCCGATGTATATCCTGTATGCTCCTGCAGAAGATAGCTTGTATTGTCACTCTTTCTTATGGCAAGATGGTCACACTTTAGTCCCTCCTGCGTATAATCCATAAGCACAACTCCCATGGAATGAAGTTCACTTTTCTGTTTATATGCATAATATGCAAAGCTCTCAACTCTGCTTAATATCTGCCAGTGTCCTTTCATAGCACCACATTTTTCAAGGTCTGCCATCACCGCTGCAATCTCATCCCCATTGTAATCAGCAATTGTCACACATATGCTTTTAATCTGTGACTCTCCTGTGGCACGCATGCACTCGGCAATAACATTAATAAGATTAGTCTTCTCATGCGAATCTTCTGTAAGCTTTACAGACTGGACACTGCCAGAATTATGCGAATATACACTTGCCTGAATTCTTGTCCCGCTCAGGTCTATTCCTGCTATAAGCCCTCTCTCCTTATCCATATCTGTTATCCTCATTTCGCAATTGTAAACATTTCTCTTGTAACGTATTCCTCGACACTATAGCTGTGCATCTGTTTCTTAAGGGCAGCAAGCTCGTGCTGCTGTCTGCTTGCAAGGCACTCATTGAGCATGTCTGTGCGTCCTTGTGTATTCTCTCCAGATACATCTTTGAATTCATACACTGCCGGCTGCATATCATTTTCTTCATCATTGACTGAAAATGTGTACTCAAGAACATCTCCATAGAACAGATGGAATCTGCATGTGAATATGCCCCATTCGTTGGATTTCATAACCTGTGTAAGCCTGTCGCCTCCGTTAATTGTGTACGATATTGTAACCTTATCTGCCGGAGCTGATATGTATTCAATAATTGTAAGTCCCTGCATATTATAAGGAATATCAAGCACTCCCTTGAATTTCTTATAGAAGCTGTATATTCTGTCATTTTCACACAATTCATTAAGAACTGTCTGTGCAAGCTCTCTTTCGCTGTCATCTTCTTTAAGTGCCAGCGGATTCTTGGAGATGTTCTTAAGCCATGCCACATAACAGCACTCTGGCAGACCATACCCCTCTTTCATATATTCCTCTATAACACGGAATACTATGTCATTCGCTTTCTTCTGCCTGAGAAGATAGAATTGTGAATTGTATGAAAGATATGCTTTAACTATCAATTTGTCAGGCATTTTACTGTAATAATCTGTGAATACTTCTGTCAATCTTCCTGTATGAACGCCCGTGTACATCATCTGTGCAAGAAGTCTCTCGGACATATGCGATACATTTACACCATAATTAATAGCGGCTTTCCACACATTGTACATCTCGTCATTCGTTCCATTGAAATAATCGGACATATATGCAAGAACAGGTTCATTATATATGTGCTGTCCAAATACATACGCTGTAACATCGTCAAGCACTTTGTTATGTTCATCCGACACATTAGTAAGTATGTAATCTGCCATCTTAAGAAGCCTGGCAGGAGCCGCCTTGCAGCATCCATACCTGCTTACAAGTTCAAAGCTCTGCGAATACATTCCTGCCTCTGTAAGTGTCTCTATAAGTCTTTGCGCATCCTTGTCTGAAAGGTCATCTGTATCCACGCTGACATATTCGTGCCAGAAATCATTATCCTTATAATATGTGTAATAATATTCTATCATCCATGAATTAATCTGATATCTGTAAGCACTGCTTATATTGTCAGACTTCTTGATACATTTATAATAGTCTAATAATTCAGAAGTATATTCTGACTTCTTATGCATGTCGTTAATGCGGCTCATGATAATTCCATCATTATCCATGCCATATTCATCTGCCGCGTCAAACACTTCTTCATATTGCCCTGCATCGAATACTTTCTCTATCTCGTAATCGATAGTATCTTTCCTGATAACCCCATCGCTGCATTCAAATGTTATCTCACAGTCACCTGCATACATGCATATATATGCAATTTTTTCAGAAAGTTCATACACCGTCTCTTCTGCAAACTCAGGGTGTCTTACATGTACTCTGCTCACCACATCACTAAAGCATCGTACCCTGTGCATATATGGCATCCTGCTTATGAAGCTGCCTGTCTCCTTGCTAATGAGCTGTGTCTTTAGCAGTGCCTTATAAAGCACAGCCAGATTATCACTTATCTTTCCGTCTTTCAGCTGCTCATACACGAATATCTCTATATTTCTGTCATATCCTTCATAGATGTTCTTATAATATGAATCCCTGCCTGTCACAATATTTGCATATAAAAATGCTTTATCTGAATCTGACAGTATATTATCATATGCAAAGTACATAAGAACTATCTTAGGAAGCTGTCTTTCTATGTTTTTTGGCATGCTCGCTATGTAGAACTCATATAAACGGGTTATTCTCAAACCTCTTAACACACCTTTTTCATATATTTCAAAACAGTTGTCACCTGTCATTCCCATTCTTATCATCTGGGTCACAAGCACTGTTAATATTTCGTCTTTATCAAACTGCTCATATAATTTCTTAAGGATAATGAGCGTATTAATACTAATGTTCTTCTCATTAGCTGCAACATCTGCAATCTGCATTGCAAGCTTTTCAGTTATAATGCCATTCTTACAGCCGTAATTAATCACACGCATTTCAAACTGGTTAAGGACTCTTAGTAATACCGGCTGTGCATTAATTATATTAAGTGCCTCTATATACATTACAGGACTTGTACAGCCTGTATTGACAGTATCTTTAATTCTTATGAGTTTAATGCTCTTGTAGCTTTCTGAATCAGGGCCAAGGTAGAACAATATCCACAGTACTCTGTATGTATCATATCCGTTCTCATAGAACTTCTTAACCTGCGAATATACCTGTGCTGTGTATTCTTCTTCCTTTACCATCAGTGTTGAGACATACAGGAAATAACAGTATAATTCTACATTATCGCCTATCCTTCCTATTATATCTTTCTTAAGTCCGTCAAATATCTGGACTGCGCTCTCTTCCCGTCCTGACATGGCAAGAAGCTGGACCTGTACAAGGTCATAGAACGGATCCTGTCCTTTTATTCCTCTTATGCGGTCTACTATCTGCATTGATGATGAAAGCCATTTTTCTTTCTTTATCTTTTTCATTCTGAAATCAAGATAAAGCTTTGTAAGCTTATATTCTGCCTGTCTTTCTTCCCATCTTACCTCAAACTCTTCACCAGCAGCTTTAGAAGCAACAGCACTTACCTTTACTTTAAGATGCTGTGTATAGCTGTCAACATGAATATATCCATAATTATTGCCTGCGTGCATCTTTGCCGGATTAATTATGTAATTAATATCCAGTCTGTCGCCTGCAAAATCATCTGTCGATATATCATTTCTCTCTAATTCGATAAATTCTGCATCTGCATATATATGAATCTGTGTCAGCTCCGTGCCGCTCTTTTTAAGCTCAAATCCATATTTTTCAGGCTCTTCTTTCTTCGTAACTGTATTCTCATCATTATCTATTGTAAGAACTACAGCCTCCTCTTTAGCATGCACATTATCAGCATGTTCTGTTTCATAGACATCATTCGTGGCATCATTAGCAGGGCTGTCCTCTGCAGCCGCATCACTCATGGTAGTCATGGTAGTCTGCTCTTCACTGCATGACAGCTTTGGTATATTAATAATTGAACTGCCTCTTGAAAGTCTGTTTATGAAATCTCTCATTGCAAACTATGCCTCCGACTTAATCTTCTCCAAATGTTTCTTAATATCCTTCTCATATCCCATATCGCCTGGCTCATAGAATTTTTCATTCACATAAGCATCCGGAAGATACTGCTGTCTGACATAATGATTAGGATAATCATGTGCATATAAGTATCCTACTCCGTGTCCTAATTTGGCACTGCCCTTATAATGGGCATCCTGCAAATGTACAGGAACCGGTGCAGTCTTTGAATTCTTAACAACATCCATTGCTTTATCAATTGCCTTGATACATGAATTGCTCTTAGGTGCTGTTGCAATATAAAGTGCAGCCTGACTGAGTATAATTCTCGCCTCAGGCATGCCAATACGCTCAACAGCCTGTGCCGCAGCAACTGCAACCTGCAATGCATTCGGGTCAGCATTACCGACATCCTCACTTGCACATATCATTATTCGCCTTGCAATGAATTTGATATCTTCACCTGCATACAGCATCTTTGCAAGATAATAGCTTACTGCATCAGGGTCTGAGCCTCTCATGCTCTTAATAAATGCTGATATAGTATCGTAATGGTTATCTCCGTCTTTATCATATATTACCGAACGCTTCAGGATGCATTCCTGTGCTGTTCCAAGGTCTATATGTATAACTACATACTCTGACCTGTCTGTAGTGAGTATTCCAAGTTCAATGGCATTAAGTGCATTTCTCGCATCTCCATTGGATATATCCGCAAGAAATTCAAGTGCATCATCGTCTATCGCTGCATTGTAGCTTCCCATGCCCTTCTTCTCATCATACACAGCACGCTTTATTATTGTCTTGATATCGTCTTTCTCAAGTGGTTTTAATTCGAATATTATTGACCTTGAAATCAAAGCTCCATTTACTTCAAAGTATGGATTCTCTGTCGTTGCACCAATAAGAATTATTGTTCCGTCCTCAACAAATGGCAGAAGATAATCCTGCTGCCCCTTATTAAAGCGGTGAATCTCGTCTACAAAAAGGATAGTCTTTCTTCCATACATTCCAAGATTGTCTTTCGCCTTGGCAACAACCTCTTCCATATCCTTCTTTCCGGCAACTGTGGCATTAACCTGGTTGAACTCTGCACTTGTTGTATTGGCAATTATCCTTGCTAAAGTTGTCTTCCCTGTTCCCGGCGGGCCATAGAATATTACTGAGCTAAGCTTATCAGCTTTAATTGCCCTGTAAAGCAGCTTGTCCTTTCCGATTATATGAGACTGTCCTACCATTTCATCGAGTGTTTCCGGTCTTAATCTCATAGCCAGCGGAGATTCCGTATTCTTATTGTTTTCACGCATATATTCAAATAAATCCATAACTTATACCTGTCTTAATACATTTGCAATTATCTTAGTTCCGTGCCAATCCACAGTCTTTCAACGTAGCCTATCTGGCTGCTGTTATTTCCTTTCAGCGTATTAGAATAAAGAATATTATCAGCATCATACGCATAAATCCGGTTCTTGTAAAAATATGTTCCCTCTGTATCTGTAACTGCATCTGATTCCAGAATTGCAACAGCTTTGCTCTTAATGTTATCCATATAGAACTGCCTGCCGCCTGAAACGTATGTCAGAGCCTTACTTTTATTATACACTTTAGATAATGAACCTGCATTAACATCTGACGCAATGTCTGTAATCTTGTTGTTATCTACTACACGGAGCTGTCCTTTCGCATTAACATACACTATCTGACCATCTGATGAATTATATATGTAATTCTTTTCCTTAGTCATAGAATCAACATCGACATACTCACTCACTTTAGTTTCTTTGATAAGTGCTGATGTCATTGATGTACCTGAAATTCTGTATATAAGCGAATTGTCTCTATCAAATACATAATCTGCATCATTGCCTGTCTTCTTGTCTATCTTATACGCAGATGCATCTTTGCATGAGTAATAATATACTCCATCACTCTTAGAATACAGCAATGTATCCACATCTTTTCTTGTGTTAAGGCTGTCTGCATTCGCTGTATACACACCTGTCATGTTCTCTGACACCGGCCATAACTGCATAACTGCATCTGCAACTGAAACCGGCTTTTCTTTTTTCTCATAATCATATGTATACAATGAGCCTGCATTAGTAAGACATACTATCAGGTGCTTTGACTCATACACATATGCCTTATTAAGATTACCCTCTATAAGAGTTGTCTGTGCTTCTGCGTGTTTCTTGACTTCCTTAATACTGCTCATAGCAAGGCTTGTTCCATTAGTAGAACCCTCGTCATTAATAATATTAATATTCGTGTATATAACAAGACCGTCATCAGATATATACATTATCTCTTTCTGCAGATTATCTTCTGACACAAGGACACATTCATCCTTGTTCCATATGTACATTGAATATCTGCCAGACGAGTTAGAATCATCATATGTTACTGTAACGAAATACTTTCCGTCATCACTCGCAACACTTAAGATATTCTTTTCCGAATCTATCTGTTCCGGCCACTGTGGTGTATAGAAGGTCTTGCTGTCTGCTGCAAATATAGCATTGCTTTCATCACACACATAATTGCTGTCCAACCCTGCTATATCGTATATCTTTCCGTTGTAGCTTACATAAAGAGCGTAATTCTTCTTAGTTGCAAGCTTGTATATTCCAAATGCTGCTGCACCAACAAGCAATACTGCTATCAGCGCTGCCGCTATCATTTTCATTCTTTTGTTAATCTGACGTCGTGCAATTCTTATCTGTGGCTTTTCCTGATTATCATTTCTGCCGCCACCTGCTTTGCCCACATTCTGCTTTCTGCTATCCGCTTTGCTTCTGTTCTGGCTCTGCTTCTTTATCGCCTGCACGCGTTTTGCTAATGCCTGTCCATAGTCACTCTGTGATTCCTCTTTTTTATCAGAAGAAGCAGACCTCTCTTTCAAAGCCTGCTTCTCCTCATATGCTTTTCTTCTGGCAAGATAATCACTGTTGTTAACTAATATAACAGGTCCATCACATCTCGGACACTGACTGCCCTCATATTCCTGACCACATTTAGTACACAGCATAATTCTTTCCTTTTAATTATCGATTTAAATTCCGTTCTTTTATTAATTAAAATCTGAACTTATCTTCAAAATATGCCTTAAGATCTGCTATCTTTATTCTTTCCTGCTGCATTGTATCTCTGTCTCTTACAGTTACAGCACCATCTTCTTCTGAATCGAAATCATATGTGATACAGAATGGAGTACCAATCTCATCCTGTCTTCTATATCTCTTTCCGATATTACCTCTGTCATCAAACTCACAGTTGTAATACTTAGAAAGTTCTGCAAATATCTTTTCTGCACCTTCATTTAACTTCTTAGAAAGTGGAAGAATACCAATCTTAACTGGTGCTAATGCTGGGTGGAAATGAAGAACTGTTCTTACATCTCCTCCTTCAAGCTCCTCCTCATCATAAG
>ENA-UONS01003546-UONS01003546.1-human-gut-metagenome-genome-assembly--contig:-CS19-NODE-3546-length-10514-cov-3.948465_pt1 | contig 10514 bp, 10 predicted proteins | sample MGYA00242458_ERZ724005 | MGnify/ENA metagenome assembly ERZ724005
CGTGCTCGCGGTCAAGCTCAGCGAGCCGGTCGTGCGGCCGCTCCCGTGCACGGAGGACGGCCTGTTCTCTGTCCGGGCGCTCCCGCGGCTGCTCGAGCTGGCGGAGCATGCGGACGCGCTGCTCATCGGCTGCGGACTTGGCCGCTCGGACGAGGTGACCGAGATCGTGTGCACGCTGCTGTGCGAGGCCGCGTGCCCGATCGTGCTGGACGCAGACGGCATATTTGCGCTCGCGCAGCATAAGGATATACTGCGCCGGACGGCCAGGCCGCTCGTCATGACGCCGCACGCAGGCGAATTTGCCCGTCTGTCGGGGAAAAAGCAGATGCAGCCAGAGGAGCTGCGCGCTTTTGCGCAGGAAAACCGCTGCACGGTGCTCTACAAGGCGCACCGCACGCTGATCGCCGCGCCGGACGGACGGCTGTTCCGCAATCACACGGGCAACCCCGGCATGGCGAAGGGCGGCAGCGGCGATACGCTCGCCGGCATGCTGGTCTCGCTCATCGGGCAGGGACTCGCGCCGGAGGACGCGGCCTGCGCCGCGGCATGGCTGCACGGCGCGGCAGGCGACAGCGCCGCGAACCGGTACGGCGAGTACGGCATGACGCCGACCGATCTGCTCGCGTGCCTGCCCGGAGTCACGCGCCGATATAACACAAGGGAGTGGTGAACTGAAACGATGGCTGCCTTTGCTGCTGCTCGCCGTGCTGCTGTGCGGCTGCGGAACGGACGAAAACAGCGGCGAGGATGTGCGTGCGCATTATGAGAATATCAGCGGATTTTCGGCGCATGTAAAAATTTTATCCGAAACAGATGATTTTACTATGGCGTTTGAACTGGATTACGCCTATAATAAAGAGGATGTCGATGTTTTCACGATCACCGGACCCGAGTCGGTTTCCGGGGTATCGGGCCGCATCGCAGGGGACAGCGAAGCGACGCTCGCCCTGCAGTATGACGATCTGGTGCTCGACGACGCGCGGCCGGTCCGGCCGGGCATGACGCCGGCGGATGCTGTGTTCGGCGTCGTGCGCGCGCTGAGAGATACGCCGGCGGACGAAAGCTGGCGCGAGAGCGCGGACGGCACGGCGCTCACCGTGCTGCACTACCGAAGCGAGAGCGGAGACGAAACCATCGAAAAACTGGTCTGGCTGCGCGAGGACAACATGCAGCCGGTCTATGCCGAGCTTTTCGCGGACGGAACGCGAGAGCTGAGCATCCGGTTTACATCGTATCAGGAAAACGGCGGATAACGCCGAAAATCAGGGGATGAAGAAAAATGCAGCCAAACAAGCATCGCACCTGGGCGGAGATCGACCTCGGTGCCATCGAACATAACTACCGCGTCATCTGCGAGGCCGCGAAAGCGCCCGTACTGTGCGTGGTCAAGGCGGACTGCTACGGCCACGGCGCTGTGCCGGTCGCAAACCGCCTGCAAAGCATGGGCGCGCCGTATTTCGCGGTCGCGACCGTGCCGGAGGCAATCGAACTGCGCGAAAACGGCATCGAAAAGCCGATCATTATCCTCGGCTACATCGACGCCGCGGATATGGACACTGTCGCGGAATACGGCATCACCGCGCCGGTCTACGACGAGGAGACCGCCGAGCTGCTGTCGGCGGCGGCTGTCCGCACGGGCCGCGACATCACTGTGCACTACAAGCTCGACACTGGCATGACCCGTATCGGTTTTCCGTCGTGGGAGCGCGAGGAGACCGTTCGCCGCATTCTCGAGTGCGCGAAAAAGCCGGGTCTCAGGAGCGAGGGCATCTTTACGCACTTCGCGGTGGCGGATGTGCCGTCGGGCGAGGAATACACCGAGATGCAGTACGACCGCTTCCGCGGCGTATGCGAGGGTCTGGCGGAGAACGGCCTTGACCTGCCGCTGCGCCACTGCGCGAACAGCGGTGCGATCCAGAGCTACAAGCAGATGCACTGCACGATGACCCGCGCCGGCATCATCCTGTACGGCTACCGTCCGGATGCCTCGGTGCCGCCGGTGCTTGACCTGAAGCCCGCCATGACGGTCAAGGCGCGCGTGGTGCAGGTGCGCGACATTCCGGCGCACACGACCATCAGCTACGGCCGCACGTTTGAGACCGGCGAGCCGACGCATATGGCGGTCGTTTCGGTCGGCTACGCAGACGGCTTTCTGCGCACGGGCTCGGGAAAGGCGCACGTTGTTCTGGACGGCAGGCTCGCGCCCGTCATGGGCCGCATCTGCATGGATATGTGCATGGTGCGCATCCCGGAGGGCGCGCAGGTGCACCGCGGCGACGAGGTCACAGTGTTCGGCCCGGGCGTGTGGACGGCGGAGGATGCCGCCGAGGCCGCCGGTACGATCTCGTATGAGGTGCTGTGTGCGGTCAGCCGCCGCGTGCCGAGGTACTGCATCGGTTAAAATCGCAGAGAATGAAGCGGGGAAGCAAATCTGCAAAATTGCATCCTCGCTTTTTTCTGTTCCCGGCTATAATTTTCGTACAGCATGGGGACAATAGGTTTGCGCCCGAAAGGGACGCGAATCTATGAGCGGAGAGTGACTGAATATGGACAGCAGCATTAAACGCGGCGATATTTACTACGCAGACCTCAGTCCGGTGGTCGGGAGCGAGCAGGGCGGAGTGCGTCCGGTGCTGATCGTGCAGAACAATGTCGGCAACCGGTACAGCCCTACCGTCATAGCCGCCGCCATTACATCGCAGGTGAACAAGGCGAAAATGCCGACGCATATCTCGGTCGGTGCACCGAACTACGGACTGACCAGGGACTCGATCATTCTGACCGAGCAGATCAGGACGCTCGATAAGCGCCGCCTGCGCGAAAAAATGGGTACGCTCGACGAGCGGGCGATGCGCCATGTGGATGAAGCACTGGCGGTCAGCTTCGGTCTGGGCAGCGTACAGGGCTGAGGTTCTAACAGAAAACGAGACCGCGTACCTTGTAATACGACGGTCTCGTTTTTCTTATGGGGGGATGTGCATGCGGACGGCGGTGTATTTTGAAGGGCGGAGGGCAGGCTCGCTCGACTGGCGGCAGGAGTCCGGCGGCGTGCGCGCCGTGCTCGACTGCGAGCTCTGCTCTGCGTGCATCCTGCGCGTTTACGCGGAAACAGAGGGAGCCGCGCCGCTCTATGTCGGTCTGCCCGAGCCGCAGGGCGGCAGGCTGCGCCTTGCAAGGCGTCTGTCGGCTGAAACACTGCGGCAGGCCGGATGGACAGGGAAAGAACCGCTGCGCGTGTACCTTGCCGAACGGCAGGAGCAGACGCCGCGTGTCGAGCCGGAGAAACGTGCGCCGCGCACCGAGCCGCCGTGCATCGAGCCGCCGCGTACCGGGGACGCAGTGCTTGATGCGCTCATCGAGGCGGGCGCGGTCAGCGCGAAGCGGACGGAGAACGGGGTCTGCCTGTCCTGTCCGTTTTCGCCGCACGAGCCGTTCGCCCTCGCGCCGGCCTTCGTGCTGTGCCGCGCGGAGCAGGGGAGAGCGGTGCTCGACTGGAAAACAGAGGGCGCAGATGCTGCATCTGCGCCCTCGGAAATGGAATAATTTTTACTTTACGATAGCCTTTGCTTCGAGGTAGTAGCGCTTCTCGTGCGCCTCACCCATGGAGAAGGTCTTGCGCGGCAGAACGCCGTCGAATACAACGCCGCGGAACAGGTCGTTCTTGGCGATGTCCGGCAGGATGAAGCCGAAGTTGCCCTTCTTCTCGGCGAGCGAGACGACAACGTCCGCGCCGTGGATAAAGTCGATCTTGACGTCCTTGTGCTCGGCGAGGAAGGCGTCCAGACCGGTCTGAATAGTCGCGACCGGGATGGCCCATTTCGGGTTCTCGACAACGAACACGCCGTTCTTCTCTGCGGAGACGAACGGATAGAAGTGTGCGCCCTCGGTCTCCGGCGCGTTGTCCGCAACATATGCCTTGCAGCCCTGTGCCTCATAGAACGCGGTGAGAGACTTCAGCAGCTCCTCACCGTCTATACCGAACAGTGCGCGGTGGATCGGCTCGATGATGATGCTCTCGTCGTGGATGTTGACGATCTCCGCGAGCGCAAAGCGAGCCGGATGGTTTTCCTGCTCCTCGGGGGTCAGACCCTTCTTGACCTCCTCCCAGTATGCCTTGGCGGTAGCCATGGAGTGGTTGCCGTCACCGACTGCGTAGGGGAGGAGCGCCTGCGCGTCCGTGCAGCCGTACTTCGCGTTGAAGGTCTCGCGGTCGCACAGCGCCTCCAGACCGCTCTCGATCGCGTCGGTGTCCTTGCCCTGCGGAATGAACCAGCCGGTGATGTGGCCGCCGTTCTGCATGAGGTCGGTATCATACAGCTTGGAGAAGGAGCCGGTCTTTTCGAACAGCGGCTCGATGATCCTGCGGTCGGGGTCGTCGATGAGGATCATGATGTGCGGCAGCTCGAGGCAGGCGCCCTCGCGCACCTTCAGACGGGGCGGGATGCGCTCAACGACCGTCTTTTCGGTCGGGCGGATAAGGGACGCCGAGCCGGGGGTGTACTCGTAGGCCTCCAGATCGACCGCGAGCACGATGCCGCGGCGCGGCGCCGAGCCACCGGACCAGCGTTCGGTCAGTACCGCGCCGGCAGGCAGGGTACGCAGCGTGCCGTCCTGCACGTACTGCTGCATGGTCTTGTGGATGCGCTCGATATGGGACGCGACGTCTGCGTCCTCGAGATAGACCTCAGGCAGGGTCAGACGCAGCGTAGACGGTGCGTCGCCGACGATGCGGTCGGTCTCTGCCCAGTATTCGGGCTGAGAGGTGTACTGGTCGCAGGCGATGACCGCCCATTTTGACAGGTCGGTGCCCTCGCGGGGCATCATGATTTCGGGAATTCGTGTGCAGCGATTTGCCATTGGGATAGTCCTCCTTACAGGGATAACATATGTTTTTAGTATAGCAGAAAATCCGCGATATGGCACAGAAAATATCGAATGATGCAACATTTTTTTGAGAATGCTCAGATACACTTGACGGAAACGACAATATAACGTACAATTAAGGTGGTAAAATTGTAAGGAATTACAGGAAAGCCAAGACGCATGAGAGTGGAGGAAGAAAAGATATGCTGAAAATCAAGGCAATCGGCGTTTCCGAGGGTCTCGCGCGCGCAAAGGCGCTCGTGATCCGGGACGTCGACCTGACGGTGGTAAAAAATACGGTCACGGACATCGAAGCGGAGCAGCAGCGCGCACTGGAGGCGGTCGAAAACGCCAAGGCGCAGATCGCGGCGCTGCGGGACGAGACCGAGAAGAATATCGGCCCCGAGGAGGCGGAGATCTTTGACGCGCATCTGATGATGCTCGAGGACCCGGATTTCGTCGAGGGCATGACGAATGAGATCGCAGACGAGAGCGTGTGCGCGGAGTTTGCGTGCATGGTCAACTGCGAGAATTTCCAGGCGATGTTCCGCGCGATGGATGACGAGTATATGCAGGCGCGCGCCGCCGACATCGGCGATATTTCGATGCGCGTGCTCAAAAACCTCAAGGGTATCGCGGAAAATCCGCTCGACACGATCACCGAGCCGTGCATCGTCGTCGCGAACGACCTTACGCCGTCGGATACCGCGAAAATGGGCGGCAAGCCGGTCGTCGGCTTTATTACGAAGATCGGCGGCCGCACGAGCCATTCGGCCATCATGGCGCGCTCGATGGGCATTCCGGCGGTCGTCGGCGCGGGCGAAAAGCTCGACCCGATCGAGGACGGCATGGAGCTGCTGATCGACGGCGCAGCCGGCGAGCTGACCGCGCAGCCGGACGAGGAGACGCTCGTGCAGTTCGCGGAAAAGAAGGCGAAGGATGATGAGCGCCGTGCAATGCTCGCGGAGTTCCGGGACCGTCCGGGCGAGACGAGCGACGGCCGCCGTATCATCATCGAGGGCAACATCGGCACGCCGGGCGATGCGGTGCGCGTCATGGAGCTGGGCGGCGAGGGTGTCGGCCTGTTCCGCTCGGAATTTCTGTTCATGGACCGTCCCGATCTGCCGAGCGAGGAGGAGCAGTTCCAGGCGTACAAAAAGGCGGTCGAGACCATGGACGGCCGTCCGGTCATCATCCGCACGCTCGACATCGGCGGCGACAAGGAGGTTCCGGCGCTCGATCTGGAAAAGGAGCAGAATCCGTTCCTCGGCTACCGCGCCATCCGTATCTGCCTCAACCGCACCGACCTGTTCCTCGTACAGCTGCGCGCGCTGCTGCGCGCCGCCCGGTACGGCGACCTGCGCATCATGTTCCCGATGATCTCGTCGGTCGACGAGCTGCGCAACGCGAAGCAGGTGCTCCGCGAGGCGAGTGATCTGCTCGACGCGGAGGGCGTAGACTATAACCCGAACGTCAAGGTCGGCATCATGGTCGAAATCCCGGTCGCGGCGGTCTGCGCGGATGTGCTCGCGCAGGAGGCAGACTTTTTCTCCATCGGCACGAACGACCTCATTCAATATTCGTGCGCGGTCGACCGCATCAACGAGAAGATCTCGTATCTCTACCGTCCGCTCCATCCGGGCGTGCTGCGGCTGATCGCCATGACCGCGAAGGCGGCAGGCGAGAACGGCATCGAGTGCGGCGTGTGCGGCGAGATGGCCGGCACGCCGGGCATGGCGAGTGTGCTGTGCGGTCTGGGCGTGACCAATCTGTCCATGTCGGCGTCCGCGATGCCGGCGGCCAAGGCAGACCTTGCGGCGCATTCGTATGCGGAGTGCCGCGAGCTGGCGCAGAGGCTGCTGAAAACCGCAAGTGCGGAGGATGCGGAGAATATCTTCGCGGAGTGGCGCGGCGAATAAGCATATAACACAGGAAAGACCATCCGGAACCGAAAAATGATGTGCTCCCTATATAGCGAACAGTGAAATAAAACACTGAAAGCTATGTAGGGAGCATTTTTCGCGCAAAAAACTTATTTCATTGTCCCTTTGACGGGGCGCGGTTCAAAAAAACAGCCCGGATGGTCTTTTTTTTATGTATAGATTTCTGATAGACGGCATATACTGGACTGTCAGCCGGAGGGAGGAAGGAACATGGGAGAGGAGAAAAGCGCGCGGTATACCATCATTCTCGGCGTCTGCCTGCTGCTGTGCCTGCTGATGCTCGGCAGGATGCTGGTCGGACGGTCGGAGAGCGAAGCGCCGCCGGACGGCACCGAACCGGTCGAGACCGTGCCCGAGGAGCAGCAGGAGCCGCAGCTCTCGCTCGTGATGACGATGAGCGAGAGTGATCTGGCGAATTTCCTGCTGCAATATCTGCCGTTTACGCCGCGCGGCCTTGCGGTAAGCATCGGGGCGGACGAAACCGCGTCGATGTCCATGAGCGTCGACAGGGCGGAGCTGGAGGAGAGCGGTCTGCTCACCGGCCATTTCCGCGCCGCGGCGCAGCTGCTGCCCGAACGGTGCTCGCTTGCCGGTGAATGGGGCGTTCAGGCGGAGCAGGGCAAGCTGCGGTTTACCTGTCTGAGTGCGCAGCTGAACGATGCTGACCTCCCGCAGACGGCGGCGGAGCTTGTGACGGGCGCCATGGCGAATGCGCTGAACCGCAAGCTCGAAGAGCTGAATGTCGCGCCGCAGCGCCTTGCATGGAGCGACGGCGAGATAGAGATCTACGCATGAAAAAGCACCGGCCTCGAAGGAGGTCGGTGCAGATTGTTCCATCAGTCGAAGATCACACGGCCGCCGCCCTGGAAACGGGTAGCGTAGGAGCCGCTGAGCGAGTCATACTTGACGACGTCGCCGGTGTGCGGTGCGTGGATGAACTGGCCGTCGCCGACATAGATGCCGACATGGCTGATCGAGTAAGCGCTGCTGCCGAAGAATACCAGATCGCCCGGCAGAAGCTCGTCACGGGAGACGCGGGTCGTGGTGTCGAACTGCGCCTGCGCCACGCGCTCGATCGAGCAGACCGTGTTCTTGTAGACGTAGGACGTAAAGCCGGAGCAGTCGAAACCGGACGGGGTGCTGCCGCCGTAGACATACGGAACGCCGAGGAACTTCGCGGCGTAATCCAGAACGGCGGTGCGCTTTGCGCTCAGACCGGAGTAGGATGCCATGTTGGCGGACGAGGATACCGAAGTGGTTATGTAGTCAGCCTTGATGTAGCCGGACTTGCCGTTAACCGAAACCTTGTACCAGCCGTTCTCCTTGGCGCCCAGCGTGACGGCGGTGCCGTTTGCGAGGGATGCCAGAATATCGGACGAGGTGTTCGCCTCGGCGCGGAGATTGACGGTCGAGGAGCAGGATACCTGGCCTGCGGTAGCCGCCGGAGCGGATGCCGTGGTGCCGGTGGAAGCGGAAGAGCCGCCGCTTACCTGAACATAGTCCGTGTGAACGTAGCCGGTCTTGCCGTTAACCGAAACCTTGTACCAGCCGCCGCTGACGCCCGTGATGGTGACGGCAGTGCCGTTCGAGAGGGACGTGAGAATGCTGGACGAGGTGTTCGCTTCGCTTCTGAGGTTGACGGTAGAAGAGCAGGTGATCTTGCCGGAGCCGACGGAGAAGTCGGTCGCGGTCGTGCCGGTCAGGTAAGAGCCGCTTACGTAGCCTTCCTTGCCGTCAACGATCACCTTGTACCATTCGCTGCTGTTGTTCGTTACCGCTACGGTCGTGCCCTGAGCGAGCGTCGCAATGACGCTGCCGCCGGGTGCAGAACGCAGGTAAAGCGAATCTGCCTTGACCTTGGCCTGATACACAGCCAGCGAGCTGGGGAGCAGCATGGATGCGGTCAGTGCACCGGAAACGAGCAGTCGAAACAGTGTTTTGGTGGATTTCATAATAAGCCTCCGTTTTTTAGTCGGAAAGTTGTGCGCCGGTGAGCCGCTTATCTGCTGCCCAGTGCGCGGTCGAGCCAGATCGAGGCGATGTCCATCGCGCTCCACAGGCTGTTCTTCTCGGTTTTCTTTACGATACGGTCCTTGCTGCGGACGTTCGTGCCGGTCTGCTGAAGCTGTACGGAAACACGCTTTGCAACCGGAAGATCCTTCATGTCAGCGGAGTCAAGGATCTGCATCATGATGATATGGGAGTCACTCATCGAACCGTAGTAGATGATGTTGTCCTTACGCATCAGAGGATGTCCCTTGTATTCCAGAAGGTCATTCTTCTTACTGGTGGTAGGCATTTTCTGCACTCCTTATAGTCTGTACATAGTTACAAAATGGTTACATTCCAAAGTTACATTACGGTTACAGTATAACACGCTGATATAGCTTTGTCAAATGTTCTTTTTCGAAATGTCATAAAAGTTCGTAAAAACCGCAAAAGCAAACGTTTTCGACCGGTTTTGCGTGATAACCCGGAGGGTATACGAAACGTAATACCGGAAAAATGCACAGCGGAAGGGTTACAGATGCGCCTGTTCACAAAAATGTAACAATCTGCTTCAGCCGTCCGGAGGCGCGCCGCGCTCTTCACTCTTTCCCGTGTTTGTGCTACAATAAACAGAAGCAAGAATGAAGAGGAGTACGGCATGAAATTTGCTTTCTTTACGCTCGGCTGCAAGGTCAACCTGTTCGAGACACAGGCGCTCTCGCAGCTTGCCGCCGAGCGCGGACACGAGATTGTGGACAGCGGCGCGGACGCGGTCATCATCAATACCTGCACGGTCACATCGGTCTCCGACCATAAAAATATCCGCGCGTTCCACAGGCTCCGCCGGGACAACCCCCGCGCGGTCATCGCGGCGTGCGGCTGCTTTGCGCAGATCGACCCGAAGCGCGTACAGGCGACCGGCGAGGTCGATATCGTCTGCGGCACGCAGGATCGCGCACAGATCATCGAGCGCTGTGAAGCGGCGGTGCAGGGCAGAGAAGCGGCCCTGCCGCAGGGAAGCGGCGGCTATGAAGCTCTGCCGGCCGGCATTCCGCAGGGACGCACACGCGCCCTCCTTAAAATAGAGGATGGCTGCAACAACTTCTGCACCTACTGCATCATTCCATACGCGCGCGGCCGGGTACGCTCGCTGCCGCCGGAGCAGGCGCTTGCCGAGGCACGACGCCTCGGCGCGGCAGGCGTGCACGAGATCGTGCTGACGGGTATCGAGATCGCCTCCTACGGCCGCGACCTTGCGCCGCGTCTGACGCTCACCGATCTGCTCGAGCAGCTGCTCGGGGCGCTGCCGGACATCCGGTTTCGTCTCGGCTCGCTCGATCCGCGCATCATAGAGGAAGCGTTCTGCGAGCGGCTGCGCGGCTTTGACAACCTTGCCCTGCATTTCCATCTGTCCATGCACAGCGGCTGCGACAGCGTGCTGGAGCGCATGGGGCGCAGATATACGTCGGGTGAGTTCTATGCGTGCTGTGAGCGCCTGCGGCGGGCCTTCCCCGACTGCTCGATCACGACCGACCTCATCGTCGGCTTCCCGGGCGAGACCGAGGAGGAATTTGAAACCACGCTGCGCTTTCTGGAGAAATGCGCGTTCGCGTCGGTGCACGTTTTCCCGTACTCGCCGCGCGAGGGAACCAAGGCAGCGGATATGCCGGGGCGGCGGGCGTGACGGTGGGCGTCACCGTCGGCTCGGGCTGGGCCGTG
>ENA-UONS01003547-UONS01003547.1-human-gut-metagenome-genome-assembly--contig:-CS19-NODE-3547-length-10510-cov-33.086083_pt1 | contig 10510 bp, 11 predicted proteins | sample MGYA00242458_ERZ724005 | MGnify/ENA metagenome assembly ERZ724005
GATATTAAAAGAAAGGAAACGTGTGATAATTAACTTCCTAATTATCATACAAGATAAAAATGAATAAAAATTTGAAATATATTGCACATAAGGATAATTATAGGGAACAGAGTGTAAAGGAACATTTATATGGAACTGCGGATAAAGCTGCAGAGTTTGCAGATAAGTTCGGAAAAGCAGACTGGGGATATTGTTGTGGATTGTTGCATGATATAGGTAAATATTCAAAGGAGTTTCAAAATAAAATAATTAACGATACGGATGATAAAGTAGATCATTCCACAGCGGGGGCAAAACTTTGCATGGAATTGGGTGGATATTATCAACTGCTAAGCTACTGTATTGCAGGACATCATGCTGGGATGCCAGATTATGGCAATACAGGTATTCATTCAAGTTTAAGATACAGATGTGAGAAGAAAAAGATATGTGATTATAGTTCATACAAATATGACATAGAGATTCCTGAATTGAACACGGAACCAATTATGTTACGTAATCTTTCAGATGCTGATTTTCCATTAAGTGTTTTTCTCAGGATGATATATTCCTGTTTGGTTGATGCGGATTTTCTGGATACAGAATATTTTATGAAAAATGGGGATGTTAATAGAAATTCAGGGGAAAATGTAGAGATATTACTGAATAAACTGGAGAACCATATTAGTGAGTGGTTGAAAAATGATAATAAAGAATCATTAAATGGACGTAGAACAGAAATATTAAAACATTGTTTGAATGAGGGACAGAATAAAAAAGGTTTTTTTAGGCTTACAGTTCCAACTGGGGGAGGAAAGACTATCGCATCCCTTGCATTTGCACTAAAACATGCGGTTGAAAATGATATGGATCGTGTAATATATGTAATTCCATATACCAGTATTATAGAGCAGAATGCACAAGTGTTCAGGGATATACTTGGAGAGCAGAACGTTTTGGAAAATCATTGTAATGTAGATTATGATGGACGAGAGGATTTTGTGCCGATGCAATTGGCGAGCGAAAACTGGGATAAACCTATTGTAGTGACTACGAATGTTCAGTTTTTTGAGTCATTGTTCTCAAATAAATCTTCAAGATGCAGGAAACTGCATAATATAGCAAATAGCGTTATTATATTTGATGAGGTTCAGATGTTACCAACTGATTATTTAAAACCTTGTATTTATATGATTAGCGAATTAGTAAAGCGATATAGATCAAGTATAGTATTATGTACAGCAACACAACCAGCTTTAGACTCATTATTTCCAGAACAAACGCAGATTATGGAACTTTGTCCAAGAATGCAGGAACAATTTGGATACTTTAAGAGAGTAAAATACAATAACATCGGAACAATAACAAAAGATAAATTGTCAAGTATGCTAAAAGATGAAGAATGTGCTTTGTGTATTGTGAATACGAAGAGAATGGCCCAAGATATTTATAAGAAGCTATGTGGAACAGGGGTATTTCATCTATCAACTAATATGTATCCATCACATAGAAAAAATGCTTTGAAAAAGATAAAATCGTGTTTGCAAAGTGGAGAAAAATGTGTTGTTGTGTCAACGAGCTTGGTTGAGGCAGGTGTAGATTTGGATTTTAAGCATGTGTATCGTCAGATTGCAGGAATTGATTCAATTATACAAGCTGCTGGTAGATGTAATAGAGAGGGGAAAAGAAATCAAGCTGATAGTACAGTTAATATTTTTGATATTGAGGATTGTAGGATACCATTAAGTCAAAAACAACAGATTGAGGTTGCTAAGTCTGTATTATGTGATTATGAAATAGTAGATAGTCCAGAGTGTATATCAGAATATTTTAAGAGATTGTATCATTTCAGGGGAGATGGTCTTGATAATAAGAGAATTTTAGGTGAATTTGTTCATCCTGAGTATAATTATGCAAAGGTTGGAAAAGAGTTTAAAATAATTGAGCAGGATATGGCAACAATTTTTGTCGGTAATACAGATGAGGCAAAAGAGTTGATGGATGAGATAAAGCTAAAAGGCATATCAAAAGAAAGAATGCGAAAAGCAGGACAGTTTTGTGTTCAGGTTTATTGTGGTGAAAAATCAGAATTTCAAAAATTGTATGATGCAGGAATAATACGCCTCGTTTCAGATGATGTGCGAGATTTTTATGAATTGACATCAATGGAATATTACTCAGAAGAATATGGTTTAGTTTGCTTGGTAGATGAGGGGGAGGCGATATTTTTATAAATAAATGAAATGCGGTGGGTATATAAATATCCACCGCATCAGGTAATCATATTGAAAACCTTATTATTTCAATCCACTGTAAAACAGACACGTTTAGTATATATAAAAATCTAATAAAATTCAATAATGTTTTAAATATCGTATTGTCATACGTATCACAATGCGTTATTATAGAAATACAATATATCTAATATGATGGAGGTGAGAAAATGGGGAAAGGAGTAAAAGTAAAGGTTTGGGGAGATTATGCATTGTTTTCCAGACCTGAGATGAAAGTTGAGAGGTGTTCATATGATGTGATAACACCATCGGCTGCAAGAGGGATATTGGAAGCAATATATTGGCATCCCGGAATGAAATGGGTAATAGACAAGATATATGTTAAGAATCCAATAAGATTTACGAGTGTAAGACGAAATGAAGTAAAGAGTAAAATATCTGCAAATAATGTATTGCAAGCATACAATGGAGCAGATAAGCCTTTATACATTAGCACAAAGGAGGATATAGTGCAAAGAGCTTCTTTGATCTTAAGAGATGTGTGTTATGTGATAGAAGCACATTTTGAGATTACAGAAAATGCAAATGATTCTGATAATCCGGGTAAATTTAAAGATATTATAATGAGACGATTAAAAAGAGGCGAATGCTATCATATGCCATATTTTGGATGTAGGGAATTTCCAGTCAATTTTAGCATCTGTGATGAGGAGGAAGTGCACACCATATATGACGAGGTTCCAGAGAAAGATTTAGGGTTTATGTTATACGATCTTGATTATAGCGATAGAAACAATATACAGCCTATGTTTTATAGGGCTATCATGAAGAGAGGAGTATTGGATTTGAGGGATTGTGAGGTGATCAGATGATATTACAGTCTCTAATGCAATATTACGAGAGTTTGGTAGAAAAAGGAAAAGTTCCACGTATGGGGTGGTGTCATGCAAAAGTATCGTGTGCTATAGAACTGAATGAAGATGGACAAGTAAAAGCTATTATTCCGTTAAAAGTATCCGAAATGTTTGGAAAAAAAGAAGTACTGGTTCCACAACAGATGAATGTTCCGCAGATGGTGGTAAGGTCTTCAGGTATATCGGCGAATTTTTTGTGCGACAATTCAAAATATATGTTGGGAATAGACAGTACAGGTACAAGTCAAAGGATAAAAGAATGTTTTATGGCTGCGAGGGATAAACATTGTAGCATATTGCAGGATTCAAATGGAAGAATGGCAAAAGCAATTATCAGGTATTTTGAACAATGGAATCCTGATAATGCAGATGTTAATCCGGTTATTAAAGCACATTGGGAAGATTTGACCGATGGTGGAAACTTGATATTTTGTATGAAAAATGAGTATGCCCAGGAAGACGAAGAGATAAAAAAGATATGGCATATATATCAAGAGTATAATTCAGGCTTAGTCGATGGTATATGCCTTGTAACTGGGGAAAAGGCAGAAATATCAAGGATTCATAGAGGCATAAAAGGCGTACCAGGAGCACAGTCCAGTGGCGCGGCTTTGGTTTCATTTAATGCTCCAGCTTTTGAATCCTATGGAAAGGAACAGAGTTATAATGCGCCAGTAGGCAAGAAGGCTGAATTTGCATATACAACAGCACTAAATTATCTTCTTTCTGAAAAAAAATACACTTTTCAATTGGGAGACGCAATGGTTATATACTGGGCTGAATCGGCTCAAACCCAGTATCAGGACATATTTAAAAACTTTTTTAACTCTAGCATAGATAATCAAAAGGAATTAGAAAAAGTTTTTGGAAATTTGAAGAATGGACTAGAAGTGGATATAGATTATGTAAAGATTGATTTAAATCAAAGGTTTTATATTTTATGTCTTGCACCTAATGCGGCGAGATTGTCAATTCGATTTTTTTACGAGAATTCATTTGGTAATATATTGGAGAATTTATCAAGGCATTATGAAAGAATGTCAATAGTTAAACCAGAATGGGAAAAAGGTTATCTGAGTATTCAAGAGATGTTGATGGAAACAGTCAACAAGAAATCAAAAGATAAAAAACCTGTATCAAACATGGCAACGTTGGTGTTAAGGGATATATTGGTGGATGACAGGTATCCAACAAGTCTATATACCGGAGTGTTGACAAGAATAAGAGCAGAGCAAGGTGGTATAACTTACGGAAGGGCAGCTATTGTAAAAGCGTATTTAATAAAAAATTATAATATGAAGGAGGGAGAAAAGTACATGGGATTGAATGAAAATTGTAATGAACAGGCATATGTATTAGGAAGGTTGTTTGCCATACTTGAATTAATTCAAAAGGATGCGAATCCAGGAATTAATTCAACTATCAAAGATCGATATTTTAATTCAGCATGTGCAACACCAGCATCAGTTTTTCCAATTTTGATTAAGTTAAAAAATAGTCATCTGAAGAAACTCGAAAGAAATTCAACAGGACTAAGAATTCAGTACGAGAAAATCATAACAGAGTTAATGGGAAAATTAAACATGGCTGAAACGCAGATAGGATTTCCAAGACGATTATCTCTAGAAGAACAGGGAAAATTCATGCTTGGATATTATCATCAGATTCAGAAAAGGTACGAAAAAAAGGAGGATAAATAAATGGGTGATGTAATAAAAAACAGATATGAATTTGTAGTGTTATTCGATGTTGAGAATGGAAATCCAAATGGAGATCCTGATGCTGGCAATATGCCAAGGATTGATCCAGAGAGTGGATTGGGTTTAGTTACAGATGTTTGTATAAAACGAAAAATTCGTAATTATGTTGAAACTGTTAAGGAAGATGAAAAGGGATATGGAATATACATAAAAGAGGATGTCCCGTTAAATAAGAGTGATAGAAATGCTTGTAAAAGTTTAGGGGTTGAGGAGACTGAAGACAAAAAACTTACGGAAGAATTAAAGAAATTAAAAAAGTCAGATCCAGATGTTGATAGAAAATTGAGAGATTATATGTGCGAGAATTTTTATGATATTAGGACATTTGGGGCAGTTATGACTACGTTTGTTAAAGCCTCATTGAATTGTGGACAGGTCAGGGGACCAGTACAGTTAGGGTTTGCTAGGAGCATAGATCCAATTATCAGTCAGGAAGTTACAATTACCAGAGTTGCAATTACAACTGAAAAGGATGCTGAAAACAAGAGTACAGAGATGGGAAGAAAAAGTATTGTACCATATGGGTTATATCGTTTGGAGGGATATATATCAGCAAATCTTGCAAGAAAGGTAACGGGATTTTCAGAAGAGGATCTTGAGTTACTATGGGATGCAATTATCAATATGTTTGAAAATGATCATTCTGCAGCTAGAGGAAAGATGGCTGTGCGTGAGTTAATAGTATTTAAGCACAGTAAAGAACTTGGTGATTGTCCAGCATATAAATTGTTTGATTCTGTTGAAGTTAAGAAGATTGATGGTGTTGAATATCCAAGAAGATATCAGGATTATATTGTAGAGATACATAATGATAATATTCCAGACTCAGTAGAGGTAAAAAGGATGGTTTAATGGAGTACACAGAAGAAGAGTATTTGATGATATCTGGTATACAGCATTTTAAGTTTTGCAGACGACAATGGGCACTCATACATATAGAGCAACAGTGGGCTGAAAATTATCATACTGCAGTAGGAGAGCTTATGCATAAGAAAGCTCATGATCCATATATTACGGAGAAGAGAAAAGATGTGCTGATAGTAAGAGCACTTCCCATTGCATCCAGGAAAATGGGTGCAGTAGGGGAGTGCGATATTGTTGAATTTCATAAGTGTGATGATGGAGTGTCTCTACGTGGCCATAGGGGCGTATATAGCATATATCCAATTGAGTATAAAAAAGGAAAGCCTAAAGTGTCAGAGGAGGATAAACTGCAATTAGTCGTACAGGCAATGGCCCTTGAGGAAATGTTCTCTACACAAATAGAAGAAGGCGCAATATATTACGGAGAAACAAGAAGAAGGGAAGTTGTACAGGTATCTCAGGAATTAAGGGATATGGCAACTAAAATGTTTGGAGAGATGCATGATTATTTTAAGAGGGGGTATACTCCTCAGGTAAAACAAAGTAAGGCGTGTAATTCTTGCTCTTTGAAAGATATATGTTTACCGAAATTAAATAAAGCTGGTTCAGTGAAAAATTATATATCACAGATGTTAGGAGAGAATGTTGAATGAAAAAACTATTAAATACACTTTATGTAACATCTGAAAATGGTTATTTGGGGTTAGAAGGAGAAACTGTTGTAGTATATCAAGATAGTCAAGAGGTTGGTCGGTTGCCTTTGCATAATTTGGATGGGATAGTTGTATTTGGATATAAAGGAACAAGTCCTGCACTTATGGGCGCATGCGTAGACCGGAATATTTCGCTATGTTATGTAACTTCTCAGGGGAAATTTCTAGCTCGTGTAACTGGAAAAGTAAAGGGAAATATTATTTTACGGAGACAACAATATGATAGCTCATTAGATGCAGAAAAAAGCCTGGAAATTTCAAAAAATTGTATATTGGGTAAGGTATATAATGCGCGATGGGTTTTGGAGAGAGCCATTAGAGATCATGCAATGCAGATAGACGTGGAACGGGTGAAACGAGCATCATTACATTTAAAGAATTCCTTGGAATTAATAAGAAATGCTAAGTCAAAAGATGAATTAAGAGGATACGAGGGAGAAGCGGCAAGTATTTATTTTGGTGTGTTCAATGAGCTTATATTGCAACAGAAAAAGGATTTTGTGTTTCAAGTAAGAAATAAACGCCCTCCTCAAGATAATATAAATGCTATGCTGTCATTTGTTTATACATTATTGACTAACCAAATTGCGTCGGCCTTGGAAGTTGTAGGATTAGATCCATATATAGGATATTTACATACGGATAGGCCTGGTAGGGCATCGTTGGCATTAGACTTAATTGAGGAATTTAGATCGGTTTATGCAGATAGGTTTGTTTTGTCACTTATAAATAAAAGAATAATAACGGGAAAGGATTTCTCTAAAAAAGAAAATGGAGCAGTGTTATTAAGTGATAATGCTAGAAAAAAGGTATTGGTTGAGTGGCAAAATAAAAAGAAAGAAGTAATAACACACCCATATCTGAAGGAGAAAGTTGAATGGGGAATGGTGCCGTATGTTCAGTCAATGCTTTTGGCAAGATATCTCCGAGGGGATATTGATGGGTATCCAGTCTTTTTATGGAAATGAGGTGATAATAATGTTGTTATTGATAACCTATGATGTTAATACAGAAACAACTGCAGGAAAAAATAGATTAAGGAAAGTTGCAAAGCAATGTGAAAATTATGGTCGACGAGTACAGAATTCAGTTTTTGAATGTATAGTGGATCAGGCGCAAAGTGTTAAATTGAAAGCTATGTTGTCTGGAATAATTGATGAAAAAGTAGATAGTCTTAGGTTCTATTATTTGGGAAACAAATATCAAACAAAAGTTGATCATGTAGGATGTGATAAGGGAATAGATGTTGATCAGCCATTAATTTTTTGATGTTGTGCGAAATGATAGTGAACATAGAATTACAAGGTCATTCGCACCATGAAAAATAAACAAGAAAAAGCTATATTGTATACATGAGCATAATAAGCGTAATGAATTAGTAGAAAACAATAATATTATTAAGCGGTTTTGTATAGTTTTTTCATTTTTTTGTGCAAAATTGCAGTCGCTCCGTTCGTCGGAGCGTGGATTGAAATACGTGAAACTTTTACAATTAAAGAGGGTTGTGCTTGTCGCTCCGTTCGTCGGAGCGTGGATTGAAATGACATATTCGCTAGCCACAGTCAATGTAAAATCGTCGCTCCGTTCGTCGGAGCGTGGATTGAAATAGGAACACCCACAACAGAGGTAGGAATGGCTTTATGTCGCTCCGTTCGTCGGAGCGTGGATTGAAATACGTGAAACTTTAGAAAGGAGTTAAAAAATGGCGTCGCTCCGTTCGTCGGAGCGTGGATTGAAATCATCACGGGCGCGGGTTGGAGTATTGACAATGTGTCGCTCCGTTCGTCGGAGCGTGGATTGAAATAGTCTGTTTCATATGGTAACTGCACACGCTCAGAGTCGCTCCGTTCGTCGGAGCGTGGATTGAAATAAAGAATAGAAGTTATTGGCAACATCTTTGACAAGTCGCTCCGTTCGTCGGAGCGTGGATTGAAATTAAAATAATAGGGCGTATCTCTACACCCTATTACGTCGCTCCGTTCGTCGGAGCGTGGATTGAAATTGGAATATGTTTACACACATTGCATTAAATGCGGTCGCTCCGTTCGTCGGAGCGTGGATTGAAATTTCAGGAATCTGATTGGTGACAGCCGAGAGAATTGTCGCTCCGTTCGTCGGAGCGTGGATTGAAATACTAGTTGATGAAATCAATGGTAAGAGTAGTGACGTCGCTCCGTTCGTCGGAGCGTGGATTGAAATCTGATTTACCCGATATTGACGTATCTGTGACAGGGTCGCTCCGTTCGTCGGAGCGTGGATTGAAATACCATTTTTACCTTTAATAACTCGTTCTTCCTGGTCGCTCCGTTCGTCGGAGCGTGGATTGAAATATACACCCAGGAGTCAACAACCGAGGAAATGTACGTCGCTCCGTTCGTCGGAGCGTGGATTGAAATAACGTATTCGCTAGCAACTGTGAGCGTAAAATCGTCGCTCCGTTCGTCGGAGCGTGGATTGAAATACGATGACTATAGCATTAGATTAAGTGAGGGCAGGTCGCTCCGTTCGTCGGAGCGTGGATTGAAATTTATCAAAATAAGGCCAAATGAGGCGGTGGCATGTCGCTCCGTTCGTCGGAGCGTGGATTGAAATAGTCAAGGGAATACAACAAATTTTATGAGGATGGGTCGCTCCGTTCGTCGGAGCGTGGATTGAAATATTCCGAGTTTTTTAGCATATCCAGATACAATAGGTCGCTCCGTTCGTCGGAGCGTGGATTGAAATAGTATCTGAACGAGCAGATTCAGAAAGCAGAGAGGTCGCTCCGTTCGTCGGAGCGTGGATTGAAATATTAAACACGATGGAGGGGCAGGATGCCACACAGGTCGCTCCGTTCGTCGGAGCGTGGATTGAAATTCGTTTACAAAGGCGTCTATGACAAGTAAGTCCCCGTCGCTCCGTTCGTCGGAGCGTGGATTGAAATGGCGGTACTGACAAGAGAGCATGGAGAACGATTGTCGCTCCGTTCGTCGGAGCGTGGATTGAAATCTGTATATATAATGTCCTTGGACAGATGCGTAAAGTCGCTCCGTTCGTCGGAGCGTGGATTGAAATGCGATGGATGTGAAGATTACTGGCCTGTCGATGGTCGTCGCTCCGTTCGTCGGAGCGTGGATTGAAATTTACTGGTATTGGTGATAATGCGGCGCTTATGGGTCGCTCCGTTCGTCGGAGCGTGGATTGAAATCTCATTCTTACGGCACGTTATATATCCTGTAAACGTCGCTCCGTTCGTCGGAGCGTGGATTGAAATCTGAACAGCCAGATATACTTGTCGGAAAGTACTGGTCGCTCCGTTCGTCGGAGCGTGGATTGAAATTATCCGTAGATTCCATGGATTTGAAGATAATGCGTCGCTCCGTTCGTCGGAGCGTGGATTGAAATGTTTATCGGATAATGCAGGTAAAATTGCCTGGTTGGTCGCTCCGTTCGTCGGAGCGTGGATTGAAATTATTTATCTGGCTTTCAGCCGCCTGCCTGAACAAGTCGCTCCGTTCGTCGGAGCGTGGATTGAAATATGTATTTTTTACACCTTTTACACCATTTACACCGTCGCTCCGTTCGTCGGAGCGTGGATTGAAATGTTGGAAGATTTAGAATGGAACGTGGATGATGAGTCGCTCCGTTCGTCGGAGCGTGGATTGAAATAGGAGTGGATAGACATCGTTGAACAGGGCACCTGTCGCTCCGTTCGTCGGAGCGTGGATTGAAATAAAGGTCGCTTCATCAAAGTGGCAGAATCCAAGGAAGTCGCTCCGTTCGTCGGAGCGTGGATTGAAATATGATGATTAACAACATCACTGCAACGCCAAACATGTCGCTCCGTTCGTCGGAGCGTGGATTGAAATCTCTATACTGTAGGCTGCTGTACCGAGGAGCAGGTCGCTCCGTTCGTCGGAGCGTGGATTGAAATACAACATTGCTTTTGAATGGGCGTTTTGTAAAGGGTCGCTCCGTTCGTCGGAGCGTGGATTGAAATCATATAGTTGCCCGCCTGACGTATTACCGTTATAGTCGCTCCGTTCGTCGGAGCGTGGATTGAAATA
>ENA-UONS01003554-UONS01003554.1-human-gut-metagenome-genome-assembly--contig:-CS19-NODE-3554-length-10491-cov-6.127348_pt1 | contig 10491 bp, 6 predicted proteins | sample MGYA00242458_ERZ724005 | MGnify/ENA metagenome assembly ERZ724005
TGTTAATATTCAAATAAATTATAAATCAAAAGCACAGGTAAATATGTTAAATCGTTCAAACGATGCGGTCCCGCCGCTGTCATAAGGCTCTGCCTTTCAGCCAGCAAACAGCCTGTGTTTTCCAATCCTGCGAGAGATATGGAGAGGAAGATGGCCTTATTTGCCTTCCCTGTCTTATTATGCGGGAAGGTATTTTTATTTTCAGGAGGCAATTATTGATGAATGCAATTACGGAAACCTTAATGTACTTTCACAAAGGCGGCCTTGTTATGTGGCCGTTGCTCTTTTGCTCTTTAGCTGTTATTTCTATTGCTATTGAACGTTACCTGTACTACAAAACAGTCGACTCAGGTACCGCTTTTACCGAAAGTTATTGCTCACTTTTGTCTAAAAATGATTTAGTTCAGGCTTCTGAAACAGCAGCAGCTAATTCCGGGCAATGTGCATTCATCATTGCAGAAGCGCAAAAAGCTAAACTTCACGGTGCAGCATTGGAAGGCTTTCTTGAAAGCCAGGCCGGTCTTTTTATTGCCAAGCTGCGTAACAAGCTGGATTATCTGAGTATTATCGTTACTCTTTCTCCCCTTTTGGGCTTACTTGGTACTATCATCGGTATGATTGGTGCCTTCAGTATTTTCAACGTACAGGCAGGTGCTCCCCTTGCTATTACCGGAGGTATCGGCGAAGCTCTTATTGCTACTGCTACCGGTTTATGCGTTGCTATTATGTCCTTATGCGCACATTCTTATTTTGCTCATCGTATGGATAATATGATTACTAATATGGAGCAGTGCTTTTCTGCTCTCATCGAAGCTAAAAAAAGAGGTATGGCAAAATGAGGCTTCGTGATGTACGCAACCGAAAGGCACCGGAGTTAAATATTATCCCTATGATAGATATTATGTTTTTCCTGCTCGTTTTTTTCATGCTCAGTACTATGTATATGATTGATTTAAAGACTATACCTGTTAAACTGCCGCAAGCAGCTAATGCTGCGACAGATACTGCTTCTACTTTTGCAGTTACTATGAAAAATGACGGCAGTATTTATCTTGGCGATGCACAGACAGATATCCAGTCACTGCTTATGCAGGCATCCATTGAACAAAAAAATAACAGCTCTTTTGCTGTTGTTGTACGAGCTGAAAAAGATGTTGATTATGGCAAGGTTATCGCTTTAATAGATAAACTAAAAGGAGCTGGTGTAACCCGCTTTGGTTTAGCTACTGATGGAGCTGATAGTAATGGATAATAAAAAACGCAGGAATATCAGCTGGGGTGGCTCTGTTTTATTTCATATCCTCATCGTCTTAGTTATTGCTTTTACAGGTATTCTGCACAGCCAGCAGTTAAAAGAAGATATTGTGGAGATAGCCTTTGTTGGCGGCGGAGGCGGTGGTGGCAGCGATATCTCAGAAAATGCTATTACTGATGAAATATCAGGTGAAGAAGTAACTTCCCTGCAGGAAGAAATTCCTGTAGAAGATGCGATAACAGAAAATACTACGACTGCAAAACAGTCACCTATGCAAAAAAATATAACTAAAAAGCAAACAGCTGCCGGAAAATCTTCGTCTGGACGAGGTACTAGTATTGGCAGTGGTAACGGTTCCGGTATTGGTCCCGGCAGTGGAAGCGGCAATGGCGGTGGTCATGGTTCCGGATACGGTACTGGTATTGGCAGCGGCATTGGTCCTGGCAATGATATTGCCTCTAATCCTGCTATACCACCAAGAATCATAAAAAGTGTTCAGCCTGTTTATCCTATGGCTGAACGCAATGCCAAAATAGAAGGTACTGCCACAGTAAGGTTTCTCATTAATACAGACGGCAGCGTTGAAGAAGTTATAGTAGTTGCCTCTTCCGGCAACAGCAATCTGGATGCAGCAGCGGTAAATGCCTGCTACAAGTGGAAATTTACCAGTGCCAGAAATATGTCTGGACAGAATATCCGCTGCTATGCTAATATGCCGATAACTTTTAAAATAAGATAAATAAAGACATTAGGTAATAATATAAAAAATGAGATTGTACTCTGAGCTAAGAATACAATCTTATTTTCTTTATTTCTATAATAGATTAAGCAATATTATTTCACAGTACAAAATAAAACATAAATCAATATATTACTCATAAGATATAACTTATATATACTTTCATACTAAAAACAAAAATCGGGTCCATAACAGACCCGATTTTTTAATTAATTCAAATTAGAATGTCCACTGTAAACCAGCATTGATTTGATATGTTTCATCATAATCATTGCCTAAAGATGTTTCAATATCTAAGTATGCATAACTGGTTTTGCTCATTGCTGCTGCAAAGCCAAAACCTAAATCACACCAAGTTCCACCATGGTCATATTTTACATGAGAACCGTCTGTTCCAGTAGAATTATCCATAGCAAATACATCTTGCTCACCAAGGAATTCATGCATTAAATCTGCTTTGAAGTATACAGTACTTCTTTCACCCAGATCTTTGCCAATTCTGAAACCTGCACGAGCAATCAAGCTGTTGATATCATCAACATTTACTGCAGTACCAGCATTAGTCATGTATTCTGCACCTGTTACATGTGCATATTGCAGCTGTGCCTGAGGCTCGAAATACCAGTTATTACCGATATCATTTTTCTTACCGAATTCAGCACTGATGCTGTATACATTATTGGAATAATCACCGGTTACGTTTTTACCATTTAATGCATAAACATCAAAGTCATTGGAAAGATGTCCCCATTTAGCAACGATATCTCTGTAATGACCTTTTTCGCCTACCCAGGTATCGTACATCCAGATACCTTTACGGCTGATTTCACCATCGCCACTAAGTTTGCTGTAGCCGGTGCTGCCTTTCATATAGTCAATAGCTGCACCAACTCTGTGTTCACCGTTGTCTTTTTCCTGTTTTACATCATAGCCCATTTCGTACATGGTGTTCATGCTGCGGAAAGAATCTTCTTTGCCGATGCGGTCATGACGCAAACGTACCCACATGCCTTCATCACCATCAATGAAACGGGTTTCGCCCATACGTTTATTGAGTCTGTCCATGTAAATTGCATTAGTGTAATTTGCTTTGGACATATCAACAATGGTCTGACCGATTTTACCAGTTTCTCTGCCGGCTACACCGGTAATGATTAAGTTGGTATCACCATCTGCAAAGCTGTTATTGATATAATCTTCACCTGGTTTTCCGTTCGCAAAGCTGCCAGTATCTTTTGCAGGTTCATCAGCAACTGCTTTTACCTTAGTATTAGTATTTTCACCTTCATTGTAGATAGCATTATCTTCGTCATCTTTGGTAAATTCTTCACTTTCTACATCATAGGTAACATCATTGAATCCAGACCCTACAGCGGTAACGGTAGAGATACCAGGCATATTACCATGAATGGTTGCAAAGCGCAGTTCTCCTCTTTCATAAAGAGCAGTTTCATTAAGAGCTTCTACTAACTGTACATTAAAGGTACCATTATTGTCTTTGATATACAGCATATCACTGGTACCAACTTCTTCAGAATTCAAATCCATGATAAAGGTAGAATCTTCTCCGGTAAACTGATCTACTACAAGAGCATGTGCATCACTCATATCATACATTTCTTTATTTTCATTAGAAATATATACACCAGCCATATCAATGATGGAGTCATTAGCATGCAAATTACTTACCCAGCTTTGACCCGTGAGGACCCATTTAGAGCCATTATTCATATTAACGTTAACAGTACCGCCTTCTATAATTTCATTACTGAAAGCAGGGTTGTAGAAGTTAGTATGATTGGTCGCGTCTTTACCATAACCGGCATCACCATAGTTATCTGCACGTCCGTACCAGGTTCCGCCATTGCCAAGGTCGAGGTTCAGTTTACCGCCGTTAGCTGCGAGAGCATTACCTTCCATGTACAGCTTGCTGCCGGAAGGTGCCGCCTCGTCATCAAGCGCGACAGCAAATTTTTGGCCTATATTTACTTCACCACCATAACCAGCTACGATATCGCCAATAATACGGCTTGTTTGCTGTACGTCAGAGCCATACTCAATGTTTACTACACCAAATTCAGTCGGAGCAATCATATGTCCTTCTTTATCGGTTACCAGTTCACGACCGCCTGCGGAAATCGCAATACCAAGGGCATTACCATTTTTACCGTTTTCATAATAATTAGCATGGTTGCTGGATTCAATATCTACAGCACCTTTAATATTTACATTACCGCCGTTTTCTGCCCAGACAGTAATTTCACGGTCATCTGCATGGTCAGGATTAAAATCAACAGAAGATTTAATTACGTTCACACCATTTTCTGCACTTAAATTGATACTAGCATTTTCTGCCGCATACAGTGCGGAAACAAGATGCTGACTTCCATCGTCACCTGTTGTATAACCATGAGCAGCAGAGTAAATTACGTTAGAACCAGCTGCGGTTGTGATGTTAACATTACCATTTTGAGTATAAACAGCGCCTTGAACAATATTGCCTCCGCTGCCGTTTAATTCAAAGTTAGCTAAATTATCTTCACCTGCATCGCCAACAACGCTTACAGCAGTTTCGCTGCCAAAGCCTTCCGCGTCAACTTCGCCTGCACGCAGAATATTCATAGCACCATCTGCAATAAAGGTAGAACCAGCACCTACATTAACAGCATTATAGTGTTCATCTTCTATTGTTACATCATTTCTGCTCTTTTCGGCAACAATAACATTGATGTTGCCAGCTTCTAATTCAACTTGACCGCCGTTAAATACTTTAACACCGGCGTTTCCGCCGTAAATTACGTTATCAACAGCTGCATTAAGCTCATTGCTATGATTTGCGCCGTCAACATAAAGGCCATAGGATTCTCCAGCTTTAGAAGCTGCAACAACTATATTGCTGCCAGTTTCTGCTGTAAGCTTGCTGCCGCCATAGATACCTACTGCATCACCATTTACGCTGCCAGCAGTTACGATATTGCTGTTGCCTGCGATAATTACTCTGTCGCCATAAATGCCAACTACATCACCATCAACGCTGCCAGCCTGAGCAATTACACTATCACCGGCAGTAATTTTTTCACCTGCGCCAACAATAGCTGCCGCATTACCTTTTATGCTGTTAGCAGTAGCAATTACACTGCCGTTAGTTGCAGTAATGTTGCCATCACCTTTAATGCCAACTGCTCTGCCAGCGATGCTTACACCAACACCGATTACGTTGCCGCCTGCTGTAATATCTCCATCGCTTTCGATACCGGTTGCAATGCCGCTGCCTTTCAGGATTTCATCTTCAGTAAGTTCAATGTCTTTTACATTCAGATTTTCAAAATCCTGTAACAGTGCTGCAATTTCTTCGCCGGTTACAGCCATACCAGTTACATTGCTGCCTGCTGTGATAGTACCTGCGCTGATAATACCATTTGCATTGCCGCTGTAGCTGCCAACTACACCAGTTACGCTGCCGCCTGCATCAATAGTACCACCTTGAACACCGATTGCGTCACCGCTGAAGCTGGTTGCCATACCGATGATTTCGCTGCCTGCTGTAACAGTACCGCCGGTAATTGCAGTTGCTGCGTTGTAAACACTGCCTGCCATACCGATTACGTTACCGCCATTTGCTTTAATAGCATTAGTGCTGTTAATAGCTGTTGCGGCGCCATCTACACTGCCTGCCTGGGCGAATACGTCATTTGCTTCAATGTTGCGTGCAATGATGCCAGTTGCTTCGCCTTTAACACTGCCTGCAAGACCGGTTACAATACCGGTTGCTTTAATAGACTCATCAGCACCTTGAGCGTCAATTGCAGTTGCATTACCGTCATGGCTGCTTGCCTGTCCAATTACATCATATGCTTCAACAGAGGTACCATAGATACCAAAAGCATCATCCATGAAGCTGTTACCGGTACCAATTACACTGCCGTCTGCTGTAATCTTATTTACTACGTTGATGCCATATGCATCGCCCTCAACGCTTGCAGCCTGTCCAATTACGTTATCAGCTGTAACTTCATGCGCAAGAATGCCAAATGCGTTGCCTTTTGCATCTGCCATGCCAACCACATTGCCGTCTGCTGTAATTTTATCTGCCAAAACAGCAATTGCCTCATCATTTACACTGGCAGCCTGTCCGATTACGTTTTGAGCATTAATAATACCTGCCTTAACACCCTCTGCCAAATCTTTGGCCTCCGCCATGCCAATTACATTGCCAGCAGCTTCAATATCACCCCAGGTTTCACCATATACGGTGTCGATACCATATGCTCTGCCTTCTGTGCTTACAGCCTGACCGATTACATTATCAGCTTTTGTAATATTACCTGCATTAATGCCTTTTGCCATATCTTTGGCTTCTGCCATGCCAACTACGTTGCCATCAGCTGTAATACCACCTTTAAGCTCATTTACCAGATCTGTGGTGTCGATGCCATATGCAGCATCGTTTACGCTAGCTGCCATACCAACTACGTTACCGGTTGCTGTAATAGTAGTAGCATAGATGCCATTTGCTTCACCATCTACGCTGGCAGCCTGACCGAGTACTTCCTGAGCTTTAATTACATCAGCAGAAATACCAGTTGCCATATATTTTGCTTCTGCCATGCCGATTACACTGCCGTTTTCTGCGGTAACATTAGCATTGATGCCATATGCATCGCTCTCAACGCTTACAGCCTGGCCAAATACGTTTGCAGCTTCAATATAGTCTGCATTGATGCCCATTGCCTGTTCTTTTGCTTCTGCCATGCCAACTACATTGCCGGTTACTGTAATATCACCCCAGGTTCCACTATTTGTGATATCAATGCCAGTTGCAGCACCATCTGTGCTGACAGCCTGTCCGATTACATTATCAGCTTTTATAATATTACCTGCATAAATGCCCTCGGCCTCACCTTTTGCTGCTGCCATGCCGACTACACTGCCGTCTGCTGTAATATTACCAGTAGCGTTAATGCCATATGCAGCACCATCTGTGCTGACAGCCTGTCCGATTACATTATCAGCTTTTGTAATATTACCTGCATTAACGCCAATTGCCAACACTTTTGCTTCTGCCATGCCAACTACGTTACCGTCTGCTGTAATGGAGCCGGATTCAATCCCAGTTGCATCGCTATTTAAGCTGGCAGCCTGTCCAAATACGGTTTCAGCTGTAATACTAGGACCTTGAACGCCAATTGCTAACTTACCTGCTTCTGCCAGACCAACTACGTTGCCGTCTGTTGTAATATGACCGGAGCTGATGCCGGTTGCATCGCCGTTGACGCTGCCTGCCTGACCGATAATATTTTGGGCATTAATAGTACCGCTATTGCTGATACCAGTTGCATCACCAGTAACAGTATTTGCAATACCGGTTACATTTTTAGCATCAATAGTGCCTTCATTTTTAATACCGATGGCATCGCCGCCAATGCTGCCTGCCATGCCAAGCACGGTGCCATTTTCAGTTTTAATGTTTGCGGCATTATCAATACCTACTGCAGTGCCTGCTTCGCCAATTTGAGCAAATTGATCAAGTACACCATTAAGTAATTTTTTGATTTCGTCATTATCAAGTTTATTGATTAAATCTTTTAAGTTAGTTAATTCTATAACACTTGCAGCATCAACACCAGATACAGCTGTACCGATAATATTTCCGTCTGCTTCAACAGTGCCTTCACCTTTATTTTCAATACCAGTTGCACTGCCAAAGATGCTGCCTGCCATGCCGTTTACATCTTTACCTGCGTCAATTTCTTTACCGGTATTAGAGATACCGGTGGCATTACCGGTAATGCTGCCTGCAATACCGTTTACAGTGCCTTTAGCATCAATAGTTTTATCTTTGATACCTACGGCGTTACCGTCAATACCAAGTTTAGAAATCAAATCATTTAATGCATCACCAATTAAAGGAATATCACCAATCTTATCAATAGGCACTCCTGCTACATCAAGAGCTAAGCCAGCACCAGCACCTGTTGCTGCTACACCAGTAACATCACCATCAGCATCAATCATACCATTTCCAGTAATACCAATTGCATTACCTATCAATGCACCGCCAATACCGGTAACATTGCCACCTGCATTAATGTTCTTGTCATTATCAATACCATGGGCAGTACCTAAAACTCTGCCGGCAATACCTGTAACATTACCTGTAGCAGTAATCTCTGTATCGCCAATGCCCACTGTAGGCTCAAATACATTAACCAAATTTTCAATTTTCTCTTTTATCTGTTTCAGCAAATCTAAATCTAGATTTGATAAATCTACTTCATTCCAAACTGTAAATATCTCTGTATTAGCCACAGTTGTCGCAATACCTGTAACATTATTAGCCTCTATGCTGCCGCCAGTAATAGCTTGCGCATTGCCGCCAAAAGAAGAAGCAGTAACACTAACATCACCAGCTGCATTTAAAATACCGCCATTACTGCCCACAGCACTGCCCATATCTGCTTTGGCATTTAAAATAATATTACCTTTATCTGCTTTAATTGTAACATTACCTTCAACTGCTGTACTGTTACCAGCTATCTTGCCAGGAAGTTTAAATTCATCAGTATTTTGCTGTACAGCGTTAATAACCACATCACCTTCAGTAGCGGTTATGGTTACTCTGCCATCTTCACCACTTTTGAACAATGATTTTTCATCAGCTTTTACACCATAAACATCACCATTAGCAGTTTCATTGCCTTTAGAAGTATTAATTTCAACACTGCCGGCAGTAACATTTACAACACCATTAGTCTGAGCTAAAATGCCATAACCTTCTTTTTCGTTATAGGTTGTCGCATTGATAACTAAAGCATCTTTAACATTAACATTAACAGTACCTGTACTGTTAACTGTACCCTGTTTAAGATTCCATTTGCTTTCACCGCCGGCAACAATACCTGCAACTGCAGTACCGTCAACACCCATATTGCCTACGGTAATGGTTAAATTATCAATATTGCCTGCAGGAATGGTTAAAGTTGCATTATGCGGTATATAATTTGGGTTAAAAATACTGCCGCCTTCTTCAACCCAGCCTTGCGCACCCAATCCGCTTATAAAGCCGTTATTTACTTCGCTGTTATTTTCAATAACAACATCACCTGTGTAAGGTACATCTACATTTGTCCATGATCCTTATCTACATAAATCGGATCCGCTGCCCACACACTGCCGGCTGTAATGCTGCTCAGCATTACGCCCAGTATGACGGCATTTTTTAACTTTTGCTTTCTGCTCACAACTTTGCCTCCATATTTCTACAAATTCACACTCACTAATTTTAATTGTACTTTATTTTTCACTTTTGTTACAATATTACTTATTATTTTAGCACACACAAATCTGTATCACAATAGTATTTTGTTATATATTATACAATACTTGATAATATTATTTTTTCACAATACTTAAAAACAACAAATAAAAAAGAGCATCTTTCTTTTCCAGAAAGATACTCTTTTTTATTTCTTATTTTCTTCTTTATCTATCAAGCCTTTTCAATTATCCTGATAACTTCCGGCAGCTGTCTTAAATCATTAATAACAAAATCTGCGCCAGCCTCCATCAGTGTTTTGCGTACCTGCGCACGCAGCGAAAGGAGGTCGCCATCACTTAAAGCATCGTATTTAGCCTTACTAATGCCCATTACAGAACTGCCATCGATAACGCCGACAGACCATACGCCTGCATTTTTTCCTTCCATAATATCAGCAACGGTATCACCCACTTTGACTACTTCGCTGACACTCTGAATACCAAGTTTATACATATTGCGGAAAATCATGTAAGGATAAGGACGTCCTACATTGCCTGTAAAATCCGGAGAAATCCAGAAATCCGGCTGATAGCCCTGCTGCGCCGCAGCTGCAGTCACAATCTGCATCATCTTGTCATTAAAGCCGGTAGTCGAACCAATCTTAATATCTTTGGCACGCAGCTGCTGTACTGTATCCAGCACATAGGGCTTTACAGTGGAATAATCATTTAAAGAAGCAAGCAGCAAAGGCTCAAAATCAGCATAAATTGCCAAAGCATCTTCATCATTGACTTCTCTGCCGTATTTTTCCTGCCATAAAACAGCAATTCGCGGCATTTTCAGCATGGTGCGGATATGGTCGATTTTCAGCATTCCCATAGGCTTACGGGTTTCTTCTTCCGTAACCTCGATGCCGTGTTTTTTAAAGCTTTCCATGAAAGCAGCAACAGGCGCAAAGCAGCCAAAATCAACTGTGGTACCTGCCCAGTCAAATATTACAGCCTTTATTTTGCTCATTTTTTATGCTCCTCTGTAAATGCTTTAAAGATTGCCAGTATTTTCTCCACATCTTCCATATAAATTTCACCGATATTGCCAAGCCTGAAGGTTTCCGCATCGGTCAGTTTGCCAGGATAGATTACATAGCCGCGGTCTTTCAGATAAGCATACATTTCTGCAAAAGTGAAAACCGCATTTTCCGGATAGAAAAAGGTAGTAATGATAGGACCCTGTAAGCTG
>ENA-UONS01003556-UONS01003556.1-human-gut-metagenome-genome-assembly--contig:-CS19-NODE-3556-length-10479-cov-10.751727_pt1 | contig 10479 bp, 9 predicted proteins | sample MGYA00242458_ERZ724005 | MGnify/ENA metagenome assembly ERZ724005
TGGCAAAGATGACCATGCTCATGATGAGCAGCTGCACCATCATAGGCGTGCCGCGGATGATAGTGGTGTACACCTGACACACCGCGTTGAAGAAGCCCAGCACCGGGTTCATGCGGCCGGTGCGCTGCTGGTCGTGGGCCACACGCACCAGCGCCACCACGCTGCCCAGCGCGACGCCCATCGCCAGCGCGATGGCTGTGACCAGCAGGGTGGTGCCCACGCCGTTGATGTACTGGAGCCAGCGGTCCTTCAGGATGAATGCCTGATAAAACTTAAAGAAAATGTTCTGCCCGAAGCTGAGCGGCGTCCCGCTGTTGAGAAGCTCTTTCAGCAGCTCGTATTGTGCGGCCATTCGCATCCTCACCTTTCTTTTTGTAAAAATTTTGTAACCGGTGGATTTCAAAAAAGGGGAGGAGCCTTTTCAGGCCGCCTCCCCCTGACGCGGAAAGAAACGCGCTGATTATTCAGCGGTGATGTACTTGTCCACGATGGACTGCAGGGTGCCGTCTGCCTTCAGCTCTTCCAGAGCAGCGTTGACAGCGTCTTCCAGAGCGGTGTTGCCCTTGGCCATGCCGATGGCGTAGTCCTCCTCGGCGTAGCTGGTGTCCAGAAGGACCAGACCGGGGTTGGCAGCGACGAACTCCTTGGCGGGGGCATTGTCGATGACGACAGCGTCCACCTGACCGTTGTTCAGAGCCTGCACAGCGGTCAGACCATCGTCGTAAGCCACGACTGCATCGTCGCCGAAGTCATCGGAGCAGTAGATGTAGCCAGTGGTGCCGCGCTGGGTGCCGATCATCTTGCCGGCCAGATCGTCGGGAGAAGCGATGTCAGAACCCTCGGGCACGATGATGGACTGGATGCCGGTAGCGTAGCTGTCGGAGAAATCCATGACGTTCTTGCGCTCGTCGGTGACGGTGACGCCAGCCATGGCGATGTCGGCCTTGCCCTGCTGGACGCTCAGAAGAGCAGCGTCAAAGTCCATGTCGTCGATCTGCAGCTCGAGGCCCAGCTTGTCGGCGATGGCCTGAGCGGTATCGATATCAATGCCCTCAAATGCGCCTGCATCGGTGGTCATCTCGTACGGAGGGAAGGCGGCGTTGGTGGCCATGGTCAGCTTGCCAGCCTCAACGGTGGTCAGCTCAGCAGCGGCAGCGCTGGTGGAAGCAGCCTCAGAAGAAGCAGCAACAGAGCTTGCAGCAGCGGAAGAAGCGGTGGAGGCAGAGCCGCCGCAGGCGGTCAGAGCCAGAGCAGCAACGGTCAGGCCAGCGGCAGCCAGGAAGCTGCGGCGAGAGATCTTTTTCATATTCAAACACTCCTCTTTATGTGCATATCGTTTGCATCTCTCTGCTGCGATGCGATTCATCGAAAAATCAGAGAGCGTGTTTAGTATAGGTTGTACAATTTGAAAAGTCAAGTGTTGTGCAAAAATTCCATCAAATTGAAACCGAATTGCAAACAATTATGCAGAATAAAGCCGAAGAGCGATGTATATATGCAGAAAGCAAGCCGCCCGGGAGGAAGAGTCATCACAGGCTCCGCGCCAGCTCCTCCCTGCTCCGTTTGGGCACACAGTAGTTGCGGTCCTCGTCCAGATAATATTTGATGCCCGTCTCTTCGGTCATGGGCACGACCTTGGCGGTGTGGGCGGGGTAGCCAAGCGCCACCATGAAGGCCAGCTTGTCCGGCTCGGCGATGCCCAACAGCTCGCTCAGGGCAGGCTTGTTGATGGCACCCATAATGCAGCTGCCCACGCCCTTGTCCCACGCGGCAAGGGTGATGTTGGCCAGCGCGATGCCGGTGTCGGTGTTGAGGTCGCCGGGGATGGCGCTGTCCTGCACGACGGCCAGATACATCACCGGCTGCTCGTCGGCTTTGGGCGTGCCCTGCTCCGGCGGCAGATAACCGGCCCACTTGACCAGCGGGTGGACTTTCGCCACCATCTCAGGGCTTTGCACCACCACCAGCTTCACGGCCTGACGGTTCGCGCCGCAGGACGAAAGGCGCAAAGCCTCGACCATATCCTCCACCACATCCTGCGGCACCGGCTTCTGGGCGAAGCGGCGGTAGGTGCGGCGGGCGGCGAGCGTTTCCATAATAGACATCAGCGGACACTCCTTTACTATATAGGTACAGCCTGATTATAGCATAGGCGCAGGCGCAGTGCAAGGAATTTGGATGCGGCAGAAAACACGGATAAGACACGTCTGCGGGTGCTTTTTGTTGTTACAGCTTATTTGCTCTTCCACCTATGCCCCTTCGGCATGGGCAGGCCCAGAACCAGCGCGATGCCTACGGCCAGCGCGACGGCGACCTTGAAGGTGGAGATGCCGTTGGCCAGCGAGAGGGCGTTTTCGCCTTGGATGAAGTAGTAGGCCGTGTAGTAGATGCCTGCGCCGGGCACGAGGGGGAAGATGCCGGTGAGCAGAAAGACCGTTACCGGCGTTTTGAGCAGGATGGCGAAGAGCCGGGACACCAGCGTCAGCGGGATGACCGCGATGAGGGAAGCCGCCGCGGCATCGGCTCCGTACAAGACCGCCAGCTCATAGACGAACCAGCCCGCTGCGCCCACCAGTGCGCAGCAGGGGAGGGTGCGCCGGGGGCAGGCGAAGAGGATGGCGAAGCTCAGCGTCCCCGCCCCGGCCAGAAAGAACTGGGCCACCAGCTGGCCGATCTGGGCATTTGTCAGCGTCATCATACCACCGTCACCCCCGTCAGGATCGAAGTAAGGCTCAGCACGAGACCGGTGCCGATGGCGATGCTGGCTGCGATCAGCAGGGCATCGATCATCCGGATGGTCCCCGAGAGGTAGTCGCCCTGCACGAAGTCCCGAATGCCCATGGTGAAAGCGATGCCGGGGGTCAGGATCATCAGGGTGCCGATGATGGCATGGCTGGACTCGATGCCCAGCAGGGAGCACCCGACGATGCAGACCAGCGTGATAAGGGCCGCCGCCGAGATCTTGCGGAAGCCGCTGGATAACCCCTTTTTCTCGCAGAGCAGCAGATAGCCGCTGACGAGGAAGCCGGCCACAGCCGCCGCCAGCGCCGAGCGCACTGTGCCGCCGAAGATGAGGGCGAAGCAGGCTGCGCCGCTCATCCCGGCCAGAAGCTGGGTCCGGCCCTTGGGAAAGGGGATGCGCCGGGCCTCGGCCAGACGGCACTCGGCCTCGTCCAGCGTGACGCCCCCGGCGGCGATCTGACGGGAAAGGGCGTTCACCGCCACCACCCGGCCCAAGTGGGTCGTCCGCACCGGTACGTTCCGCACCTCGGCGATCTCCGCCGTGCCTGCGCTGGCGAAGATGCCGTTGGTCAGCACATAGACGTGGAACTCCCGCAGATGGAAGCTGCGGGCCATGATCTCCATCGTCTGCTCCACCCGAAAGACCTCCGCTCCGTTTTCCAGCAGCGTCTCGCCTGCCGCCATGATGAAATCCATGATACGGCGGCGCTGCTCGTCGGTGGGGTATAACTCTCTGCTGTCCATTCCGGCCCTCCTTGTCCTGCCTGTCAGAGGCGGACCTGTTCTCTCCTGCTATACTTTATCACAATTCCCGGAGCTTGCAAAGGCGTCTTTTCACATTTTCGCACAACTTCTGTCCTTGCCGTCGGGGGCGCAGTGTGTTACACTGATACTGACTATGAAAATGTCGAAAACGACAGGAGGAAAATGACTGTGAAGCAGAGTCTGAGTTTCGCGCGCCGTCTGGCGGCGCTGGTGCTGGCAGCGGTGATACTGTGTGTGGCTGTCCCGGCGGTATTTGCCGAGGATGCCGCGCCCGGGGCCACCACCATCGGCGGCGCAAACACCACCCTCGTCCCGGGGGAAGAGGAAAATTGTCTGAGCTGGCTCTTCGGCTCCAAAGATAAGATCACCATGCCCTATCTGAACATCAAGGGCAAGGGCCTGCGCAGGAATGTGACCCTCGACCTCGTGGACTGCCTCGTGGGCATCACCTATACCGAGCTTGGCTCCATCGGCAGCTATGTCAGCGCCAGCGCGGCGCAGGAGGCGTGGAAAGCGCAGGCCGTGGCCATCCACTCCTACCTCGAGTACCACAAGCAGTACGGCTCTTCGGCCAACGCCCTTATCTACACCCCGGTAGAGGACATCCCCGCCTCGGCCCGCTCGGCCATCCGTAAGGCGGTGGAGTCGGTGAAGGATGAGGTGCTGACCTACAACGGCAGCGTCATCGATGCCGTCTGGTCGGCCAGCGCGGGCTATAACACCCAGACCGGCGTTTACGGCACCTGCTCCAGCCTCGATGCGTGGGGTTCGGATGTGCCCTACCTCAAGAGCGTCGAAAGCCCCTACGAGCGCCAGTACCACGAAAAGCTCCGCCGCGTCATCGGCAAGGACTACGACTACACCGAGTACAAGGACAGCCGCACCGGTGAACCTTACCAGAGCGCCGATACCACCCACAAAGACCTCGGCGGCTTCGTCCAGTACAACACGCTGGTGTCCAACGGCCGCAGCTACCGCTACATCAACCAGTTCGTGTCCTCCCGCTACTGCTTCGATTTCAGCGCAGATGCTGCGGGCGTGCCCTGCATGAACTACTATGGCTTCGGCCACGGCGTGGGCATGAGCCAGTGCGGCGCGGTGGGCTATGCCGCCGAGGAGGGGATGGGCTACCGCGACATCCTCAAGCACTACTACTCCGGTGTTTCCATCCGGACGGTGGGCAGCGGCAGCTCTTCCGGCGGCGGACTGTTCAGCTGGCTGCGCCGCCTGCTCGGGATGTAAAAAACGAAAGGAATTGCGCAAAATACTTCTCAAATGAGGCGCGATTTGGTATACTGTACACGTTTGTACTCAAGAAACGGCTCTTTTGCGCTTCACGTCCCGAAATCGCTGGGACGATACGATAAATGATATTAGGTGGAGAGAACGGAATGCAGTTGGAGAAGGAAAAAAAAGAAAAGCAGGAGCGGGAGCGCTGCCGTGCACTGGCGCAGCGCATCGCGGAGGAGGCGGCTGCCGCCTCGGCGGCCCTGCTGGGAGAGCAGAGCCTTCTGCTGACCAAGGCGCTGCGCCGGGCAGGCGTAGCGGCGGAGGCGTGGGCGGAAGGCTCGGAGGCAGAGCTTCTGGTCGTGGTGGACCCGGTCTATGAGACGCTGCCGGAGAAGCTGCCCGCCCGGGTGCTGCTGGTGAGCAGTGAGAGCACCGTCATGGCGGGCTGGGCCGAGCAGCTGGCGCAGAGAGGATATTTCCGCGACTTCGGCTGGCGCAGCAAGGGCCGCGCCCAGCAGTCCGCCCTCTTCTGCGCCTCCCAGCCCACCGGATATAAGATGGTGCGGGGCTATGAGCTGGAAATGGACATCCTGCGCGACCGGATGGTGCGCGCCGAGCGCACCTGCGGCGAGGAAGCCGAGCTGATCGCCCGGCTGCGCAGCGACCTTTCCCTCAGCCGCAGCCACGAGCAGCAGCTGGAAAAGACGCTGGCCGAAGTGACCGGCTCGACCTTCTGGAAGATGACATGGCCCATGCGCTACGCCGTCAGCAAGAGCCGCCAGCTCTGGCACACCCTGCCCCTCTTCGTCCTGCTGCGGGAGCTGCGCCGGGGCGGGATCGAGGGTGTGCGGGAGCAGGCCCGCGCCCGCCGCGAGTATGCCGCCCTCTTCCCGGGCAGGGTCATGCGCGCGGACCGCTTCGCCTCGGCGGAGCTGCTGGTGCATCAGGCGGAAGATCAGCCCGCAGGCCCCAAGATCAGCATCGTGGTGCCCCTGTACAACACCCCGCTGGACTTCCTCGAGGAGCTGCTGGACTCGGTCGTGAACCAGACCTACCGGAACTGGGAGCTTTGCTGTGTGGACGCCGGCACCGCCCCGGGCGTGGGGGAGATGGTCCGGCAGCGTGCCGCCGCAGACCCCCGCATCCGCTACCAGAAGCTGGAAAAGAACGAGCTGATCCCCGGCAACACCAATAAGGGCATCGAGATGGCCACCGGCGACTTCATCGCCCTGCTGGACCACGACGACATCCTCCACCCCTGCGCCCTCTGGTATGCCGCCAAGGCCATCGCCGAGCAGGGGGCCGACTTCGTCTACACTGACGAGGCGACCTTCGAGGGCAAGGTGGAGAATGTGGTGCTCTACCACTTCAAGCCCGATTTCATGCTGGACAACCTCCGCTCCAACAACTATATCTGCCACCTGACCCTCTTCAGCCGTCGGCTGATGGACGCCGCAGGCGGCCCCGAGCGGATGGAGTACAACGGCAGTCAGGACTACGAGCTGTTCCTCCGCCTGACGGAAAAGGCGAGGAAGATCGTCCACATCCCCCATGCCCTCTATTACTGGCGCTCCAGCCCCGGCAGCACGGCCAGCGACATCTCCGCCAAGACCTACTGCATCGACGCGGGCATCGCGGCCCTCAAGGCCCATTACGCCCGCTGCGGCGTGGCCGTGGACGATGTCTCCCTCATCCCGGGTACGCCGGGCTATTACAAGACCGACTACACCATCGCCCATCCGGGCCGGGTGAGCATCCTCATCCCCACCTGCGATCACATCCACGATCTGGAGACCTGTGTGGAGTCCATTTATGCCCGCACGACCTACCCGGATCTTGAGATCATCCTCATCGAAAACAACAGCAAGGCCCCCGAGACCTTCCGGGCCTACGAGCGGATGCAGAAAGAACACCCCGACACCCTCAAGGTCGTCACGTGGGAGGGCAAGGGCTTCAATTACAGCGCCCTGAACAACTTCGGCGAGAAGTTCGCCACCGGCGAATATCTGCTGCTCCTCAACAACGACACTGAGGTCATCACGGCCGCATGGCTGGAAGAGATGGTCATGTACGCCCAGCAGAAGCGGGTGGGCTGCGTGGGCGCAAAGCTGCTCTACCCGGACGATACCATCCAGCACGCCGGCGTCGGCTTCGGCATCGGCGGCGTGGCGGGCCATCTGCACAAGTATTATCCCGCCAGCTCCGACGGCTATATGGGACGGCTGAACTATGTACAGGACGTCTACGCCGACACTGCCGCCTGTCTGCTCATCCGCAAGGAGATCTACGACGAGGTGGGTGGTCTGGATGAGAGCTATGCCGTGGCCTTCAACGATGTGGACTTCTGCGTCCGCGTTCGTCAGGCAGGCTACACCAACGTCTTCACTCCCTTCGCCCAGCTCTACCACTACGAGAGCAAGAGCCGCGGCGTGGAGGACAACCCCGAAAAGCAGAAGCGCTTTCAGGGTGAGGTGCTGCGTTTTCAGGCCCGCTGGGGTGACCTGCTGGCAGCAGGCGATCCCTGCACCAACCCCAACTTCGACATCCAGCGCGAGGATTTCAGCCTGAAGATCCTGCCGCTGGAATAAACAAAAGAGGAACAACCTCTCAGTCTCGTTTCGCTCGCCAAGGCCGGGTTGCGGCTCCCAGCATCCGCGGCGCTTCGCTCGCGTCTTGCTGGCCGCTGCCCCAACAATGACTCCCTGTTTCCGCCACTGGCGGCGGTCGTCATTGTTGCCCCATCGAGGGGGAGACTTTGGCATGGCGGAAAGGTCTGAGCCATAAAACAAGGAGCATAAAACTTGGAACTCTCTGCTTGCATCGTTGTTTATAACGGCTGCGACGAAGCCCTCCGGGCGGCGCAGACGGTGCTGCAATACACCCGCCGCCACCCGCTGACCCTCTATCTGGTGGACAACGCCAGCCCCGACGGCAGCGGTGCACGGCTGGAAGCCGCCGTCCGGAGCGGCGCTCTGAGCACCCTGCCGGGCCAGCGGGTAGAGGTGCGCTGCCGGAAGGAGAACGGCGGCTTCGGCACCGGCCACAACACCATCCTGCCCGAGCTGACGAGCGATTATCACTTCATCCTGAACCCCGACATCCAGCTCACCGCCGACACCCTCAGCGATCTGGCCGACTGGATGGCCGCCCACCCGGATGCTGTGATGGCCCGGCCGGGGCTGTGCTTCCCGGATGGCCGCACCCAGCATCTGCCCCTGCGGCGCTGCGCCCTCCGGCCGATGGTCTACCGCCAGCTGCCGTTCCTGAAATTCTGGGAGAAATATAACCGCGCCTATCTCATGGAAGGGGAAGACCTGTCAGCCCCCGTGGAGATCGAGTTCTGCACCGGCAGCTTCTCGGCGGTGCGGACGGCAGAGTTCAAGGCCGTGGGCGGCTTTGATGAGCACTACTTCATGTATGTGGAGGATGCGGACCTGACCCAGAAGATGCGCACCAAGGGAAAGGCTTATCTCGTGCCCCAGTACACCGCCATCCATGCGTGGCACCGTGCGGCCCACCGCAGCCTCAGGCCCTTTCTGTGGCAGACCGGGAGCCTGCTGCGGTATTTCTGTAAATGGGGGTTCAAGTTCTGAGTCCTTGACAGGTGGCACTGAAACGTCTATAATAAAAACAGCAAAGGCGCTGGCCATACAAACGGCTGGTTCCTTACCTGTTACATTTCAAAAAGAAAAGTAACCGCTTGGGTTGGGGAACTGTGGGCGGTTACTTTTTCTTTTTGTCATTTCTGCCATCATCATGAGAGAGTCTCCATACAATGTCGAACGTGACATGGACGACCTCGACCAGCAGCGCCAGCAAGCTGACGATGAAAGCCAAAAGTGTGAACAGCTCTACAAGATTCATGTGGCATTCCCTCCCTTCGCCGAAAGCGTCGGGAGTAAACTTCAAAAAGCGCCCTCCCGATGCCTGCTTCGTTCCAGAGAACTAAGTATGCTTTGTCGGTAAGGGATAGCCGCCTGCGTTTGATTGGACAGCGCCTTAGGAGGACAAAATGCCTCCTGCAAAGAGAATAACATAAAGCAGCATGGATAGCAAGAGAGCGCCCGCCACAAAATTTTTGAGGCGGGCGCTCTTTCCTTGCTTTTTTTTCGATTTGATAGTAAAATAAGGTGTAATACTATCGCAAGCCTGCACGGTGAGCAGAGTGTATTGCGCAACATTGTTTACAGCGGACGCAGCTCCGCTTTGAATCCATACAGGGCAGGGCGGATACGCCGCCGTGCCTTGTACAAGCTGCACAACTTTTTTATTTCATAATATAAGGAGTGCACAAAATGAAAGGTATCATTCTGGCCGGCGGTGCCGGCACCCGGCTTTATCCGCTTACGATGGTCACCAGCAAGCAGCTGTTGCCCGTCTACGACAAGCCGATGATCTACTATCCTCTGTCCACCCTCATGCTGGCGGGCATTCAGGACATCCTCATCATCTCTACCCCCACCGACACGCCCCGCTTCGAGGCGCTGCTGGGCGATGGCAGCCAGTACGGCATCCATCTGCAATATAAGGTCCAGCCGTCTCCGGACGGTCTGGCGCAGGCATTTATCCTCGGCGAGGAGTTCATCGGCGACGACTGCTGCGCCATGATCCTCGGCGACAACATCTTCTACGGCAACGGCTTCTCCAAGATCCTGAAGACCGCTGTGGCCAACGCAGAGAACAAGGGCCGCTGCACCGTCTTCGGCTACTATGTGCCGGACCCCGAGCGTTTCGGCATCGTGGAGTTCGACGGAAACGGCAAGGTGCTCAGCGTCGAAGAAAAGCCCCAGCACCCCAAGAGCAACTACGCCATCACCGGCCTGTACTTCTACAACAAGGAAGTCGTCCGGATGGCAAAGCAGGTCAAGCCCTCCGCCCGCGGCGAGCTGGAGATCACGACCCTGAACGATATGTACCTCAAGCAGGATGAGCTGGACGTCCAGCTGCTGGGCCGCGGCTTTGCATGGCTGGACACCGGCACGATGGACAGCCTCGTGGAGGCAGCCGACTTTGTGCGGATGATCGAGAAGCGTCAGGGCATCAAGATCAGCGCCCCCGAGGAGATCGCATTCAAGTACGGCTGGATCGACCGCGACACCCTGCTGGAAAGCGCAGAGCGCTACGGCAAGAGTCCCTACGGCCAGCACCTCAAGAATGTGGCTGACGGCAAACTGAAGTATTAAGAGAGGCGGTATCCGCATGAAAATCATTGTTACCGGCTGCAAGGGCCAGCTCGGCACCGAGATCATCAAGCAGCTCCGGGAGGGCCGCAGTGAGCTTGGCCCTCTCCCCGAGAAGCTGATGAACGCCACGGTCATTCCGGTGGACCTGCCGGAGCTGGACATCACCAACTATAAGATGGTGGACGACTTCATCCGCCGCCAGCGCCCGGATGTCATCATCAACTGCGCCGCCTTCACCAACGTGGACGGCTGCGAGGTGAACCATGACGCCGCCTTCAAGGCCAACGCCATCGGCCCCCGCAATCTGGCGCAGGCTGCCACCAAGACCGGCGCACGGCTGGTGCACGTCTCCACCGACTATGTCTTCTCCGGCCGTGAGAACGGCGGCATCCCGCAGGATGAGGCCACCATCCCCGGCCCCATCAGCGCCTACGGCTCCACCAAGCTCATGGGTGAGAAGTACGTCGAGCAGTTCTGCCACCGCCACTTCATCGTCCGCACCGCATGGCTCTACAGCTACTACGGCAAGAACTTCGTCAAGACCATCGTGAACGCGGGC
>ENA-UONS01003563-UONS01003563.1-human-gut-metagenome-genome-assembly--contig:-CS19-NODE-3563-length-10467-cov-3.658375_pt1 | contig 10467 bp, 8 predicted proteins | sample MGYA00242458_ERZ724005 | MGnify/ENA metagenome assembly ERZ724005
ATACGCCACACCGACGAAATGCGTAGCATTTTGGAGGTTAGCTCTGAACAGTTACGGGAATTTTTATAATAAAGCATTATATCACAGAAGTTGAAAAACAGAATAAGTTTTCTGAAAAAAAGACAATATGGTTTTTACGTTAAAGCGATAATGTTTTTATTTTTCCAGAGTCAGATGAGCAAATGTTTGATTATTATGAGAGTATATTGCTGAAAGTTATGATTGTCAGTCGATTACTAACACAAGTGCTAGTGCAATTCTTTAGTGTTTCATTTAAAATAAATAACGGGTAATTTTGATATTTTTTGGTGTTAGCAACCACGAAAAGAAATAAGAAATGGAGGAATGAAGATGAGAAAGAAAAGATGGATGAGTATCATGCTTGTGCTTTGTATGATATTGACGTTATTGCCAATCAATACAGCTTATGCAGATGAAGCCGATACTCAAAAAGATGCCAATCAAGTTGAAGAAGTTCAATCAGATGAAGACATTGTAATGCAGACCGAGCAGGTAGAAGAAGTGAAGCCAGATGAAAGTGTTGCAATGCAGGCCGAGCAGGTAGAAGAGGTTGAACCGGATGAAGGCGTTGCAATGCAGGATGAACAGGTAGAAGAAGCGAAGCCAGATGAAAGTGTTGCAATGTAGGATGAACAGGCAGAAGAAGCTGAACCAGATGAAGATGCTGTAATGGAGGAAACAGTAAAACCTGCAGTTAGGATGTTAGCACCAGCGGCAGTCTCTCCAGCGGTAGCCTCTCCAGCGGCTTCGCCTGAAAAAATTAAAGAGATAGAGCTGAATTTGAAGCCAGTAACTGAAATCACAAATATCAATGATTTTAAATCAATTACTTATTCTCCATCAGATAAAATGACTTTGAAAGAAGTTATTGTATATGAAGGGTATGATAAAGTAACGGGTCCGATTGCTTCCGTATATAATTCTGATAAGGCCTATACAGTTATGTATAACTTTGAGTACGATAAGAACGCGTATAGCCTTGACGCTTCTTATAGTAAAGTAAAAATAAATTCCAAGTATATACAGGACTGGAATTGCAAGTTCCGTTGGGGGTGCGCTCTACAGGTTTATGTGTCTTATCCAAGTCTGAAAGATACAGTTGGTGTAACCTTTAAGCCAAGAGACCAATGGAGTGGTAAAATTTCCAGTATGTATGTTGGTCATAATCTGGGTGCTGCCTATGATGTTTGGCTTAATTATTACAATGGGTTAAATCAAATTGATAAAAACATTGGTAGTGATGCAGCATATGATCCAACAAAAGATTATAGTGTATGTATTACCATTGCTGGGAAAGATCATGCTGCTATCATTTCACCTGATTTGACAAAGGATGATGTCAAAATTAATCAGGGCACTATCTGGAAAGTTGCCTGGGATGATGATAATAGTTATACAAAAATCTATGTGAACTTCCCAAGGGAAGAAGCCAGCGAATATACCGTCAAAGCCAAAAATGCTGAAATAACGAATGAAGCAGGGGAACCTGTTTCTAAAGCAAAAGCAGGGACTGTCCTTACCGTGAAGCTCAAGGATCTTGAGAAAGGATACGCTTTTGAGAAATGGGCAGTTGATGATAATAGTACAGATGTGGAGTTTCAGAATGTGAAGAGTACGACAACAACATTTGTTATGCCAAAAGGAGAAGTTTACATTTCTCCAGCTACTCTTCGGATAGCTAATGTGTATTCTAAAAAGTTGACTTATAACGGAGAAGAACAAACTGGGGTATATTTACATGATGTGTATGGCGGCGGTTCATCTATCGGAACACTTACCGGACATAAAGCGACAGAAGCAGGTACCTACACTGCCAGGGCTAGTTTAAATAAAGGCTATATTTGGTCTGATGGCACTACAGAAGACTTGTAATGTATGTGGATACGTTCGCACAGTAACACCACCGGCTCCGGTACATACACACACATATGGAGCATGGAGCAATGATGATGCAGATCACTGGCATGAATGCACAGATGCTTCTTGTACAGATAAGGCAGGAAGTGTAAAAGACAAAGCAGGTCATGTATACGACGATGCAGCAGACACAACCTGTAATGTATGCGGATACGTTCGCACAGTAACACCGCCGGCTATAACACCGGATTACAAGTTCCTGGAAGGAGCAAATGGTAAGTGGACAAAGAGCAGTGATAAGAATCTTGCTTTCCGTGCAAATGGTGAATTCTCTAAATTTACAGGAGTAAAGGTTGATGGAACAAAGATTGATGCTGATAAGTATACAGCAGTTTCAGGTTCCACAATAGTAAATTTAAAGAAAGAGTATCTCGAAACATTATCTGTTGGTAAACATACATTGACTGTTGTATATACAGATGGTGAATGCAGTACTGAATTTGAAATTAAAGCTGCAAGTACTGCAAAGAAGGATACTACTGATAAGGAGAATAAATCATCTAAATCGACTGCAGCCAAACTAGATAATGCAAAAACACCGAAAACAGGAGACAACAGTAATATATTGCTTTGGTTTACACTGTTATTTAGCAGTGGTGTGGTGTTAATGGGAAAAGCATTTGCAAACAAAAAGAGAAAACAGGATAGATAGGATTTTCTTCATAGTCACAAGAACTGCCTCTTGGCCAAAATGGTCAAGAGGCAGTTCTTTTAATCTATAGTTTTCTTATTGTAGAATAATCTTACGGATAGGCTGTGTTTCTTCTTCGGAAAGTGTCAGACAACTGTTGCCGATGAAGTAATGAAAAATAGTGAAAAAATAGTGTAATTTTACTGTTTTTCTCCGGCAATCGCCAGATATTCATAGGTTGGACGGAAATCGGTGTTGTCGCATTGCTGGCGATATTGCATGAAAATGCGATCCATAATATGCGGTATTTCTGTCTCAATCGGTTCAAACAGGATGATCAGATACTGCATGGAACTGTAACGGGTACAGCTATCCACACGGCGAATCTTCTGGCGGATAGCCTTTTCTATACATTCCAGAGCCTGTTCAATGGCTTCTATATTCGGAATCGTGTCGACAGCTGTTTCCATGGTGACCATCACAAGATAACAATGACATTGGCTGCGAATACTGAGCTGACTCATATACTCATATTGACGGGCAAAGTCACGGTAATTCAGATCCATGGCACCGATGTAGGTGCCGCTTTCCCGCAGGGATTTGGCTACGAGCTGAAGATCTTTGCCAGTACTGGAGGTAAGAAGTTCTTTACGGTCAATCTGCTGATAGAAGAAGAACTGATTTTTACCGTTCTGTTTGACATAATATAAAGCTTTATCCGCTTTCTGGTAACAGTTTTCAAAGTTATCACCGGCTGTGCACATACAGATTCCGGCGGAAAGCGTAGCACTTCTGATTTCGACATCTTTGGAAATGGCTAAACGGAACTGATCGAAGAGTTCCTGCATTTGTGTTGTGACAGAATCATGAGTTGCTTCCGGCAAAAACAGCAGAAATTCGTCGCCGCCCAATCGACAGGCGACGCCCTCATCGGAGTAGCGTGACAACAGATTGCCCAATAGTTTCAGTGCCCGGTCTCCGGCTTTGTGTCCGTGGATATCATTGATCTTTTTCAGATTATCCATATCAAGGAAAATGAGGTATCCGTCGGATTGCTGCATCAGCTCCGCCGTCAGGCGCTCACCGAGATTTCGCATCGGCAGTGTGGTGAGCAGGTCGTAGTTCTTGGCATATTCCTGTGCCTTAATTGTGATCACTACATCCGAGATGAATTTGCTGATGGTTCGATGGTCATCCGCAAGATTAGAAGTACTGCTGCTTTCTGAAAAGTCATCCAGATCAGGAATCTGATTTTCGGTGAGCAATGTCAGAAATATATCTGCAATTTCAGGGTCGAATTGTGTGCCCTTGTTTTTGAGAATCTCTTCATAGATTTCATCCTGAGACAGAGCATTACGGTAAATGCGGCGGGAATTCATGGCATCGTAACAATCAGCAACAGCGATAATACGGGCATAAATCGGAATTTCAGTGCCTGCAAGACCGTCAGGATAACCGCTTCCGTCATAGTGTTCATGGTGATTTCTTGTCACTTCGACAACATGCGGGATCAGCGTGACATCTTTGAGGATTTCGGCACCGATAATTGTATGTTTTTTCAGAAGATTATCTTCATCCTCTGTCAGTTGGGTCGGTTTGTTTAAAACAGAATCCGGGATACCGATTTTGCCGATGTCATGCAGATGTGCGGCATGTTTCAGGTTGATGATTTCATCCTGTGACCAGCCGAGTTCTTTGGCAATTAATGCGGCATATTCCGCCACACGGTAAGAATGACCGCGGGTGTATTCGTCTTTGGCCTCAATTGTTGTTGCAAGGGTCTGCATCATCTGCAGAGATATGCGTTCTGTTTGCTGTTTGCTTTTTTCAACTTCAATTTTCTGACGGTGCAATTCCATATCCTGAAGGTTTCTGAGAGTTCGGATGATATTGACAAAAAGCAGGATGATCATGCCAATGCCGATAAACAATCCGGATATGCTGGTAACAAAATAAACAGAAATCGCTTCTATAGAGATACATATGATGGCTGCCAACAGCCCCAGAAGAAGAAGCCGGTCTGATTTGCGGCGGCTGCTGTGCATATAAATAAACAAATGGATAAATACAACGACAAGTATCGAACAAAGGATGATTTGTCCGATTGGAAGCGTTTCAATATAGTCTGCAATGCCGAAAAATGTCAGAATAGAACAGACAGCGAAATCCAAAAGCGCCAGACCCCCGAGGATGGTATACAATCTGCGATGAAGCTGCTTCTGGATACTGTCTGCATAGAGCAGAATCGGAATCGGACACAGAAGAATCATGACAAAGCAGAGCGAACCCAGAGCGGAGGCATTTGGAACTAATATCTGCCGCAGTTTGGATTCTCCCATCATCCAGACACCGCCCATTATCATACACCAGCCAAGGTATTCCATATCAAAACTGGAATGATAGATCATGCCGAGTGCCAGGCTGAAAAGGATCGTTACCAGACCGGTAAAAAAGATGAAAAGGGCAATATAAGTTGCAGGTCCGTATTGATTCAAAATAGTGAGCCAGATATCTGTTTTGTCACCGCAGAGAACCGTATTGATAACACCGGAATAATTATAAGTATGGGTTGTCAGCTCGATGCGGAGTTCTTTGCCGGCATCGGCCTCCGAAGTCTCACAGAAAATATAACGGCTGGCAGAGTTTTTGCCGGCCAGTCGTGTCTCGCTGGTGTTGTAAGAAGCGCGCAGTGTGCCATTGATATAGAATTTGACATCCTGAAGGGAGGAACGAATGGCCATGGTATTCTCGTGATAGTCTTCCGGAAGACGGACAGTAATTTCTTCAGAGGTTCCATCAGACTTCTCCCAGGTAAAAGTACCGGTGTAGATCATGGAATCTGAATTAACATTCAGTCGGCGTTCATCGGCACCGAAAAACTGCATGTAAGTAAACCAGCCGAGAATGGCAAACATTAAAATATAGAAAAAAATCCGGGATACCCGGGCGGCATCCGGGGGATTTTGGTGGGACATAATCAACTCTCCTTATGTTAAGAACAAAATACGGCAAAAAGTGCTTTTTATATCATAGCATTTATTCAGAGTTTTGTACATTGTTTGTGATTTATATTGGGTTAAATGGCGGACAGCCCACTGTATCGATTATTTATCCAGTTTCTCTTTTTCAATATTCAGCATATCAATATTGATGTTGTTTTCGCTGGCGGTTTTGTTAACCCATAGATTCAGCGCATCAATGGCTACAGACACTTTGTCCAGCTTGTGGCTGATAAATGCAAAATCTTTAATTTCATCATCTGTGATCTTCCCGTCGCGGGCAATCTGGATCAGACGGCCTGTGAGTGGATTGATCTCATCCAGACTGGCTATTGTTTCTAAAATGATGCTTGAAAGTTCGGACATTTCGATTTCAGGTACATAGCGATAGCCAATTTCACATTTGTGGGAACAATAATAATTGCAGAGATCCGGTCGTTTATAACAGTCAGCCATCTGAACAATGTCATAAGGTGTCGGATCCTGAAGATTGTATTCGATTTTTTCAATTCGTGAAGCAGAAACACCGGTCATCATTTCACTGGCCTTTTCTCTTGTCAGTTCACATTCTTCACGGCAGATCTGGTAGATGTTTTTGTTTGCTCTTGTCGATTGTCTTCCCATTGTAAAATCCCTCTTTATGGTTTATACTCCAAAACGGAGAAATAAACAGTGTTATTTCTATATGTTCAAAGTTTATTTTTATTGCTCTCTTTATTATAATAGAAGCATAGCATTACAGCAACGGCTAATTTATCTGTGCCGGTTATTTGAAATAAGTGAAAATTTCAAAATCGTTATTATGAGAGATAGAAGGGGAGAAGAATATGTTAACGTTGTTATTTATTATTTGTTTTTTTGCGGTTTTTGGAAAACTGTTGATGTTTGGTATTAAAGCTGCCTGGGGAATTTCAAAATTCCTGCTGACGATTGTCCTGCTTCCGGTTATTCTGATCGGATTGGTTGTGGGCGGTCTGATCTATCTGGCATTCCCGATTCTAATCGTTGTGGGAATTGTCGGATTGCTGCTGTAATGCAGTAATCATAAAATCATGCAGGAAAAAGCAGAAAGAGAGAAAGAAAATGGCAGAAGTGAAAGACAAGCAGAAGCTGGCTCGGCCGGTTTTATTGAGACCGCATCATGGTATGTGCCTTGCTTATTTTAAAGGTGAAGGTTACAGTGATGGTTTTTCGGCGCATATGAAAGAAGTATTGGATGAATTGCAGAAAGGGATGGATGTACAGCTGTATGTAGGGACAGATGAAATCTGTTCTGCCTGTCCGAATAATCGGGAGGGGCAGTGTACAGATCTGACTTTAGTCGAGAAATATGACAACGCTGTGCTGGAGGCCTGCGGTCTGGCAGATGGTGAGCAGTTAGCCTTCGATGATTTTACTGAAAAAGTGCAGAATCAACTTTTGGTGACAGGGAAGAGGAAAGAAATCTGCGGAGGCTGTAAATGGAATGGTATCTGTGAGAATGAAAAAAGCCGATGGGAGGAATAATAAATAAAATAAAAACAATTTAAGTATATTGAAAGAAGAATTTGCATATGTTATAATGCCAGTAGGCAAAACGATATAAGCTATTCATTAGCAATCAGCAGTGTTAATTCAGATGATTTGACATTGCGGAAAACCCTCAGAGCGCTACCTCTGAGGGTTTTTCTATTCCGTTTGCGGCATGGTGGCTTAATATAATTCTTATTAATGTATACAGCATAATAGATAAAACCAGGGTTACATTATTGATAATTATATGCTATAATGCGTAAAAGACAGACGAAATGACTGCCGGGAGAACGGTACTCTATTCGAATGTCACAACAGTAAAAGAATTCAAGACAATTGAATATAAGCATACTCTGACGGCAAGGAATATCCGAGCAGGAATAGTAAACTGGAAATTATCGGGAAGATAGTTTATCTTCTCGTATACATAATTAGAAGCTCCCTTACCGTCAGATAAAGGAGTTTTTTCTTTGTTGAATAAAATACGAAATTATTATTATATATAGAACCTTGGAACAATGTATCTGATACATCGTTCAAGGCCATATGGAGGTTTATATGCTGAAGGTAGCAGTTTATGGTAAGGGCGGCATTGGCAAGTCAACGATTACTTCCAATCTGGCAGCAGCTTTTGCGGCCATGGGGAAGAAGGTTATTCAGATCGGATGTGATCCGAAGGCAGATTCAACGATCAATCTGCTTGGGGGTGAACCGCTTCGACCAGTGATGAATTTTATGAGAGAAGAAGACGAAGAGCCGGAGCGACTTGAGGATATTTCAAAGGAAGGGTTCGGCGGTGTGCTTTGTATTGAGACTGGCGGCCCGACACCGGGACTTGGCTGTGCAGGAAGAGGCATTATTGCAACATTTCAGTTGTTGGAAGATCTGAAGTTATTTGAGACGTACAAGCCGGATGTGGTGTTGTACGATGTGCTGGGTGATGTTGTCTGTGGTGGATTTGCCGCACCGATCCGTGAGGGCTATGCGGAGAAGGTACTGATTGTTACATCCGGTGAGAAGATGGCTCTTTATGCAGCCAATAATATTTCAAGCGCTGTGAGAAATTTTGAAGATCGCAGCTATGCCCGTATTTTCGGAATTGTACTGAACCATCGCAATGTGGAGAATGAGACAGAGAAGGTGCAGGCCTTTGCAGAGAAGAGTCATATTCCGATTGTGGGAGAGATTCCGAGAAGTGATGAGATCATCCGCTATGAAGATCAGGGCAAGACTGTCATCGAAGGCGACAGAGATTCCGAGATCAGTCAGAGATTCTTTGATCTGGCCAATCTGCTTCTGGAAGATGAGGCGAAGAAAGCCCAGGACGGCGAATAAATCCGGAGGAGGAAATTTATTATGATGCAGGATGCATTTTTTTGTACAGTCGGTGAGCTGGCGGCAATGGGAAGAGAGAATATCCCGCCGCAGTTTATTTCCGGCGCACATTTAATATACAGTTCTCCAGCTACGCTGGCCTTTAATTCACCGGGTGCGGAAGGTTTTGGCGTCAAGCGTGCAGGGCTGGCGATCCCTGATTCTATTATGCTGATCGTGGCACCGGGATGCTGCGGCAGAAATACATCATTGATCAGTTCTATGAGAGAATATGATCAGCGGTTCTTTTATCTGATGATGGACGAGACGGATATTGTTACAGGGCGTCATTTGAAGAAGATACCGAAAGCAGTGAAAGAGATCTGTGACAGCCTTGAGAAGAAGCCGTCAGTTGTGATGATCTGCATTACCTGTGTGGATGCACTTTTGGGAACAGACATGGAGAGAGTCTGTCGAAAAGCCGAGGAGGCGGCAGGTCTTCCTGTGAGACCATGTTATATGTATGCGTTGACCCGTGAAGGCAGAAAGCCGCCGATGGTACATGTTCGCCAGTCTTTGTATTCTCTGCTTGAACCGCGTAAGAAAAAGGGGAATGTAGTGAATCTGCTGGGCTTTTTTTCACCCCTTGTGGATGATTGTGAGCTATATGATCTGCTGCATCAGGCAGGCGTGAAGACCATTCATGAGATTTCTGCATGCAGGGATTATGAGGAATATCAGACCATGTCGGAAGCTAATTTCAATCTGGTGCTGCATCCGGAGGCGAGATTTGCGGCGGAAGATTTTCATGACAGATTGAAGATTCCTTTTATCGAACTGACCCGATTGTATCAGATTGACAAGATCGGCAGCCAGTACAGAGCCTTCGGCAAGGTGCTAGGTGTGACTTTTGATGATCAGGCAGCGGCAGAAAGCGCACAGAAGGCAGTGGATACCTTTAGGGTGCAGTATCCGAAGGCCTCTTTTGCGGTCGGGGAATGTATGAACGGCGATGCTTTCGAACTTTCCCTGGCATTGGTACGATACGGATTTAAGGTGCCTGAGATTTACGGCACCATCACCGCTGAGAACTTTATTTATATCAAGCAGCTGGCGGCTATAAGCCCTGAGACGAGAGTTTATTCCAATATGGAACCGACCATGCTGTATTATGATGGTGAGAATTCAGGTGTGAATATGGCCATTGGCAAGGATGCAGCTTATTATCATCAGAACTGCCCGAATGTCATGTGGAATCAGGACAGACAGCCTTATGGCTATGCAGGGGTTCGCAGATTGTTTGAGGCTTTGACAGAAGCAGAGAATAGATGGGAGGAACAGCCATGAAGGGATTAAGAAAATATCTGACACCTTTTGCACCGGATCAGTCGGGGGCTGTCTCCGTTTTGTATGAACTGGGCGGTATTCTTGTGATCTGTGATGCGGGAGGCTGTGTCGGCAATGTCTGCGGATTTGATGAACCAAGATGGTTCTCAAGGAAAAGTGCTATTTTCAGTGCCGGGCTGAGAGATATGGATGCCATTCTCGGAAGGGATGACCGGTTGGTAGCAAAGCTGACATCGGCAGTTGAGAAACTGGATGTATCTTTTGCAGCGATCATCGGTACGCCGGTGCCTGCGGTGATCGGCACGGATTACAAGGCACTGGGCCGTATGACGGAGAAGAAGACAGGACTTCCGGTGCTGACCATTGATACGAATGGCATGGATTTATATGATAGAGGTCAGGAAAAGGCCTGGCTGGCACTTTTTAAGAAGTTTGTGGTGGATGAGATGTCTGTGGAGAAGGGCAGAGTCGGCATTATCGGTGCAACACCGCAGGATCTGAGTGATTTATCCGCAGGTGACCAATTACGGCAGATATTTGCAGCCGATGGTAAAAAGGCTGTTTGCTATGGCATGGGTGATGGCCTGGATGCGGTGAAGCAGGCAGCTTCCGCGGAATATAACCTGGTTGTTTCACCATCTGCCCTGGAAACGGCCAAATATCTTCAAAAACAGTTCGGAACACCGTATGTTGTCGGTTATCCTTTGGTGAAGACCATGCTGCCGG
>ENA-UONS01003597-UONS01003597.1-human-gut-metagenome-genome-assembly--contig:-CS19-NODE-3597-length-10376-cov-4.526499_pt1 | contig 10376 bp, 8 predicted proteins | sample MGYA00242458_ERZ724005 | MGnify/ENA metagenome assembly ERZ724005
GGCTACGTCAGCGATGACTCGGATTTCAGGCAGGTCATCTGGGAGTTCGAGCACAAGCAGGAGGGCACGCCGCTTTTCCTGTTCAACGTCACCATCCAGAACCACGGCGCGTATACGGTCGAGGATTATCCGGCCGAAGTGACCGTCGAGGATGCGCCGGGCGCGTATCCCAAGGCGGAGCAGTATCTGACTCTTGCGAACAAGACCGACGAGGCGTTCCGTCAGCTTGTCGAGTATTTCGAGCAGCAGACCGAGCCGACCATCATCGTCATGTTCGGCGACCATCAGCCGTCGGTCGAACAGGAATTTCTCGACATGGCCTACGGCGTCTCGGAGGACGGCATGACCATGGAGCAGTACATGGATAAGTTCCAGGTACCGTTCGTCATCTGGGCGAACTATCCGCTGACCGGCGAAAAGCCGGGCATCACGAGCCTGAACTTCCTCGCACAGTATGTTCTGCGCGACGCAGGCATTCAGACGAGTGCGTTCGGCTCCTATCTCTGGAATTTGACGAAGACCATTCCGGCGATGACGTTTGCCGGCTATTTCGACAGCGAGGGCAACGCATACAGCCACCTCGAGACGACCGAAATGACCGACCTCATCAGGCAGTATCAGACCGTACAGTATAACGAGCTGTTCGGTGGCGCAGACAGGCAGAGCAGCCTGTTTGCGGCGCCGGTCTCATAAAGAAGGACCCCGCTGCGGTGCACAAAACCGCAGCGGGGTCTTTGCCTTTTCCGGCCCGGACTGAGACCGGAAAACGAAAAAGGGAGGTATTAGGTTAGGGTCAGGCTTCAAGATTGAGACCGGTCTCGCGGTCGAACAGGTGAGCGGAAGCGCCGCTGAAGGTGAAGGCAAGCTCCGAGCCGATGGCGTAGGCGTTCGCGTTTTCAAGCTCTGCGGTCGGCACGATGATGATGGTATCCGTGCCGCAGGCGGAGATGTGGAGATGGACCGCGCTGCCCATCATTTCGCTGACGTCAACCTTGCCGCTGATCATGGAAGCCGGGTCGCCGGTGAGCAGCAGGTGCTCCGGACGCACGCCGAGTGTGACCGCGCCGGTCTTTACGTTGTTCTTATTGAGCTTGGCCTGTTTTTCGTCCGAGAGGAAAACCTTGGCCTTGTCGAGGACGACGGCATACCTTCCGTCCTCCTGTACGAGCTCGGCCTTGTAGAAGTTCATCTGCGGCATACCGATGAAGCCGGCAACGAACAGGTTCGCCGGGTGGTCAAAGACCTCCTGCGGCGTGCCGATCTGCTGAATGAGGCCGTCCTTCATGATAACGATGCGGTCACCGAGCGTCATCGCCTCGGTCTGGTCGTGGGTAACGTAGATGAAGGTGGTGTCGATGCGCTGGCGCAGCTTGATGAGCTCGGCACGCATCTGGTTGCGGAGCTTGGCGTCCAGATTGGACAGCGGCTCGTCCATGAGCAGGACCTTGGGTTCGCGCACGATCGCGCGGCCGATGGCGACGCGCTGCCGCTGGCCGCCGGAGAGCGCCTTCGGCTTGCGGTCAAGGTACTCGGTGATGCCGAGAATGTTCGCAGCCTGCGCGACGCGCTGCGCGATCTCCTCCTTGGGGACCTTGCGCAGCTTGAGCGGAAACGCCATGTTCTCCGCGACCGTCATATGCGGATAGAGCGCGTAGTTCTGGAATACCATCGCGATGTCGCGGTCCTTCGGCGCAACGTCGTTGACGAGCGCGCCGTCGATGTACAGCTCGCCGCCCGAGATCTCCTCGAGACCTGCGACCATGCGCAGGGTGGTGGACTTGCCGCAGCCGGACGGGCCGACGAGAACGATAAACTCCTTGTCCTTGATGGAAAGATTGAAGTCATGCACGGCGAGTACGCCTTCGTCGGTCACGGTGAGGTTGCTTCTGCGCTCCTCCGCGCCCGTTTTCTTCTTCTTTTTGCCATCCTGATGCGGATAGACCTTTTTGATGTTTTTAAGGATTACTTCAGCCATGTCTTGCTCCTTCTCTTGTACATCGGCGGACGCTCAGGGAAGATAACGGACGCTTGCCGCGCCGTCCGCACAGATGGTGAATTCGAGTGCCCGGTGGGGCGGAATGGACTGACCGTCCACGGGGGGACAGTCGGAAAAGTAAAGTTCGGCGCCGCTGTCCTTCAGCAGGCGCATGGTGTCGGGGTGAGCACTGTTGTAGCGGCGGTCGCTCGATGCACAGCAGACGGAAAACCGCGGTCGGACTGCATTTACAAGCGCCGCGTCCGCGCCGTCGAGCTGACCGTGATGGCCGACCTTGAAGAGGTCGGCGGCGAGCTTTTCGGGCGGTATGCCGCCGTAGCCGGCGCGGTTGGTGTCGCCCGGCAGCAGAATGCGGGTTTTGCCGAACGCCAGCCGCAGGATCAAGCTGAAATTGTTCATCGAGGCGTCGAGCGCGTCCAGCTTTTCGCGGAATTCCGGCACGCCCTGCGGCGTGCGGTAAAGCTCCTGCATGGAGGCAGTGAGCGCGGCGGCGCGCGTCCCCGACGGGGCGAGCACCTCGGCGGTGAGGCCGGGCGCGAGCGTCAGCGTATCGCCCGCAAGGCTCTGCTCGATGCAGCCGCCATGCTGCTCGACAAGGGCGCACAGCTTCCGGTAGTCATCGAGCGCCGCGAGAAAATTGCGCTCGGACAGATTGCGCGCGGAGGCGTCGCCGAGCGGGTGAAGCGAGCGGTAAAAGCCGGGCGGCAGGGTCTGCCGCAGCACAGAGGGAGGATGATCGCGGCACACGCGGAGCAGACCGCAGAGATGATCCTCGTGGATATGCGTGCTGACCGCGAGGTCGAGCCGCGGAAGCGGGGCGAGATACTCCTCTGCGCGGATGCGGCCGCTCGTGCGGTCGGCGAACTCGCTGTCCGCAGCGCTGCCGCCGTCGATGAGCGCATAGAAGCGTCCGTCCGGCCGGGCCGCGTCCGGGGCGTCGATGAGTATCGCTTCCCCGTAGCCCACGTTGATGAAGGTGAGCCGTAATTCGGTAGTATCCTGTTTCATAGGCAGTCAGGAGATCGCGCGTTTGATGTAAACGCTGGAAAGGATGAGGACCAGTATGGTCATGACGATGGCGCCGGCGCTGCCGAAGCCGAAGTCGAGCGATTTGATGCCGTAGTTGTAGAGGTACTGCGTGATGGTGGAGGTGCTGTTGGCGGGGCCGCCGCCGGTCAGCAGGTTTACCTTGTCGAACAGACGGAAGCTGTCGATGGTGCGCAGCAGAGCGCAGAGCGCAAGACTGTTCTTGATGTTGGGGATGGTGACGTAGAACAGGATATTCAGCGAGTTCGCGCCGTCGATGCGCGCGGCCTCATACTGACCCTGGGGAACGCTCTGGAGCGCTGCGTACAGCAGCAGGAACACGAACGGTGCGCTCTGCCATACGTCGATGAGGACGAGCATGCCGAACGCCGTGCGAATATCGGAAAACCAGTTGAAGACCGGCAGGTGGAGCGCCTGCAGGACCTGATTGACGATGCCGTAGTTGGGGGAGAGCATCATGCGCCAGCTCAGCGCTACCGTAACGGTCGGCAGCAGATAAGGCAGCAGCAGCAGGGTACGCATGGTTTTCTGACCCTTGTGCAGGCTGTTGACGAACAGTGCCATTGCAAAGCCGATGAGCATCTCAAAAATAACTGCAAAGATGGTGAACTTGACGGTGTTCCAGATGGACTGCTGGAAATAGGGGTCCTTGAGCAGCTTGACATAGTTCTGGAAGAAGGTGATCTTGGCCGGCGAGCGCAGATTGCGCAGCAGGTTGTAGTTGGTGAAGCTGTAGAAGAAGGTAAAGATGAGCGGATAGGCCGTCATGATCAGCAGGATGACGACGGTCGGGGAAAGCATGCCGACACCGAAGCGTTTGGTCTGGCCTTCGGCGGTATTGAGTTTGGTGTGGGTTCGTTTCATAATTCTGGCCTCGCAATTCCGGGAGGTTGAGGAAAAAGTCAGCCGGGTGCAGCGGTCTGTGAGCCGCACCCGGCTGCTCTTCATCCGTTAATCGAGGCGATACGCCTCATAGAAAGGGAGGGGAGATGGGGCATCAGCCTGCCATCAGCGTCTCCAGCTGAGACTGTGCGTCAGCAAGTCCCTGGTCAACGGTCTTGACGCCGTTGATGATATTGTCCATTTCGGTGCCGAGGATGGTGTAGAACTGGGTCCATTCTGCGATGACCGGACGGTAAACGCCGCCCTCAAGCGCCTTGCATACGACTTCGTACTGCGGATAGGTCTTGAGGATCTCGGGGTCCTGCAGGCTGGAGTAACGGCACGGAACGCCGCCCTTGTCTACGGTAGACTTCTGAACGTCCTTGTCCATCAGGTAGGTCAGCAGCTCGGCTGCGAGCTCCTGATTCTGGCTGTTGGCCGGGATGCCGATGGTCCAGATGCCGTAAACGTTCGCGTTGTGGGTCTCGCCGCCCTTGGATACTGCGCCGGAGAGGGCGATGTAGTCCGCGGCGGAATCAGCAGTCGGGGTGTACCAGCCCGGCCAGCCGATGCCCATGGTGCCGGCGCCGGTGTCGACCGATGCGATGAGGTCATCCTTGACCTGTGCTTCGCCGGTAGCGATGAGCTTGAGGTAGAAGTTCATGGCGTCCTTGAATTCCTGGGTGTTGACGGTCGGCTTGTTGCTGTCGTCGATGACCCAGCCGCCGTAGCTCAGCAGGATCGGCAGGAAGTCGACTACCGTGTTGTTCTGGCTGTCGCCGCGGTAGATGAAGCCCTTCTTGCCGTCGGCCTTTGCCTTTTCGCAGACGGCGAGCACGTCGTCGAGCGACTCGATGGTGTCTGCGGTGTAGCCTGCGGCCTTAACGTTCTCCTTGTTGAGCATGAGGACGGTAACGTTGCCGTAGTAGGGAGCGAGGTAAACGTCGTCGCCGACGTAGCAGATCGAGGTGGTCGCCGGGATGATGTCGTCGTCGAGCTCATAGCCGAGGTCGGACAGGTTGGCGAGCACGCCGTTTTCGGTGAACTCAGCCATCCACGAGCCGTCTACCATGCACAGGTCGTAGGAACCCTTCTGGTTGATGGCGTCGAGGGCGATGCCGGAATACAGGTCGGACTCGGAAAGCTCCTGTACTTCGCACTTTACGTTGTGCTCCTCCTCGAACTTGGGGAGGCACTCCTTGATGACGTCTGCATATGCGCCTGCGCGCAGGATGAGGTTGAGCGTGGTGGGCGAGCCGTCGGACGAGCCGCTGCCCTGTGTGTCGGTCGAGCCGCCGCCGGAGCCGCATGCGGTCATGCTCAGTGCCATTGTAGCTGCGAGTGCGCCTGCCAGTAATCTTCGTTTCATGATTTTTCCTCCAATCATAACTCTCTGGAACTCTCTCTGTGGATCGATGCGGCAAAGCCGCGGTATTGTTATTCTTTGACAGCGCCGCTTGACAGTCCGGAGATCAAGTAGTTCTGCGCAAAGATGACAAACAGGGTGATCGGGATGACCGAGATGACGCCGCCTGCCGCGACGAGACCGAAGTTCGTGAGGTTGTCCTCGGTGTTGAGCAGGGCGAGCGCGAGGGGAACGGTGTTGTTGGCCGGGATGCGGGTAAAGATAACGGTGTAGGTGTATTCGTTCCAGGCATACATGAAGCTGAGCATGGAGACCGCCGCGATGCCGGGCGCCACGAGCGGGAGCACGATCTTGCAGAACAGCTGCCACTCGGTCGCGCCGTCGACCTTCGCGCTCTCCTCGATCTCCTCGGGCAGATCCTGGAAGAAGCTGATGAGGAACCAGATGATGAGCGGTACGTTGATGAGCACGCAGGCGAGCATGACGGGCAGCTTGGTGTTCAGGACACCCAGACGGTTGAACATGATGTAGAGCGGAATGGTGAAGGCTACCGGGGGAAGCACGCGGACGAGCAGGACCCAGTAGGTCATCGGCTTTTTCAGGCCGAAGCGGAAGCGGCGTCGCGCGATGACGTAGGCCGCGCAGATGCCGGCGAGAAGCGAGATGATGAGCGAGCCGAACGTGGTCTGAAGGCTGTTCATGATCGCCTGACCGAAGTTTTCCGAGGTGAACAGCTGCGCAAAGTGCATGCCGGTGAGCGACTGCGGGATAAGAGCGATATGGCCTCTCATCTCGTCGGTCGGACGGATCGCCATGGCGAGCAGCCAGTAGATCGGGAACAGCGAGATCATCAGCAGAACTGCACATCCGACCGCCTTCGCAGCCGTTCCGATCCTCTTTTTACGTTTCACATGATCTCCTCCTTTATCGAGCAGGAAAGCGTCTCCTGCATCATTACAATCTTATGGACGAAGCGCGCGTGCGCAGCGAGACGGGAACGACCGTCAGCCGGGGCACTTCGGTGTCGCCGCTCAGCAGGGCGGTGAGCTGTTCGAGACAGATCTCGCCCATCCTCCGGCAGTCCACGTGCACCGAGGAAAGCTCGGGCGTGAGCAGCGTGCAGGAGGAGGAATCGTCGAAGCCGACGACAGCGACATCATCGGGGACGCGGAGTCCGAGCCGGGTCGCGGCCTTGATGACGCCGGCGGCGAGTACATCATTGAACGCGAATACCGCGGTCGGGCGTTCGGGGCGGCGGAGCAGCTCGACAGATGCCTGCGTCGCGCTCTCAACGTCGCGGCCGCACATCACGATGCCCGAGTCATCTACCGAGATGCCGTGCTCCTGCATGGCGGTGAGGAAGGCGTTGTAGCGGACGCTTGTGATGTAAGAGGAAAACCGTCCGGCAAGGAGCGCGATGCGCCGATGGCCGTAGGCGGTGAGGTGGTCGATGACCTGCCGTGCGCCGTTCTGCTCGTCCGCGACCACGCTCGGCAGCTCGAAGCCGCTCGCGCGGTGATTGACGAGCACGACTGCGACGCCCTGCCGCTGAAAGCTCGAAATGAGGGACGGCTCGGCATCGCCTGCGAGGATGACGCCCTCGATCTGCTTGCTCTGTCCGGTTCGCTGCCAGTCGGCGGCGGTCGAGATGAGCAGCTGGTAGGAGGTGCTGTTCGCACGCCGCATCACGCCTTCGCAGATGCTCGCATAGAACTCGTCGAGGATGGTCGCGTCCTTTTTGCAGATGAGGAACGCGATCTTGTCGGTCTGCTGCCGCGCCATGGCCCGCGCGATCGCGCTGGGCTGATAGCCGAGCGCCTCGGCGGCGGCGAGGACCTTGCGGCGTGTTTCCTCGCGGACACGGTCGGGCGCGGTGAACGTACGGGAAACGGTCGCGGTGGAAACGCCGGAGAGACGGGAAACATCGTATATCGTTGGGGTATCCATAATTCGCCTCCCTTGCAATTCTATGCAAACGCTTACATTGTTTTCACAAATTCCAGCCGGAAAAGATTCGGATTTTCATTTCCTCCAGCTTGACTTCAGCATAGCACCTTGCCGCACGGTTTGCAAGAGGAAAACGACATTTTTTACATACAACGTCATTTTATCACCAGTGTTTTGTGCAGTATTAACAAATAATTAACGTAAATCAAGTTCGCGTAAAGCGGGCGGGCGTACATGGATTCCGCAACGTATTGCGGAAAATGCAATGTAAGCGCTTTCGTAAATAAAGGAAAAAACAGAAAAAATGAAGGTAAAAAATGCGTTCCCGCGCACGCATCACGGTGCAGCAGTCCGCCGCCGGCACGCTCCGAGGAGAATGCCTTTACTCAGCAGGCTGAGCGTGATACAATAAAAAAGAACAAAAAGCAAATGCTGCGGCGAACTGCCGCAGCAGAAAAAAGGGGAGGAGAAAGCTATGCTTTCCAACAAGAGCAAGGCCATCGGCTATATCATGCTCTCGGCGTTCGGCTTCGCGCTCATGACGGCGTTCGTGCGCCTCGCGGGCGATCTGCCGTTCACACAGAAATCGCTGTTCCGCAATCTGGTCGCGGTCACGGTCGCGGCGATCGTGCTCAGACGCGAAAAATGCGGCTTTAAGTGGGAGAAGGGCAACCTTCCTCTGCTCATCCTGCGCTCGACCTGCGGCACGCTCGGTATCTTCTGCAACTATTACGCCATCGACCATCTGGTCCTCGCGGACGCGAACATCCTCAACAAAATGTCGCCGTTTTTCGCGATCCTGTTCTCGCTTTTCCTGCTCAAGGAACGCGCGAATATCTGGCAGTATCTCTCCGTGCTCGCGGCGTTCGGCGGCGCGATGCTCATCATCAAGCCCGGCTTCTCGGCGGACGCCTTTCCGGCGGTCATCGGTCTGCTCGGCGGCATGGGCGCCGGTGCGGCGTATACCTTTGTCCGCGCGCTGAGCAAGCGGAAGGAGAAAAGCGCGCGCATCGTGTTCTTTTTCTCTGCGTTTTCCACGCTCACGGCGCTGCCGTTCGTTATTGCGGACTTCCACCCGATGACGTTCGCCCAGTTCATGTGTCTGATGGGCGCGGGCGCGGCGGCAACGCTCGGCCAGTTCGGCGTGACGCTCGCCTATCTGCACGCCCCGGCCAAGGAGATTTCGGTATTTGATTATACGCAGGTGCTGTTCTCCGCAATCCTCGGCTTTTTCATGTTCGGCCAGATACCGGACGGGCTGAGCGTGCTGGGTTATATCGTGATCTGCGGCGTATCGGTCGCGATGTTCTGCTATAACCGCCATCTCGATGCAGGGGAGAAGGCATGACGGAGTATGAACTCGTCCGCTCGCGGCGGAAAACGCTGAGCGTGCAGGTGACGCGCGAATGCCGCGTCATCGTCCGTGCGCCGCTGCGCCTTGCAAAGCGCGAGATCGACCGCTTTGTGTTCGAGCACGCGGACTGGATCGCGCGTGCTCTCGCGCATCAGCGCACGCTTGCCGAGGCGCATCCCGAGCCGGATGAAGCGCGGGCGCGTGCACTGGCGGAACGTGCGGTGCGCGAAATACCGCCGAAGGTGCGGCACTACTCCGCAATCATGGGGCTGCGTCCGACCGGCATCCGCATCACCTCTGCGCGGACGCGGTTCGGCTCGTGCAGCGGGAAAAACAGTCTGTGCTTTTCCTGGCGGCTGATGGAGTACCCCGAGGAGGCGGTCGATTACGTCGTCGTGCATGAGCTGGCGCACATCGTTCATAAAAACCACGGACCGGATTTCTGGGCGCTCGTCGGGCAGTATATGCCGGATTACAAGCGCCGGCGCGCACTCCTGAGAAAATAGGCTGCGCCGAAAAACGCCGCAGTTTTTGACAGCAGAAAAAGACCTTCCGCAGCGGTTCAAAACCGTGACGGAAGGTCTTTTTTTATGCTTTTTCTGCTTGTGGGAGCACAAGTCCGAGCAACAGACCGGCGGCGGCAGGCAACAGCCATCCGAAGCCGAGAGAGGAGAACGGGAGCGCGTTCGCGAGCGCGGAAAGCGGGCCGAGCGGCAGGGCGGCGCACACGCTCTGGACCGCGGTGCAGGCGATCGTGAGCGGCCAGACAGCGGACTTTTTCGCGGCGAAGGGGGCGAACGAGAGCGCGATGAGCACGATGGCGATCGGATAAACGGCGTTCAGGACCGGCGTGGACAGGCGGATGATGCCGGCAAGGCCGAGATTGGAGATGAGCATGCTCGTCACGGCGAAAAAGGCCGCAACGGCAGGATAGGGGAGATGCATCAGCTCGTGAAAATACTGGCCGACGGACGAGATCAGGCCGACGCAGGTGTTGAAGCAGGCAATCACGAAGATCGCCGCGAGCAGCATCTGACCGCCCCGGCCGAACAGACCGAGCGCGAGGCTGGTCAGCGTGTCCGCGCCGGTCGCGCCGCCGGGAAAGGCCGCGCCGGACAGCGCGCCCGCATGGGTGAGCATGGAATAAACGGCGAGCAGCAGCGCCCCGGCGATCAGACCGGCGGAGATCGTGCCGCGTCGGACCTCACCTTCCTCATCAATGCCGCGCGTGCGGATATTGAGGGCGATGACCGCGCCGAAGTTGAGTGCGGCGAGTGTGTCCATCGTCTGATAGCCGTTCAGAATGCCGCTCAGCGCGGGCAGGGACTGGTATTCGGCCGCCGGGGAGGCATAATGCGGCGCGACCGGATGCACGAGACAGCTGCCGAACAGCACGAGGATGAGAACGATGAGCGTTGGGCAGAGCACGCGCCCGAGACGGTCGGTCAGCTTTTCGGGATGGAGCGCGACTGCGAACGCTGCGGCGAAGAAAACCGCCGAATAGAGCAGCTGATGACTGCCCTCGCTGCCGATGAACGGCGCAAGCATCTGAAACGAGGTGCTCGCCGTGCGCGGGATCGCGAGGCAGGGTCCGATGGACAGGTAGATCAGCATCGTAAACACGAGCGCGAAGCGGGGATGCACCCGCGAGGCGAGTACGCCCAGACTTCCGGCGCGCGCGACCGCGATGACGCCGGCAATCGGCAGGCCGATCGCGCTGACCGCGAAGCCGGCGAGGGCCGCCCAGGCATTCTGTCCGGCTTCAGCGCCTAAAAACGGCGGGC
>ENA-UONS01003600-UONS01003600.1-human-gut-metagenome-genome-assembly--contig:-CS19-NODE-3600-length-10373-cov-7.935743_pt1 | contig 10373 bp, 9 predicted proteins | sample MGYA00242458_ERZ724005 | MGnify/ENA metagenome assembly ERZ724005
CCCCGCTCAGAGTGCTGTTGTGCTGCATGGTTTCAACAATTACAGTCTTGAGCATCTGATGCCCAAAAAATGGCGCAACAACTGGCCTGCCTGCCCTACCCCGTTGGACGCAGAAAAAAGAGATTCTATCCTTCTGACTCTGGGAAATCTTGCAATCATCCCGCAGTCTTTGAACGCCTCCATCCGGGACAGTGACTGGAGCACAAAGAAAGCCGGAAAGGGCCAGGAAAAGCCCGGTCTTACGCTCTGCGCATCGGGCCTTTCCACGCTTCAGGATTCCCTGACAAAAACGGACTGGAACGAGATTGAGATTCAGGCCCGTGCCCTCTGGCTTTACAAACAGGCACAAAGTCTCTGGAAACTTTAAACCATTCAAAAAATGCCGCCGCACGAATTTGTGCGACGGCATTTTCAGCTTCAATTACAGCATCCTGGAAAGGAAAGCCTTCAGACGAGGATGCTTGGGGTTCGAGAAGAGCTCCTGCGGGGGCTCATCTTCCTGGATCCTGCCCTCATCGATGAAGATGACGCGGTTGGACACCTCGCGGGCAAAGCCCATCTCGTGGGTGACCACCAGCATGGTGATGCCGGTGTGGGCCAGCTCCTTCATCAGCTCCAGCACCTCGCCGACCATCTCAGGGTCAAGGGCGGAGGTGGGCTCGTCGAACAGGATGACATCCGGGTCCATGGCCAGAGCGCGGGCAATGGCAATGCGCTGCTGCTGGCCGCCGGAAAGGCTCTTGGGGAACACATTGGCTTTATCGGACAGGCCGACACGGGCCAGCAGCTCCTCGGCACGCTTGGAAGCCTCCTCCTTGCTCTTGAGCTTGAGCAGCTCCGGGGCCAGGCAGAGGTTCTGCTTGACGGTCAGGTGGGGGAAGAGGTTGAAGTGCTGGAACACCATGCCCATCTTCTGGCGCACGGCGTCGATGTGGGCATCGTCCACCTCCACCCCTTCAAACTTGATGGAGCCGGAGGTGGGGATCTCCAGCCGGTTCAGGCAGCGCAGAAAGGTGGACTTGCCGCAGCCGGAGGGTCCGATCAGGCACACCACGTCGCCGCGGTAGATGTCGATGTCGATGCCCTTGAGCACGTCCAGGGTGGGGGTGGGCTGCTTTGCGCCCTTTTTGGCCTCACCGCCGTAGGTCTTGGTCAGACCACGGACTTCCAGGATCTTTTCAGCATGATTAGCGGTCACCTTGCGCCATCCTCCTCTCAAACTTCGACAGCAGCCATGTAAAGAGCATGACTAAGACCAGATAGACCACTGCAACGCCCAACAGGGGGAACATGGCCTCGTAGGTACGGTTCATAATGCCCTGCGCCGCATACAGCAGCTCCTTGCCGCCGATAACGGTGATGAGCGAGGTATCCTTGAGCAGGACGATGAACTCGTTGCCCAGTGCAGGTAGCACCGCGCGGATGGCCTGCGGAATGACAATGACCACCATGGTGGTCATGTAGTTCAGGCCCAGGCTGCGGCCGGCTTCCATCTGGCCGGGGTCCACCGCCATCAGGCCGCCGCGGATGATCTCCGAGACGTAAGCGCCCGAGTTGATGCCCAGTGCCAGCGCACCGACCATGGTAAAGTTGCGGCTGTTGGAAAAGATGACCATGCTCATAATGAGCAGCTGGACCATCATGGGGGTGCCGCGGATGATGGTGGTGTACACCTGACAGACGGCATTGAAGAAGCCCAGCACCGGGTTCCTGCGGCCGGGACGCTGCTGGTCGTGCGCAACACGCACCAGTGCCACCACACTGCCCAGCACCACGCCCAGTGCCAGCGCAATGGCGGTGACCAGCAGCGTGGTGCCCACGCCCTGGATGTACTGCACCCAGCGGTCGTTCAGGATGAACGCCTGATAGAATTTGAAGAACATTTCCTGCCCGAAGTCCAGCTTCGTGCCGCTGTTGAGCAGCTCTTTCAGCAGTTCGTATTGTGCGGCCATTCGCATCCTCGCTTTCTAAAATTGTTAGAATTTTGTAACCTGTTCTTTCCAAAAAAGGGGAGGTGCCCCAGATGGGGCCGCCTCCCCGTGATACAAGGTACAGCTGAATTATTCAGCGGTGATGTACTTGTCCACGATGGACTGCAGGGTGCCGTCAGCCTTCAGCTCTTCCAGAGCGGCATTGACAGCATCCTCCAGAGCGGAACCCTTTGCCAGACCGATGGCGTAATCCTCCTCGGCGTAGCTGGTGTCCAGAATGACCAGACCGGGGTTGGCGGCAACGAACTCCTTTGCAGGGGCATTGTCGATGACAACTGCATCGACCTGGCCATTGTTCAGAGCCTGCACAGCGGTCAGGCCGTCGTCGTATGCGACCACAGCGTCATCGCCGAAGTCATCAGAGCAGTAGATGTAGCCGGTGGTGCCGCGCTGGGTACCGATCTTCTTGCCTGCCAGATCATCGGGAGAGGTGATATCAGAGCCCTCGGGAACGATGATGGACTGGATGCCGGTAGCGTAGCTGTCGGAGAAGTCCATCACAGCCTTGCGCTCGTCGGTGACGGTAACGCCAGCCATGACGATGTCGGCCTTGCCCTGCTGCACGCTCAGCAGGGCGGCGTCAAAGTCCATGTCATCGATCTGCAGCTCCAGGCCCAGCTTGTCAGCGATGGCCTGAGCAGTCTCGATGTCGATGCCCTCAAACTCACCCGCATCGGTGGTCATCTCGTACGGAGGGAAGGCAGCGTTGGTGGCCATGGTCAGCTTGCCAGCCTCAACGGTGGTCAGCTCAGCGGCAGCGCTGGTGGAAGCAGCCTCGGAAGAAGCTGCACTGCTTGCAGTGGAAGAAGCGGTGCTGGAGGCGGAACCGCCGCAGGCAGTCAGAGCCAGAGCGGCAGCGGTCAGACCAGCGGCAGCCAGAAAGCTGCGGCGATTGATCTTTTTCATATTCAAACACTCCTCTGTTGATTGTATAATTTTTCACTTTCCCGGCACGATGCGCTTCACCGTGTCATCAAGGAACAGAATTAGTATATGTTGTACAAATAAAAAAGTCAAGTGTTGTGCAAAAAATCGGAACAAATGAAACCCTTTTGAAAACATTTATACAGGTTACATCCCATTCTCAGTGTATATATTCATTTTACTCCTGTGTTTCTGTCATTCCGTTGTATTCTGCTAGTGAATCTTCCCACGGGACTTAATCCCGGACATTGACACCTTTTCCTTCTAATTGGTATAATCAGGCTGGAAGCATGGTAAAAGCAGCTAAGCTCAAACCGCGCTGCCCCGCCGGGATGCGGGGAGAAAGGATCCTGCTATGAAAAATCGTATACTGAAAGCCCTGGCCTCCTTTGGTCTGTCCGTCTGTGTGCTGGCAGGCAGTTCTGTGGTCAGCATGGCCGAAGAGACCCCGGGCAAAACCGAGTGCAAGGAACACACCTGGAAGACCACGACAGAGTATAAAACTGAGTGTGTGGAGACCACCTTCCAGCATAAGCTCCTCGATGGCACCACCGAAACCCTTACATTTTGCCCCGAATGCGGCAAAATAAAGAACAACACCCAGCTGACCAAGGTAAACGGTGTCTTCTCCAACTTTTCCAACCTGACTATTCACACCGGGACTCTGAAAAACGGTGAGCAGGTAATGACAGCAGCATTCTACTATCCCACTGTTATTGAACGGGTCATCTGCGAAAAGTGCGGCACCGTAAAGAGCGAGGAGGTCACCCCCGCCCGTGTGATGGCCCAGCCAGTCATTGCCAGCATCGAGGTACCCGCCAATACCGTTTCCGGCTACAGCCTGATGCAGATCAATGCCGACGGTACCGAAACACCGGTCAGTGTTTCCTACAACACCGAGCTGAACAAGGCATATTTCCGTCTGGATGTCACTACCGGGGCCCAGCTGCTGCGGATGGTTCCCACCACCTGATTTTCCCGCATAACCAACGAGACCGCCCACCGGGCGGTCTCGTTTTTGTTTTATCGGCGTTTCTGTGGCAGGGGGATGCCCAGCACCAGGGCAATGCCCACGGCCAGCGCCACGGCGATCTTGAAGGTGGAGATGCCGTTTGCCAGCGCCAGCGCGTTGTCGCCCTGAATGAAGTAGTAGGCGCTGTAATAGATGCCCGCACCGGGCACCAGCGGAAAGATGCCGGTGAGCAGGAACACCGTCACCGGTGCTCTGAGGGTCATCGCAAGGATGCGGGCCAGCAGCGTCAGCGGAATGACCGCCAGCAGCGAGGCTGCAAAGGCTTCCATCCCGAACAGCTCCGCGATCTCGTATACCAGCCACCCCACTGCGCCCACCAGCCCGCAGTAGGGCAGGGTGCGCCTGGGGCAGGCAAAGAGGATGGCAAAACTCAGGGTGCCCGCCCCGGCCAGCAGGAATTGCAGGGCCAGACGGCCCAGCTGCTCCCCGGTGAAAAGAAGCTCTGTCATACCACGGCCACCCCCTTCAAAAAGGCATAGAGGCTCAGCACAAGGCCGGCACCGATGGCGATGCTGGCCGCAATGAGCAGCGCGTCGATCATCCGGATGGTGCCGGACAGGTAATCTCCCTGCACAAAGTCCCGGATGCCCATGGTAAAGGCGATGCCGGGGGTCAGGATCATCAGAGTGCCGATGATGGCGTGACTGGCTTCAGTGCCCAGCAGGCTGCAGCCCAGAATACAGCACAGGGTGATGAGGGCGGCGGTGGAGATGGTTCGGAACCCGCCCCCCACGCCGTGCCGCCCGCAGAACAGCAGGTAGGCATTGGCCGCAACACCGGCCGCAGCGGCGGCAAGCCCGGCTTTCAGGTCGCCGCCAAAGATCAGCGCAAAGCAGAACGCGCCGCCCATGCCCGCCGCAATCTGCACCCAGTCCTTCGGAAAAGGGATGCACCTGGCCTGAGCCAGCCGGGTCTCGGCCTCATCGATGGTGTCCACTTCCCCGGACGCGATCTGGCGGGAAAGCTGATTCACCGCCGCCACCCGCCCCAGGTGGGTGGTACGGGTGGGCACGTTGCGCACCTCGCTCATCTCCGCCGTGCCTGCGCTGGCAAAAATGCCGTTGGTCAGCACATAGACATGGAACTCCCGCAGGTGGAAGCTGGCCGCCATGATCTCCATGGTCTGCTCCACCCGGAACACCTCTGCCCCGTTCTCCAAAAGGGTCTGACCGGCCGCCATAATAAAATCCATGATGCGGCGGCGCTGTTCCCCGTCCGGATACAATCCCCTCTCTGCCATGCTGTGGTCTCCTTAAAATTGGCATAAAAAATGACCGCCTCAACGTTTCAGTGCCTGAGCGGTCATTTTTCTTGACGAATCTATTTGTAGTATAGTCAATCTCCGGCGGCTTGTCAAGCAGGCACGCCGTTTTTTCAGAACTTGAACAGGTTCACGATCCGCTGCCACAGGCGGGTGAAGAAGTTGCCTTCCTGCACATCGGCGGTGGTCTCGGCGGTAACATCCGCAGCGGCGACCGTCTCACCGGTCTTATAGACGAACTTCACGCTGCCGGAAGCATCCTCGGACTTACCGGCAAAGCTGGTGTAGTCCTCCAGACGGCTGGTCATCTCGTCCAGCACGGTCTTCAGGCCGTGGATCTGCTCCTCGTCCAGAGCGCCGGTCAGCTTGGAGATGCCCTCCTCATTGAACTGGTTCAGACCATCGTTCAGCCGGACCGTGCCATCGCTGAGCTGGCCTGCGCCATCATTCAGGGTGGTCACGCCGTCATACAGGGTCTTGGTGCCATCGGCCAGCTGGGCGGCACCGTCCTTTGCGGAGTGGGCACCGTCAGCAGCGGTGGCAACACCGTTGGTGTACTGGTTGACACTGGACACGAAATACTGGATCTGCGCCAGGCTGTTCTTCAGGGCACGGACATCGGCGATATCCTGGCTGTTCTCAGCCTGATACTTCAGCTCGTCATGCACGGTCTGCTTGGCGCTGGCAGTGCTCAGGTCAAGCATGGCGCTGAACATGGAGGGGTCGTAGCTCTGCATCAGCCGCAGAGCAGCTTCCAGGTCGTGGTTGGTCTTGGTTGCGGAGAGATACAGGGCAATGTCCAGCTGGCTGTCCTTGAAGCTGGGCTCCTGCTCCCAGACGGTGCGCACCATCTTCTTGCGGGCAGCGGCCAGTGTCTTTTCGTTCATGGTCAGCACTTCGTCAATGACGGAAGCGTAGTTGTCCCAGGTCATGGGGGTGTCGATCAGGCCGCCCTCCATCAGGGTGCTGTTGGCGGAGGCCAGAACGCCATCGGCCACCTGCTGGGCACCGGCCTGCAGGGCGGCGTTGTTGGAGCTCAGGGTATCCAGACCGTTGGTCAGCTGGCCCAGACCATCGTTCAGGGTGGAAGCGCCGCTGTTCAGCTGAGAAGCGCCGTCCAGCAGGGTCAGGGTACCGTTGGCCAGCTGAGAAGCACCGTCCACCAGTTGGGCGGCACCATCCATCAGCTGGTTCATGGCATCGTTCAGCTGGCTGATGCCATCGGTCAGCTCGTTGAGGCTGCTCAGGTCAAAGGCATTGGTGCCCAGCGCATCGGCGTTGGTGGCACAGGCCAGCATGACCTGCGGTGCGGTCAGGTTCTCGACATCGGCTTCCACGGTGACGCTGTCCTGCAGATAATCCTCCACAGTAGACAGGTCATCGGGCAGCAGGCCGTCCAGAGAGTCCTTTACACCGGGCAGGCAGACGAAAGCGGCCACGCTGCTCTTGGCGGCGGATTCCAGCATTCCGTGCTCGGCGCTCAGGTTGGTGGCATCCTGACCAAAGATCACGCCCACAGCAGTGATGAGCGGAGTGACAACGGTGCGCTCCTTGCCGTTGACGGTCACGGTGCCGGTCTCGTTGTTGGTCAGGTCAACGGTCACGGTCAGGTGGCCGCTCTTGCCGATCAGGTTCTCAAGGCTGTCGGTCACGCCGTCCAGCGTATAGGTGACATTTGCGGTGATGGGCAGGGGCTTGTCGGTATTGCCCTTATAGTACACGTCGGTGTCGTCGGTGTTCCAGACCAGCTTTTCGCCGTCCTGGGTGAACGCGGCATCGCTCTCAGTGTTCTGGATGTCGGTCAGGGTGCTCTCATCGGTGACATTGGACAGGCCGGAAGCGCTGTACAGGTGCTCGCTGACGGTGGTGGACTTGATGGAGCCGTCGGCGTTCATCACGGCGTAGACCGTCTCATCCTTGGAATAATCGGCTTTGGCGGCTGCAAAGGCGGGCAGGGTCATGCCTGCGGCGAGAGTCAGCGCCAGCGCCGCACTGGCGAAACGAAGCGATTTTTTCATGGTAATTACTCCTTATCAGACTTCTTGGCGTTGGAAGATTCAGGGACCAGCCAGTGCATGGTGGTGTGGCGGATGACCCAGTCCAGCAGCATCAGGGCAGCGGGCAGAACGACCAGAATGACAGCCATACTGATCAGTGCGCCGCGGGAGATGAGCCGGCAGATGCTCTGCAGCAGCTCCATCTTACTGATGGCGGCCACGCCGACGGTAGCGGCAAAGAAGGTCAGGCCGCTGGTCAGGATGGACTGGCTGCAGTGCTCCAGCGACTGCTGGGCAGCTTCCTGCGGGGTGCGGCCATAGCTGCGCTCCTCGTGATAACGGGTGGTCATCAGGATGGAGTAGTCCACAGTCGCGCCCAGCTGGATGGTACCGATGACGATGCTGGCGATGAAGGGCAGCTGGGTACCGGTGAAGTACGGGATGCCCATATTGATGGAGATGGCGGCCTCGATGCTGGCAACCAGCAGCACAGGGATGGACAGGCTCCGGAAGGAGATCAGGATGATGGCAGCGACCGCCATGATCGACCAGACGTTGACATTCTTGAAATCCACATCCGCGACCTCGATCAGGTCCTTGGTCATGGCACCCTCGCCGGTGATGACACCGTTGGGGTCAACCGCCTTGATAAGGTCGTTCATCTCGGTCAGCTGGTTATTGATGGCATCGGTGCCGGTCTTATAGGAGCTGTTGGCCAGAATGAGCTTGTAGCCGCCGGACTGCAGGATCTCGGTCACGCTGTCGGGCAGCAGTTCGGTCTGGAAGCCCGGGCCGGTGATGGAATCCAGGCTCACCACCTGGGTGATGCCGTCCACATCCTTGAGCTCATCGCAGAGGTCAGACACCTGCGTTGCGGTCAGGTCCTCATCCACCAGAATAAAGTGGGAGGTGGTCATGCCAAAGTCCTCGCCCAGCTTGTTGGTGCCAACGATACCGGTCAGATCCTGGGGCAGCGAGTCGAACAGGGTGTAGTAGACCTCGGTCTTTTGCTGGGCCACCACAAAGGGCACCAGCAGCACAAGAAAGACGACCACGATGGGCATTGCGTGCTTGGAAACAAAGTAGCTGAGCTTGGTCAGCTTGGGAACGATGGTGCGGTGCTTGTACTTTTCGACCTGTTGATCAAAGGTCAGGATCAAAGCAGGCAGGATGACGATGGTGCAGATGACACCCAGCGCCACACCCTTTGCCATAACAACACCGATATCGCGGCCCAGCGTCAGGCGCATGGCGCACAGTGCCAGGAAGCCCGCAATGGTGGTCAGGGAGGAAGCGGTGATGGAGGTCATGGTCTTGCAGATGGCGGTCACCATGGCTTCCTCGTTGGAGGAGCGGAGTTCCTTTTCCTCCTGATAACGGTGGAGCAGGAAGATGGAGAAGTCCATCGTCACGCCCAGCTGCAGCACCGTGGAAAGCGCCTGGGTGATGTAGCTGATCTGACCCAGGAAGATGTTGGTGCCAAAGTTGTACGCAATGGGGAACAGCAGGCCCAGCATGAACAGTACGGGCGTGATGGTGCTCTCCAGCGAGAGGAACAGCACCAGCATACTGGCACCCACAGCGCACAGGATGTACAGCGGCATTTCTTCATTGATCAGTGCCTTGGTATCCTGCAAGATGACGCTCATGCCGCCAAAGTAGCAGTCGTGCCGCAGCACCTGTTTGATCTGCTGGACGGCGTTCATCGTCTCGTCGCTGGCGCTGGGCGCATCAAACCGGACGATGAGCATGGTGGAATCGTTTTTGCCGAACATGAACTGCTGGACATCCGCGGGCAGCATCTCGGTGGGGATGCTGGGGTCGATGACATCGCTGAGCCAGAAGGTCTGTGTGACACCGGGCACCGCATCAATGTCCTTCTTCATGGCGATCAGTTCATTGGTAGGCAGGCCTTCCACCGTGATCATACCGGTGGAGGCCAGATGGAAGTCGTCCTCAAGCGCTACCTCGCCGATCATGGAGTCGAGCTCCTGCGGCAGATAGGTCAGGACATCATAATTGATGCGGGTAGCAACCGCGCCGATTGCGGAAGGGATCAACAGCAGGACCGCTACTGTTAAGATCAGCTTGCGCAGACGCACGATGCTCTGTGCGATCTTTTTCATGGGAACCCTCCATACGAAAGTTGATTGGATCTGCCCTAAAAATGACCCGTGGTCATTTCTGAGCAAGCACTATTATAACCAATCGACGCAAGGTGTCAAGACAAAAAATGACCAAAAGTCAGTTTTTTTATCACAAAGCAAAAATAGTATAGCTTGTCCGGGGGCTTTTGCTCTTGCGCTCTTCCCTTCTCCCTGCTAAAATATTGTTTACACGACAAAACAACGTCAGAAAAGAGGATGCAGCAAGCTATGAGCACCGTGGAAGGAAAGAAACAGGAAAAGCGCCGCGCGCTTCTGGATGCAGCTTACGAGCTGTTTCTGGAACGGGGCACCTCCAAGACCAGCGTGGAGGATATCACCTCCCGCGCCAAGGTGGGCAAGGGCACATTCTACCTCTATTTTGCCGATAAGGGTTCAGTCACGCAGGCCCTGCTGGCCCGGGTGAGCTACCAGCTGCTGGACAACGCCTGTGCCGCCGCCGAGCAGCACGCCGCCGAGCTTACCAGCTTCCCCGACCAGATGATCTTTGTCATTGACCATATCATCGAAGCCCTGCGCGCGGACACCCTGATGCTCCGCTTCCTGGAGCGCAGCTTTGTCTGGCCCGGGCTGGATCAGATCGAAGCCAGCGGCGAGGCCGAACCGCTGATGCGCAAGGTCCTCCAGATCGTGATGTGCAGCCCCGAGATGGCGGGCCGCACCGAGCGGGAGATCTACCAGCGCATCACCGCCCTGGGCAGCATGTGCATGTCGGTGTGCTATACCTCCGTGTTGGAGGGCAAGCCCGACAACATCGACAACATGAAGCCCATCCTCTACGACATCATCCGCCGGGCGCTCTGAGCGCACCTCTCCTCTGCCAGCCCCCGCAAAGGGGCCTTTGCGCCAATCCTCCGGGGCAAAAAACGGAAAAGGCAGACTTTTTTCAAAAAAGCCCTTGCAATTGCGCAAAAAATGTGGTATCATACTCAAGTCGATACGACATCTGGACGGTTAGCTCAGCTGGTAGAGCATCTGCTTGACGTGCAGGAGGTCACAGGT
>ENA-UONS01003601-UONS01003601.1-human-gut-metagenome-genome-assembly--contig:-CS19-NODE-3601-length-10373-cov-6.503392_pt1 | contig 10373 bp, 8 predicted proteins | sample MGYA00242458_ERZ724005 | MGnify/ENA metagenome assembly ERZ724005
TCCGCGTGGTGGAGGGCGTTTTTCTCGGTCTCCCGGGTGTTGTGGGCGGCGGCAATGATCTCGCCGTCCTTTGCGATGACGGCTCCCACCGGCACCTCGCCCAGCGCCGCGGCCTTTTCGGCTTCGGCCAGGGCTGCACCCATCAGTTCGTAATCGGTCATCCCAGTCCCCTCTCTGCCAGACATCCGGCCAGCACGATGCAGTTGTTGAGGCAGTGGAGCCCCATGCCGGGCCAGAGCCGCCCGGTGTGCTCCACGGCCCAGCCAAACACCAGCCCCATGGCAAAAGCGTAAATTTTCGCCTCCGCGCTGCCATGGGCAGCGGCAAACAGCACCGCCTGCCCCGCCAGCGCCACGCCGGGCCCCAGCGGGCGGAGCAGCCTCTGTACCACGCCCCGGAAAATCAATTCCTCTCCCAGCGGCAGCACGGCACAGACCCGCAGAACCGTCCAGCCCATCTTCTCCGGCTCCTCTGGCAGAGTCATGCTTCCGCCGGGCAGCAGCAGACTTCCGGCCACGGCCACCGCAGCCCAGAGGGCCGCCGCCTGCCCGAACGCTTTCCAGAACGCCGGGCCTTTTTCGATCTTGTTCATGGCGCTGCCTCCTGTCGGCGGACATTGTACCACACCCGCCCCTTGGGTGCAAGCAGTTTTGCGCCTGCACGAAGAAATTTGCTTCAAAAGATTGACTTTCCGGTTGGTGTTCTGCTATAATTTTACCGACTTTTTACTTGTTTCTGTTGTTTTACAACCGTTCCGGGCGGCTCCCGCCCATGGAGGTATTTTATGATCCGCATTCTCACCGATTCCGCGTCCGATATCCTGCCCGCAGAGGCCGCGCAGCTGGGCGTGACAGTCATCCCCCTCAACGTCACGCTGGAGGACGGCACCGTCTTCCGGGACGGCCTTGACAAGACCCCCTCTGAATATTATGCACAGCTGGCCGCCTGCAAGAAGCTGCCCACCACCAGCCAGCCCAGCCCGGAGCTGTTTGAGCGCTTCTTCGCCGAGGCAGCGGCCGCAGGCGATGAGGTCATTGGCATCTTTCTTTCCCATGAGCTTTCCGGCACTTGCCAGTGCGCTAAGCTCGCGGCAGACCTGGCCAACGTGGACAACGTGCTGTTTGTGGACAGCACCAATGTCTGCCTGGGCGAGGGCCTGCTGGTGCGGCTGGCCGTCCAGCTGCGGGACGCTGGCAAGACGGCCGTGCAGATCGCAGCCTCGCTGGAGCACGCCAAGGAGCACCTGCATCTGGTGGCCGCCATTGACGACCTGAAATATCTGCGCAAGGGCGGGCGTCTGCCCGCCGCTGCTGCCGTAGCAGGCGGGATGCTGGGCATCAAGCCCCTCATCACCATCAAAGAGGGCAAGGTGGCTCTGGCTGGCAAGGCCCGGGGCCTGCCCGGTGCCTACGTTGCCCTCTTCAAAAAGATCGAAGAGCTGGGCGGCATCCACCCCACGCTGCCCGCGCTGGCAGGCTACACCGTCGCCCCCCGCGAGGTGGCCCCCATCCAGACCTACCTGCAGGATAATCTGCACCGTCCCGAGGCCCTGACCCGCCAGATCGGCTGCGTCATCGGCACCCACGCCGGCCCCGGCGCGTTCGGCCTGGCGTTCTTTGATGAAGCACTGGTCATCGAATAAAAATAGGATCCATGAAAAAAGCGAGGAGCCTGGCTCCTCGCTTTTTTGCGTCTACACTTCTTGTTTTACAGCACCGCATCCGAAATGAGCTTGCCCAGCAGGAGCACCAGCACCACCAGCATCATGGGGCGGATGAACTTTGCCCCCTTGCGGAGGGCGAAGTGGGAACCCAGCAGGTTGCCCGCGATGCCGCTGATGGCACAGGGGATGCCGATGGAAAAGACCACCAGCCCGCTCATGAGGTAAGTAAAGAGGCTGGCATAGTTGCTGGCCAGGTTGAGCACCTTGCCGTTGCCGTTGGCGGTGCGTAGGTCAAACTTCATCAGGCTGGAAAAGGCGATGATGGCAAAGGTGCCCGTGCCGGGCCCCACCAGACCATCGTACAGGCCGATGCCAAGCCCGATGCCCAGCGCCAACGCCGCTTTTTTCAGGTTCATGGTACCGTCATCCCGGTTTTCGTCCGGGAGGTTGCGCTGCCACAGGATGATGACCGCCGCAATGGGCAGGATGATGAACATGGTGGTCTTCAACACCTCATCGCTGAGCAGCAGGACAATGTGCGCCCCCAGCGCGCTGCCCGCAAAGCTGCCGATGGCCGCCAGAATGCCCACCTTGACGTTCATGGCACCATTTTTGAAGAAGCTGGCCGTGGCAAAGGTGGTGCCGCAGGCAGCACTGAACTTATTGGTGGCATAGGTGTAGTGCGGCGGCAGCCCTGCAAACAGATAGGCCGGCAGGCTGATGAGCCCGCCGCCGCCCGCCGCGGAATCCACAAACCCTGCAAATCCGGTCATAAAGACAAGAAACACCATCATGACCGGGGAAATTGTAATACCCATTGTTATAATTCCTCTTTATTATCCAAAATTCTCCATCAGACTCCCCTGATCGAGGAGCTCCGCGACATCCCCGCTGTCAGCGGGTTTGGAGCGGTGAGAGGTTTTCTTTTCAATTCCGATACAGCTTGCCCTCACAGGCCAGGATCTGGTCAAAGATCATCCGGGAGACCCTTGCACCATACACCATGGCCGGGTGGCCGTCGTACTCGATGATATCATGGAAGTCTTTGTTCATCAGCACGATGACGTATTCGCCGTAGGGGGTATGGATGATGCCGCCGTCGTTGCGGCAGGCGTTCATGCTGCCGCTCTTGCTGGCCACCCAAATCAGCTCCGGCTCGCCGGTCTCCTCGCAGTCCAAGTAGAACTGGGGGAAATCGTGGGTGAGCATGGTGTTGTAGTGCTGCTGGCGGAAGATGGCCAGCATCTCGGCGCTGGCCTCGGCGCTGACGAGGGTGCCCTTGGCCACCTGCGCAAACAGGGAGGCGTAATCCCGGGGCGTGGTGGTGCCCAGCTTCTCATAGCGGTCAAAGTGGAGGGGGTTGTGGAGCACGGTGTGGGCAAAGCCCAGCTCTTTGATGCAGGCGTTGATGGTCTCCAGCCCCAGATAATCAATGACCATGTTGGTGGCGATGTTGTCCGAGCAAATGATCATCATGGTGGCCGTGTCTTTCACCTTGAGCTTTGCTCCCACGCCCAGAGCCCGCAGCATTCCGGAGCCATCCACAAAGTGCTCCGGTCGATACTCGATCTCCTCGGTCAGGCTGGCCTTGCCCCGGCTGGCCTGTAAATACAGCACCGCCAGGATATAGGCCTTGATGGTGGAGGCCGTTTCAAACTCCTCGTCGGCTCCCATCTCCACGGTGTGGCCCTGCAGGTCATCCACAAAGACGCTCATTTTGCCCTGATAGGAGTACAGCTCGGCAGCGATTCGCTTTTCCAGCGTCATATTCTGATCCATTTTGGAATATCCTTTCTTATTTTTACAGATTGTCCTCAAAGAAGCGCTGTGCGTTCCGGTAGAAGACGCGCTCCACCTCGTCCTCGGTGAAGCCCTCGCGGCGGAGCGCCTCGGCCAGCAGGGGCAGTTTGGAGCAGTCGTCCATCTCCAGCTCGCCGCCGATGCCGTCAAAATCGCTGCCCAGACCAAGGATCTCAATGCCGCCCACTTTCTTAAAGTGCGCCGCGTGCTTTGCCATCAGGGCCACGGTGCTGCGGCAGAGAGACTCTTCCGGCTGGTTGTCCAGGAAGCCCGAGCAGTAGTTCAGGCCCACCAGACCGCCCCGCTCTGCCATGGCCCGGATCATCTCATCGGTCAGGTTGCGGCAGTGGGGTGCCAGAGCGCGGCAGTTGGAATGGCTGGCTGCAAAGGGACGGGTGCTGTGCTCGGCGATGTCCCAGAAGCCTTTATCCGAGAGGTGGCTCACATCTGCAATGATGTGCAGCCGCTCCATCTCGGCCAGAAACTCGAAGCCCTTTTCTTTCAGGCCGGTCTTCGTATTGGGTTGGCAGGGCCAGATGGTATCCGTGTCGGCTCCCGGCACCACATTGGGGCTGGCCAGCTCGTTTTCGTGGTTCCAGGTCAGGGTCATCATCCGGACGCCCAGCTCATGCATGAGCCGCAGAACGCCCAGGCTGCCCTTGCAGCAGCCGCCCTCTTCAATGGTCAGCATTCCGCTGATCTTGCCCGCCTCCGCATTCTTGCGGATGTCCTCCGGCTGATACACCGGCGCGATAAAATCGCTGTACTTTGCCATGATTCGCTTGAAGATGTCGATCTCCTCCAGCGCCGCCACCAGCGGGTCCTGCCCCGGGCGGGCCAGGTTGACAAAGGCTGCAAAGCACTGCAGCATGTAGTCCCCTTTTTGCAGCTTTTTCAGGTCGATCTGTAAATCGTTTTCCGCAAAGCTCTTGGGCTGGCCTGCCTCCTCGGCATACCGCAGCTCACTGAGCGTGTCGCAATGTAAATCAAAGACTTTCATCATATCCGCCTTCCGTTCTCAAAAGATACTTCCCACCGCATTCAGGCACTGGACCAGATCTTCCCGGTAGAGCGGGTCCGCCGGGTCCAGACTGTTGAGCACCACGCCGCCGCTGGCCGCGGCTCCCGTGGAGTGGATATACCGCCCGCCGCCAAGGTAGAGCGCCACATGCCCCGGGAAGAAGAGGGCGTCGCCCGGCTTCTTTTCCTCAAAAGGCACCTCGTGCATGGGCCAGCCCTCCACGATGCTGGCATCCCGGTAAATGAGGACGCCGCACTGCATGTAGGCGCTGCTGACAAGGCCTGAGCAGTCAATGCCCCGGCCGGATTTGCCGCCCCAGCGGTACTCCGTGCCCATGTATTTCTTGGCCTGCTCACAGACGGCGGCACGGAACACCTCCTCGCTGCCGCCGTACCAACGGTTCAGGGCTTCCTGCACCAGCTCTGCGGCGGGGATGCCTTTCTGCTTTGCCAGCGCCTCGTCAAAAGGCAGACCCTCTTCCTGCGAGAACACAGCGGTCATCTCATACCGCACCGGTTCCAGCGCCACATCCCGGACATAGCCAACGCGGCCATCCACCAGCCGCACCTTGGCCCAGCCCTTGTGGGCCTCGGCCTCCTCGGGCGCTTCCGCCACCCGGCGCAGCAGGCCGCCCCGCTCCAGCTCCATCATCCGGACGCCCTGCACCTTGGGCAGGTTGAGGACATCGGTGGCCCGTCCCGCCAGGACCATCGGCTCCGCGAGGTAGTCCCGCAGGGGAGCTTCCTCGATAAACTGCAGCTCCCGGGTAAAAACATAGCCGTGGTAGCCGTAAAAGCTGACCACCTCGGCCACATCCGGGGCCAGATGGACTCCGGCCGCCGTCACGCCGCCGGGGGCAGTGCGCACCTGGCAGGCCTGCCCGTAAAGCCCCTCATCGCCAATGGTGGAGACCGGCCCCGTTTCGCCCTCCTTGATGGGCTGAGGCAGATCGTAAATGGTGCCTACCGGCACGGAAAACAATGCGTATTTCATGTTTCGCTCCCCTCCAGCAGCTGCAGCAGCTCGTCCGGCCGCATGGACAGGATGGCGCCATCCGCCGTCCCGGTCACGGTATCGGCCAGCGACTGCTTGGCCTGCTGCAATTCCACGATTTTTTCTTCAATGGTATCCTGCGCAATGAGTTTATACACCTGCACCGGGTTCTGCTGCCCGATGCGGTAAGCGCGGTCGGTGGCCTGATTCTGAGCCGCCACGTTCCACCACGGGTCGTAGTGGATGACGATGTCGGCCGCCGTCAGGTTGAGGCCGGTGCCGCCTGCCCGCAGCGAGATGAGGAAGACACTCACCTCGCCGCCGTTGAACCGGCGGACCAGCTCCGCCCGCACGGGCTTGGGCGTGGAGCCCTGTAACGTGAAGTGGCTGATGCCCTCTTCGTCCAGCCGTTTGGCCAGCAGCTCCAGCATGGAGGTAAACTGGCTGAACAGCAGGATACGGTGTCCGCCCTCCACAGCGGAGGCCACCAGTTCAATGCAGGCGTCCAGCTTGGCGCTGCCGCCCTCCCAGCCGTCCACGATGAGGCGGGGGTCACAGCAGATCTCCCGCAGCCGCATGAGAACGGCGAACACCGCCATTTTATCCTCCGGCTTTGCCGCCTGCAGCTTGTCCCGGGCGTCCACCACCGCTGCCAGATAGAGCTTGCGCTGCTCCTCCTCCAGCTCAATGCGGTGGATGTTCTCGGTCTTGGGGGGCAGCTCTTTCAGCACGTCGGCTTTCATCCGGCGGAGGAGGAACGGCCCGGTCAGCTGGTTCAGTCGGCGGGCGGCAGCCTTGTCGTCCTCCTGCACGATGGGCTTTTCAAACCGGGTGCAGAAGCTCTTATAAGGCGGCAGATAGCCCGGCATCAGGAACGAGAAGATGCTCCACAGCTCTCCCAGCCGGTTTTCCACCGGGGTGCCCGTCAGTGCAAACCGCACCCGGCTGTTGATCTGGCAGACAGCCTTGTATTTCTGGGTGGTGTGGTTCTTGATGGCCTGTGCCTCATCCAGGATGCAGGCGTAAAACGCCTGCCCGGCGTACAGCTCTTCATCCCGCCGGAGCAGGTCGTAACTGGTCACCACCACATCGGCGCTGCCCCACTGTTTTGCCAGCGCGGCCCGGTGGGCGGCGTCGCCGTCCACGACCAGGCAGTGTAATTCCGGCGTGAACTTCTGGCATTCCTCGGCCCAGTTGAGCACCAGCGACGCCGGGCAGACGATGAGGCTGGGCAGAACGCCCTCGTCTTTCGGTTTGCCGGGCCGTTCCTGCCCGTTTTCTTTCATGGCCAGCAGGTAGCTCAGCACCTGCACCGTCTTGCCCAGGCCCATATCGTCTGCCAGGATGCCGCCCATGCCGTAGCCATCCAGCGTCCGCAGCCAGCGGTAGCCGTCCCGCTGGTATTTTCGCAATACTTTTTGTAAGGATGCAGGCGGAGTATACTCACTGTCTTTCACCGCATGGAAGCTCCGGCTGATCCGCCGGAACGCGTCGTCCCGGTTGAAGCGGATGCCGTTCTGGCCCGAGAGGGCCCAGTCCAGGCTGGGAGCCCGGTACAACGGCAGCTGGGTGTGGCCCTGCCCGAGCTTCGCGCCCGAGAGTTCCAGCGTCTCGTTCAGCTCGTCCAACCCCTCCAGCGAGTCGTCCAGCCGGAGCAGCCGCCCGTCTTTCAGGCGGTGATACCGCTTTTTCTGGTGGAGAGATTTGAGCAAGGCCCGCAGCTCTCCCACCGGGAACTCCCCGGTGTCCACTTCCAGGTCCAGCACGCTCCCATGCACCGACACACCCACCGCAATCTTGGGCGGGGCGGCCTGCAGATTGCGGAATGCATCGCTCAGGTAGACCTCCCCCTCTGTCAGCAGGGCAGGCACGCCCTCTTCCAGAAAGGTGTAGACCATTTCTTCGTCGTCGGTGCTGTACTGGGCGGCATTGCCGTCCTCGCCGGGCTGCAAGTAGGTTCCCAGCAGCCGCGCGGCCCGCTTTTCGGCCCTGGCATCCCGCAGCAGGCCACCCGGGGCCGGGGCAAAGGGTGTCACTTTTTCCTCCCCGTACAAAAACTCGGCGTGGGCCGAGACGGCTCCCATCCGGGGCGCGTCCAGATAAAACTGCACCACCGGTTCCAACGGAATTTGATTCAGCAGCAGCCGCTCCGGGTCCTCGATGGTCACGTTCCGGCCCAACTCCGGCAGGACAAAACTGCAAAAATCCGCTGCATCCTGTGTCGTGAAAAACAGGCTGCTGCCGCATAGCGTCTTGAGGGCCGGTAAAACGCGCCCGCTCTGGACACGGTCCAGCTTCCAGAGCGTTTCGTCGCTGAACAGGTAATCATGGTCCAGCCCTGCCACAAACCCCAGCGAGGGCGTTACACTGACCTGCACGCCGCCCCGGCGCTTTTCCACCTGTATGGTCAGGGCGGGCAGACCCGTTTTTAAGGCATAACCGCCCACCTGCCCCGTCGGCTCATAGAGATGGACCAGCTCGTCCAACCCCTCGCCGCTCAGGGCCATGCCGCCTGCCACCGGGCCCCTGGCCGCTGTGGCGTAGCCGCGCAGCTTCTGGAGGTTTTGCTCCAGACTTTCCCGCACGCTCTGCTGGCGGCGCAGCACGGCCAATAGCTGCTGTGCCTCCGGGGCAAAGGCCTCTTTCCGGTGCAGAAAGGTCAGCGCTTTGCCGTAGCTCACCACCCGGCCCTGTTCCACAGCGTTCAGCAAGTCCGGGATGCTCTTGACGAGGTACTGCCGCCCGCCATCCGAAATACGGAGCCGCAGCCATGGCTGCTCCCCGGAGAGCAGGGTCAGTTCCGGTTCCAGCTCGGCAAACTCCCGGCGCTGCCCCTCTTCGGGTGCAGGGAGCGGCAGCTCAGCCAGTGTATTTTCCTGATAGGTCCGCAGCAGCTGACGGGCGGCGGCATCCGTTTCCGGCTCATCGCCCCGCCATTTCTTTCCAAAAAGCATTTCCAGGCTGGAAGCATAGCTGTCTTTCCGGGCGGCACTCTCCTGCGCAAACTCTGTTCCCCGCACCACGCCCGGGATATTGTTCAGCTGGGTTTTCTGCGCAGGCTCCACCGCGGCAGGCTGCGTTTTGCCCTCTTCATCCAGCATCAAAAGGGCACCGATATGCTTACAGCAGGGGCCCTCGCCGTTTTCGTTATACGAGCAGGTACAGCTGGCGCTCACAAAGCTGCCGTTTTCCCGCAGCCAGGCCTGCGTATGGTAGCGGTTTCGTCCGCCGCCGCGCACATCGGCCGTCAGATGCCGCACGCCGTTTTCGCTGGTCTCACAGTCCAGGTCTTCCACCCGGTCCAGATACGCCTTGGCCCGCGCAAAGATGGTACTGCCCAGCAGATAGCGGATCTCTTCCATGTCCATGCCCGTTTCCTCCCTCTGCAATGCTCTATTGGTTAAGCATACCTCACCCACCGGCCAGATGCAAGGGATTTGAGCGAAAAAATTCGCCGCCTCCATTGAAGAAGCAGCGTATCGGGTAAAGTTTTGAACCAATTTTTGTTGGAGTGTGGAAAAGTCGGTGTGTTAGATGTAGTCACTGTATGGAGCGAACTGTTTTTCCGCATACGAAACAGCACTCTCGATGCTGGATTTCTTTTTCAATATATCTTTAATTGCCGCCAGTTGAGTTGAAGCCTTTTCGTTTTCTGTGCAAATATATCCGCCCGCTATACTTTCTACCAGGCCAAGTGTAAGACTGTTTTTATTTTCAAAATTTATTGTGATGCTATTTTTGCCTTTTGCTGAAATGATTCCCTTTTCGTTACGCAGATATCTAACCACAGTTCCCACATTTAGAATCGCATCAATGTTGTCTATCGCTTGTTCCAATTTTGCTTGTTGTTCCTGTGCTCGTTGCAAATTAGCCAACAGTTCCTGCGCTTTCTCTTTTTTCTCCTGCATCAACTGTCGTTCTTTTGTTTTAGGCCGTACATAGGTAATGCCTTTGAACAGATTATAAGTCGAACTGCAATAGATGATGTCGAACGCCAAAATGTGTTTTTCTGTATCTGGATGGAATGTGGCTGGGTCTACGCCCCAACCGTTTTCAAAGCGACTTGAATCAGTAGCCATCAATGCGGCGTCCGCTTTCATCGCTTTTACCAGCTCATCGCACATCCGGTAATATGTTTTCAGTTTTACATGGTCACCCATGCCAAAGTCATCATAAAACTCTATACAGTCTGCAAAGCGCCAGACATGGGATGCCTTATAAATATAGTTATGGTCTGGGTCATACAAAAACAGATAACCTGTCACCGAGTGAAAATCATCTTTGTACCGGAAAACGCCGTTTTCGTATTGATTATTCAGCTGATGGCTTTGTTCCAGAAATGCTTCGATTTTCTTTTGCCGGACTTGCAAATCTCCGCCGTCATCACTAAACAGTTCTTGAAACATCCTTCTGACCTTTTCCACTTCGCCCCATTTGTCTGCAAAGCGAATCAGGCCGCCAAATGGCTGCGTGTAGCTGTCAATAAAGTTTTCTGTTTTCTTCCGGATCTGCTTTAGCTTCCGAATAAATTCTGCATCCTCACTTTTTAAGGCGTCATCCATCATTGGACGAAAGATCTTTGCAATCTGCCACTTATAATATTCTTGATGCTCTGTATTATTTATCTCTTCAAATTTTTTAATATAATTCTCAAAAATCTGATGCAAATGATTTTCATTCATGAAATTTGACCTCCTGTTTCCAAAGTAAACATGATGTTTGATTCAATTATAGCAGATTTTAGTGAAAATCACAAAGATGACAAAACGCCCTGAGATTTTTCTCAGAGCGTTTCCTTGCAAAAGCAAAACCCCCGAGGAAGATCCTCGAGGGCTTTTGATCAAGTCGGCGACTACCTATTTTCACGCGCCGTTTCCAGCGAACTATCTTGGGCAC
>ENA-UONS01003609-UONS01003609.1-human-gut-metagenome-genome-assembly--contig:-CS19-NODE-3609-length-10346-cov-3.326596_pt1 | contig 10346 bp, 8 predicted proteins | sample MGYA00242458_ERZ724005 | MGnify/ENA metagenome assembly ERZ724005
TTCATGTATGCTTATCAATGCCTTCAGCGTGCCAATATCGAGAACGGAATCAGCACAGTCGAGCTTCTCGCCTATACGGTTCCGATCGAAAATTCCATCACGATCCAGACACGCAGTATCATGGGAACTGAAATTCCTCATGTGAAATATGTTCCCGATCCCGGGCAGCCGACTTATTCTTTCAGCACAACCAGGGAATCCATCGACAAGGCCCGTGAGGCCTTCCGGAAAGTAAAAGAACTGACGATCCGGCTTTCCATGATCGAAAATGCCGCTTACCGGCTGGCAAGTAATATTAAAAAGACGCAGAAGCGTGCCAATGCACTGCAAAATATTACGATCCCGATGTATGAAAATCTGGTCTATACAATTTCCAATGCACTGGAAGAAAAAGAACGTGAAGAATTTACAAGACTGAAAGTCATAAAGCAGATGAATTAAAAGAAAGAAAAGAAGTAAAAAAGACCGAAAAAACGGGAATAAAACGATAATAAAAAGAGAATAAAAAGAAGCGGCTGAACGGAAGATCTAAAAGCATTCTTCACTGTTCGGCCGCTTTTTTCGGTATATTTATCACTCAGGCATGCTTATCTCTTGTATATGTTTATCAGCCATATACGCTCATCCTTTATGATTTACTGCTACGATCAGCTCATATCCATTCACAAAAGTCTCTCCCGCATCTACATGATTGATAAATGGTTTCTCTGAGATATCCTTGTTAAAACCAACGTTATCACACCGTCCCATCCATGGCTCCATGCATACGAACGGGGCATTCGGCATAGACCAGATTCCCATACTCGGGATGCCCTGATATTTCATTCCCACATAGGGGCTTCCATCCTTATGACATACCCACACTTCATCAAACTGTTCATGATCAAAAATCAGTGCATCATTGGCAAGAAGCTCTTCCGTCAACGGATAACATTCATTTTCAAGCTCCATCTTATAAATTGTATCCGGGTCTGCTGCCGCCTCAGATTCGATCACCCCGATGTACTCCAGCGTCTTCTTTCCCGGGAATTTCAGGACATAATCTGTCTTCTTCTCTTCCGGTTTCGCAAAACGGATCGCCGGATGTCCCCCGATGCAGAAATACATCGTCTTATCTGCCGGATTCTTTACTTCCCATTTTACATTCAGTCTGTTCTCTTCCAGCGTATACGTCACATACAGTTCAAATGCGTAAGGAAACATTTTCTTTGTCTCCTCGGAATCCTTCAGCATATAAGTTACTGAATTTTCGCTTTCCGCCACACAATCAAATAAACTTGTACGTGCAAATCCATGCTTTTCTGTATCATACTGCTTTCCATCGATCCACAACTTATTCTGATAAGTCTTTCCTACATACGGGAAAAGCAGTGGAGAATGGCGACACCAGAAGACCGGATTTCCTTCCCACAGTACATCTGTCTCATCTTTTTTGTTAAAAATTCTTGTTACCTCTGCCCCCTGTGCAGCGATCTCCACAAGGAGAAATTCATTTTCAAGCTTCATATCGACCCCTCCAATTTCTCATTTCTTATTTATCATCTGTAGATGATGTACCTGTTGAAGATGTACCTGTTGATGTGGATGCATCTTTTGTCTGCTTGCAGTTATCTACGAGGAAATCCAACACTTTATCGCATAAGATCATCGTCTTAAGGTTATCCTCACCTACCTGCTCTTTATAAGAATCCACATCATCTGCACCTGCATTTTTAGCATAGGTTTTCATTTCTTTCTCATAATCTTTATCAGAAAGCTCCAGCTTCTCTTTCTTGGCGATCAGTCTGAGTGCCTGCTCTAACTGAACCGTTTTCTTCGCCTGCTCTTCAATCTTCGTATTAAAGTCATCCTCTGTTGTCTTCAGGTAACTCGTAATGAAATCGCTGAGTTCCATTCCGTAGTAATTTTTAACTGTCGTCTCATAACTCTCTTTGATCTGAGAAACTTTATCATCCACTGCACCATCCGGGTACTTCTTCACTTCTGAAGTTTCCAGCAGCTTGTCCTCAATCTCGGATTTCACCTGGGAATCATACTGACTGTCATAGTACTCCTGCATCGTCTCCTTCAGACCTTTTCTAAGCTCATCAACTGTTGTATAGGAATCATCGTTTGATGCTACCCACTCATCTGTCAGTTCTGCCGGAGCATAAACCTTATTCAGGACAATGTGGAAATCTGCCGGTTTACCGGACAGGTCTGTATTGTTCTGATACGGATCCGGGAACTGTACCTGGATATCAAATTCTTCTCCTGCCTTATGTCCTACGATCTGTTCCTCAAATCCTTTGTAGTCATCTGTCGCAGCAAGAAATGTACCCGAACCAAGCTGGAGGTCATATCCTGTGGATGTTCCGCCATCAAAAGCTGTACCGTCAACAGAACCTGAATAATCAATATTTACCCAGTCTCCGTCCTCTGCCGCACCGTCCTTTGTCAGACCATCCGTTTTTCCTGAAGAAAGAAGACGGCTCTGGATCGTCTGTTCCACATCATCATCACTGACTTCTTTCTTCTCCACTTTTGCTATTTCCAGTCCCTTGTACTGGTTTACTGTCACATAATCATTTGACAGCTTTCCATCCCCACCGCAACCGGCAACGGATACTGTTACTGCGATTGCAGCAAGTGCAACCATCAATCCTTTTTTCATTTTTCTTCTCCTTGTATAAATTATTCTATGATTACCCTTACCACTTACAAAAGTGGGGATAACAACCTTGAAAACTGCTCTTTTGCACGGATGAGCAAACTCCGTTCATCATAAACTTTCCTTGTAACCTGCTTACATTTTGTAATATCATTTTCAAATGCTGCCTCCAGCCTTCCGACTGTCCGCTCACTGTAGATCGTCGCATTCACCTCGAAATTCAGTGCAAAACTGCGGATATCCATATTGGCAGTCCCAACGCACGCCACCAGTCCATCCACCGACAAAGTCTTTGCATGAAGAAATCCGTTATCATAGACATAGCATTTTGCTCCGGCAGCCACCATCTCACCTATGTAAGAATAAGTTGCCCAGTATACAAATGGATGATCCGGCTTACACGGAATCATGATCCGCACATCAATCCCCGACTGGCTTGCAATCTTCAGGGCATCTAAAATAGAATCATCCGGAATAAAATACGGTGTCTGTATATAGACATGATCCTTTGCATGGTGGATCAGCCGGAGATAATTATCATGGATCTCCTTCGACTGGGAGTCCGGTCCACTGGAAATGATCTGCACCGGGTCATGCCCTCCGCGTACATACTGCGGGATCTCAAAAAGAGAATCTCTTAAAAAGAGGTTTTCCTTTGCCGCATAATTCCAGTCCAGCACAAATCGCACCGCCAGTGACGTAACTGCCGCTCCCTCAATACACAGATGCGTATCCCGCCAGTAGCCAAACTTCTCATCCAGACCCAGATATTCACGGCCTACATTGAATCCACCGACAAATCCGATCCGTCCGTCTATGACTACGATCTTCCTGTGGTTTCGGTAATTCATACGAAGCTGCAGCTTTCCAAGCAACGCCGGGAAAAACTCTGCGATCTGTACACCGCCCGCCTTCAGCCGGTTCCAGTCTTTTTTATGCATTGTTCTGCAGCCCATACTGTCAAATAAGACTCTGACCTCCACGCCTTCTTTTGCCTTTTGGATCAGTACCGGTTCAATCTCCTGCCACAGCTCATCGCTCCGTATAATATAATACTGCATATGAATGTACTTTTTTGCCTGCTTCATCTCATGGATCAAGGCCCGGAATTTCTCTTTTCCATCTGTATAAATACGGATATCATTATTATCCGTAAGCACAGCACTTCCGGCCTCCAGATTATACAACATCAGATCCCTGAACCGGTCAAGTTCCGGATTTGCCAGCTTTAGCTGCTTTTTGTAGATCGTCTCTTCCTGCCGCCGGACTGCATATTTGACTTCTCCCTCAATCTCCTTTGCCTTGAACATCCTGCTCTTGTGGAAATCCTGACCAATGACCAGATACAGGATAAATCCAACAATCGGTATAAAATACAACAGCAGCAGCCATGTCCACACAGCCTGTGGTGACCTTCGCTCAAAAAATACAATAATCAGGGAAAGAATGATATTGATAATGACAATATTGTCCATTATAAAATGAAGCATTGTCGATATACCAGTTCCAAGCATTTCAAGCATTCAGTTCTTACTCCTTTTCTCTGAAACGTAAAATAATAAATGAGTTACTCCCCTGCTTACTTTTCCAGTCTGCAGGGTAAAATGCGTCACAATAAACAGTATACTCGTTTTTCCGGTGAAAAGTAACCCCTAATTGAATTTTACTTGCACTTCCTTTTAAAGAATGTTACAATATTTTATACATATCAAGCGGAAATACCGCGTTTTAGGAGGGTTTTATTTTGAGTACAGGAATGATAATCTTTCTCGTAGTCCTCGTAGTCCTCATTGGAATATGCGTAGGATTATATTTCTTCGGTAAGAAAGCAGAGAAAAAGCAGGCAGAGCAAAAAGAGCAGATGGATGCAGTTGCACAGACCGTCAGTATGCTCGTTATTGATAAAAAGAGGTTGAAGCTGAAAGAGGCCGGACTTCCGGCGGCTGTTGTTGAGAATACTCCAAAGTACTTAAGACGTACCAGAGTCCCGATCGTCAAAGCCAAGATCGGACCAAAGATCATGACACTGATGTGCGAGGAAAAAGTATTTGAGGTTCTTCCGGTAAAGAAGGAAGCCAAGGTAGTTCTCAGTGGTATTTACATCACAGGAATCAAGAGCGTTCGCGGTGGTATTCCTGAGGTTGCAAAGAAAAAGAAAAAAGGACTTTTCTCAAGATTCAAAAAAGAAAAGAACTGAAAGTAAAAAGTTCCGCTCCTGCCAGTCAGACAGGAGCGGAACTTTTTTATTCTTTTCATCCTATTTCCAAATTTCTTTATTTTCCGATCTTCTCTATTCCCCGGATCACTCCTCCGTGATCACTCTTCCAAACTTTTCTTTTTACACGCTTTTCCTGCCTCGTACTCCCGAAGCTCCTTTAACGCTTCTCCGCCAAGGAGATACAGGATTGCTGTATTGAAGATCGTCATCAAACCGATCCCGACATCACCGAGATCCCATACAACTGTATAGGCCGCAAGACCTCCTGCAAAAAGCATCACCAGTGCCATAACCTTATAAGCCGTCTGTGACAGCCAGTTATCCCCGAACAAATAAGCCACATTACTTCTTGCATAAAAGAGGATTCCAAGGAATGTTGAAAAGCTGAACATGAACAGGGTCGCAGCTATAAAAATCACTCCAAATTCACCGAGATGATACCGCATGGCAGTCTGCAAAAGTTCCATTCCCGACAGACCCGCCACCAAGACTACCGGTACAAGAAGCATGATCATAGCTGTACACCTACAGATGACAAACGAATCAATAAAGACTCCCAACGCCTGAACCAGTCCTGCCTGAACCGGATTTTCACATTCTGCTGCCGCTGCCGCACAGGGAGCAGAACCCGATCCTGCTTCATTTGAGAAAAGCCCTCTCTTGATTCCATTCATCAGTACTGCACCAAACCCTCCTGCCGCAATCTGCCGGAACCCGAACGCCTCCTGAAAGATCCTCTCAAAAACCTGAGGAAGGCTTCCGATATTCCTGAAAATGATCACGATCGTCAGAACGAAATAGCATACCGCCATAACCGGTACTAAAAGATCCAGTACTTTCACAGTTGCGTTCTTCCGCAATACGATCACTGCCGCAAGTGCTACAAGCACGATGGTTGTATAAAGGGGCGGAACAGAGAATGCATTTTCTAAAGAAGAAGTCACTGAATTGCTGATCACCTGACTGATGCCGCACCAGCAGATCAGTCCCGATATCGCAAATAATACTGCGATCAGGGAATAACGCTTTTTCTTTTTCTGCCTCCGCTCCATATAACGATGCATATAATAAGCCGGACCACCCCGGTATCCACCATACAGGGGATCTGTTTCCTTATAAAGCTGGGCGAGCGTTGCCTCAATGAATGCTGTCGATGAACCAATCAGGGCCGTGACCCACATCCAGAATACAGCTCCGGCACCACCTGCTGAAATTGCTGCAACCACTCCGACCAGATTCCCCATCCCGACTCTCGTTGCCGTTGAAACGATCAGCGTCTGAAATGTGGACAAGCTGCCCTTTTCTTTCTTTTCCTTTTTTTCACTTTTACCGTCCGCATCTTTTTTCGCTTTTGTCCCCACCAATGCACGCACCATATCAGGGAAAAGCCGGATCGGGAGAAACCGGGTTCTTACTGTAAAATAAATTCCCATCGGGATCAGAAGAATAATAAGCAGTGAAATTCCCACACTGCTGCCTCCCGGTAATGGGATCTGAATCAGGTCTCCCCATAAAAATGAATAAACAATTTCTATCAGTTTTGTTATCATCTGTCCTTATCCTTTCCGTGCCATTCACTCATCCTAACACGGAAAAACTTCCATTGCTGCGGGACATGATATTCATTTTGATCCTGCAGTCCGCCATAGGCTCATGATTTACATCCAGTTCATACTCGATCCGTACATCAATTTCATCCTCTGTCACCTGAATCTCCAGCTCTCTGGTATTCACATCAAGCAGCATCTGTCCATACGGTGTCCGGTAATACGTCGAGTTCTTTTTATTCTTTTCAAAGATCATGTGAGAATCTGACAATCCGCTCTTTACGATCTCCACGCATCCAGTTCCTGTGATCTTGATCCGGTTTCTGATCATTTCAGAAGACCCTTCCACAGCCTCATCATATACAATATAATGCTTCTCGTTTCTGAAGTAATAGCTGCCCGGAGTCACAACTTCGATCGCTTCTGCCTCGTCCCTTTCAACTGCAGGCGTCTCTGCAATCTCTTCGTGCATACCGGAAATGCTTACAAATACATCCTTTGTCATAATCTTTAATATCCTTCTATATTCACTACATTCGTTATCGGCACATCAAATGGCATGACTGTATTTGCAAATTTTCTGAACTTCTCTGCCGCATCACTTACATAAAATGAATAATTGCTGTGCTGCCCTTCTGTTCCGTCATTCGCCATATCATTCTCTTCCAGCAGACATTTCAGATCCATCGCTGTCTCATAAGCAGGGTTTACAATCTGAATCTTGTCCCCCATATAAGCCCGGATCTTAGATCTGAGCAACGGATAATGCGTAGAGCCAAGAATCATGGCATCAATATCCGTACTTCGCATAGATTCCAGATAATACTCGATTACTTCCTCTGTTACCTGATGCTCTTTAAATCCTTCTTCCACCAGAGGAACAAACAACGGGCAGGCCTTCTCAATGACCGTGATCTCCGGGTTCATTCCCTGGATCACTTTCGTATACATCCCGCTCTGAACCGTTGCCTCTGTCCCAACTACTCCGACTTTCCTGTTCTTCGTCGCCTCTACGGCTGCTCTCGCACCCGGAATAACCACTCCCAGGATTGGGATATCAAACTCATCTTTCACCGCATCCAGTGCCAATGCACTTGCAGTATTGCAGGCGATCACGATCGCCTTCACCTCTTTGGTCTTCAAAAAACGAATGATCTGTTCCGAAAAACGAATGATCGTATTCTGCGACTTACTTCCATAAGGAACGCGGGCAGTATCTCCGAAATAAACAATATTCTCATCCGGTAACTGTCGGCTGATCTCTCTTGCAACCGTCAGTCCTCCGACTCCTGAATCAAATACTCCGACAGGAGCTGTCTTTTTATTCATCATATCCGACTATATTCTCCCCTATTTTTCTATAATGACACAAATTCAGCCATGCGGACTCCGAAGACTCCACAAGGCTGAATTATCATCATGTCGTTGCCTTATAATATTATAATTTGAATCACCAGGATTTGCAATGCTTATTTAGATTGCAAGTGATTTAGCCACATCATACTGGTATGCAGAAATGGTCTTCTTCATTGCAAGAGCTTCCTCAATATCAAAATCAACGAACTCCCCATGCTGATATCCTACAACACGGTTTGTCTTGCCCTGGCAGAGAAGGTCAACTGCCATAGCTCACATTGTAGAAGCGTAAACTCTGTCCTTACATGTCGGGCTTCCACCACGCTGCATATGTCCAAGGATCGTAGCTCTTGTCTCAATACCTGTTGCATCTTCGATTCTCTTTGCAAGATTGATAGAATCACCAACACCCTCAGCATTGATAATGATATAATTCTGTTTACCGCGTTTCTTATTCTCAAGAATGTCCTCGATCAGGGCTTTCTCATCAAATCCATGCTCTTCCGGCATCAGGATACGCTCAGCTCCGTTGGCAATACCGCACCACAGTGCAAGATATCCTGCGTCACGACCCATAACCTCAATGACACTGCATCTCTCATGAGATGTAGAAGTATCACGAACTTTATCGATCGCATACATAGCTGTATTAACCGCTGTATCAAATCCGATCGTATAATCTGTGCAGGCGATATCCAGATCGATCGTTCCCGGAACACCGATCGTATTAACTCCGAGATTTGCAAGCTTCTGAGCTCCTGCAAATGATCCGTCTCCTCCGATTACTACAAGACCATCAATGCCATACTTTTTACAGATAGCAGCTGCCTTCTGCTGTCCTTCTTCTGTACGCATTGTCTTGCAACGTGCTGTCTGAAGAATTGTACCACCACGCTGAACAATATCAGACACATCACGTGCTGTCAGATCGATGATCTCTTCTTTCAGAAGTCCATGATATCCTCTGCGGATTCCGCGAACCTTTAATCCTTTTGCAAGGGCACGTCTTACGACTGCACGGATTGCTGCATTCATTCCAGGAGCGTCTCCTCCACTCGTCAGAACTCCGATCGTACGGATCTTATCCTCAATCTCGTCCAGATATTTTTCTTTTTCATTCATAGTTTTCTCTGCCATGTTATCTCCACCCTTTCTCTGCAATGTCTGATAAAGATCTCTATTGTCTATTTTTTATCAACTCCGCAAATATTCTACCTTATTTAGAAGTGGTTTTCAATAGCTTTTTCTACTACTTTTACCCGATTCTCACCAAAATGGTTCATTAACCTGCTCAAAATCTGTGGATTTATACTGATATTCTTATTCGCAGGTAATTTTTTCACAATTTTTTCCTTCTCACAGTAGATCATGACTTCGTCATTTCCTTCTGAATCAGCCAAATATCCATAGGTTATCGCCTCTTCCTCCAGATACGTTTCCTTATCCGGAAACTGGATCCATAATTCCTTTTTCTTCTGCCCGAACGGAAGGATCTTCTCGCAGATCAGCTTGCTTGCCTTGTCATCTTCTTCCGAAACTCTTCCCTTTACAAAGATCTTATTATCTTCCTCAAGATACTGCCGATACTTCTCGTAGTCCCTCGGAAATACAACTACTTCTACTGTTCCGAAAAGATCTTCTACCGTCAGAAATGCCATCATCTGGTTCGTCTTGGTATGCTTCACCGTCTTTTCCGCAATGATACCGCCGATGATCTCCCTGGCTCCGTCTCTTACTTTCGTATATCCGACTTCAGGATCAACCTGAAAATCAGCAGTGGTCGCAGAAATCACCTTCCGCCACTCTTCTTCATAAGACTCCAGCGGATGGCCGCTGACATACACTCCGAGTACCTCTTTTTCAAATCCAAGGAGGTTCTCCTTTGTATATTCTCCGACATCCGGCATTCTGATCTGAAACTCTTCCTTCTGCTCCTCGCTCACCATATCGAACAGGCTCATCTGACCGACCATGGAATTTTTCTTTTCCTGCTGCATATGGTCGACGATCTGAATATAAATACTCATGAACTGCTTTCTTGTTCCCCCCAGGACATCCAATGCCCCGGCTTTGATGAGATTTTCCACCAGCCGTTTATTCATCAGCTCCCGGCTCGAAATCCTAGTAATAAAATCTTCCAGATTTCTGAACTCTCCGAGTTCCTTTCTGTCATTCACAATGGCACGGATCACCGGGCGGCCGATACTCTTGATCGCAGCCAGTCCATAACGGATATCTCCGCCGTCTACTGAAAAATCCGCCTCCCCTTTGTTGATATCCGGCGGAAGGATTTTGATCCCCATCTGACGGCAGACGTAAATATATTCTGCAACCTTCGTCGGATTATCGATCACAGAAGTCATCAGGGCTGCCATATACTCTACCGGATAATAGTATTTCAGCCACGCCGTCTGATAAGATACTACTGCATAAGCAGCCGCATGAGACTTGTTAAAAGCATATTTTGCAAAATCGATCATCTCATCATAGATATTATATGCAGTCTGCTCATCAATCCCGTTCTTGATACATCCCGGTACACCGGTCTCTTCCTCGCCGTAAACGAAAGTTTTCC
>ENA-UONS01003613-UONS01003613.1-human-gut-metagenome-genome-assembly--contig:-CS19-NODE-3613-length-10332-cov-7.226039_pt1 | contig 10332 bp, 6 predicted proteins | sample MGYA00242458_ERZ724005 | MGnify/ENA metagenome assembly ERZ724005
TCTTTGCACAGGTGAACAAGATCGGCCTGTCGGTCATTGGCCAGAGCGAGGGCATTGCCGTGGCAGATAAGAAGATGTACGCCCTGCGGGATGTGACCGCCACGGTCAGCTGCATCCCGCTGATCGCCTCTTCCATCATGTCCAAGAAGCTGGCCTCCGGCTCCGATGCCATCCTGCTGGATGTGACCACCGGCACCGGTGCCTTTATGAAGACCGTGGACCAGAGCATTGAGCTGGCTGAGCTGATGGTCGCCATCGGCACCCACCATGGCCGCCGGGTGGCCGCCATGATCACCGATATGGACACCCCGCTGGGCCGCAACATCGGCAACAGCCTTGAGGTCATGGAGAGCATGGACGTGCTCAAGGGCAAGGGCCCTGCCGACCTGACCGAGGTCTGCCTGCAGCTGGCCGCCAATATGCTGGTGCTGGCAGGCAAGGGTACCCCGGCGGAGTGCCGCGCCATGGCACAGGCTGTGATCGCGGACGGCTCTGCTTTTGCCAAGTGCAAGGAGATGTTTGCGGCCCAGGGCGGCGACACCCGTGTGCTGGACGATTACAGCCTGTTTGAGCAACCCGCAGCCAGCTTTGAGCTGCTGGCCGAGCAGGATGGCTACATTGTGGCCAACGATGCCGAGAAGATCGGCTCTGCCAGTGTGCTGCTGGGCGCTGGCCGCCAGAAGAAGGGAGACCCGTTGGACTTTGCGGCTGGCATCACCCTGCACAAAAAGCGCGGCGACTATGTGCACAAGGGCGAAAGCCTGGCCACCTTCTACGGTGCGGCAGATAAGTTTGAAGCCGCTGCTGCGGAGTACCGCAGCGGTCTGGTCTATGGTGCGGAAAAGCCCGAGGAGGCCCCGCTGGTCTACGCCCTTGTCACCAAGGACGGCGTGGAGCGCTACTGAGAAAGCATCCTTCCCGCAAGGAGGGAGGGACGGAAAGGACATTTTCTATGAAGATCATTCTGGTGGGCTGCGGCAAGGTCGGCACAGCGCTGGCACGACAGCTCAGCGAGGAAGACCACAATGTCACGGTCATCGATACCAACAAGGCCCGTGTGGAGCATATCAGCGAATCCTATGACGTGATGGGCATTACCGGCAACGGCTCCTCCATCACAACGCTGTCCGAGGCGGGGATCGAGGAGGCGGACGTGTTCATTGCAGTCACCGGCTCGGACGAGCTGAACCTGCTCTGCTGCATGTTTGCCAAAAAGGCGGGCCACTGCCACGCCATTGCCCGTGTGCGCAACCCCTCCTACAGCCATGAGCTGGACTTCATCAAAAAGCAGATCGGCATTTCGGCCATCATCAACCCGGAGATGGCGGCGGCGCGGGAAATCTCCCACCTGCTGCGCTTCCCCGGTGCCAGCAAGATCGATACCTTTGCGGAAGGCCGGGTGCGGCTGATCAAGTTCACCCTGACCGAGGCACAGGCACTGGACGGCGTGGCCATCCGGGAGATCCCCACCCGGCTCAAGAGCGATATCCTGGTCTGCGCCGTGGAGCGCGACGGCGGGGTCATCATCCCCAACGGTAACTTTGTGCTCCAGACCGGCGATCAGGTCACTTTTCTTGCAACGCAGGAAAAGGCCCACGAGTTCTTCCAGCGTATCCATCTGGCCGTGCGCCCGGTGCGCAATGCCCTCATCGTGGGCGGCGGTGCCATCGCCTTCTACCTGAGCCAGGAGCTGCTGGAAAACCATGTCCGGGTGCGGATCGTGGAGCGGGACCCCGCCCGCTGCGATGTGCTGGCCCAGGCCCTGCCCGAGGCACAGATCCTGTGTGAGGACGGCTCCAATCGCGAGTTCCTGCTCTCCGAGGGCCTGACCTCCACCGAGGCCTTTGTGGCCCTGACCAACATCGACGAGGAAAATGTTCTGCTGACCCTCTTTGCCAAGAAGCATTCCAACGGCAAGCTGGTCACCAAGATCAACCGCCTGGAATTTGACGATATCCTGGCCGGGCTTGATCTGGGCAGCATCGTCTACCCCAAGTACATGACCTGCGATTACATCGTGCAGTATGTGCGCGCTTTGCAGAACGAGGCAGGCAGCAACATCAAGACCCTGTACCGCATTCTGGACGACCGCGTGGAGGCGCTGGAATTCACGGTCCATGAGAAGAGCCGCGCCACCGGTGTGCCCCTGAGCCAGCTGCACCTGAAAAAGAACCTGCTGCTCTGCTGCATCACCCGCGGCAACGAGATCAAGATCCCGCGCGGCGGCGATGAGATCCAGGTGGGTGACAACGTCATCGTGGTCACGCTGGAGCACGGCCTGCATGACCTGCGGGACATCGTGGAAGATTAACGGAGGCGCGGCATGAATTATGCGATCGTTCTGCGGCTGCTGAGTTACATCCTCTATTGCGAAGCCGCGCTGCTCCTGCTGCCTGCCATGGCCAGCCTGATCTACGGTGAATGGATGGTGCTGGGCGTGTTCCTGCTCACGGCAGCGCTTTCTGCTGTGGCGGGCGCTCTGCTCCACCGCATCAAGCCCAAGAGCCAGATCTTCTATATGCGGGAGGGCTTTGCCACCACGGCGCTCTGCTGGCTGCTCATCAGTGTGGTGGGCGCGGTGCCCTTTGTGCTCACGGGCAGCATCCCCAACCCGGTGGATGCCATGTTTGAGACCGTTTCCGGCTTCACCACCACCGGTGCCAGCATCCTGCCCGCCGTGGAGGACCTGCCCAGGGGCATCCTGTTCTGGCGCAGCTTCACCCACTGGATCGGCGGCATGGGCGTTCTGGTGTTCCTGCTCTCCCTGCTGCCCCTGACCGGCGGTTCCCATGTCAACCTGATGAAAGCCGAAAGCCCCGGCCCCCAGGTGGATAAGCTGGTGCCCAAGGTGCAGTCCACGGCAAAGATCCTCTATGGCATTTATTTTGGCCTGACTGTCATCGAGTTCTTGTTCCTGTTGTTCGGCGGGATGCCGGTGTTTGAAGCTCTGCTGACCTCCTTTGGTACAGCGGGCACCGGCGGCTTCGGCTTCCGCAATGACAGTTTTGCCAGCATGTCGCCCTATGTCCAGTGGGTCGTGACCATCTTTATGATCCTGTTTGGCGTGAACTTCAACGCCTATTTCCTGCTGCTGATGCGCCGCTTCCGCCGCGCTGCCGCCAGCGAGGAGGTGCGCGCCTACTTTGTGATCATCGGTGTGGCTGTGGTCATCATCACGGCCAACATTTACAGCATGTACAACGGCTTGGGCGAGGCCCTGCGCCACGCCGCCTTCCAGGTGGGCTCCATCATTACCACCACAGGATTTTCCAGCTGTGATTTTGACCTGTGGCCCACCCTCTCCAAGGAGATCCTTGTCATGCTGATGTTTGTGGGTGCCTGCGCAGGCAGCACCGGCGGCGGCATAAAGGTCAGCCGCCTCCTGCTGATGGGCAAGACTGTGGGCAAGGAGCTCAAGCAGGCCCTTCACCCGCAGGTGGTGGCCCCCGTCCGGATGGACGGCAAGGTGGTCAACCATGAGACCATCCGCGCCACCAATGTCTATGTGGCCGCCTACATCTTCATCTTTGCGGCATCCTTCTTCCTCATCAGTCTGGATGACTTTGACATGGTGACCAACTTCACCGCCATTGCCGCCACGTTGAACAACATCGGCCCGGGCCTTGCCCAGGTGTATCAGAATGCCTGCGGCTTTTTCCCCAAGAGCGCCGCGCCGCTCAGCACGATGCCCCCGCCCAGCAGGGCAAGGCCCGCACCGGCCTGCCCGAAGGCATCGCCGACAGCACCTACCAGAGGACTTGCGGGGATCATCAGCAGGCTGTAGACCATGCCGTCCACGCTGATGAGGGTGGCCCGCTGGTCACTGGGGATGGCATCGTTCAGCTTCTGGCTCTCGTGGAGCAGATAGACCTCCAGCACACCCTGCACCAGCATCATGCCCAGGATGCCGCCCCAGGCGGGCGCAGCACCCACCAGCAGAGTGCCCACACCGCAGAGCAGGGCACAGGCTGTGTAGAGCCGCCGCATGGAGCGGCATCTCACCCGGCGGCCGATCTCGGTGCCCGCCACGCAGGCCAGACCGCCCAGCAGCAGGGGAAGGAAGAGCAGCTCCGTGGGCCAGCCCAGCTCAACGAGCCGCTGCTGCAAAAACATTTTGGTCAGGTAACTGGGCACGCTGATGAGGGCGCTGGATGCGATAAGTTTCACCGCCATTGGGCAGGTGCGCAGGACATGCAGGCTGTCCCGCACCAGCTGGCGGAACTGTTCGGGCAGAGCGTGCAGCGCGTGCTTTTCCCGGCTGGCCTGCGACTCAGTGACGATGGGCTCCGCAAGCAGCATATTGGTAAGGGCGGAAGCACCCTCAAAAGCGGCGTTCAGCAGGTAAAAGCCCGCAAAGCCGAGGAAGCGCTTCAAAAGGCTGGCCAGCGAACCTATGGCGTTGGCCAGCATGGAAATCTGGGAACTGTTGGCGGAGACTTGGATGTACTCGTCCTCGCGGCCCTCGGTCTTCAGGCTGTCGTAGAGCAGCGCCGTGGAGGTGCCGGAGAACATGGTCATGGCCAGCGCGTTCAGCCCCATGGCAAGGCAGATGGTGAACAGGTCTGACGCAAAGGCCATCAGCAGGCTTTGCAGGACCATGCACACGCCGCCGGACACGAGGGTCTTTTTCCGGCCCAGCAGGTCTGCCGCCATGCCGCTGGGCACCTCACACAGCAGGCTGACAACATGGAACACGCTTTCGGCCAGGCCGATCTCCCACAGGGAGAAGCCCCGGGCCGCCAGCAGGGCCACCCATACCGCATCCGTGATGCGCAGGCCGGAGAAGAAATCGGCAGTGTAAATGCAGGCAAGCTGCTTTTTCAAATTGAGCTTACGTTTATGGTTCATGGGGGACACCCTTTCTATTTGTCGTTGTGAAATTTCAAAATAGAAAGTGTACCCTTGCAGACGGAAGTTTGCTGTGACGAAACCCCTCCGTCAATGCTGACGCATTGCCACCTCCCCTAATAGTGGAGGCCTTGGCAATCCGTGCAGAATTTCCGGTTTCGCCAGAGGCTCCCCTACTAGGGGAGCTGACGAGCGAAGCGAGTCTGAGGGGTTCAGGCAAAACAAAAGCGCCCCACAGCAAAGCTGCGCGGCGCTGAAAATCATGCTCCACGTCTTGCTGAAAGAGACAAAAGGGTACACTTCGAGCCGGAACGTATTAAATCTGACCTTTTTTGAAAAAGATGCAGCCATTCCAACCCATCTGGGTGTACCCTCCTTTCAGTAAAACGTTACGCTTACAATACCATACTTTCGGCCAAAACACAAGCAAAACCGTAAAATTCAGGGAAAAAGTGCCGCCCCGGCTTGCAAACAGGACCAAAGTGTGGTAAGATGATATCCGGTTATGAAACCTGAATATCTTGAAAACGCAGCGACGGAGAGAGTACGCATGCAGTTCCACAGCAAAGAGAGAAGCTTCACCGGCTGAAAGGGCTTCCGCGTGGGTGTGTGCCGAAGTTCGCTCCTGAGCGGCCTGCCCGAACGGCTTCTATTAGGGCAGGACGGCGCGCCCCGTTACGGCGTTTGAGAGCCGCCCTTCTTTGTGCAGGGCGGAAACCGGGTGGTACCGCGGAGCATTGGATTTGCAAAGGCTTCGTCCCTTTTGTCCGGCCAGAAATGGCCCGGCAGGGGACGGGGTCTTTTTTGCTGCCCCGCTTTGAAAACACGAACTGAGAAGGAGAGAATTTCCATGCAAGCAATGATCGACGAGCTGGCCAAACAGGCCGCAGAGAGCCTCGGTCAGGTCTCTTCCAAGGAGACGCTGGCCTCGTTCTGGCAGGAATATCTGAGCAAAAACGGCAAGATCCCCGCACTGATGAAGAATCTGCGCTCTGTCGCGCCCGAAGAGCGCCCCGCCATGGGCAAGATCATCAACGAGCTCAAGCAGAAGGTGCAGGCAGACTACGATGCCGCCGCTGCCAAGGTGAAGGAGGCCGAGCTGGCCGCCCGCAACGCCGCTGAGACCGTGGACATCACCCTGCCCGCCAAGACCCGCACGGTGGGTGGTCTGCACCCCCTGACGCTGGTCACCAACCAGATCATCGACGTGTTCTCCGGCATGGGCTTTGCCGTGGCCGATGCACCTGAGATCGAGGATGACGACCACAACTTCACCCGCCTGAACGTGCCCAAGGATCATCCCGCCCGTGACATGCAGGATACCTTCTACCTGTCCGACGAGTTCCTGCTCCGCACCCAGACCTCCGGCGGCCAGATCCGCACCATGGACAGCCAGAAGCCGCCCATCAAGGTGCTGATCCCCGGCCGTGTGTTCCGTTCCGATTCCGATGCCACCCACAGCCCCATGTTCCACCAGATGGAAGGTCTGGTCGTGGATAAGGGCATCACCCTGGGCGACCTGCAGGGCGCGCTGAACACCTTTGTGCAGAAGCTGTTCGGCAAGGACACCCGCACCCGCCTGCGTCCCTCTTACTTCCCCTTCACTGAGCCCAGTGTGGAGGTCGATGTCAGCTGCTTTGAGTGCGGCGGCAAGGGCTGCCCCCTGTGCAAGCACACCGGCTGGATCGAAGTTCTGGGCGGCGGTGTTGTCAACCGCAAGGTGCTGGAGAACTGCAACATTGACCCGGATGAGTATTCCGGCTTCGCCTTCGGCATTGGCATCGAGCGCATCGCCATGCTGAAGTATGGCATCAACAACATCGGCCTGATGTTCGAGAACAACCTGCAGTTCCTCAAGCAGTTCCACGAATAAGAGGGGAGAGAACAGACAATGAAAGTACCTTTCAGTTGGTTAAAAGAATTCGTTGATATCGACGTTACCGCTCAGGAGCTGGAGGAGAAGCTGTTCTCCTGCGGCTTTGAGGTGGAAGAGCTGATCCCGCTGGATGCAGGCATCAGCAAGGTGGTCGTTGGCAAGATCGTGGAGATGGAAAAGCAGGAGGGCACCCACCTGACCAAGTGTGTGGTTGACTGCGGTGATTACGGCCACGATATCCGCATCAGCACCGGTGCCGCCAATATGAAGCTGGGCGACTGTGTGCCCGCCGCTCTGGATGGCTCCACCCTGCCCGGCGGCATCAAGATCAAGGCCCGCAAGATGCAGGGCGTGGAGTCCAACGGTATGCTCTGCTCCGGCGAGGAGCTGGGCCTGAACGATGACCTGTTCCCGGGCTCTGAGGTCTATGGCCTGCTCATCCTGCCCAAGGATTCCGTTCCCGGCACCGACATCGCACCCGTTGTTGGTCTGGATGACTATATCTTCGATATCTCCATCACCGCAAACCGCCCCGACTGCCAGTCCGTGCTGGGCATTGCCCGCGAGGTCGCTGCCATTCTGGGCAAGCCCCTGCACATGCCCGCCATGGATTACAAGGCTGTCTGCGAGCCGGATGCTCCCATCACCGTCCAGGTGGAGGCCCCTGACCTGTGCCCCCGCTATATGGCGCACTACGTCCGCAACATCCGCATGGGCGAATCTCCCCGCTGGATGAAGCGCCATCTGGCCCTGTGCGGCCTGCGTTCCATCAGCAACGTGGTGGATATCACCAACCACACCCTGCTGGAAATGGGCCAGCCCATGCACGCCTTTGACCTGAACAAGGTCGCCGGCCGCACCATTGATGTGCGCCGTGCCCACGAGGGCGAGAAGATCGTGACCCTCGATGAAAAGGAGTTCACCCTGAACCCCAACAATCTGGTCATCTGCGATGCCGAGAAGCCTGTGGCTCTGGCCGGCATCATGGGCGGTGCCAACTCCGGTATGGATGAGAACACCACCAGCCTGCTGTTCGAGTGCGCCACCTTCGCCCGTGACTGCGTCCGCAAGACCAGCCGTGCCCTGGGCCAGAACAGTGATTCCTCTGCCCGCTATGAAAAGGGTGTGGACCGCAACTCTCCCGAGCTGGGCCTGGCTCGTGCCCTGCACCTGATCCAGGAGCTGGACTGCGGCGATATCACCACCCTCGAGTATGACCTGACCGATGGCCGCCCGCTGGAGCGCAAGCACATCGTGACCACCCCTGCCAAGATCTGCGGCGTGCTGGGCATCACTGTGCCCGAGCAGACTATGATCGATATCCTGCAGCGCCTGGAGTTCACTGTGGATGTGCAGGCTGACGGCAGCTGGGATGTGTCTGCTCCTCTCTACCGTGAGGATGTGGAGAGCTTCCCCGATCTGGCGGAGGAGGTCATCCGTGAGTACGGCTATGACCACATCAACCCCACCTTCCTGAACACTGCCTCTGTTACCAACGGCGGCCTGAACTACGCGCAGAAGCAGCAGCTCAAGACCAAGCGTCTGCTGGCTGCACAGGGCTTCTATGAGGCCTCCACCCTGGCCTTCTACTCCAACGCGGAGCTGGATATGCTGCACATCCCCGCTGAGGATGCTGCCCGCAAGGCTATCCGCATCCTGAATCCCATCAGCGAGAACCTGTCCATCATGCGCACCCTGCTGACCCCGTCCATGCTGAATGTCATCGTGGACAACCTCAAGAAGGGCAATGCCGAGGGCCGCCTGTTCGAGATGGCTCCCGTCTATCTGGCCAAGGAGCTGCCCATCAGCGAGCATCCCCATGAGCGTCAGACCCTTTGCATTGGTGCCTTTGGCCCCGAGGAGGACTTCTTCACCGTCAAGGGTGCAATGGAGGCGCTGGCCGCAGGCTTTGACCTGACCTTCACCTATGAGCGCGAGACCACCCCGTGGCTCCACCCCGGCATCAGCGCCGCTGTCTACTGCAACGGCAAGCGTCTGGGCGTGTTCGGTAAGCTCTCCAATGAGATCAACGGCGAGCTGGAGATCGCAAAGGACCAGAAGGACAGCCAGAACATCTATCTGGGTGAGCTGGACTATGAGGCTCTGATGTCCTGTGTGGACGGTGAGCTGCGCTATAAGCCGCTGAGCCCCTACGCTGCCGTCAAGCGTGACTTGGCCCTTGTCTGCGAGGAAAAGGTCACCTGCGGCGAGATCGAGGACACCATCAAGAAGGCAAGCTCCCTCATCACCGAGGTCAAGCTGTTCGATATCTACCGCGGCGCAAACCTGGGCGAGGGCAAGAAGAGCATGGCCTTCTCCTTGACCCTGTCTGACCCCAGCGCGGAGATCTCCGCTGAGCAGGTCGAGCGCACCGTCAAGAAGGTGCTGGGCAACCTGAAGTTCAAGCTGGGCATTGAGATCCGGTAAACGGTGATCTTTACACAGCACTATGATTCTCCTCTGGGCGGCATCCTGCTGGCCGCTGATGACACAGGCCTGACCGGCCTCTGGTTCGAGGGGCAGAAATACTTTGCCCGCACCCTGGATGTGGTGCATCAGGAGCAGGAGACCGCTGTGCTCTCCGAGGCCAGACGCTGGCTGGATGTCTATTTCGGCGGGCAGGAGCCGGACTTTACTCCGCCGCTCCATCCCGCTGGCTCTGCCTTTCAGCAGGAGGTGTGGGCGCTGCTGCGCCGCATCCCCTGCGGCCAGACCACGACCTATGGGGCACTGGCAAGGCAGCTGGCTGCAGAGCGCGGCCTTTCCCGGATGTCTGCGCAGGCTGTGGGCGGGGCTGTCGGACACAATGTGATCTCTATCATCATTCCCTGCCACCGCGTTGTCGGAACAAACGGCAGCCTGACCGGATATGCAGGCGGCATCGATAAAAAAGCCGCGCTGCTGAGACTGGAAATGAAAATGACGCGGTAAGAAATACGGCAAACGAAAAAATCCGAACCTTTTCCCGATGGGAAGAGGTTCGGATTTTTTTGTGTGGTGGAGGCGATGGGAGTCGAACCCATGTCCGAAAAGAGTTCAGCGTAGGTGTCTCCGGGTGCAGGCGATCTACAACATTCCCGCCGCGCCACGCCGATCGTCAGGCTAGCGCATTGGTAGCTTCATGAGTTCCTGCCGGTCCGCAAAGCTTAAGTCCGTTCAGGTGCTGTGTCTAAAGGACGCCCCGGCCCCACACGACACAAGAGTGGGCGGAACGCGCAGCACTCAGGCTGCGAGCAACTGATAATTATTGTTGTCAGTTAATTTTTTGGAGGAGTTTAGAGCAGTTCCCCCACTGCTACCCGCTGCCCAGGCCTCGCTCCCCCCGTCGAAACCTTTACGCCCCCATAAAACACACCTTGCGGTGTGGGTGAGCTTTGAAGTTTCCGGGCAGGAATGCTGCCTGAAATCAATAGTAAACGCCGTTGGATTTAACGGCCCGGTCGATGGAGCGCTTGGCATCGCGCTTGGCGGCATCTGCACGCTTGTCGTAGAGCTTTTTGCCCTTGCACAGGCCCAGCTCCATTTTGACGCGGCCATGCTTGAAGTAGAGCGAAAGCGGCACAAGAGTGTAGCCCTGCAGCTTGCACTGCTGGTGCAGCCGCCGAATC
>ENA-UONS01003616-UONS01003616.1-human-gut-metagenome-genome-assembly--contig:-CS19-NODE-3616-length-10325-cov-7.218987_pt1 | contig 10325 bp, 5 predicted proteins | sample MGYA00242458_ERZ724005 | MGnify/ENA metagenome assembly ERZ724005
GGAGCTGATGCTGTATGCCCTGCGGGCGTCCGGCTTCGAGGCGGAAGGCTTCCGGGACAGTGTGGGACTGTTCGACGCGCTGAGCCGCGCCCAGCCCCAGCTCATTATGCTGGATATCATGCTGCCCGGAATGGACGGCATTGAAATTCTCAAAGCCCTCCGGGGCAATCCCACCACCGCCCGCATCCCGGTCATCATCGCGTCCGCCCGGGGAACGGAGTACGACAAGGTGGTGGGGCTGGACTTGGGCGCGGACGATTACCTCGCCAAGCCCTTCGGCATGATGGAGATGGTGTCCCGCATCCGGGCGGTTCTGCGCCGGGCTGCCCCTGCGGCTGCTCCCGGACTGCTGCAAATGGGGAATCTGCGGATGGATTCCGCGTCCCATACAGTCTACGCCGGGGATACCCGGGTGGAGCTGACGCTGAAGGAATTTGAGTTACTGAAGCTCTTTCTGGAGCATCCCGGCCGGGTCTTTACCCGGGATCAGCTGCTGGAACGCATCTGGAGCACGGACTACGTGGGCGAGACCCGGACGGTGGACGTACACATCGGCACCCTGCGCACGAAGCTGGGGCAGTGCGGCGAATACATCCGCACCGTCCGGGGCGTTGGCTACCGGATGGAGGCGTAGGCCATGACGAAGCGGGTTTTTCGCTCGATTTTTCTGGCGTCCCTGGCGGTGCTGCTGGCAGCGGTGGTGCTGATCCTGGGGGCGCTGTACACCTACTTTTCCGACGTTCAGGCGGAGCAGCTGCGATTGCAGACGGCGCTGGTCGCCCACGCGCTGGAAACGGAAGGGGTTTCCTATTTTGACGATCTCGATACCTCAGACCGCCGCATCACATGGATCGCCGCCGACGGCACGGTGCTTTATGACAGCCGCTCCGATTCCGGCGTGATGGAGAATCATCTGGAGCGGGAAGAGGTAAAGGCCGCGCTGGCCACCGGTTCCGGCACCAGCTTCCGCTATTCCGACACGCTGATGGAGCGGTATATTTACACGGCGCAGCGCCTAAGCGACGGCACGGTGCTTCGCCTTTCCGCGGCGCAGAACACGGTGCCCCATCTGGTGCTGGGGGTGGTGAAGCCGATCATTCTGGTCATCGGTATTGCCGTCGCCCTGTCGGCGCTTCTTGCCGGGCAGCTGACGAAAAACATTGTCGCCCCTCTGAACGAGCTGAATCTGGACGACCCCATGTCCAACCGGGAGTACGTCGAAATTCAGCCCCTTCTGCGGCGGCTGGACTCCCAGCAGGTTCAGCTTCGGGCGCAGTCGCAGGAACTGCGGCAGAAGCAGAAGGAATTCAGCACCGTCACCCGTTCCTTAAGCGAGGGACTGGTGCTGATGAACAGCAGCGGCACGGTGCTGAGCATCAACCCCGCCGCCACACGGCTGTTGGAAATCACCCCCAACTGCTTAGGGGCGGATTTTGGCGTCGCCAACCGGAACGCGGAAATTTCCGCCCTGGTGGAGAAGGCTCTCACCGGGGAAAAGGCGGAGGAAAACGTGGCTCTGACCGGCGGAGAATATCTTGCCGCCGCCAGCCCGGTCAAATCCGACGGGGCGGTTTTCGGCGTGGTGCTGCTGCTGTTTGACGTGACCCAGAAGCAGAAGGCGGAAGCCCTTCGCCGGGAATTCACCGCCAACGTTTCCCATGAGCTGAAAACCCCGCTCCATGCCATTTCCGGCTACGCCGAGCTGATGAAGGACGGGCTGGTTCCTCCGGAGGACACCCGGCACTTTGCGGAGAAAATCTACAGCGAAGCCCAGCGCATGATCGATCTGGTGGAGGATACCCTGCGCCTGTCCCGGCTGGACGAGGGTGCGGCGGATATGCAGTGGGCGCCCATCGATCTGTACGAAACGGCAAAGTCCGCCATGCAGGAGCTGACCGCCCCGGCGGAGCTGAAAAACGTCAGCATTCAGATGGAAGGGACGAAAACCGTGATTCAGGGGATTCCCCAGCTGGTTTCCGGGATCGTGTTCAACCTCATGGACAACGCCGTCAAGTACAACAAGGACGGCGGGCTGGTCATCGTGCGGCTTGGGGAAGAAAAGGGGCAGGCCGTTCTGACGGTGACAGACACCGGCATCGGCATCAGCCCGGAGCATCAGGAGCGGGTATTCGAGCGGTTTTACCGGGTGGACAAGAGCCACTCCAAGGAGATTGGCGGCACCGGTCTGGGACTGTCCATCGTCAAGCACGCGGCGCTGATTCTGGGCGCGGCCATCGAGCTGGACAGCACCGTCGGCAAGGGGACGATCGTCACGGCGCGGTTTCCTATAGAGAAGAAGTAGAATGAATGGGAGGAGCGGCGCCCCTCCCATATTTTCTGCCGGATTTACGCAGATTTTACATTTTTCTGATAATGGATTTGACCTTGTGCTGATAAAATTGAAATATGAAATAATTTAAGATGTGAGAGGTCGAAATCCATGGATATTTTCAACGTTCTGACCATGATCGGCGGGTTGTGCCTGTTCCTGTTCGGCATGAACCTGATGGGAGACGCGCTGGAACGGCGGGCGGGTTCCTCATTGCGGGTGCTTCTGGGGAAACTCACCACCAACCGGATGCTGGGCTTTTTGACGGGTCTGGCCGTCACGGGCGTCATTCAGTCCTCCTCTGCTACCACGGTCATGGTGGTCGGCTTTGTCAACTCCGGGCTTCTGACGCTGGGACAGGCCATCAACGTCATCATGGGCGCGAACGTTGGAACCACCGTCACCGCCTGGATTCTGAGCCTCAGCGGCATTGAAAGCGGGAACGTCTTCGTCCGGCTTCTGAAGCCCAGCTCTTTTACCCCCATTCTTGCGCTGGTGGGCATTGTGTACTACATGTTCATGAAGGACGGCAAGAAGAAGGACACCGGCATGATCTTCCTGGGCTTTGCCACATTGATGTTCGGCATGGAGACCATGTCCGGCGCGGTCAGCAGCCTGAAAAATGTGCCGGAATTCCAGCAGATGTTCCTGATGTTCACGAACCCCATTCTGGGTGTTCTCGTGGGCGCGGTGCTCACCGGAATCATCCAGTCCTCGTCGGCGTCCGTGGGCATTTTGCAGGCGCTGTCCTCCACCGGCTCTGTGACCTACGCCGCCGCCATCCCCATTATCATGGGTCAGAACATCGGCACCTGCGTCACCGCGCTGCTGTCCAGCGTGGGCACCACCAAAAACGCCCGGCGGGCGGCAGTGGTGCATCTGATGTTCAACATCATCGGCACCATTGTGTGCCTGACCCTCTTTGTGCTGGCGGACACCCTGTTCTCCCCCGCTATTCTGGGAGAAAGCGCTTCTTATCTGGGCATCGCCATCTGCCACACGGTCTTCAACGTCATCTGCACAACCCTGATGCTGCCCGCGGCAGGTCTGCTGGAAAAGCTGGTGTGCAGAATCGTCCCCGACGGGAAGCAGCCGGAGGCGGTCTGCGAACTGGACGAGCGTCTGCTGACCACCCCCTCCATCGCTCTGGAGCGCTGCCGTGTGGTCACCAATGAAATGGCGGACGTGGCTGCCGTGACCCTGCGGGATGCCGCCGCCGCCCTCCAGAACTACACGCCGGAGCTTGCGCAGGCTGTGCGGGAGGGGGAGAGCAAAACCGACCATTATGAGGATATCCTTGGCACCTATCTTGTCAAGCTCAGCGCCCTGAAGATCAGCGAAAACGACAGCAGCGAGGCCGCCATGCTGCTCAAAGCCCTCAGCGATTTTGAGCGCATCGGAGACCACGCCCTGAATCTGGTAGAGTCCGCCGAAGAACTGAAAAGCAAGAATCTGGCGCTGTCCGACGCCGCCCGCCATGAGCTGAACGTTCTGCTGCGGGCTGTGGAGGAAATCGTGGACATGACCTTTCAGGCGTTCCGGGACGACGATCTGGAAAAAGCCTACCGGGTGGAGCCGCTGGAGCAGGTCATTGACGATCTGAAGGAGAAAATGCGCATCCATCACATTCTGCGGATGCAGCAGGGCAGCTGCAGCATTGAGTCTGGATTTGTCTGGTCGGATCTGCTGACCGCGCTGGAACGGGTGGGCGACCACTGCTCCAACATCGCCGGGTGCATCATCGACCTGCACCACCACAACATGAACACCCACGAGGCCATCCGCTCCGCCCGGATGGAAAACGAGAATTTTGACGATGAATACAAGGCATATGCGGTAAAATACAGCCTGAAATAAACGAAAAAGTACGGAAAGCGCCCGGCAGGAAATCAATTCCTGCCGGGCGTTGTGCTGCCTTATTTCTTCCACTTTTCGATCAGGCTGATGATCTGCCCCGTGAGCTTGGCGTTGTCCTTGTTGGTGTTCCCGCGGCGGGTCTTGACCAGCGCAAGAAGTGCTTCCGCTGCTGCGACCATGTCCTCGTAAATCTGCTTCGCACGCTGGGTGCCCTTGAAGACGGCCGCCCGGTCGATCTTCACGCCCTCGGTGTAGGTGGTGAGCTTGCCGGTGATCAGGTCGTATTCCGTGCCGCTGTAGGGGGCGTCGGCATGGTAGCCCATGGATTTCAGGGTCGCGCAGAAGGCTTTGCAGCTGCCGTCGTCGCCGTGGTTCACGAACACCATCTTCGGCTTCTCCCGGAAGCCTGCCAACCAGTTCAGCAGTCCCTCTTTGTCCGCGTGGCCGGAGGTGCCGTGGAGCATGGCGATCTCCGCGTTCACCGCGATGTCCTCGCCGAAGAGCTTCACGGACTTCGCGCCGTTTTCCAGCTTCCAGCCGAGAGACCCCTCCGCCTGATAGCCGACAAACAGGATGACGCTTTCCTTGCGCCACAGGTTGTGTTTCAGATGGTGGCGGATTCTGCCCGCCTCGCACATGCCGCTGGCGGAGAGTATGACCTTGGGCTGGGGGTCGGTATTGATGAGCTTGGATTCGTCGGAGGAAACGGACAGCTTCAATCCGTCAAACCAGATGGGGTTGACGCCCTGTTTCAGAATGGCCCGGGTCTCGTCGTCAAAGTCCGTGGGGTCGCATTGCAGGAAAATTCCCGTCGCTTCCACGGCCAGAGGGGAGTCCACGTACACCGGGAAATGGTCGTGTCCCGTCACCAGCCCCTGCTGCTTGATCTCCCGGATGGCGTAGAGCATTTCCTGCGTCCGCCCCACGGCAAAGGCAGGGATGACCAGATTGCCGCCCCGGTCCAGCGCCCGCTGGATGCAGGCGGCCAGCTCGCCCACCACATCGCCCCGCTCCTTGGGGTGCAGGCGGTCGCCGTAGGTGGATTCGATGACCAGATATTCCGTCTCCGCAACAGGCTGGGGGTCGCGGAGCAGGGGCTGATTGACGTTGCCCACGTCACCGCTGAACACGATCTTCCGGGTCTGCTGCCCCTCCGTCAGCCACATTTCGATGGCGGCGGAACCCAGCAGATGGCCGATGTCCGTCATGCGGATGATAATGCCCTCCGCGGCCTGAACGGCGGCGTTATACTGGCAGGGGCGGAGCAGCCGGAGAGCCGCCGCCGCGTCGTTGGTGTCGTATACCGGCTCCACGGCCCGTTCCCCGGCGCGCTCGGCCTTGCGGGTGCGCCACTGGGCTTCCGATTCCTGAATGTGCGCCGAGTCCATCAGCATGATGCGGCAAAGATTGCAGGTGGCCTCCGTGGCGTAGATCTGTCCCCGGAACCCGTCCTTGCACAGCTTGGGGAGCATACCGGAATGGTCGATATGGGCGTGGGTCAGGAACACCGCTTCGATGGCGTTCGCCGGGACGGGCAGCGGGACGTTCTGGAAGATGTCCTCCCCCTGCTCCATGCCGCAGTCCACCAGATAGTAGCGGCCGTTCACCTCCAGCAGCGTACAGCTGCCGGTGACCTCATGGGTCGCGCCGATGAATTGAACTTTCATGTCTGCACCTCCAAGATTGACGTGACGCCCCGGAAAAACCGGCGCAATCCTTTTGATATACTATACCACAATTCGCCGAGCAGTGCAAGGTTCTGACCTTTTTGGATACACGAACACGCCCGACTCTTTGCAGAATCGGGCGTGTTTTGAATCAATCTTAATACTCGGTGGGCTTGATGTGCCAGATCTCCTCGGCGTACTGACGGATGGTGCGGTCGGAGGAGAATTTCGCGGCGGAGGCCACGTTCATCAGGCACTTGCGGCCGAAGGCAATGCGGTCGGCATAGTCCCGGTTGGCCTGGAGCTTGGTGTCGAAGTAGGAAGCATAGTCCAGCAGCAGGAAGTAATGGTCGGCCTGATGCCAGTCGGTGCCGTCCAGCAGAGAATGGAACAGCTCCTTCTGGGCGTCGTCCGTGGGCACGGTGCCGTCCACCAGGGTGTTGATGGCGCGGCGCAGGTCGGCGTTGGAGTCGAAAATATCCCTGGCGTGATAGGTGGGCTTCACGGCATTGATCTCATCTACGGTGTGGCCGAAGATATACTCGTTCTCCCGGCCGGCCTCCTGCGCGATCTCCACATTGGCGCCGTCCAGCGTACCCAGCGTTACGGCACCGTTGAGCATCAGCTTCATGTTGCCGGTGCCGGAGGCCTCCGTGCCGGCAGGGGAAATCTGCTCGGAAATGTCGGCAGCGGGGATGATATGCTCGGCGTAGGAGCAGTTGTAGTTCTGAACGAATACCACTTTCAGCTTGTCGGCCACGGCGGGGTCGTTGTTGATCATCTTCGCGACCCGGTTGATATAGCGGATGATGGCCTTGGCACGGGCGTAGCCGGGGGCGGACTTGGCGCCGAAGAGGTAAACCGTGGGATGGAAGTCCGGCAGACGGCCCTCCTTCAGGCGGAAGTAGATGTCCACAATGGACAGAATGTTCATCAGCTGGCGCTTGTACTCGTGCAGACGCTTGACCTGCACGTCGAAGATGAAGTCGGGGTTCAGCGTCACGCCCTCGTGTTTGGCGATGACGGCGCACAGCTGCTCCTTCTTCAGGCGCTTGATGTCGTTGAATTCCACCACGGTCTCGTCGTAGATCTGATCTTTCAGCTCACCGATGAGGTCGAGGTTCTTCAGGAAGTCGCCGCCCACCTTTTCACGCAGCATGGCGGTCAGCTCAGGGTTGCACAGACCCAGCCAGCGGCGGGGGGTGATGCCGTTGGTCTTGTTCTGGAACCGCTCGGGGAAGGCGTAGTACCAGTCCTTGAAGCAGTCGTCCTTCAGAATCTGGGTGTGAATCTCCGCCACGCCGTTGATATAGGAGCCGACGTAAATGGACAGGTTCGCCATGTGGGCGGTGTTGTCCTTCACGATGAACAGACCCGGATGCTCCCACTTGAGCTTCTGGTCAATGCGGCAGATGATGTCCACGATCTCGGGAACCACGCTGCGCATCAGATCCAGCGGCCACTTTTCCAGTGCCTCGCCCATGACGGTGTGGTTGGTGTAGGAGAAGGTCTTCTGAGCGACATTGAAGGCGTCGTCAAAGCTCATGCCCTCCAGCATCAGCAGGCGGATCAGCTCGGGGATGGACATGGCGGGATGGGTGTCGTTGAGCTGCACCGCGTAGAACTCGGCAAAGCGGCTCAGATCATCGCCATGGGCAATTTTGAAGGTGCGCAGCATATCCTGCAGGGACGCAGACGACAGCACATACTGCTGCTTGATGCGCAGGCGCTTACCCTCCCAGGTGGAGTCGTTGGGGTACAGGACGCGGGTGATGTCCTCGGCCTTGTTCTTGGCTTCCAGCGCCCGCAGGTAGTCCTGATTGTTGAAGGCGTTGAAGTCCAGCTCCTCCTCGGCCTCGCACTGCCACAGGCGCAGTGTGCCCACGTTCTCGGTGCCGTAGCCGATGACGGGAACGTCGTAGGGAACAGCCAGAACGGTATGGTCGGGGAACTTGACCTTCACGGTGTGGTTATAGCGGCGGAAGGACCAGGGGTCGCCGAACTTTGTCCAGTCGTCGGCGTTCTCCACCTGACTGCCGTCGGCGTCAAAGCTCTGCTTGAACAGACCGAACTTGTAGCGCAGGCCGTAGCCGGACAGGGGAATATCGGTGGAAGCAGCGCTGTCCAGGAAGCAGGCCGCCAGACGGCCAAGACCGCCGTTGCCCAAAGCGTCGTCCTCGATGTCCTCGAGAATCGCCAGATCGACCCCGTGCTCGGCAAACAGCTCCTTCATCTCGTCCAGAATTCCCAGGTTGAACAGGTTGGAATACACCAGACGGCCGATCAGGTACTCGGCAGAGATGTAATACGCCTTGCGATTGGGCATACGGGTCTTCTTGGAATGGCTCCAATCGTCGGAAATGGCCATCATAACAGCCTGACCCAGCGCTTCATGCAGCTCCTGAGGGGTCGCCTCCTGCAAAGAAACGTCGTAGGTGTACTTGAGCTGTGCCTCCGTCCATTTCAGGATGTTCAGACAGTTGTTGTTCATGTTAGCTCTCCATTCTTAAAGTGGGTGCGCCGCTGTGGCTTTGTGATACGGTTTCGTCCAGACCAACTTCTGATAGTATATCATATTCCGATCAGCATGTCCAGTTGAAACCGACCCGAAAACGGCAAACAGGAAACTTTTTGCCGGCATCCGTCTGAGCGTGGGTACTCCGGACGAAATCCGGGAGAAGACGCCCCTGCGGCGGTGGAAAAACGGCAGTTTCGGAAAATTGAAACGTTTCCAATTCTTGCAGATTCCTATTTAGAATAATACTATTTTCCCATTTTGTCAAGTAAAACCGGATGTAATATCAGGCATAACATTTTTTTTGCCGGGTTTTATGGATTCTGCCCGTTTTGGAAGGCCCCTATACCCCGCCCCCCGGCAATGTTAAAGGCACGTTCACATTTCGTCTATTTACTTTTCCCCGGAAGAATGGTATAATGAAAAACCATAGCGGAAAGGAGGCGGTTGTTTGAGCCGGTTTTTGGATGAATTAAAGGACTTCTGGAAAAAAGGCGACATATTTCTGCTGATCCTGTGCCTGATCGTGTCCGGTTTTGGCTGCGTTTTTATTGCCAGCGCCACTTCCGCCGACAAGTTTGGCGGCAATCTCAAATATATTATCATTCAGCTGGCGGCTACCGGTCTGGGCGTCATGATGTACGCGCTGGTGTCCTCCGTCGATCTGGACTTTCTTTCGGAACACCGGATGGTGATGGTGGCTTTCAACTGCGCGCTGCTTCTCATGCTGATAAGCCCTCTGGGAACTGACCACGAGTCCGGCAACCGAAGCTGGATCGACCTGGGCTTCATCAGCGTTCAGCCCGCCGAGATCTGCAAGATCACCTATGTCGTTATTATGGCGTCGGTCATGTCGGCGCACCAGAACCGGATATCCAGTCTGCCGTCTATCATGCACATGTGCCTTCACCTGGGACTGCTGGTGGGACTGAACATGGTGCTGTCCGGCGACGCGGGCGTTTCCCTGATCTTCGTGTTTATCTTCATCGGCATGGCCTTCGGCGGCGGCGTCAGCCTGTGGTGGTTCGTCCTGGCCATCGGCCTGATTGTGGCGGCGTTCCCGATCCTGTGGCAGTTCCTGGGCGAGTACCAGCAGAACCGGTTTCTGATTCTGGTTGACGACACCATCGACCCCATGGGCATCAACGAGCGCTACCACTCCATGATGAACCTGCGTTCCCTCACCGGCGGCGGCCTGACAGGGCAGGGATTGTTCAACGGCAACCGTACCCAGAGCGGCAGCCTGTTCGCCCAGCACACGGACTATATTTTCTCGTCCATGGGTGAGGAGCTTGGCTTCGTGGGGTGTCTGGCCATTATGATCATGGAAATGGCCATCATCGCCCGGTGCATCTATGTGGGCATGCACTGTCAGGATTATATGCGCCGGCTGGTATGCTACGGCGCCGCGTCCGCGCTGATGTTCCAGGTGATGATCAACACCGGCATGTGCATCGGCGTTATGCCCGTTATCGGCCTGACCCTGCCGTTGATCAGCTACGGCGGCTCCTCGGTGGTTTCGATCTACGCCATGCTCGGCCTTGTCTCCGGTGCCCACGCGCGACCGCAAAGCCTGAGCCATGAACGATACGTACAGCCATACAGGTAAACAAGCCTCATGCGCCCCGTCCTTTTCAGGGCGGGGCGCAAAAAAGAAAAAAGGAAATTCCGGAAAAAGTGGTTGACTTTCCGGAAAAACGTGGTATAATAAGCTCTGCTTCGGTATGGAGGCATAGCTCAGCTGGTTAGAGCGCATGCTTCACACGCATGAGGTCACAGGTTCGAGTCCTGTTGTCTCCACCAGGTATTATATAGAGGATTTGTGTAACGGTAGCACACCGGACTCTGACTCCGTTTGCGGGGGTTCGAATCCCTCATCCCCTGCCAAAAAGAAAAGACACGCTTAGGTGTGTCCAGTTAAGAAAACATTCTAAGGCGAGAGAGAAACGGTATAGCT
>ENA-UONS01003620-UONS01003620.1-human-gut-metagenome-genome-assembly--contig:-CS19-NODE-3620-length-10315-cov-12.066179_pt1 | contig 10315 bp, 10 predicted proteins | sample MGYA00242458_ERZ724005 | MGnify/ENA metagenome assembly ERZ724005
TTCTCACCTCCAATTCTGCATATCAACTACCCACGATGATAACATATCACATCCGAAAAATGTTTAGGCGGGCTGGTTTTGCCCTCCTTGACGGCGGCACCGGCGACCGGCAGCTTCTGACCTTCGGTCAGCTCTGGCAGCGCCTTGCTTTCGTTGTCGTTGTCCGGCTCCGCATTTTTCATGCTGGCGCGGTAGGCGGCGTCCAGTGCCCGCCAGCCGGGCTGCTTCACTGTGCGGCCTTTAGCGGTGAACTCCGCGCCATCGCATTCCACCGTGACAGCGGTCTCGGCGTAGGTATAGGGCGGAGCCACCGCACACAGCAGCCGCAGGGCCACCAGCTCCAGAATCGCCCGTTCGCCCACCGGCAAAGCGGACAGGTCCGCCTCTCGGATGTTGCGGGTGGGGATCACCGCATGGTGGTCGGTCACTTTCTTGTCGTTGATGACCGCCGCCGCATTGCAGGAAATGGCGATGCCCTTGCGGAACGGCATGGCATTGGCGACCAGATTCACCAGCACCGGCAGGCCCTCGGCCATGTCGGAAGTCAGGTAGCGGCTGTCCGTCCGGGGATAGGTGCAGAGCTTCTTTTCATAGAGGTTTTGCAGGTAATCCAATGTCTGCTGCGCCGTGAAGCCCAGCAAGCGGTTGGCATCCCGCTGGAGAGTGGTCAGGTCGTAGAGGGCGGGCGGCTTCTCGGTTTTGTCCTTGCGCTCCACCTGTTTGACCGTGGCCATGCCGCCCTCGCTGGCTTGCCGCAGTTGCTCGGCAGTGCCTTTATTGTCCATCCGAGAGCTGGCAGCGGAGAAGCTGGGCAGTTCCAGCGCCACCGTATAAAACGGCACCGGCTTGAAGGCGTCGATCTCGGCCTCCCGCTGGACGATGAGGGCCAGCGTCGGGGACATGACCCGCCCGATATTGAGGGTGCGGTGGTACAGCACCGAAAACAGCCGGGTGGCGTTGATACCCACCAGCCAGTCGGCCTTGGCCCGGCAGAGGGCCGCCTGGTGCAGCCCGTCATAGTCCGCGCCGGGGCGCAGGTGTGCAAAGCCCTCCCGGATGGCGGAATCCTCCATGCTGGAAATCCACAGCCGTTTCATGGGCTTCTGGCAGCCCGCCAGGCAGTAGACGGTGCGGAAAATCAGCTCGCCCTCACGCCCGGCGTCGCAGGCGTTCACCACCTCGGTCACGTCCTCCCGCCGCAGCAGGGTCCGTAGCACGTCGAACTGATCCCGCTTGTCCTTGGCGATGGTGAAGCGCCAGGACTCCGGCAAAATGGGCAGGTCATCATAGCGCCACTTGGCGTAGTCGGGGTTGTAGGTGGCGGCGTCCGCCAGCCCGGCCAGATGCCCCAGGCACCAGCTCACCAGCCAGCCGCCGCCCTCCAGGTAGCCGTCCCTGCGGGTGGTAGCGCCCAGTACAGCGGCCAACGAATTTGCAACCGAAGGTTTCTCGGCAATTACCAATTTCATTTCTGTCTCCTCCTTTCGCGCAGCCATGCGGTCAGCTCCCTATGACAGAATCCCACGCAAGGCTGGCCGGGGCGATAGTTTCCACAGCCATAACAGGGGTGGCCGGGAGATAAAGAGGGAGGGCGAGAAGCTGCCTTCCCGCCCTCCGGCCTGTGCGTCATCATGGGTTCAAAGGGGCTGTCGGTGAACCGGGTCATTTGACCGGGTTCTCGCTTTCTTCATCGCCGCCCCCGTCGGCTTCCTCCGGCTCGGTCTCCCAGGTCTCATCCTCCGGGAGTCCTTCATCTGCGCCATAATCGTAATCATCTAAGTTATCGCTGCCCTTGGTCTTGGGCTTCTGCTTGATGAATTTGAAGTAGACCAGCGCACCGATGCCACCCAGCGCGGCCAGCACCACTAGCAGGAAAGCTGGGTTCAGCCCCGCCGGTTCAGCTTCCGGCTCAGGTTCCGTCTCCGGAGCAGGTGTGGGTTCCGGCTCCTGGCCCGTACACTCCGCCATATTCACGGCGCACACCGGGCAGGCCGTATTCACCGCACCGGCGGCGCATTTTTCCGTGCAGTTGCAGACTGCGGGCGTTTCCTCCGCCGTCTCGCCGTCCTCCATCAGCGCCATCAGGTCGGCCTCGTCCACCTGGTTTAAGAAGTGGACGGCGGTTTCCTTGTCCTCGTTGGCGCGGTCAATGAGGATGTAGAAGTAGTTGCCCGCCTTGGTGGTGACGGTGATGAGCTGCTTGTTGCCGCCAAAGTCATCCACCAGGGTGGCGTTGCCCTCCGGGGTCAGCGGCGGGCTGTCCTCGGTTTCCTCCACCACCACATTGCTGTCATTGGTAGCATCAGCTGCCGGTGTGGCCGTAGGCGCGGGGTCCGTGCCCTGGGCAAAGGCGGTCACAGAAAAGCCGCCCATCAGCATCAGGGAGGTGCAGAGGGCGGCAAGGGTTCTGAAAATCTTCTTATTCTTCATGGGTCATGTCCTCCTGTTCGGAATCGGCGGGAATCGCGTCCTGGCCGGGCACCATGCCGCCAGCTAGCAGGGCGTTCAGCTGGGCCGGGGTCATGCGCAGGGCGCGCACCATCTGGACGATCTCCAGATTTTCCGCTTCGGTTTTCTGCGCTTCCAGGGCCTTCAGCTTTTCCTGCTGCTCCGCGATTTTCTCGCGGGTTTTGGCAATCTCCTGGTCGATACGCTCGATTTTGTTCTTAGCCATAGTCAATCACTCCATTCCATATCGCTCTTTCCAAGCGTAGTTGCGCCCCAATCCCTTGACGGTCTTGAGATGGGGCATTGCGTTTTCCTCAATGGCAAGCGCCCGACGATACAGGTCGGGGTGCTGCCGTTTCAGGGCTTCTACTTCGTCGCGCTTCATACTGGGGCAGAAAAAGCAGGACGATTTGCCGGGCAGAGGCAAACCCGCCTCCTGGATCGCCCGAATACAATCGTCCCGCGTCCAGTGCCAGTCCTCAATCAGCGGATAGCGGTTCTTATACTTTTTGTCCGCCTCATTGAATTTTCTGGAATGTTCATACCGTTTCCGCTCCCCGGCATCGTAGCCGATAAACCGCGTGACCCGGTTCCCGGACTGCCACACGGCGCGGCATTGCGGATGGTGGTTGCAGAACTTTTCCTGCGGGCCGATTTTGTGCTTCTGCGAGCACCGCTTGAAGCCGTAGGCGATGGAGGGCAGTGTACAGGAACGCAGGCACTCGGTTTCCAATGTCAGCCGGTTGCCGTTACGGTCCATCTTTTCCACCACCGTAATGGGCGGCATCTCATGTTCACGCAGCCACTGGTTCATGGTTTCCAGGAAGCGGTAGGTGTGGGGGTGTTCCGCTCCGGTATCGGCAAATGTAATCAGGTCAACGGGAATCCCGTGTTGATGAAGCCCAACCAAAAGGGCGGCACTGTTCGTGCCGCCCCCAAAAGATACAATATTCAGTTTTATACCTCCGCAGAAATTTACCAGTTCATCAGGCCGTAGCCCTTGATGTACTCGTAGGTCAGGGAATAACTCTTGATCTTGCAGGCGTCGCCGGAATTACCTTCCACGGTGTAGACCCGGCTGCCGTCGGTGCCCACCACGATGCCCACATGGTCGGCGCTCCCATCCAGGTCCCAATCGAAGAAGATGGCGTCGCCGGGGGCGATGTTGGCGTAATCCCGCCCGCCCCATTGTCCATGTGACTGGAACCACGGAATACCCTGGGACTGGCAGGCTGCAAACCGCGGTTCGGACAGCCCCATCTGGCCATAGCACCAGGACACGAAACAAGCGCACCACTCCACACGGGACGTAAAGCCGTACCAGCTCCAATAGGGCTGACCGCCTACGTTGCCCACCTGGCTTTTGGCGATGTCCACCACCGCCTGATTGCCGGGCCGGGTGCCGTTGACAAACTCCACACCGGCCAAACTCTCGGAATCGCTGGTGTCGGCGGACCCGCCGCCGAAGATCAGGGGCTTGTTGCCCAGCGTCTGCCGGTACACCTGGTACATTTCCAGCTGATCCGGCGTCAGCAGCTCCAACGCCACGGAGGAGATGGGCTTGCTGGTGAGGGTCACATTTAAGATGTAGTAGTTGTAGGGCACTTCCACGTCATACTCGTTGCCCTCGCTGTCTGTCCGGGTCTCGGTGCGGTAGCGCACCTCCACTTCCTCGGTCAGCGTCAGCTGGTACTGGGCATTGAAGATGCGCTCCAACTCGGCCTGGGCACTCTCGCGGGTGTAACCCTGCAAGACAGCGGACAGGTAGGCCGCCAGCTCGTGGGGGTCGTGGCCGATCATGTCGAGGTCATAGCGGTACTCATCATACCCCGGATGGCTGCTCTCGATGTTGTCGATCTCGGCTTGCAACGCGGCCTCCTTGGCTGCATAGTCCGCTTCCACCGCCACCAGCTCCGGGTCATCCGAAGGGTAGGTGGTGCCGGAAATCATCGAACCGATGCTCTGCGCCATCATGGAGCAGGAGGACATGGTGTTGAGCAGCAGGCAGATCAGCAGGAAAATCGCCAGCACCATGATGAAGCCTTTCTTGTGCTGCATCACATAGGCACCGGCCTGCTGGGCCTTTTCTTTGACCGTTTTGGCTGCCTTGCCGGATTTCTGGGCGGCACCAGCGGCGGTCCCGCCGGACTGTGCGGCCCGTTTGGCGGCGGCGTACTGCTTTTTGATCTGCTGCTTCTGCTGCCACCGGGACAGTGGGTTACTCGCAGCCTGGGGATTGTCCTGCAACGACTTCTGATACAGGACATTGATATTGGCCTTTTCCAGCTGCCGCTCGGCTTGGGCGGCCTTGCGGTAGGGTTTCAGCTTGTGGCTGCGGTAGCCCTCCTGGACCAGATGCACACCTGTCTCCACGGCTTCTTCGGACTTGTGGGCGCTCTCCACGCCCACGTTGTCATCCTCTGACTCCTGAATCTCCTGGTGAATCTTGCCTGCCACTGCATTGCCCGGCGCATCCCGCAGAGAATGGGACAGCTTGGAGGGTGGCCGGGGCTTATCCTCCAGCACCAGCTTGGTTGTGACCTTGCCGGTCTTGGGGTCCACCTCGGTTCGTTTGACCTGCTTTTTCGGGATTTTTGCCTGCGCCTTGTCCGCTTTGGCGGCGGCCTTTTCCGCCTTGCGGACGGGCTTTCCCAATGCCGGGTCCGCCCGTTCTTCCTCCGTAAAGCGCAGGCGTGGTTCCTTAATCAAACCATTCTCCCAGCATGAGGGAGGCCATCATGCCGGAAAGCTCCGCATAGGCCGCCAGCCCCATCGGCCCCACAAAGCGGCACTCGGTCAGGCAGGCGTAAAGCTGGGCCAGCGCATCCGCCAGAATCTGGACTTCGGTGCCTTCCAGCACGGCCCCGCCGCTCTGGCCCCGCTGGACTTTGGCGGCGCACAGAATCTCCACCAGACGCAGCAGGCCGATCTCGCCGGTCTCGGTCAACTCCGCCGCCTGGTCTGCCGCCGTGCGGCACTCGGCAACCGCGTCGGCCATCGCCGTCAGCAGTGCGGTGCGCTGGGTGTCCAGGGCACGGTCCAAAAACATCATGTGGTCATTGTTCAGAATTTCGGGTTTCATAATCAATCGGCCTCCTTTATTTCCTGTGGTTTTGTGGTCATAATGCGGTACAGCTCGGTGTTTTTCGGGAAGTGGTCCACGAAAGGCAAAATCGTGGAACCGTAGAACAGCAGCCCCTCGCCCTCGCCGGAATGGGTCACATAGGACAGCTGGTGCGGGGAAATGCCCAGCTGCTTGGCGAGAATCTGTCGGTCACCGCCTGCCTGGTTGAGCATATACACGAAGTCGGAGTTCTCGAAGATGTTCTCTACCTCGCGGGACGCAAGAAGATCTTTCACGTTCTGAGTAATCTGATTGTGATTAGCGAATGGCTTTTTATCCATTCCTCTGGAGCTTTCGCCCATTTTCAGCGGCGTGTCCATTCACGCCCAGCATAGCATATCTTTTTGCCACGGGTTTCCCCGTATCGGCTGGCAACGCGGCCTCGTGGAAACATTATATTCTCCTAATCATGGAGGTTCAGTTTCTATGCGTTGCGTGTGACCGGCTTTTTGTGTCCGGCCTTCCACTCGGATCAGGGCGCTGCCCCCTTCCCGATTTCTTCCGCGTTCATACTCCTGGCCTACACGCCGATCTCGGCCAGGACGGCAAAATTTGTTCCGCAAGCGTTTCCCGGAACAAATTCATTTACCTGTAGGGATTCCTCCCCATTTACGAAAACGCTTCCAGATCTCTACCGTATAAGCGGCGGTCTGTTCCTCTTTTAAGAGCAGGTGCATCTCGTCGATGTAGTAGCGGGTGGACTTGTGGGCCGCCCGGTTGATGGTGACACGGTTCCAGACCTGATCCTGGACAACCAGCATCCCGATTTTCTTGAGCTGTTTGCCCAGCTCTTTGATGTCATAGCAGACGATGCGGTTATGAACATTGACGTTGGACCTGTGATTGAACACATTCAAAGAACCCGTGACGTAGATTTCTAACGCCGTGGCGATGTACTGGGCCTCCTTCTCATCCTGAGCACGCAGCAGGTCGTACAAATCCTCCAGAATCGGCATATTCTCCGGCCTGGGGTCGTTGAGATAGTTCTGGTAGACCAGCCGCACACAGCGGTCGATGATGGTTTTCTGCACCGGCTGCAAACCTTCCTTACCGCCCACAATCAGCTCGCACAGCGACAAAATAAAATCGGACTTGAGGGACAGCGGGCTTTCATCGTCCGAATAGTCCAGGTTCAAGTCCATCGGGTTGATATAGTTGGTGGAAGTGGGCGAAATCTTAATGACCTGCCCGTGCAGACGTTCCACCAGCGGGGCGTACTCGGCCTCCGGGTCACAGATGATGACATCATCGCTGGTGAGCAGGAAACAGTTGGCAATCTCGCGCTTGGCCGAAAAACTTTTGCCGGAACCGGGCGTGCCCAGAATCAGGCCGTTGGGGTTCTTCAGCAGCTTGCGATCCACCATGATGAGGTTGTTGGAAAGAGCATTGATGCCGTAGTACAGCGCCTCGCGGCCTGACTGGAACAGCTCCTGGGTGGTGAACGGCACGAAGATGGCCGTGGAACTGGTAGTCAGCCCACGCTGAATTTCCACCTGGTTCAGCCCCAACGGCAGGCTGCTCATCAAGCCTTCCTCTTGCTGGAAGTCCAGCCGCACCAGCTGGCAGTTGTGCTTCTGGGCGATACTCGACGCCTGAAAGATGTTGTTATCCAGCTGGCGGGGGTTATCCGCTGTGTTCAGGACCAGAAACGTCACCAGGAACATCCGCTCGTTGCGGCTTTGCAGGTCCTGCAACAGCTTCTTGGCCTCGTTGCCGTAAGTTGCCAGATCGGACGGGATTATATCCATGTCATATCCGGCGCGGACAGCCTTTTTCTGTTCCTCAATTTTGCTGCGGTCCAGATCGGTGATTTTCCGTTTCACCGTCTTAATGGCCTTCACCTGGTCCACCGACTGGATGTGCAGATTCACGATCAGGCTGCTTTCCATGTCCAGAAAATCCGCCAGCATACGGTCATTCAGCTCCGGGGCCAGAATCTGCACGAAACTGACCGCCCCGTACTTCCTGCCCATGCGGAACTGCTTGCCGGTGCGGAACTCGAAGCCGGACGGGGCGATGAAGTCCTTGGTGGAAAGACCGGAAGGTGCCAGCCAATCCCACTCGAACTGGAACGGAACCTGCTCGTCCATGTGGAAGATGGCGTGCAGCTGGGCCAGCCTGGCTTTGCCGTCCAACGCCTCGGCGACGACACCCAGGCGTTTGAAGTTGTTCAGCACATCGGTCTCGATGCGCTCCAGCCGGGGCTTGGCGGTGCGGATACTGTCCGCCTCGATGGAAAAGGTCAGGTACTTGGTTTTGATAAGACCGTTGTTGCCCCGCGCCAGCTGGTTTTGCAGCATCTGCGTGTACTCCACACGGATCGGGTCGAAGTCGTCCCCCTGGGGCGGGATCGTGATGCTGTTGGCGAAAGTCTCCTGGGACGCTGCCAGATTCAAGAAGGACAGCTGAAACCGGATGGAGCTGTCAAAGTAGTTGAGGAAGTCGCACCAGCCCTCGAAGATGGCCGCTTTGTCCTCGTTCTGGCTGAGCTGATAGTTGATGTCCTGGAACTGGATGGTTTTTGTGTAGCGGCCATCCGCCACTTTACAGATACCGTCCGGCCACATCCGCTCATACGGGATGCTGTCCTGGGCGGACTGCTCTTTTTTATCCGTGCGGTTGGCACGGGCAATCGCTGCCTCGATCTGTTTGCGTTCGGCGCGGGTCAGCTTACGCCGGGTTTTCGTCTGCGGCTCTGCCTTTTCGGCCTGCCGCTTTGTCTTTGCCGCGAACAATGTCATACACCTCCTTATCGAGATTTGCCTGCCGCTCCAACGCGGCGTAGAAGTTATTGGTCCGATACGGGCGCTGCCTGGGCCGAATGACAGCCACTTTGAGGATGTTGCCGACGATTTTTTCCAGGGGCTGGCCGTGCTTCTCATACATCGCCAGCATGAAGAAGGGCAGCATGACGAGCATCATGCACATGGCCGCCACGCTGTTGCCAGCAGGCCCCCGGAGCAAAAAGAAAAGCGGCACGCCGATGAGCGCCCCGCTGCCGAAGCAGACAAGCTGCCTCTTGGTTAAATTGAACGCGACCTTGGTTTTGACTTTCGTCAGGTCTTTGGGTACGGGTACATAAGCCATTGGTAAATTCCCTCCTTCCGGGTCAATGTGCGTTGAATACGGCTTTGGACAGGCTGCCGGTCTTGAACAGCGTAAAGCACAGCAGCACGGTATAGCCCACGCAGCTCCAGATCGCCATGATGATGTCCTCCTCGGTGGCGATGTTCTGCACCAGTACGGCGTAGATCGCCACACAGACGATAATCAAAAACGCCTGGAAGCCCAGGGCCAGCAGGCTGCGCAGGTAGTTCTGGCCCATGCCGCCCCATTCCTTGCCCATCATGGTCGCCATCGGGATGGGGGCCACCGACGTGACAAGGTAAATTTCGATCATACGGCCATAAATGACGATGAAAATGCAGATATACAGCGCCCACATGGTAATGCCGATAAAGAGCGACTGGAACCACAGGCCGAACAGCGGCCCCAGGTCCATATCCATCAGCCGGGACTCCATATCGGTCATGACGGCGGAGATGTCGATGGAAGCGTCCGAGCTGATGATGCCGGACGCCTGAGCCACCACGCTTTGGGCCATGTCGAACACGGCCATGACGAGGTTCCAGGTGTTGGTGACGAGCAAAATCGCGGCGGCGGATTTGAACACCCATTTGAAGATCATCCAGGTGTCCACGTCATGCAGGTTGTTGCGGTCGGTAATCATCTGGATCAGCTCCAGCGTCATCACGATGGCCAGGATCACGCCAGCAATCGGCACCATGATGGAGTTGGAGAGGTTCTGGATCATACTGAAAATGCTGCCGTTCCACCCCTGCGGGGTCTGGCCCACCTGTACGGATATATCCGCGACCTGCTGATTTACGCTGTCGAACATCCCCGATAAGTTTCCCATGATACCGCCCACCAGCATCTCTTTCAGCCAGTTGGTCAGGGCATCCAATAAGAAATCCATACGGTGTCAAACCTCCTTTCAGCCCCTCCCGCTGTGCGCGGGAGGGGACGAGGATTTCAGCGGGGTACGATCAGACGGTGAACAGGCCGGACAGCAGCGGTACGAGGACCATGCCAACGATGGCGACGCCCGCGCCGGCCATCAGCTGTTTCATGCCCTGCGACTTGGCACCGGGGTTGTCGTTGCCGTAACCTTCCAGCAGGTTGATGACGCCCCACACGCCGAGACCGGCACCGAGGGCGATAACGAGGGTCTGGAGAACGGTGATTGCCTGATTGAAAAATTCCATAAATAAAGTTGGCCGGAATCATTTGAAAAGATTGATTTAGTCATGGTTCATAGGCATACAAAAGCCGGACAATCCGCCGCCCGGTATCCGGGCTGGCTGACTCCGGCCTTCCTCCTTTTTCATTATTTTGTAGAGATCGTCCGCTTTGTACGCCGATGGCCCCAGCGGGGCGGTTGTGGCGGGTAGATACGATCACTCCCTTCTAAAGCGGAACATCATTCGCCAGCTGCGGCGTCGATCTCATACACGTCGCAGACCTGGTTGGGTTTGAGCTTCAGCCGGACCTTGAGGTATCCTTCGATGTCAAAGGCGTTCTTCGGGTCGGCGTCAACGGTGTACTTGTAGTTGGGGTGCTGGGTGATGTCGTACTTGTCCGACAAAAACGGCCGCACCCCGCGCAGCTGCAAGATGCACTTGCCGCCGTCCATGACGGCCAGCTCATCCTGGCTCATCAGCTCTTTGCCGAGCTTCTGGT
>ENA-UONS01003622-UONS01003622.1-human-gut-metagenome-genome-assembly--contig:-CS19-NODE-3622-length-10310-cov-4.050414_pt1 | contig 10310 bp, 8 predicted proteins | sample MGYA00242458_ERZ724005 | MGnify/ENA metagenome assembly ERZ724005
GTCAAACGCAACCAAATCTCTCTGGTTAAACGATGTCGCGAAAGCGATATTCTTAGCGTCTCTCAAATCCGTGAAAGGAACATTCTCCGGTATCGCCAATACAGGAACCCGGTTCACCTCGATAACCTCTCCGGTCACGCTACCGATCAGATCCATATCTTTTTGGCTCTTACCTCTCGTTCCCATCACGATCAATGTCGGATGATACTCCTTACTATAAGCGATGATCTCCTCTTCCGGCAAGCCTTCACGTAATACATAATCGTATTTTACCTTTGGTAATTCACCAGAGGACATCTTCCGGTTGATATGCGTACAAATATTCTCCATATCGATACGGACACGTTGTAAGATATGCTGTACGGATTCCTCCTCGTTTACTTGGTAAGCCAAAGTATCTCCCATCGGGATAGCGGATGGAAAATAGGGGCTGAAATAGGCGTGCATGATCATCACCTCCGCACCTACCGCATGAGCGTAATTAATTCCCAACTCACAAGCCTTGGCGGAATAATCCGAGAAATCAATCGGGATCAGAACTTTCTTGACCGCATTAACCTTCGCCTCTTCCTCCTTTGGTTCCTCAAACCACTTATTGTCTTCAATAATGCGTAAAGCATGCGGTAAATCACTCTCCTTAATACGCACACGTACTCCTGCCGAAACGACGGGCTGGATCTGGTTTACATTATGTATATAGACCTCTATGCCTTCTGTTTCGAGGATTGTCTTGAGAATCTGGGCTTTCTCGAACGTGTGGATAGCCAATGTCACTAATTTATCTTCCATACTCAATACATTTTTATAGATGAAACAATCGGGATTTATGAATTGTTGAATATAAAAAAATCCCAAAGCGTTCTTTCATTTAGCTATGGGATTTTTTATACGAATGAATTTCTCTTACGCTTTTTGTGCTTCGGCATCCTGACTCTCGGCCAGTATCTGCAAAGCACGCTCGAAAATAGTCGTATCATCTAAAACAACCAACCCTCCGTCCGGACCGGGCTCGATATGGAAACCACAACTCCGTCCATCTTGAAAATTATGTCCACCGAAATAGTTACGAACTGTCTCTACCTTTAATCCCAGCTCATCGGCGATGCGTTGTGTACTTCCGTCAGGTAACGAATCTTTAATTCTTCTCAGTTCGTTAAATGTAATCGTCTTTGTCATGGCTTTCTTATTTTGAAGGTTAATACTTTTGTTTAATATTATTTACGACATACTTAACGGAAATCTCTTATATTAAGCACGATACCAATTGCCCATTAAATAGGGCTATTAAAAGGATGGTAAACCAAATCGCATAGGTGATCCAGCGTTTCCGGGTATCCGAGTAAATGGCCTCCGGACATACCCAAGAATCTGCCGGAATCAATTTAGGCCTTATATAGTGGTATAACAGATATACAAGATACCCGAATAGCAGACCGGATAAAGCTCCCGGAATAATATCCGTGATAAAATGCACTCCTAAATAAATACGAGTATAGGAAGTCAAAATCGCCCAAAAGAAAATAGTCCATCCAAATAGCTTATTCCGGAAGATCAGCGCCATCAAGGTAGCGAAACCGAAAGCGTTCGCCGCATGGCTGGAGATAAATCCATACATACCTCCCCGATAACCGAACACCACCTTTACCTGATCCATAAAATCAGGGTGATGAGTCGGACGGAAACGGGTGAAGATGGGCTTACAAACATGCGAAGCGAACTGGTCGCATAGCGTGATCGTCAAGACAATGGCCAATAAGATCAACAACCACTCCTTCCAGTTCTTCTTATAGCACAATACCACCAATATAAAAAAGGCTAACGGTAGCCAAACCGCCTTGCCTGAATAGATCCACATAAAGCGATCTAAAAAAGCGGAGTCGCTACCGTTAAGCATAAAGAACGCATCACGTTCCCAAACCAATAATTGTTCTAGCATGTATCAGATTTTTTCTATGTCTTTACTAGGCATCCATCCTACGTTCCCGTCCTCAAGCTCGATCTCGCTCCATTCGCCAAGCGTACTCTTCACGGTCACGTTCGTTCCCTCGTGTAATACGAAAAGATCCGTACCACTAGCGTCGGGCGAGCTTTTCACCGTAACGGTCGGGGCGAATACGATGGCATGTTTACGGTTTATCATCTCATCCTTCTGGTCGCTGGCGAATATATTGGCAAAAACAACCATGATAATAAATAGGATACCCAAATAGAAACCGATCTTCTTCAAGCGTACCCAACGAGAGAAAAAGAACAAGATCAAGCAACCGATAAACAACAGGAAGCACACGATACCTGTCTTCGCCCAAGAGTCTGCGGAACCGAGGTTCTCCACGCTCTTAAACCATTTGACCAAGAAGAAATCACCAACCGGCTCAATCTTATCGATGGTCTTCTGACGGGCCATCTGTAAATTGAAGCGAGCATCGCTATCACCCGGATCCAGCAGAAGACAACGTTCGTAGTTCAATATAGCCGGAGCGATCTTACCCGCCTTATAATAGGTATTTCCCAAATTATAATAAACGGCGGCAGACTCGCCATTGCTCTTCAAGATTCCCTCATATAGCTCGATCGCCTTTGCGTAATCTTCTTTCGTGTAAGCGACCTCGGCCTCCTTCAAGGCGGTATCTTGCGCATAAGCAGATCCTATCAGACATAGAGTCAATAAGAAAAACAATACCTTTCTTAAATTTATAGTCATCTTCATCTTCTTACTTTTTAATTGTATTCTCCATTTTACCAATAGCGTCTACCGTCAGCTCATACAACTTATCCATAGCGTCCGACGCTTGGGACGGAGCGTAACGAGCGAACTCACAAGTATTCAAGATATCCATGAACTCATTCGTCAAGGATTCGTCTACACCGTATTTAGCCAATTCTATCTCTACGTTATCCTTGGTCAGATCGGATTGCGGGATACTCAGCTTATCGCTCAAATAGCCCCACAACGCACGCAGCACCTCGTCGTAGAATTCTTCCTTCTTATTCTCTTTCATCAGCTTGCCAGCGTTCTTCAGACGTCTAACCGCCATCTTGTTCGCCTTCTTGGTACGAACCAAGGCGATGTCGGCGTTTTCCTTCACCTGCTTACGATAAATAAAGAAGAATACGATAAACAAGATAGCCGGTACGATATAGCAAAGATAATACATAAAGGAACCGAAGAATATACCATCACCTCCCTCGATAAAGGAGAAGCCTTTCGTCTTTAGGTAACGGATATCCTTGCCTAAGTATTTCACGCTCTCTTTATTACTGAAGTTCGATACGACCGGGGAAGAACCGCTACCGCCCTTGCCTTGCTCCACATGCAACTTATAAGGCTCGGACTTGATGGTCTTGTACGAACCGGACTTGATATCGAAATAGGAGAAAGCGATCGCCGGGATCTCGAAATCACCTGCGTAACGGGGTATCGCCATATATTCGATCGTCTTGCTTCCACTGACACCGGCGGTCGTGGTCTTGATGTCCATCTCTACTTTTGGGTCGTAGACATCGAAATCGTTCGGGAAAACCACTTCCGGGTTCTTCACCAACTTCACGTTTCCGTTACCCGTGATTTTCACCTTTATGGTTACAGCCTCGTCTGTCTTGACGTTGTTCGAGCTGATATCAGCCGTCATGGAGAACGTACCTACGGCACCGGAGAAAGAAGCGGGCTTACCGGAGGGCAAAGGCTTCACGTCGATAGTAACCGGAGAAGTGGTCAACACCTTGCTCACATCCCGATACGAGTCGAAAAAACTATCGAAGATGCTACCGCCACCCGCTTGTTGCATACGGACCTTCACCACGGCGTCGAACTTGCCACTACTGATCGTAATCTTTCCAGAGCGTTGCGGATACAGGATCACTTGACGCATCACGGCCGACTGGTAGTTACGTCCGTTGTAGTTTTCCAAGGTCAGTTGTTTCTCTTGCGGCAACTCAACCTCTTGTACCAAGAAACCCTCGAACTCCGGATATTTCAATCCCGTAATCGAGAAATTTTCCAAGGAATAGACCTTGAAAGTCACCAAGAAACCTTCTTGCTCGAACACGCTTCGTTTGGATACGTCCATCTTCACGAACAGCCGATCGTTAGAGATCGCCCCGCTCGCCGTCGTTGTCTCCGCCTCTTGCTTACCCGCCTTATCAGCAGGAAGCACCTTGATGGCCAAGCCATTCGATGTATAATTAGAGCCGTTCACCTTGATCGTTGCCGGAGCTATATTAAACGTACCTTCCTTCTTCGGCATCAAGACATACGTATACGTAACGGTTGTCTCGCTGGTACTCTTCCCGTTCACCCAGCTACTGCTATAGGAGGTGGATTGGGAGGGACCCATTAATACGTCAAAGTCTGGCATCTCCTGTACTCTCAAATCCCTGCCTTCGGCATTGACGGTGAAAGTCAAGCGAAACTGCTCTCCCATTACCACCGCTTGGGGCGCCGAGGCCTTGAAGGTCACATCCGCGGCCTTTGTCGCCACCCCTACCGTTAACATCAGGATGAATAAGAAAATTAATTTCCTCATTGTGTATCTCATTTTTTCGTTAATTATCCAGTTTACCACTCCTTCTCGGTCTTCCGGCGTTGTTGCTGCTGCATCTGCGCCTTCTTCACCTTCTCTTGGGTGTCTTTCTCGTCTTGCAGGAAGGCGTCCAACATCTGCTGGGCATTGTCCTTGCTCATTTGCTCGTTGGATTGCTGTTGCTCTTGGGTCTTATCCTGTTTCTGGTCGTCTTGCGGCTGTTGTTGTTGCTGTTGCTGCTGATCGTCCTTCTGATCCTTGTTCTCCTGCTTGTCGTCGTTCTGTTGATCTTGGCTCTGATCCTGATTCTGCTGATCCGACAGCAGTTTCTGGGCCAAGGCCAAGTTATAACGGGTCTCGTCATCTTTCGGATTCAAGCGAAGCGATTGCTTATACACCTCCACGGCCTTGCCGTAATCCTTGTTCTGCATGAAGATATTTCCCATGTTATGATACACCTCCGACAAGCGTGCCTTCCCTTCCGGCGTAGCCACCATCTTCTCCCCTTGCCCGGCGATCAATTGATATTGCTCGGCGGCCTCGGGGAACTTGCCTTGCTTGTATAGGGAATTCCCCAGATTATAGGTTCCTTCCGTAGAGCGGGGATTCACCTCCAAGCTCTTGCGATAAGCGATCTCGGACTCGGTGTATTTCTCGCTCTCATAAAGCTTATTCCCCTCACGCACGTTCTTCCGTTCCGCTTTCTGGGCAGAGACCGCCCCAGCGCTGAGCGCCAAGACCGATACCCATATCATAGATTTATATATACGTCTCATCACTTCGTCGAATTAAGAGAATAATTTTACTTTCCTAAATATACGGTTCTTACGATCCAAGGTCATGAAATCGGCGATCAAGAGGAACAAAGCTATCCAAGCGAAAATCTGGAACTGCTCGTCATACTCGGAATAGACCTTGCTATCCAGCTCCGTCTTGTTCATTTTCTCGATTTCTTTCTGAAGGGCTTTCAAGGCGGAGTTCGTATTGTCCGCACGTACGTACATACCGTTTCCGGCGGCGGCGATCTCTTGACCCATCTGCTCATTCAGCTTCGTGATCACCACGTTTCCGTCCTTATCCTTCATATAATTATTGCTTCCTTGGATGGGGATCGGAGAACCTTTCGGATCACCCATTCCCACGATGTTCACGTGGATGCCCTTCTCGGCGGCGGCTTTGGCGGCACCGATAGCGTCGTCCTCATGGTTCTCGCCGTCGGTGATCAAGATGATCGCCTTATCGGTCGTCTCGTCCGGGGTAAAGGAACGGGCGGCCAAATTGATGGCGGCACCGATCGCCGTACCTTGCGTAGAGACCATCGACGGGTTGATAGAGGACAAGAACATCTTGGCGGAGATATCGGCAACTGCGTGAAAGCGTCGCCGGCGAACACGATCAAACCTACCTTATCATTCGTAAAGCCGTCCGTCAATCGGGATAGCATCTGTTTGGCTTTATCCAAACGGTTGGGCGACACGTCCTCGGCCAACATGGAGTTGGATACGTCCAGACACACCATGATCTCTACTCCCTGACGCTTCACCGTCTCCAGTTTCGAGCCGAATTGAGGCCCCGCTATAATAAAGATAACCATGGTAATGGCTCCGAACAACAGCCAAAACTTCAGATGCTGGCGCTTGGTCGATACCTCGGGCATCAACTCGGCCAACAACGTAGGGTTACCGTATTTCTTTATCGCTTTCTTCTTCACGATCATGGCGTACACGTAGAACGCCACCAACGCGGGAAGGAGAAAAAGCAAATATAAAAAGTCCGGATGCGCAAATCGAAACATAAGCCTTTTATCTTTATGGTATATTTCTCAACAATGTATTTCTCAATAAGATCTCCACCAGCAACAGGGCGAACACCAGCAAGGCCCAGTTCTTATACTCCTCCTGCTTCTTGCTGTACTCTTGTACGCTGATCTTGGTCTTCTCCATCTGGTCGATCTCGGAATAGATCTCCTTCAGGCTGGCGTTGTCCGTAGCACGGAAATATTGCCCTCCCGTGGTAGAGGCGATCTGCTTCAACGTAGCCTCGTCGATCTCTACCGGTATATTCTGGTACTGCACGCCGAAAGCGGTCTGGAACGGATACGGCGCCATGCCTTTCGTTCCGACTCCGATCGTATAGACACGCACGCCGAACGTCTTGGCGATCTCGGCAGCGGTAACCGGAGCGATCTCGCCGGCGTTGTTCGAACCATCGGTCAGAAGGATAATCACCTTCGACTTAGCGTGGCTGTCCTTAATACGGCTCACGGCATTCGCCAAGCCCAACCCAATTGCCGTTCCGTCTTGGATCATACCGCTTTGGATATCCTTGAAGAGATTCAGCAAGACCGTATGATCGGTTGTCAACGGGCATTGCGTAAAGCTCTCGGCAGAAAAGACCACGAGACCGATGTTATCGTTCGGACGGCCGTTGATGAACGACGCAGCCACATCCTTCGCCGCCTCCAAGCGGTTCGGTTTCAAGTCTTGCGCCAGCATACTCCCCGAGATATCCATCGCCAACATGATATCGATACCTTCCGTGGAAGAATTGGACCAACTATTCGTGGATTGCGGACGGGCCAAGATCACGATCAGCAGCGCTACCGCTACCATACGCAACACGAAAGGCACGTGACGCAAGTACACGATCCATGATGTCGCTCCCGGCGCCTCGAACGCCTCCGACGAGGAGACCTGCAAGCTGGCCTGACTCTTGCTCAGCTTGTAGACGTACCATCCGATCATCGGAATGAGCAACAACAATAAATATAAATAATTAGGATTCGCAAATACCATCTCTTAATCCTTTAAATTAGTTGTATCGTTCGTAGACTTGGGCTGATAGCGTGTCAAGTCGTCTTGACACGGGGCTACCGGCTCATTTGACAGAGGGCTGTCAACGGCTTTGACAGCAGGCTGTCGCTCCTCTTGACCCGAGGCTGTCAGCTCATCTGACAGGGGACTGTCAACCAGCTCCACCATCTCCTCCTCCTTCGTCTGGTTCACGAACAAATACGCGTTCATCATACTCAAATCATTCTCATCCGGCAGCGGGTTCATCTTGGCGAATTTCACGAAGTCGGCCAATTGCAGAATCTGCCTCAAGTTATCGTACACGCTCTGCGCCTCAGAGTTCTTGCGGATCAGCTCCAAGATCTCACCGGAAGTCATCTCCATGGCATTGATACCGAAACGTTCCTCGATATACTTACGCAGCGTATCCGTGATCAAGGTGTAATACTCCTTGCTTCGTCCTTGCTGCCAGAGTTTCTGTTGCTTGATCTCATCCAGTTCCTTGATGGCCTGCTCGTGAGGCGGAAGTTTCGGCTCCTCTTTCTTGAATGGGATCAACGACTTCTTCGCACGGATCCGTTTCACGATATAGGCGATCACGCAAATCAAGAACAGGGCCAGCAAGATCCCGTAAATGATCGGATAATAATCGGCCCATACGAAAGGTGGCTTCCATACGGTCTTGATGTCGTTGAACTCCTCCGGCTTGTCCGCGTTCACGGGAATCGTGGAGACCTTCAAGGCGACTTGGTTGGAATATACGGTATCCACCCCGTCTATCACCTTCAACGGAGGCAACAGATAGAGTGACGAGTCAAACGAGGTAATCAATACATCCTGCTTGATAACGAGCCGGTCGTTCTCGATCTCCGTGGAGTCCGCCTTGGAGAGGTTCAGTACCTCCACCCCCGTCATCAAGGTATCGTTCGGGATCACGATCTGCACGGGGCGATCCTTATCCGCCGTTACCGTAAGGTGCAAGGTAGTCTGCTCTCCGATCAATATGGCGGCCGAGTCGATAGCGACATCGATCAACGGCCTTTGCGCATATGCCCTTCCCCCCACGAGGGAAGCGGCGGCGACCAGAAACAGGATACTTTTCTTTATCAATTTCATCTGCTTGCTTTAATTACGTTTGTCAAAAAGAGCAATCAATGCTTTCACATAATCATCCTCGGTACGGACAGAGACGGAGTCTACACGGCATTTCTTGAACGTATCGCTCATCTTCGCCTGCCGTTTCTCCCACCATTCCTTATAGGCCGCGCGCACACGGGCGGAGGAACTGTCTATCCATTGCTCCTTCCCGGTCTCGGCGTCCTTGATCTTCATAAGGCCTACGGCGGGAAGCTCGGTCTCACGACGGTCGTACACCTGAATGGCTACCATGTCATGCTTGCGGTTGGCCACCGTCAGGGCGTCCTTGAAACCCTCCTTATCGATAAAATCGGAAATGAGGAAAGCCGTGCAACGCTTCTTGATGGCGTTGGTCAAGTATTTCAACACTTGGCTGATATCCGTTCTCGTCTCCTCGGGATGGAAATCGATCAGCTCCCGGATGATATATAAGATATGTTTCTTTCCTTTCTGGGGCGGGATAAACTTCTCGATCTTGTCCGAGAAGAACACCACGCCGATCTTATCGTTGTTCTGTATCGCCGAGAAAGCCAAGGTAGCGGCGATCTCGGTGATCACCTCCTTCTTCATGACGTTGACGGAGCCAAAGTCACGGCTACCGGACACGTCGATCAGCAGCATCACCGTCAGCTCACGCTCCTCCTCGAACACCTTGACATAAGGGCGGACGTAGCGGGCGGTCACGTTCCAGTCGATATCCCGGATATCATCGCCGTATTGATATTCCCTTACCTCGCTGAACGCCATACCACGACCCTTGAAAGCCGAATGGTACTGGCCGGCGAAGATGTTACGGGAAAGACCACGGGTCTTTATCTCGATACGGCGTACCTTCTTTAATAATTCGCTTGTCTCCATTTAAGGAACTTCTACTTTATTCAAGATCTCGCTAATTACCTCCTCAGAAGTCAAGTTGTTCGCCTCGGCCTCATAACTCAAGCCGATACGATGGCGCATCACGTCGTGGCATACCGCACGGATATCCTCCGGGATCACATAGCCCCTACGCTTGATGAAAGCGTACGCACGGGCGGCCAACGCCAAGTTGATAGACGCACGAGGGGAAGCGCCGAAAGAGATCATGCTCGCCAAGTTCGGCAAACCAGCCTCAGCCGGGAAACGGGTAGCGAAGACGATATCCACGATGTAACGCTCGATCTTCTCGTCCAAATAAACCTCACGAACCACGTTACGGGCGTCGAGGATCTCCTCTTTCGTTAAGATCGGCTTGATCTCCGGACGTTCTCCGGATATATTCTGGCGTATGATCAGTTTCTCCTCCTCCTTCTTCGGGTAATTGATGATCACCTTCAACATGAAACGGTCTACCTGCGCCTCAGGCAACGGGTACGTACCCTCCTGCTCGATCGGGTTCTGGGTAGCCATTACCAAGAAAGGCTTCGGCAACTTGTAGGTATGCTCGCTGATCGTGACCTGACGCTCTTGCATGGCCTCCAACAAGGCACTCTGTACTTTCGCCGGGGCACGGTTGATCTCGTCCGCTAACACAAAATTAGCGAAGATCGGGCCTTGCTTTACCTGGAACTCTTCGCTTTTCTGACTGTAAATCATCGTACCGATCACATCGGCCGGAAGTAAGTCCGGGGTGAACTGGATTCGGCTGTATTTAGCGTCGATCAACGACGACAATGTTTTAATGGCAAGTGTCTTAGCCAAACCCGGCACACCTTCCAACAGGATATGTCCGTCCGAAAGCAAACCGATCAACAAGGATTCAACCAAATGCTTTTGTCCGACGATTACTTTGTCCATACCCATCGTAATCATGTTCACAAACGAGCTTTTACTTTCAATTCGCTCATTCAACTCACGAATGTCTACTGTCTGACTCATAAGATTT
>ENA-UONS01003625-UONS01003625.1-human-gut-metagenome-genome-assembly--contig:-CS19-NODE-3625-length-10306-cov-4.870354_pt1 | contig 10306 bp, 8 predicted proteins | sample MGYA00242458_ERZ724005 | MGnify/ENA metagenome assembly ERZ724005
GGAAAATGCAAAGGGCTGTGTTTGGAATTGTACGGTACAAAATGCAGAAGAAGCCAGTTTGTTAGAAAACAATTATTCTATTTCATCTAAGCAGTATGTAAAAAATGGAATTCATATGAAAGTATTAAGCAAAGAAAAGCCAAATGAAAATTGTGTCCCGGATAATGATATCACTTTGGAAGATGCATATATTTATTTGACGAATAGCTAGAATTATTAAGGCCCGCTGTTTGGCGGGCCATTTTTTGCTTTCTTGCAATGACTGTCATGTTGTAATATAGGTGTCATACCCAGCAGCACGCAGACGATATTCCATGCGGATTGCATTTTCGAGGCGAGAGAATGCACCGACTTGAACCTTATACAAGTCGCCGTCCATTAAAATAAAAGCTGGAAAACCTTCTTCTGTGAGCTGGGAGTTTAATTCGTAGGCATAATTTCTGTTTTTAAATGCACCGACTTGAACACGGTAAAGTTTAGAGGCAGGTGTATTGTCAGATAGAGGAGAAGGCGGCCGTTCATTTTGAGTGTTGTTGGAGATTTCAGGAGGATAAGATGCTGATGAGATTGAATCAGGCAGCTGACCTTCATTTTTAAGTGTTTCCAGTATTCCATTTGAAATTGCAGCAGCTATTTCCTCAAACTCCTCGTCAAATTTTAGATTGTCAGCATCATTGTCGATAAAACCAGTTTCAATTAAAACAGCAGGCATGCGAGAACGACGAAGCACCGCAAGGCCAGGGCGCTCAATTACGCCAATATCGCGAAAGCCAAGTGCGGCAAGCTCTCTGTTAATATCGCGTGCCATTTGTGCAGCTACGCCGCGGTCAGCATAGACTAGTGTTTCAATGCCAGATGCGTTTCCGGCAATTGGAGAGGCATTTCGATGAAAGGATATTAGATAATCAGCACCGCTTTCATTTGCAATCATTGCCTTTCGGTAAGGACTGTCATAAACATCATCTGTGCGTGTATACAAAACATCAACACCGTTTTGAGAGAGTAGTTCACCGACAGCAAGAGCCAGTCTAAGATTATCATCTTTTTCCTGTCTTCCCTTATAGACAGCACCGGGATCCATTCCGCCGTGGCCGGGATCAATAATAACAGTTTGCATGTAGGAATCCTCAAAAAGTTTGCTCCTTATAGGATATGTTTGTTTATATGTTGTGGTTCCTGTTTAAACAGAACTAATTGCATATGATTTGTAACTGTGATAGGATATTTGCAGGAGGAGAAAAACATGATACAGGATATTACACCACATCAATATGATAATCATTACATTGAATATCAGCCACAAATCACAGATTTTTGTATTTGCATAAAGAAAGGAACAGTGCTGTTATGCCAAGATAAAAAAGAAAAGAACAGCTGGTACATACCAACATTCAAGGAGCTTGCAGAGCCGCTTTATGGTGCTGTTTATTTATTTGCCATTGACGGAAGACATTATTTTTTAAAGCAGATGACAGGGAAGGACGATACGGGATTGATTGAGGATGAGAGCAACATGACATCTGGTCCATCAGATCGCTTACAGGCACTTGAAAATACAAAAGGACTTACGGGAGCATGGAAAAACAGACGTGATATGCGTGAGATAATGCCTCGTTTTATTGCTTTTGCTGGAATTACGGCGCTTCAGCTTGATGGCTGGTATAGAAACAATCGTTACTGCGGTCACTGCGGTGGCTTATTAAAGAAAGATCATAAGGAGCGTATGCTTTATTGCGAGAAGTGCGGCAGTCGAGTATATCCGCGCATAAATCCGGCAGTTATTATTGCTGTAACGAAGGGGTCAAAGCTTCTTATGACAAAGTATGCAGGAAGAACGTATACCAGATATGCACTTGTAGCAGGCTTTACCGAGATTGGAGAGACACTTGAGCAGACAGTAGCAAGAGAGGTAATGGAAGAGACAGGTATTAGGGTAAAGAATCTTCGCTATTATAAGAGCCAGCCGTGGTCCTTTACAGATACGCTGCTTACTGGATTTTTCTGTGAGGCAGATGGAGAACAGGATATTCGTCTTGATAAGGAAGAACTCGCTGTTGCCGAGTGGATCGAGCGCGACAAAATTGATCAGGCTCAGGATTCTTATGATGACCTGAGCCTGACAAATGAGATGATATGTTATTTTCGTGATCACAAGGATGTATGATGAAATTATTTATTATAGAAGCGTAGCACACCGTCCATCTGCGCTGTCATATTGAGAAGCAGACTGTCTGCAATGGTAAGCGCACACATCGCCTCAACGACAACAACAGCACGAGGAACAATCAAAGGATCATGGCGACCTTTGATCGTCAGTTCCATCGGTTCCTTATTGCGTGAAATTGTCTGCTGCGGACGGAAGATCGAAGGTGTAGGCTTAACTGCTGCACGAACAATAATGGTATCACCATCACTTATGCCGCCCAGAATGCCGCCTGCATGGTTGGTTTTCTTGGCGGTATTTCCATCCTCATTAATATAGAAGGAATCGTTGTTTTCTGAGCCGACAGCATGTGCTGCTGCGAAGCCATCACCGACTTCAATTCCCTTAACAGCACCGATAGAGACAAGCGCTTTAGAAAGATTAGCATCAAGCTTTTCAAATACAGGATCGCCAAGGCCAGCTGGAACACCTGTGATGCGGCATTCGATTACACCTCCGGAGGATTCCTTTTCTTCCATCATGCGGTCAACATATTCTTGTGCCATTGCAGCAGCTTCTGCATCTGGCAGATGGAATGGATTGTTGTCAATCTCTTCTGGACAAAATGTGTTGGCTGTAACAGGTCCAATAGATGAGGCATAGGCAGTAATAGAAATGCCAAGTTGCTCTAAAAGCTTCATAGCCACAGCACCACCTGCCACACGTCCGATTGTCTCACGACCGGATGAGCGTCCGCCGCCGCGATAATCGCGAAAACCATATTTTTGATCAAATGTATAATCTGCATGACCAGGGCGATAGCTATTTGCAATTTCGGAATAATCTTTAGAGCGCTGTGTCTCATTGATTACTTCCATAGCAATTGGTGTACCAGTTGTGCGTCCCTCAAATATACCAGAGAGAATATGAACACGATCTGCCTCATTTCGTGGGGTAGAGTAACGTGATTGTCCTGGACGTCTGCGGTTTAGCTGCATTTGGATATCTTCTTCTGAGAGAAAAAGCCCTGCCGGACAGCCGTCAACGACAACGCCGATTGACGGACCGTGTGACTCGCCCCAAGTAGTAATACGAAAAATAGTGCCGAAGGATGAACCTGCCATAAAAACCTGCCTTTCTGTGCAAAAAATCAGCTTTGTTTGAATGAAATAGCTTTAAACAAATTGATTGGATGTTTCATCATAATAATAATCAATCTGAGCGAGGGTGTTGCAGAGTGTTTGTTTGTCTGCGTTTAGACTGCTGCATAGTTCGTCAAGACTTGGATAAAAATCGCGAAGCTGCGTATTGATATAGCTTAAAAGAATTACTGGATCTTTAGGTAAAACGGTCATGAAAAGCCTCCTATTATTAATTGTCAGAATGTGAGCAGCCGCATGAACAGGATTCATGCTGAAAATGTTCAGTCTGTGAGTGCGAAATTCCCTGACTGTCAAATTCACCGGGACAGCTGGTATGCAGGTAGCTGTCAACAAAGTGATGAAGGAGCGCGGCCTGTGTGGTGGAGGCAATGTGATAATGTACTTCCTTTCCATGTCGATTTCCTGTGATCAGCCCTGCATCTTTTAGACAGCGCAGGTGATGGGAGACAGCGGGAGCACTCATGCCGACAGCAGCAGAGATATTAAGTACGCATTCCTCACTGTGACACAGCAGCCAGAAGATCTGAAGACGTGTACCGTCACAAAGCTGTTTGAAGGCACTGGCCATATCTGCGCAGGTATCTTTAGAGGGCATTGCCTCAAGAACGTTATGGATATCCCCATGATTATGTGGGAGAATTGGAGTTGTCATATAAATTACCATGCCTTTCCGTAATCTGCTGGTGTAAGCAGACACAAGTATGAGATTGCTGTTTTTGCAAATGAGGTTTTTAATAGAGTTTTTTATAAAAAAACAAATATATGTTCACAAAATACAGCAAATTAGCAAGATTGATTGACAAAAAAACAAGAATCATCTAGCCATGTCATCTATTTTACTATAGGAAAAATAAAAATACAAGATTTTTTAGGATTTTCCACTTTACTAATTGCCAGATTATGTTATAATATTAACAGAGTGTCTGTGAAAACAGTAAAGGTCTGTTTGGACACAAAAGAAAACCGGGAGCAATCCCTTATTTTTAGGAGGTTTATAATGGCTAAGTGGGTTTACAAGTTCCAGGAAGGCAATGCTTCTATGAGAAATCTTCTCGGAGGCAAGGGCTGCAACCTGGCTGAGATGACCGGTCTTGGCATGCCGATTCCACAGGGTTTCACTGTAACGACTGAGGCATGTACCGAGTATTACAACTGCGGAAAGAAGATTTCTGATGAAATTCAGACTCAGATCTTTGATGCATTAAAGTGGTTAGAGGAGTACAATGGCAAGAAGTTAGGTGACGTAGAGGATCCGTTACTTGTTTCTGTTCGTTCTGGTGCACGTGCATCCATGCCAGGTATGATGGATACCATCCTGAACCTGGGTCTGAACGATGTATCTGTTGAAGGCTTCGCAAAGAAGACTGGCAATCCAAGATTTGCTTACGATTCTTACAGAAGATTCATCCAGATGTTCTCTGACGTTGTTATGGAGGTTCCGAAGAGCCATTTTGAGAAGATCATCGATGAGATCAAGGCTGAGAAAGGTGTAACCTACGACGTAGAGCTGACCGCTGATGACTTAAAGGAACTGATTGTTCGTTTTAAGAAGGTTTACTTTGATGCTATGGGAAGCGAGTTCCCACAGGATCCTACTGTACAGCTGATGGAGGCTGTAAAGGCTGTATTCCGTTCTTGGGATAATCCGCGTGCTATCGTATACCGTCGTATGAATGATATTCCGGGTGACTGGGGTACCGCTGTAAACGTACAGACCATGGTATTCGGTAACAAGGGTGAGACATCTGGTACAGGTGTTGCATTTACTCGTAACCCATCTACTGGTGCAAAGGGTATCTTCGGTGAGTACCTGTTAAACGCACAGGGCGAGGACGTTGTTGCTGGTGTTCGTACACCACAGCCGATCTCTACTCTGGAGCAGGCTATGCCAGAAGTTTACAAGCAGTTCATGGATCTGGCTACAAATCTTGAGAATCACTTCCATGATATGCAGGATATGGAGTTCACCATCGAGGAAGGCAAGCTGTACTTCCTGCAGACACGTAACGGTAAGAGAACCGCTCCGGCTGCTATCAAGATCGCTTGTGACCTTGTAGATGAGGGACAGATTACTCCTGAGGAAGCTGTATGCCGTATCGAGGCAAAGTCTCTTGATCAGCTGCTTCATCCAACATTCGATACCGCTGCATTAAAGGCAGGTGAGGTTATCGGTTCTGCACTTCCGGCATCTCCAGGTGCTGCTGCTGGTAAGGTTTACTTTACTGCAGACGAGGCTAAGGCTGCTGGTAAGGGCGGCAGAGGCGAGAGAGTTATCCTGGTTCGTCTTGAGACTTCTCCAGAGGATATCGAGGGTATGCATGCATCTCAGGGTATCCTGACTGTTCGTGGTGGTATGACATCTCACGCAGCAGTAGTTGCACGTGGTATGGGTACTTGCTGTGTATCTGGCTGCGGCGAGATCAAGATCGACGAGGAGGCTAAGACCTTCGAGTTAGGTGGCTACACATTCCATGAGGGAGATTACATTTCTCTGGATGGTACTACTGGTAAGATTTATAAGGGCGACATCAAGACCGTTGAGGCATCTGTAGGTGGTGACTTCGGACGTGTTATGGCTTGGGCTGATCAGTTCAGAAAGCTGTCCGTACGTACAAACGCAGATACTCCGGCAGATACTTTAAATGCAGTAAGACTTGGTGCAGAGGGTATCGGTCTTTGCCGTACTGAGCATATGTTCTTCGGTGAGGATAGAATCCCGAAGATCCGTAAGATGATCCTTTCCAAGACTGTTGAGCAGAGAGAGGCTGCATTAGCAGAGCTTCTTCAGTTCCAGAAGGCTGACTTCAAGGCTATGTACGAGGCTCTTGAGGGACGTCCGATGACAGTTCGTTACCTGGATCCGCCGCTGCATGAGTTCGTTCCTACCGATCCGGAAGATATCGCAGCACTGGCTAAGGATATGAACCTGACCGTTGAGGAAGTAAAGGCTACCTGTGATTCCCTGCATGAGTTCAACCCAATGATGGGTCATCGTGGATGCCGTCTGGCTGTTACCTATCCTGAGATCGCTAAGATGCAGACAAGAGCCGTTATGGAAGCTGCTATCGAAGTTGCACAGGAGAAGGGTTATGACATCGTTCCAGAGATCATGATTCCGTTAGTAGGCGAGAAGAAAGAGCTGAAGTTTGTTAAGGACGTTGTTGTAGAAGTTGCAGAGCAGGTTAAGAAGGAAAAGAATTCCGACATGCAGTATCATATCGGTACCATGATCGAGATTCCGCGTGCCGCACTGACCGCTGATAAGATCGCTGAGGAAGCTGAGTTCTTCTCATTTGGTACAAACGACCTGACTCAGATGACCTTTGGTTTCTCTCGTGATGATGCAGGTAAGTTCTTAGATTCCTACTACAAGGCTAAGATCTACGAGTCCGATCCATTTGCAAGACTTGATCAGGAGGGCGTAGGCCAGCTGGTTAAGATGGCAGTTGAAAAGGGACGCGCTACCAGACCGAACTTAAAGTGCGGTATCTGTGGTGAGCACGGTGGAGATCCAAGCTCCGTAGAGTTCTGCCATAAGGTAGGCTTAAACTATGTTTCTTGCTCACCGTTCCGTGTGCCGATCGCAAGACTGGCTGCTGCACAGGCTGCATTAAACAATAAGTAATTAAGTAACCTTTTAAGGTAAAAATAAAAATGGGCTGTAATCTGTGAAAACAGGTTGCAGCCCATTTTTTATCCATTTTTCCGCAGAAAACCTCGTCCGACACGTCGGGCGGGGTTGTTCAAGAGAATTGAGCACTCAACTATTCATGTAAATACACTGGAAGATTCATCAATACGACAGCAGCCATTTAAAAATTCTTCCATGGCACGTGAAAAATAACGTCCTTTTTTCCAATAGAAGCAGACGCGTCTTGTATTATGCTGCGTAGGCAGCCGATAATAGACTACATTTTTGTTGCGCGGAATACGGCTTAAAATAATATCACCGATAAAGCAGATTCCAAGACCAGATTGGCAGATGTTATAAGCAGTCATCTGCTGATCCATATTTAAAATGATATTGGGTTTGAAATTGCTGTCCTGACAAATTAGACGGGCACGTCTGCCAGTATCATTTTCATTTCGCAGCATAATGAATGGAAGATCTGAAAATAAACGAAGCGGAACAACTGGCACAGAATCCATCTGGAAATCATTTCGCTCAATCAGATCATTTGGAATCTGAAAGGAGGTTAATTCGCTATTGATTAAAAAAGGGTGTGGAACAGCCAACACAAGATGTTCTTCTTTATATAATTTGCTGTCAAAGACAGCAGAGTCAAGAGTTGTGTTATCTAAAATCAGATCGACAATACCCTTCTGCAAAAGTTCAGTTAACTGTGTTGTATTTTCTTCAATTAAATTGATTCTAATGTTTGGGTAGCGTGGTGCAAAGTTTGAAATGAGAGATGGCAAAATCCAGGATGAAAACAGATTGCTGCCGCCAAGCGTTAAAGTTCCTGTTTCCAAATTGTCAAAATCATAGACAAACTGCGAAAATCCCTTTTCCACTGCGAGAATTTCTTCCACGCATCGGATGTATTCTTTTCCGCACTCCGTCAAAGAAAGCGGCTTTGTGCTGCGGTCAAAAATAGGAAAACCAACCTTTTTTTCTACGCGTTTTACATTAGCACTTAAAGAAGGCTGTGAAATAAAAAGGTTCGCAGCTGCTTTTGAAAAACTTTTATCCTTGTAAACTTGGTAAACATATTCCATTCCCTGAAACATAAAAAATACCATCCTTGTCGTGTTTGTTTTTGTAAAAAACATAAAAAATACTATAACTTAAACACTATAATAACTATAAAAGTATATGTATTTGATTATATTATACTGGTAATCTATAATGAAGACAAGGGTAAGATATTAAATCTTAAAAATATTCCAAAGGGCTATTAGGGATAAAGTGGAGGAAATAAAAAATGAATGAAAAGGTATATAAGGAAACAGAAGGGATGAAGGATATGACAGGGAATGAAATGGAGTTTCGTGTTGAGAAGGATTCAATCGGAACTAAGGATGTGCCTGAAAACGTTTATTATGGTGTACAGTCACTGCGTGCAGCAGAGAATTTCCATATTACAGGATTAAATATGCACCCAGAGATTATTAACAGCTTGGCTTACATCAAGAAAGCAGCAGCTATCACAAACTGTGAGGCAGGTCTTCTTGACAAGAGACGTACGCAGGCAATCGTTCAGGCATGTGATGAGATTCTTGAAGGAAAGTTTCGTGAGGATTTTATCGTTGATCCGATTCAGGGTGGTGCAGGAACTTCTTTAAATATGAATGCAAATGAGGTTATTGCAAATAGAGCAATTGAGATTCTAGGCGGAAAGAAGGGTGATTATTCCGTTGTTAATCCAAATGATCATGTTAACTGCGGACAGTCTACAAATGATGTTATTCCGACGGCAGGAAAGATGACATCACTTCGCCTGTTAAAGAAGCTTAAAAAGCAGCTGCTTCGTCTTCACAGTGCTTTAGAGCAGAAGGCAGATGAGTTTGATAGCGTTATTAAAATGGGAAGAACACAGCTGCAGGATGCAGTGCCGATTCGCCTGGGACAGGAATTTAAGGCATACAGTGTTGCAATTTTACGTGATTTAAATCGTATGGATAAGGCAATGGATGAGATGCGCACCTTGAACATGGGCGGTACAGCAGTGGGTACTGGATTAAATGCAGATGAATCTTATCTTCGACGCATTGTTCCAAACTTAAGCGAAATTTCCGGTATGGATCTGGTGCAGGCATATGATTTGATTGATGCAACTCAGAACCTTGATTCTTTCGTAGCAGTATCTGGTGCAGTAAAGGCATGTGCAGTTACACTGTCAAAAATTGCAAACGATCTTCGTCTTATGTCTTCGGGACCAAGAGCAGGTTTTGGGGAGATTAATCTTCCTGCAAAACAGAATGGTTCTTCCATCATGCCAGGCAAAGTAAATCCAGTTATTCCTGAGGTTGTAAATCAGGTAGCATTTAATGCTATTGGAAATGATATGACAATTACAATGGCAGCAGAAGCAGGACAGTTAGAGCTGAATGCATTTGAGCCAATTATTTTCTATTGTCTGTTCCAGTCAATTGATACGATTGCATATGCTGTAAATACATTTGTAGATAACTGCGTAATCGGTATTACTGCAAATGAAACCCGCTGCCGCTATTTTGTTGAGAATAGTGTTGGAATTATAACTGCAATATGTCCATATGTTGGTTATCAGAAGGCAGCTGAGATTGCGAAAGAAGCTATTAAAACAGGTGAGTCCGTAAGAAAGCTTATCATTGAGAAGGGTCTTCTTACAAAGGAGCAGATGGATGAGATTATGGATCCAGTCCAGATGACAGAACCTGGAATTTCTGGAAAAACAGTAAACAAAATTTGAACTAATTAAATATTGAGATTTTTAAAGAGGATATGAGTAATTTTCTCATATCCTCTTAATTATACAAAGAAGTTTGCTTTATTAAAAAATGATATCCCACAGTCCGGTAGACATGAAAAACAGAACTAACATTACAACAGGAACGACATAGCGCATTAAAATTCCATAGAGTTTTTCGCGTTTAAATGACTCACCATTTTTTGTGACTTCATCTGTAATCCACTTTGGTCCAATAACCCAGCCAATCAAAATGCTGGTAAGCAGCGAGATGAACGGCATTAAAAAGCTATTGCTGATATAGTCGGCCAAATCAAGCAGCTGTCCAACAGAACCATTTGGAAGCTTCAAATCAAAATAGAACATGTTGTAGCCAAGGCAGATAATAACTGCGGTGACGAGAGAATAGGTGCCTATGATGACGCACATTTTCTTCCTTGATTTGTGAAACAGCTCCATGCAGTTTGCAACTAGTGTTTCCATAACAGAGACACATGAAGTAAGTGCGGCAAAGCCAAGCATCAAGAAGAATGCAATTCCAACAAAACGACCGGCAGCTCCCATTGAAGCAAATACCTTTGGCAGTGAAAGGAATGTCAGACTAGGAC
>ENA-UONS01003629-UONS01003629.1-human-gut-metagenome-genome-assembly--contig:-CS19-NODE-3629-length-10298-cov-4.256956_pt1 | contig 10298 bp, 5 predicted proteins | sample MGYA00242458_ERZ724005 | MGnify/ENA metagenome assembly ERZ724005
ATAAAACTCCATATCTTCTGTTTTATAAGACATGAACGATTATAGAGAACGGGTAATAAATAAAAATCATCACGGTTCCGCTGAATAGTTTCAGAATGTAAGTATTCAGCAGTATCACCACATTTTATCTTGGATAAATCCACCTTGTCTTCTTCCGTCAAAAAGGGAAAGATATAAAGGTGTTCACCTACATTCGGAAAAAACAAGCAGTCCCAAATTCCTTCAAACGTCAATTCATATTGGGAGAGATATAAATGTATTTTCATACTCTGTTTATTTTAAATTACATTACTCAAATTCATGCCCCCACAGATCCTTATCACTGGGTGCGATACACATACTGTGTGCTATTATTAGCCATAACAGGCAAAGAACTATCAATATTCCAGCTACCATATTCATTATTAGACTATAAAGTAATCGTTCTTATCTTTCATAAAAGGAAGGGGAACCTTTCTGTCACATAACCACCCCTGAAGCGTTTCAACTTCTGCAAGCGAATCGCCCATTGAGTTTAGTCCGAATATCTTTTGTACTGCTACCAAGGCTTTCCCTGAAATGGAATTTAATGACTGCATTACATTTTTGGAGGGTACATAACCTGATTCCTTCAGCTGACATAGCTTGATATACTCATTCTTTTCTACAGCGGATTTGAACTCCTTATCAGTTGACAATAATGATGTCACATTGGATTTTTCTACAATACCTTTCCCCTGCTCATCACGCCAAACAGAAGCATCCTTTTGACACAAGTTCTGATATGACTTCCACAGGATACCTCGTAAATCGTTATCATGCAATTTAAATCCTAACTTAACACCTGCCTGCCGCAGCATATCAATAAAAGCAAATTTGGCTTTCTTCCAAAATGATATCTCTTCTTTGTTATGGAAGCCCCGTTCCGCCAGCTTAGCAAGATATTCTTCAGTAGCAACCAGACGTTTAGCAGGATCTCCATGAGTAGCATACATAATCTTTCCCTGAATCTCCGAAGTTGCATTATTATATACATTATCAAGGAAAATATCGAAATGATCCCCAAACATCATTCTTAGACCATAATGCGCTACGACCTCATGAAAAACGGTCCGTTGTGCATCTTCTACGCCAGAAATGTTCGGCAGATATATGGCTACATTATTTATTTCCGGTATAAACCACCCCTTTATATTATACCCTGCTTCAATCTTTCTCTTAGCTACACTGTCAGAAAGCTCGTCAATATCACCTATGATATCAACAGGAATATGGATAGAATTTGCCAAATCTTCAATAGCGGAAATAAACTCTGCTCTTGATGGATGCATACTTGCGGAAAAAGTGTTTTTTATAAATATCTGATCTTCACGTCTGACATCTTCAGTCAACTTTGCTAGAGATTTACGTCTTTCTTCAAGAGACATACCTATGCGTGATTGTACATTGCGGGCTTCCACTTCACCAGATAACTTGCGATATTGCTCCAATGCTGAAGGCAGACTCTCATAAGAGTCAATTAGGTGGCTAAGGTCGTTATAGCCATACTTAACAGCCACCTTTTGTAACTTATCGCCATATATTTCTGCTATTGTAGAATTGAGAAATGGATTCTTCTTTCCTAAAGCTTCACGGATAGAATTTGCATCCGTAATAGCACTGCCTTTCAAAAAATCTCCATCTGTAAAAAAGTTAATATCTCTTATTACTTCTAGCCGAGTATCCTTGAACTCTTCTGGAGAACCACCATGAGCAAACCCTTCTATATGTTGAATAGCATGCTGAATCTCATGAGAAAGCACTCCTTTTGCAATATCATTCAGTCGATAGCCGAGAAATTCACCCTGTTTTCTAAAAGGAATATCGTCAATTGCTTTTATCCAGTCTTCTATCACAGGGTAGCGTTCAACCATATTTTTGTATGTAACATTACTCATGCGATCATGATCGAACCCAAAAGCATCAAGTAAATCTAATGCTTCGTCACGTATTTCATACGGAATACGTTCATAGAGTTCTGGTACTTTTGCTTTTGCCATAGCGATATCCTCTGAATTAAGTATTTCATATACTCCACTGAAATAATCATTTGATAAAGCTATCATCTCATCAATAACAAACCCTCTAGAATCAACACAGGGACTCAACATCTTCACTTCCCAGTCTGCTATTTCAGGATAGGCTATAAACAGGTTATCGTCAGAAATAAAATCCGACAATCTTCCAACCGAACCGGGACTTATTTGATTATGTATATAATATACAGGAGTATTACTACCTGTTAGACTATCTTTATACTTACCTACATATTCCGATTGAATATTCAGGTCTCTATCTTCATATCTCCATTTATCATCAGCACCTCTCTCCCATCCCGTAGCGATCTTAATAGATAGAGCATCTTTGCCGACGAATTCCATTTCTTTAGCAACAAAAAGGTTATCTAACCTATAAGTAGCTTCATCAGCTCTGTCAAGATTGGCAGCTCCTTTCTCGCCAATGAAGCTATATCGGATATCATTGTTTTCCAAAGAGAAATCGCCAATATTAGATATAGCGGACTTAACCTGATTAGAATTAAACGCAACATAATCATTAGAAACAGGAAGCTCAGATATATCTAAATCTGTGATACCGACATCTTTTATGTTTCTTGCTATTACGCCATCATATCCACCAGATAGCTGAGCATCTTTTACGATTTCATTTATATCTCTTCCATCTCCTGCATCTATCCATAATTTACCTTTAAAATCGATTGTCAATGGATGTTTTATATTTGCGAATAGTGGATATATTCCTCCTTCTCTATATACCCCCCAACTATATTGTTTATGTCTCGGATCATTTTCATTGAGATATACATCATGTGCCATTGGAGGCAGAGAACCGTCTGATTCCCCATACCAAGAAATATAACTGTTCGATAATTCTCTATTATTTGACATAAATATACTTTTGTCAGGGGCATCACTGTGATGCTCTGGCTCATTTTTAAATGAAGTAAACCATTGTGAGCTTCCATGATAAATCACTATCGGCTCTCCATTATCATCAATTGCTTTCGACGCATCTTTTGGATTATTCTCCCAGTCCCCAAACCATTTCTTAAAAGCGGCTGTACGGACATATACCCACTGTTCTGGAGTCAGGTTTGTATCCTCGCCATTGGGTGCTTTCAAGTATGTACCGTTTGATTTCGCCTGATCAATAATTGACTGTTCTTCCTGGGTATAGTTATCTTCTGTTCTAAAGCGAATATTATTTTTTTCCGGAAGTATTTCTTTAGGTACTCCTATTCTGTTACATAGCGTATTAGCTAGCTCTTCGTATTCTTTAGCTTTATTGTCTAAAGACATTATATTATTTAATCTTCTACGCTCGTTGGCAGTTCCAATAGTCGTTTTGCGAGCATACTCATCAGAGTATCTCGTTCTCTCTGTTGGAGTTACGACAGTCTTATTAGCCTTATACTCTCTATTTTTCCAATCCTCTGCAGCATCACGTGATTGTTGAGCAAGTTTATGAAATTCATCAACGGCACCTCTCCAACTGTCATTACGTTTCATAACGGCAGCATATTCATTCATGCTATCAGCATTCATGAATCTATCTCGTTCTAATTGATAGGCTTCGTCAACAGTGAGCTGTGTTTCTCGATTCACTTGGAAGCCTTGACGTTTTCTTCGTCTAGTATTTTCAGGAGCTTCCGATTTTTCATTACCTTTCCTAAAGCGAATATCAGCCTCAGACTCTAAATATTTCCCTGTATTAAGGCTTGCCGATTTTACCTGATTAATTGATAGTACTACCAGTTCATCTCCATACTCCGATTCTAAAATACCATCATATCCCCTGTTTGAAATAGCTTCCGTTATTTCCGGATAACGGTCCATATATCCTTCAGGATGTAAATCAGCTACGAGATTATAGACTTCACTCAAAGAATCAAAAACAGCCTCATTCTTCAATATGTCATCTGGAGTGTCTATATGATATTGACTTACGATTTTCGTAATCTCATAAGAATGAGGCTTTCCTTCATGGTCTGTCCACTCATCATACTGTCCCGTGTGGAACACAGCAATCTTTACAGGATTATCATCCATATCCTGCCCAGTAGTATATGTCAGATTATTACCTATATGATCCACTAATTCAATATAATCCGAAAAAGAATAGGATAGATCCGGAATATAATAATCACCTTCATAATGCCCTGTTGAAAGAAATTCTATTTTACCTTCAAGTTCAGGAAATAGTTTAGCCATATTATAAAGAAAGCATAGAGAAGAGCTTCCTGCACTGGAAATATCAGTTCCATTATAATGAGTAAGCATACTGAAATAAAATGGATTACGGATATTTGCAAATGCTTCAAGAACTCCAGTCCCATAGTATTCCGCTTCCCCTTTGCTCAGTTCTCCATTACCATAATTAAAATAGAAACCATTGCCATAATAAGAGTTATTACGAGAACTCTCTACTACCTTGTCAAATGCACGTAACATTCCTTCATTTGTACTATGGTATATAACTTCAGGTTCACCCTTCTTATCAAGGATCTTCGAAGCATTATCCGGATTATCTTGCCAATCGCCAAACCATCTCTTAAAAGCGGCTGTACGAACATATACCCACTGTTCTGGAGTCAGGTTTGTATCCTCGCCATTAGGTGCTTTCAAGTATGTACCAGTAGCCTGTGCCTGGTCAATAATTGACTGTTCTTCCAAAGTATAGTTTTCTTTCATGGTTATGCGTTAAAGTGTTAGTTCCTCAGCATTCGATAAATGATGTTTTATATCTGCCTTTATTTCGCTTTGTACCGGTTGAATTCCACTATGATCAGGAGCTTCTATACCAAAAAGCTTCTGTACAACTACTGTAGTACTATCGGAAAAAGGACGGGATAAAGACTGCATTACTTCATGAGAGGGCATATAACCTTCAGATTTCAATGCACTTAGTTTCACATTATTACCCTCTTCAAAGGCAGACCTAAATTCATGATCCTTATCATTACTGATTTTTTGTACCATTCCTTCATAAAGGACTTTTCTACTATCTTCTATATTTTGATCAAGTATAGGTAGCTCTCTGTCCAGGTCGTAAATCTCAGCGATATCATGAGTAGCAACAGCATAAAAATAGGAACCATTCCAATTATCTCTTTCCACACATTTTTTTTCAAATTCATTGAATTCTTTTTTTAATCCTAAATTATCGAATAGTTCTTTGTAGTGGGGAGAATAAGGGTTAGTACCGGCATTCATTAATTGAAAGTTTCTATTATCAAATACATCATATTGTATATTTGGGCGAATTATTTCATACTGACCTGAGACTTCATTCTCAAAAACAGCAGAATTAATATCTTTAGGTAAAAGGTATTTATGGGAAAATAATGAAAGAGCTTCTTCTATTGTCGGAACTTTGCCAATTTCAAGATTATCCGCTTTGAACAGAACGCTAACATTTTCTGAAAAATCGTCAGGATTGAAACTTTCTCTCATTTCGGATGCAATTACTATGCAAGTTCGCTCAATTTCTTTTTTTATGAAAAATTCATCACTCATCATACGTATGTTGTTGTATGATTTTCCTGTTTCTGAATTATTTAGACATTCATAAAGCCGTTCAGACCAATATGCAAATTGCTCTCTTATTCCCTCAAATCGGTCCTCAAAGAATCTTTCCGGAGCATTGCCTTGGAGTATCTGTATAGCCTCTATTCTAAGATCCTTAATATCGTTATCTGTCACCTTTTCACGCTGATCAGGATTGATGTGTAATTTTGAGTCACCACCTTCTGTAAACTCTTGAAGAGCTTTCGATAATTGATCCTTTTTCCATGAATCTGCTTCTTTCCATTCGCGCAATTTATCTTCAAAATCATCTGCATAGTCTGCACGTAGCCACATTTCATCATACTTCCTGTTAGTCTCCTCCATTTTAGAGAAGAGCGTTATAGTGGCATCTCTTATATTTTGGTCCGGGATATTAATATTCCCAAATTCTTTTTGTATAGCGGCTTTACAAGCCACTCTTTGGGGATTCCTTATTTTTAAAATATTATAAGCATTATCATTTACAGCTGCTAATTTTACATCCTCAGAAGAATAGTTTATGTATAATATACTTGAAGAATCACCGTTTACTGCTGCAAGCATTTCTTGCTCGGTGGGATCTTCTATCTGTGATATATTTCCCCATCTTTCTTTGACAGATATTAGTCGTGCTTCTTCGCATGGATCAACTATGCTCTTAATTAGTTCAGGATTCCTCTGCACAGCTGTAACTTGAACATTGGGATATGGATTACTAATAGCAACTATAGTTGAAGGATCTTTAGTCACGGCTACCAGTTGTAAAACCTCAGATGCATCTTGAAAATATTCAATCGTAGCAGGATTATTTTGAATAATCGCCTGCTTTACTTCTTCTGTTAGCTTATCAGGATAATTTTCCTGAATATAGGGTATATACTCAGGGGCCTTTTCTGCCAATGCAATAAGTACATTCTTAGAAGGATTTACCATATGATAGATGTTTTCCACATCTTTATTGACCTCAGATATATAGAATTTATCCAAGAATTTAGTCAAAGCATCATCCAATTGTTTTATAATATTCATAATAATATGTTTGTTTATTATTCGTGTTATTTAGTTAATCCTTATAGTGATTGTTCAACAGCATTCGACAAATGATGCTTCATATCAACCATCAATTCACTTTGTACAGATTGAATCCCAGTATGATCTAGAGCTTCTATACCGAAAAGCTTTTGTACAACTACAGTGGTACTTTCGGAAAAAATATTATGGAGTGATTTTATTAACTCATTAGATGGTTTATACCCCTGTTCCCTCATTTTTGCAAGTTTGGAGAAATCCGCACCTTTAACAGCTGATTCAAAATCATAATCCATATCTTCTCTTACAAAGTCTTTCTCAGGTGCAGAAAGTCCGGGTAATTTAATAGACTCATTGTTAATTCTCCCATACTCTTCAAAACCTTTTATTGAAGATTCTAATCCGGAAAGAAAAGCTTTATCACAACCTTCTCTTTCATAAATTATTTTCGCTGACTTTAGTACTTCTATAGCACAAATATCCGTACTCTGAAAGACAACAACAGGTACTTCATTGTATATACACTCATTCAGAACTTTTACATCTTTGAAATTCTCAAATTTTGGTAAAACCAGTTCATTATTATACTCTTTTTGATAGTCTTTAAAGTCATTCACTAATCGTTCAAAATCATATAAAAACTCAGGAGAAACTCCTTTTCCTTTATATATATCCACAGCTGATCCCAGTATTTCAGTAGCGCAACAATCCTTTCCTTGAAAAATGATTGCAGGAATATCATTCAATAGACTCTTCCTAAACAGTAATCTTTGATCTTTCATAATAATCTATTTAAGGGTTATAAATCACTAAAAGCCCTATTCACCACATTATTCAAACCTCGTGACATATCCCTGCTGTTCGTTTGAGGACTCTGCGCAAGTTTGACATCACCCAGCGATTGAGCATTTGACTTCAATCCGAATATCTTTTGTACAGCTACAAGAGAATTCTCCGGAACAGAGTTAGCTAAAGACTGCATGGCCTCCTTTGTAGGCATATAGCCTTCCGTTTTCATCAGATCCAATTTTGCGAAATCACCATTTTCTACTGCTAATTTGAAGTCTGCGTCCAGCTCAGGAGTGGAAGCCTTAGCTACTTCTTGAACTACTTCCGCTTCTTCAACCTTCACTTCTTCTTTAGCAACTGCCATTTCTTTTATCTCCTGTTCTTCCGGCTTAACGCCAAACAGTTTTTCTATGACAACAGCCTTTTTCTCATCAATCTGAGAGTTCTGGCTTAATCCCTTTATTACTTCTTCCGAAGGCTTATAACCCTCTTCTTTCAGTTGTGCCATCTTCTCATAATCATCCTTTGCCACAGCATCCTTCAATTCAGCCTCCATATCCCGTTCTTCAAGCGGGGATTTCTCCTGATCTACAGTTTGAACGACATCATTTTCCTGCTGTTTAGCCAGCAGTTCCTTGGCTTTAGTAGCAGAAAGGGCTTGGACATTTGAAAAAGCTATTCCTTTTTTATCACCCGTCCAGGATACATCAGCCATGAAATATCCTTCTTCGCCAAAAAGTATCATATTATCAAGCGAGTGCCCATTGGCCAAAAGATACTTGTCGGCTGCTGTCAGCTCTCTGTCACCGATCTTAGCAGGTATGGCTATCTCTTTTTCCGAACGTATAATCACGGAATTCAAGTCACGGTCTACCTGAACAAACAGATGTCCTTTCTTTGCAGGAAAAACAATTATTTCTCCGTCTAATAAATTCTTTCTCTGCTTTTCCGACAGTTTCTTTCCTAAAATCTTGTTCGGTATGACTAATGCCTCTTTTCTATAGAAAACGGACACTCCTTTGTCAGTCATGCGCAACTTGGCGGGTTTCCCTTTTACCTCAGTTATATCGGATAAGACTCCCTTCTCCAACTTGGTTCCCTTTCCGTCGAGCAGATAACCGTTATTTAACGCATACTCATAAAAGTTTTTACCTGTATAGCATATCCTATTTTTATGATCAATCATAGTAAAGCGATCTTTGTTATCAGATCCGATATCGCCCCAGTTCACTATATCTAGGCTTTCTTTTCCATACAATGGTTCTTTGCTATCATTTGATAAAATACTGTCTTTATCAAAGAACTTGCACACACGCTCCATAGATTCATTCTGCTTTACCAGGTCTGCTGATTTTCTGGTATGCGCACGTATCTCATCATTTGAAGTACGGAATTCATCACCATTAAGAGTAAAGCACAAAAAGCCTTTGTTATATTCTTCCTTATAACCTAAACATTGTGCTATTCCTCTAAATTGTCCTACATTATCGAACTGATAGGTATTCATCACTTCCTTGATTGTCATGGCCGATTTATTTTAAAAGTTCTGCTGATAAGATATATTCATTCAGGACAGACAATTTCATATGTCTTCCCCCACCCTTCTCGAACATCTCGATTTCAAATACTTTATCGTCTGGGATCGTGAATTTATTGAAGGCAAGCACGAAACGATTATTACTTTTTCCAAAAATCCGCTTCGTAAAATCCTTCTCCTGTACCGGATCATACTGCACTTCCTGCTGAATAGCATTCTTCATCTTCTTCTGATCACGGATGAAACACTTCACAAAATCTATATCATAATCTATATTTGAGAAGTTTCTTATATCGAAAACGAAAAACATAAAGTCTCCTTTGACATACAGGTTTGCCAGGGAGAATTCGAATTTATTCTTTATGATACCCAAGCTGAAGATATTTCTCTTTTTTAGATGCAGCTTATTGATCAGGTTATCCATTTCAATGCTGTTAGCATCAATATGGGCAATATAGGAACGCCCATCATCAAAATTGTAGGAATAGGTCAGCGCATGGTCATTAACGATAGTAATCTCATAGGTATTATTATCCTTATCTACGACAAATAAGTTTGAAGGAATAAACTTATCAAACGTAGTATTCACCTTAATCATATTATTGTAATACTCTATTCCGAAAATCTCTTCATTTCCCTGCCGACAATAAACCACATTGGCAGGAAGAAATATTTCTGTCGTATTACTATTATTTGCTATAACCTGAAAGCAATGTGATTGCGTATCCTTTTCATATTCATAAATAATATTGTCACAATCATCATTATAATCAGCAGGGATATAAGCTATCCTGAAGGAGTGCACACTCCCGTCAATACACACTATTACCAGATTCGTATGTCCTAAGAAACCTTCCTCTTGTGCAGTAATGCACACAATGTTCGGAACAGCTTCCACCCTTTCCACTTTGATAAAGTCTTCTCGGCCATACGAAATGTCACTTACCTGGGCAGGTAACACTATATGTTTGACTTTATCAAATGATACGTAAATCAATGGCGAATCCAAGTTCTTCTTTTCCTGTGCGGAAACAAAAAGAGGCATAATCAAGAGTAGTATATAAAGTAATGTTTTCATTGTATATAACCGATATAAATGTTTATAATCCAAATAACTATCAAGCTAAAACAGAAATAGCCAATCTCATTTTTCAGGTCTTTCCAAGGCGTATCATTTTTACGTGAGCTACATATCTTACAGCCAAGGAATATCGCAACCAGGGCGAACAAGACAAGAACGATTGTATCCCATTGCATATATTTCATATAGAAATTTATAACCAAGAGAGGTATAAAGCTTAATCCGAAAAAAAGAATATCTTTTTTTAGATCTCTCCACGGTTTATTTTCTTTTGCTA
>ENA-UONS01003641-UONS01003641.1-human-gut-metagenome-genome-assembly--contig:-CS19-NODE-3641-length-10258-cov-19.629129_pt1 | contig 10258 bp, 7 predicted proteins | sample MGYA00242458_ERZ724005 | MGnify/ENA metagenome assembly ERZ724005
TTGCGGAGAGCGACCCTCCTTATAATCTAATGATACATCAACAAAAAAATTTCTATCCACGCTCTCCTTGCGGAGAGCGACGTCAATGGCGGCGCTCCGTCAAGCTCTTCCGGCAATTTCTATCCACGCTCTCCTTGCGGAGAGCGACTGTTTCTTTTGCGTAAAATTACTATTACAGTTGATATTTCTATCCACGCTCTCCTTGCGGAGAGCGACTAACGGCAGAATGAGAGATGCCGAAAATCTCACGATTTCTATCCACGCTCTCCTTGCGGAGAGCGACAGCAAAAGTGCACAAAACAGTGGGGCACTTTTGCGCATATGAAACAAATTTTATGGGGATTGCATCTTCATGCTGACAGGCAAGGCTGTATTTTACCCTTTCTGCCCCTGTTTTTTCCATATTTTCTGGTGCGAAGGAACCGGGAATTTTATGATTGCCTTCCCCTCGCACTAAGCAAACAAGATTCCATCCTGATCAAAATCCGGGTGCAGACCCACATGCTCGACTTTGCTTTTGTAATGGTTTCCCAGTTGATAAAAGCGCAGGCTGTCCGATTCCGAATCGATCAGTTCGGTCAATTTTGCTTTGAACATCGTGTATTGCGCGGCATCCAGCAGGCACTCAAATACGGAGTTTTGCACCCGCTGGCCGTAGTCTACACAGACTTTTGCTACTTTGCGCAGCCTGCGACGACCGGCGGCTGTTTCGGTGTTGACATCATAGGTTACAAGCACCAACATAACGGCACCTCACTTCCAGAAAAACGGTGGGTACACTTCCAGGTCGCCGCGCAGAGCACGGGCCAGCAAAAGCGCCTGAACATAGGGCACCAGCCCCCAGGGCAGTTTTTCTTTCAAAAACGGATGGGTGATCTCTTCCTTCTTTTTGTTCTGCCATGCGGTCAGGAAAGCTTTGCGGCCATCATCCGTCAGCAGTACGGCACCATTTTCCTGCTTTTGCAGGTGTTTTGCCGTGATGATCTTTTGATTGATGCAGCTGATGACCAGCCGGTCTGCATAAACCGCCCGCAGTTCTTCCATCAGGTCAAGTGCCAGACTTTTGCGGCCGGGGCGCGGGCGGTGCATAAAGCCAACATAAGGGTCCAGGCCCACAGCGGTCAAGGCGGATGCACACTCCCGCGCCAGCATGCTGTAGGCAAACGAAAGCAGCGCATTCACATTGTCCAGCGGTGGACGGCGGCTGCGGCCCTCAAACACAAAATCCTGCTTTTGCTGCAGAATCAGGTCATTCAGGCAGTCAAAGTAGCGCTGGGCTGCCTCACCTTCCAGGCCGCGCAGCTGTTCCGGATCATCGCTGGTCTGTATCAGCGGCAGCGCGGCGGCCAGCTGGGTGGAGGTGCGTTTCAGTTTTTCGACCGGGACACGCTGGGGATGATCGCGGGTTGCGCGTTCCAGCACCCAGCGTGCGTTATACACTTTACCAAGGATAAAGCTCCGGGCATAGCGACAGCTCTGGGCCGGGTCATCCGACACGCGGTACTGCGTCTGACGCAGCAGCACATTGCCGCGTTCTTCCCCCACGGTGCGGGCCTGAAATCTGCCATACGGGTCAAAAAAGCAAAGGTCAATGCCCCGCCGGGCACAAGCTCCCATCAAAGCGGGGCTGGCACCCGCGTAAGTAAAGCAGACGATGCCTTCCAGCGTATGCAGGGCATAGCGGTGGGTTTCCTGCTTATTGCGGGTAACAACAAGGTTTTCGCCATCCAATGTCAGGTAAGCGTCCTCATTGATGACAAACAGGGTGTTGAGCAGCTTTCTCATGGCGCGCCCTCCTCAATATGCTCCCGCAGATACGCCGCCGGGTCTGCCTGCTGATACAGCGCCGGCAGGCAAAGCTCTTTCAGTGAGCAGGCATTGCAATGCTTGCCGGGTTTGCTTTTTGGGGTATAGCCGCGCGCAAACAGGCGGTTCATCTCATCCGCCATGGTCTGCGCGGTGCTGCGCAGTTCCGGTGTCAGGGAAACATGTTCCCGCTGCCGGGTTTCTTCATAAAAGATTTCCCCTTCCGGCACCTCGCACACCAGCATTTCTTCCAGCGCCATGGCCTGTGCGCAGAGCTGCAAACGGTCGGCATCGTTTACCTTGCTGCGGCCATGCTTATATTCCACGGGCATGGGCTGCCACAGGCCGCGGCGCCCCTGCAATGACACGCCGTTTGGATCCTTGTGAAACTCTACCACATCGCAGTCGCCGGTCAGTTTTAAGCGGTGGCTGACTACCCTCATACCGCGGGCGATCAGCAAATCGCCGCGTTTTTCCGTCAGGGTAACATCATGGCAGCGGGTATGCTGCAGGCGGCCTTCGGCGGTGCGTTGGTTTTCGGACCATTGTTGTTCCAGGTGTATGAGCGCCCACTGACGGCGGCAAAAGCTGAAATGCTGGATACCGGACATCAGCAGGTAATCATCTGGGGAAACCATTACGACAGCCTCTCACACGTTACCCCTGCCGGAAGATTTTCATCCACGGTCACCACATAGTCATGGTAGCTGCGCGGGAAGGCTACCCCTTCGGCACGCGTGACATGCACTGCATCAAACAGTTTATAGGACGGCGCATTGCCCAGCTCCGAATCATGCTTGAACACGATCAGTTCCCGAACTGCCATTTTGCCGCGGGCTGCACTGTGGTCATTTTCAAACATATTCAGGATTGCCTGCCACAGCAGCTGCAGGTCATCCTCTGAGAATCCTGTAGTTTTGCGGGCAAGGTTGGCCGAAACATAACCCTCTGCACGGTACAAACCATACGGGATCACATACTTGCGGCCCATCTCAGTGCCTTTTCGCTCTGCATCCGCTTCGGTCGTAATGGCAATACGGGTAATGGTCACTTCCTGCGGGAGAACAGGGTCTACCGAGCGTGCAAAGCTCAACTGAACCGGGCCACGCACCTGCCCACAGTTCAGTGCGCCTTTTACAAAGGTTGTCATAACGGCGCCAAATGTGCGGATATCATAAAAGTTCTGGCACATAAAGTCCCGGATTTTACGGTCCAACTCCGGGTCACCTTTCTTGGCGACTTTCAGGGCATCCTTGGCATCAGCATCAATGCCCAAGTATTCGAGTGCTTTTTTATCGCTGCGGTTCAGGGGGACCTGATCTTTAATGTAAATCTGGTATCCCGCTTCATCTTCTTTGGCCACTTCGACATAGTTGCGAATCTTACGCTTTAAGCAGACATCTGTAACAATGCCATATCCCGTTTCCGGGTCAACGCGCGGCATGTTGCCTGCATCCGGATCGCCGTTCGGATTTCCATTTTCAACGTCAAACAGAATTACAAAATCATACCGGTTTTTGATTGCCTGTGCCATTGTTATTCCTCCACTTTCTTTGTATAGCGTTCCTGTGTTTGATGATAATAGCCGAGAATAAAAGAGCCCTGTTCCGGCAGAGTCAGCCGTGCTGGGAAGCTTCCTTCTAATTTGCCGCCTGCCAAGGCTGCGATCTGCTTATCGTAATAAATCTTTTGTGGCTTGCTCATTTTTTGCATATGCTTTTGTGCCAGCATCAGAATTGTCGGGAATACAGTAGCTGGGGTGGATGCCGCCGCATTAAAATATCTGTCCTTGATGGTTGTATTGATATCCGGGTTTACCGCCATCTGGATTGCTTCCAGCACAGCAAAAAGCTGACCCATAACATACGGTTGATAATTTGTTTCCTTGTTATTTTCCACAGTTAATACCTCCTTTGGGCAACGGGGATCTTCATTACGCAGGTAGTATGCTTTTATAATAGCGGCACGGCCGCGTGTTACTTTTTGCTCTGCGCGGATACGCATCATAACGCCATCCAGCAGGGTTGCCGGGTACCTTGTATTATTCAGGATTGCACGCAAGACATCGCCTGCCAGCTGCGGTGATGCCGATGGGCTGCGGGAATTGGTGTTGACAGTTTCCTGCAGTAGCCAGTACAGCCCCAGCCGCGGGAATTTATCATAAGCAGGGCGCACAATCTCTAAGCGGTCATAATGCTTCTGCACATTATCAAGCAGCGTTTGAAATGTATCCTGCCAGAAAAAGCGAACCGAGAGGCGCGCCGCATTAGGGGCCAAGCCAAGCACATAAAAGTGCCTTTGTGGGTCAAGTGTCACGTTCTGCCACTCTACACGCTGTCCATGGACCAGCTTGTCCACTGCATTTCGCACATCGCTTTCGCTGACAGGCGCATCCATGGCAAACAATGCATCCATTGCTACCTGCTGGTAGGCGGTCTCACCACCTGCTGCCCAGCAGACAATGGTGGTATCGCCCACGCGCTGAACATGTTCCCTGTCTGCCAGCAGATAGTTTAATGCCTGTGCATAGGCAAAGGCCGCATAACTGCCAACCGGCGCATTGCCCCCCTGTTCATGTCCGTATGAGCAAAAAGCGTCCGCATTAAAAGAAACAATCGATGCGCCGGAAGACTGTGCCCCGGTCACGCCTTTAATCGCCGGGTGCAGGCGGGCAAGCGGTGCCTTTTGCCCTGTAACCAGGCATCGGATTTCCGGTGCATCCGTGTTCTTATCACACTGCCGCTGCCAGGCTTCCTGTATTTCCGGATCGTCCTGAACATAGTTTTCCCGAATCAGAAATACCAGATTGCCACCCTTGTAAAGTTCCTTGAGACTTTGTTCCAGCGCTGGATTCTGCTCCGCCGCCTTGGGGTCCCAGTTTATAAAAAAGTTCCGCACTGCCTGTGCCGCCTGACCGGGAACATTTTGTAAAATGGCAAGATGCAGCTCCTTTGCAGCGGCAAAGCACTGCATTGCACGCTCCGGTTTGCCTTTTCCGTCAATGCCGAGCATGTAAGCACTGTTATCACACAAAAAATTGGCTGCCACACCACTAGAGCGTTTAACCTGTTCCGGAACTTGCAGCTGACATGGAGCAAGCACTGTTTTTTTACCGCGCTTTTCCTCTTGCTGCAAGGGGTGCAATGCCATCAGTTGGCCGTTTTCATCCAGTTCCAAAGCCCAACTGACTTTTGCGCTTGTCCAACCGGGGCGCGTGATTTTGCCATTGGCCAGCAAATCTTCATAGCATTGTACCAAAGCCTGTAAAATCATCGGTACACCTCGCAGTCTGCCACATTCAACACACCATGTTCCAATTTTGCATGGAAATACATCGGGGTTATGTTCTGCGGGTCAGTGTAGTTAAAGTCATATAGCATGAATCCCAAATCCCGTGTTTCCTCAATGGTCGGGATTGGCCCGCCGGGCCATGCGCGGAATGCGGCAGGAAATTCACGGCACCCAAGATAGGGAGTATGAAAACACTGACCCCTGGACATGCGCCGGGTAACAATATCCTGGAACTTTCCCGGATTGTCGCTCGGTGCCGCACGGTCAGTCATCTCAAATTCTGCCTCAATCACATAATGAACATCCTGCAGCACCATGGCCGCACGCTGAACGATCTGCTGGGGCGTGGCAAGGTAAAGCTCTTTCCCTGTTCCCTGCATCGCGCTGCGTACATCGGAACAAAGAATTTTGCTTTTTACTTCGTTCCGACGGATGTTGGTAAAGCGGATGGGATTCATGACATAGATTTTCCGGATTTTCCACCGTAAACCGGGGTGGTAATAGATTGCTTCTACTATGCCGCGTGCCGCGGAAGGGGTGAGGACTTCATATGAAACCCTTTCGACTTTTAGCTCAGGCCTCGAGAGCAAAGCATAATTCCCCCATACTTCCAGCTGGATCATCTGCATCAACTCCTTTGCATTTCTATTTTCAGTTGTTTTTAATTTACATTTTTGCTATAGTTTCAATATACGCTACTTGGCACCAAATGTCAATCCTTTTATCATGTATACTTTTTGTTTGCTTTTCATCCGGTTTTCTTTTATAATAAGTTGCGTCGGCAGCTTATGCCGTGGATAGAAATAGTTGATTTTACTTTAGCGCACAAAAACGGCAGGGCAGGCTCCCTGCCGTTTTTGCTTTATGCAAACCAGGCTGCTCCCGTTTCAGCTTCCATAGCAAGGCCCGTGTTGTTATCGTAAAGGCTTCCGTCCGTTAATTCCCATATGCCTTCACTGATTTGGCAAACTGCCCCGGCATTCTCCAGCGTTTTCAGATGATCCGGGTAAACCGGAACACCATATTGCCCCAGTTGACGGAACAAAGTTTTGCTTACCTCTCCTGCACGCAATCGTGCAAGCAAATGTTCCCCTTTCCCTTGGGGAATGTATACGGTCACGGCAGGTGTTTCAATTAAGCGGAACCTCTCTGCCGCTGTTGCAAAGGGGAAAATGCGCCCTTCCATATCCTGCTCGAACCCTTGCAGAATTTGCTGTTCATCCAGTCTTTTATCTCCTTTTAAGGTACGGTAAAACAGAAAGTATGTTTCGATTGCTTCCAGAGATGCCAGATCTGCATATTTTTTCAGGACGCTTTGCGTTGCGGATACATTCTGTTCCAGCATGCGCGGTACATGCTGCCCTTCCAATGTGAAAATCTGTACCAAGCTCTGCTCCGCCGGGCGTCTTCCCTCTCGATTGCAGCGCCCCGCCGCCTGCAAAATGGAATCCAGACCTGCTTCCTCGCGGTACACAGCCGGGAAATCCACATCAACACCCGCTTCGATCAAAGAAGTTGATATCACACGGCAGGGCAGCCCATCTTTTAAGCGTTCCCGGATTTCCTGCAATAACTGTTTGCGATGGGCTGGGTATAGCAATGTTGTCAGGCAATAGCTGCCCTCTTTGGGCAGGTTATTGTATAATTCCTGTGCTGTTTTTCTCCGGTTTACAATACACAGCACTTGTTCCTGCGCTGCCAGTTCTGCGCCAAGCTGGCTTTGTTCCAACTCTCCGCGCATTTTCAGCGTTGTACGCCGGAATGCCTGATATTGCTCTTTGGGATGTGGGCAAAGTTCCGTCATCTGCAGCCCAGGCGCCAGTTCATCAAACAAGGGCTGCAAAGCTGGTTGTGTGGCCGTGCACAGTACCGCTGCTGCGCGGTAATGCTGTACCAGCTGCGCGATTGCCGCAACGCAGGGGCGCAAATAAGGAACCGGCAGGTTTTGTGCTTCGTCAAAAATGACCACGCTATTTGCAATGTTATGTAATTTACGGCATTGTGACGCATGGTTGCCGTAAAGTGATTCAAAGAATTGCACGGATGTGGTAACCACCACCGGAGCATCCCAGTTTTCCGCCGCCAATGCTTTGCGGTAGGCTGCCGGCTCATCATCTTCCTTGGCAGAGTAGTCCACCCCTGAATGGTGTTCCAAAACATTTTCTGCTCCTAATATTTCCGAAAACACATCCGCGGTCTGGTCAATAATGGATGTATAAGGGATCACATAAATAACCCGGTCCATATGGTTCTTTACAGCTAGCGAAAGCGCAAATGCCAATGACGCTACCGTTTTTCCCCCGCCTGTAGGAACGGTCAGGGAATAAAGGCCGCGCCGCCCTGTTTGCCCTGCCGTTGTACAAGCACTCAAAATTGAACTGCGGCGCTGATTCAAGGTTCCCTGGGGATTGCTCCATTTTGCGGTATATTGGTTCAACCTTTTCAGCAGTTCATCCATTGTCTGGCCTTGTCCGCGCGGTTTAGGGCTGCTCATAAAGTTTTCCGTATCCAGATAGTCCGCATCGACCAGGCAGGAATACAACATCCGGGTATAAAATGCCTGTGTAAAACGATTTTCCTTCATCATTTCCGGCTGGGGCGGTATGGACGGCAGTTTAATCTCTTTCGTCCATTGGGTATAGGGTTCAACGCTCTTTTTCAATCGCCCAAACATTGTCGCATCCTGCGCGGTATCGCTTCGGCCTCCTCCATCCGGCAGGCCGCTATGGTGTCCCGCAATAGCAAAAGCCAGTGGGATTTGACCATATCGGGCAGCCACCTGTGCACCAGCCGTTGAGTGATCCACTTTTTCTCCGCCTTGCAGGCGCTTTTGAAACTTTGTACTATATTTACCAATATCATGCAGTAATCCAAGCCAAGTTCCCTGTTGCTGGGCATCAAAGGCTGCTGCAAATTGCCCACATAGGACTGCCGTTCCCTGCAAATGGTCCGCTACCGTTTGGACGCGGGTTCCGTCTTCACTGATATGAGCCAGCATCTTTTTCTCCTGGTGCATAATCAAACTCCCTTCTGTTTTGCTTTTCTCTATTATAGCAGATCACTCATCCCATAATTCGGACTTTCACTCCAGTTCTGCAATCTTTGTCATACTATCCAAATTTATCCATGTAGAATTGTTAGCTATTCCCATTAGCAGATATTTTTGATAAAATAAGATATTATAGGGTTTATGAATTCACTTTCTTATATTACTTCTTCATCTTACCGAAAAATCATTTACGCAAGGAGTGAAAGGCCATGAAAAGGAAGTTATTCTCATTTTCCGCCAGTGTTATCACCGCAATAATGCTTACCGCTTGTGCTGCAGCGCCAGAAAATAAACCTGCTTCCTCCGCTGCTCTTTCCCCGACCAGTGAAGCTATTGCCACAGCTATACCATCCACTAGCAATGCCAACTGGAAGTTACCGCCGCAATATGATTTTGACGAGATGATTCCTCTCTTCTCTCGCGAAACCCACACTGCCGGTTACGCCGCTGCCCGAAATCTGTACGCTGTGCGCAAGGGCGAACGCTGGAGCCTGTTTAATGCTGCCAACTGTAATGCTTTTCTGGAAGATTTGTCAGAAAGCATCCCGTACCTGTATGGTGAGCAGGAGCTCTCCATTGGGGTAGATGATACATACGATTACCAGAAGCTGAATGCCCTGGAAGAACAGATTAACCAGGAGCTGGTTGCCCAACAAATGCCTTTTACAACCATGCTGGGCGGGCACGGCGGGTATGGCATCCAGTGGATTTTAGGTGACAGCCAGATTTACCGTTCTGCTATTGGTGTCTATACATTTAGTGGCACGCCCATCGAACAGGTGTATGCTCCTGATTTGGTTGGCATCCAGCAAGGCATTTGGGATGATGAATATGCCGGTTATCTTGTTGACAATTCTGCACCTTTTGCCGTTGCGGATAAAAACGGTACAATTTTAACCGATTTCGACTACCAGGATGCCTGCATGGCCGGTGAATCTTTAATCGCGGTAAAGGATGCAGCCGGTAACTGGGGATATTGCGACCAAAACGGTGCTTTAGTAATCCCCTGCATTTATCAACCGCAGATGAGTTTGTCCATCATGAACGAAACTGTTGAATATCCTTACGCAGACTTATCCGGCATGGTAGTTGTGAAAAATCAATCCGGACAAAAGCTGGTTCTGGATGTTTACGGCAATGAGATAATTTCCGCTGGGCAATATGAAGATTTAGCCCCCGCGCGCGATGGCTGCGTATGGGCAAAACAGAATGGCCTTTGGGGCTTGCTGCAAGTACAGGATTATACCGAAAACAATGCCGACGTTATTCTGCCGGATGGATGCGTTGCACCAGATGTAACGCTTAGCCGAATTGATAGCCTTTGTACCTACACCACTGCTGATCATGGGCTGGTTATGCGTAAAGGTCCCGGTACAAATTATGAAAAAATGGATAATATCCCCTACGGTATCATCGTATGGGAATGCGGCTATAGCAGCAATGTGCCTGACTGGGTTGTTGTATATTACAATGGGATTTATGGTTGGGTCAGTGATGAATACTTGGCTACCCACTATTTATTCCACTAGTAAATAATAAATAAAAAAGCAGGTGTTCATGTAGAAACGATATCGTCCTCCACGTGAATACCTGCTTTTTATAGCTTCTTTTATTATATCTGTTCTGTGCCGCTATTTGTCTCTGTATGAAATAAATAGCCGCTTATGCATTTGAATGAAGTGTTCTGTTTGTTTGCTTTTTTACTTAAAAGAATCGCGTAGGAGGCTCTCTTAACGAAAGCGCCGACCTCTCACACCACCGTGCGTACCGATCGGTACACGGCGGTTCAACCGCATAAGTGCAAGGACTCGTAGTAGCGCCTGAGGATACTAAAATATCCTGCTCCTGCGAGTCTTTCGTTTGCAATGGAACCTTTTAATACAGGACTACCGGCGATACGCCAATAACCCAGTCTGGAATTGCCCCACTGGTACTATTCCAAAATTCTTCGTTTGAGTTTCATTACTCATCGATATAATCTTTATCGAACCACTCGCCTAGCGAGTGGTTTTAGACATACAAAAAAAGCACCCTAGCTTACGCTATGGTGCTCTCCCTGGTGACCCGTGCGGGAATCGAACCCACGTTAACGGCGTGAGAGGCCGCTGTCTT